>Ga0256845_1000539_pt1 | contig 35165 bp, 23 predicted proteins | sample RiftiametaG_FD_189101 | JGI IMG/M metagenome (GOLD analysis project Ga0256845, IMG submission 189101) | Tube worm associated microbial communities from hydrothermal vent at the East Pacific Rise, Pacific Ocean - Riftia | ecosystem: Host-associated > Annelida > Integument > Unclassified ...
CGTCTCCGTCTCCGTCTCCGTCTCCGTCTCCGTCTCCGTCTCCGTCTCCGTCTCCGTCTCCGTCTCCGTCTCCGTCTCCGTCTCCGTCTCCGTCTCCGTCTCCGTCTCCGTCTCCGTCTCCGTCTCCGCCTCCGTCTCCGTCTCCGTCTCCGTCTCCGTCTCCGTCTCCGTCTCCGTCTCCGTCTCCGTCTCCGTCTCCGTCTCCGTCTCCGTCTCCGTCTCCGTCTCCGTCTCGGGCAGAGCCGCCGGCCTCGGAGCCCAGGCGTCGCTGGTGGCCCTGGGCACTGGTCGCCCTCGCGGCCGTGGCGATCGTCGTGTTGACTCGGCCCATGTGGGGAGGCGTCGATCCGAGCTCGGGTGAGAGCTCCAAGCGCGCCGGCGTCGAACAAGATCCAGCTGCGGTCGGGTCGGAGTCTGGACTGGAGAGCGAGACCCGTTCGGAGTCCGAGACCGAGTCGGGTTTCGAATCCGGTTCTGAGACCGAGACCGATACTGAATCCGAGACCGAGTCCGGTTCTGAGACTGAGACCGGTTCTGAGACCGAGACCGAATCTGGTTCTGAGACCGGCGAGGACGGTGTCGACGGGGGAGCCACCACAGGCAGCGAGAGCGGGGCATCAACCCCGGGCGGACAGCCGGCCACGGACCGCCCTGCACCCAAGGGGACCGTGCGCAGCGGGGCGTTCATCACGCTCGTCGATCCACCCGCGGTGACGGACTTCAAGAGCGCCGGCCAAGCCTGCGCACGCCTGGACTTCGGCGGGACCTCGACCTGGTCGCTGGCCAATCCCTCGCAGCTGCGCAAGTTCGAGGGCGTGCGTCAGGTTCGACGCGCGCGCTACTGGAGCTCGGCAGTCTGGAAGGGGAAGGCCAAGGTCTACGCCCTGCCGAGTGGCAAGGAGAGCTCGGAGAAGATCGCTCGCAGCGCCGCGCGGCCGTTTTGTGTGGCCCGCTGGTAGCTCGGTTTTGAGTCCGCTCGAGTCCAGCTGGACTCAGCCCAAGCCCAGCTGGATTCAGCCCAGCTGGATTCAGCCCAGCTGGATTCAGCCCAGCTGGATTCAGCCCAGCTGGATTCAGCCCAGCTGGATTCAGCCCAGCTGGATTCAGCTCTGGGCGCAGGCGTCGAGGAAGTCGCCCAGGCTCAGGCCGCTGGGGATCCCCAAACTGGCGATCTCGTTCCACACGGGCAGCAGGTCCTCCTGCCGATCTTTGCGCGCCAGGAGGTCCCGGAGCGCGGCGACGGTCGCCCGACGGCTCCCGCGTTCGAGTGCGTCCCACAGCGCAGCGGCCACCGGGTCGTCGCCCGGCCGCTCGGGGGTGGGCGCATGCTCGAGCCAGGGGCTGCTCGCTACGGCGGTGGGCAGAGCCTCGGCCGTAGGTTGGGCGCTCGCACCCCGGCGTAGGTGGGTGAAGGTGGGCTCGGGCTCGCGCGCCGCCTGGGCACGGGGGCGCTCGATGACCACGGGACCGCCCCCGTTGGACTCGCGCCAGCGTCGGCGCCGGGCATCGAAGCGCTCGCCGCTGGTGGCCTGGGGACGCTCGGGCATGGAGACCTCGCCGCTGGCGACCTTTTGTTGCAGGGCTTGCCCACGATGGAGGATCTCCTCGCCGTGGCCCTTGGGCAGCACGGTGACGACCGTGTCCTCCTTGATGATCGCGTAGAGAACCTCGCCGAATTCGTCGACGGGGATCAGGACCTGGGGCTCGTTGAGCATGGCGTCGAGGGTCCGGACTGCGCGTCCGTCCTCTTCGGCCTTGCCCAGGGCGCCGTCGAGTCGGTCTCGCAAGACCTCGTCGTCGAGCTCGTCCATGGTCGGCACCAACTCCCGGAGGCGCTGCACAGCACGGTGGGTAATGCTGTAGCGCCGATGGGCTGGAAATGGACCACGCAACATCGCGCGCTATCTAGCTCAGACTGCGCGCGAGCGCCACCCGGGGTCCGGGGTCGAGAGCGAAGGAGGTCCCAGGACCTCCTAGGAGGGTCTGGACGCGGAGCTGCGCAAATTGCCGCGGGCGTGAGTGGGGGTCGAGAGATCGGGGGTCCAGGCCCTGCGCGTGCGGAGTCGAGCCCATTCATGGGGGCTTTGGAACAGAAAATTTGCGCTTCGAAGGGGCGGATCGCAGGCTCGGCGCCATGCGTCTGTACGCTCGCGTGGCGACCTTGGTGGGGATCTCGGCGTTCTCGTTGGTAGTGGCAGGGAATGCCGCTGCGGCGCCGATCGAGGCCAGCGCGGATGTCGTCCTCGACGAGGGCAACACGGAGGGCGCTCGCGAGCAGGGGGTCTCCGCGGCTCGCCGGGCCGCCCTCGAGCAGGCCCTCGAGGGCATCGAGGCCGAGCTCCAGGTCGACAGTCACGCGGTGACCCAGGTGCTCGCCCACGCAAAGGCATGGACGGCTGCCTACCGCGTGCTCTCGGTCGAGGACTCGGGTGCCCAGCTGACCGTGACCCTCGAGGTCGAGGTCGACGTGCCCCGTCTGCGCAAGCGGGTCGCCGCCGATTCGGGCGGCTCCGGGCGGACGGGTTTCGAGTGGGCCGCGCCGCACAGCGAGGGCTGCGGAGCCCTCGACGAGGCCAGCTTGCGCGAGCCCCTGGAGGCCTACGGCGTCCTGGTCGAAAGTGGTCGTGGCGGGCGTGGCACGAGCGCGGCCACCACCCTCCGGCTCAGCCTGCGCTGCAGCGATCGGGGGACGGTGACCCACACTCATGCCCACGCCGCGGTCGTCGAGGTCGTCGCCAGCACCGAGGGCGAGGTCAGCCTCGAGTTGGCCGTCGACGCCCGGGGGTTTGCCAGCGATCCCGAAGAGGCCCGGGACATCGCCCTCGACCGGGCTCTGGGCGAGCTCGCCGACGCGCTCGCCGTCGAGGCCCGGGGAGAGCTCGAGCTTCGGGTCGAGCAGCCCTGGCCCGCGGCCCGCCTGGGTGTGTTGGAGTCGAGCCTCCGCCAGGCCGTGCTCGGCGTGGACGGAGCCGCGCTCTCGGGCATCGGCCCCGACGGCGCAGCGATCTTGCGGATCACCGGCAACATCGACATCGAGCGCCTGGCTCGGCAGCTCCAGGGCCTGAGCTTTCCCGGCTTCGGCCTGGTAGGCTTGCGTGTCGACTCCGCCCATGTCCTCCGCGTCCGCATGCAGTAAGTCGCGCCCCCTGGGGTCGCAGTTTGTTTCCCCAGTCCCGACCACGCTCGCGCCTCGGGCCCCCGCCCGTTTTGGGTTGGCGGGGACGCTGGCGCTGGGCCTGACTCTGGCGCTGGGCCTGACCTCGGTGGGCTGCGCCCACGGCGACAGCGGTCCCAAGGGCCGCACTCCCCCGTCGAGTTTGCTCGAGATTCAGACCGACATGCCCGACGCCGACGTGTGGGTCGACGGCGAGTACATCGGTCAGGTCAGCGCCGTCTCCGGGAAGCTCAAACTGGCTCCGGGCCAGCACCGGGTGGAGCTGCGCAAGCCCGGGCACTTCCCGGTTCAGCGGACCGTGAGGGTAGAGAAAAAAGGCGGCGGCGCGGTCTCGGTAGACGCAGAGATGCTCGTCGATCCACGCTGAGTCCGGGGCCAAGGCTGGCTCGGAGTCGAGCCGGCACTTCGAGCCGGCATCACTCTGCCATTTTCGAAATGAGGAGGCTCGTACCGCTATTGAAGATGGGAGAGTCGTGTCGTTCGAGTCCAGCGACCAGCGCCCCGAAGTCCTCGAGACCCTGCACAAGGTAGAGTGTGGGGTGAGCCGATCCAGATGGACGAGAGGTTGGGGCCTGCTATCTGCTGTGTTTGTGCTGGCCGCGTTGGCCTGCAGCGATCGGCAGGCTGACCCGGACAAGGTGGTCCGGGACTACGGAGAGGCCTGTACCATGCACTGTGCTCAGCAGTTCAAGTGTGACCCGGATGTGACCGATCACTACGCGACTGAAGCCGAGTGTTTGGCGCAGTGCAACGACCCCGACTCTTCCTTGTGGAAGCCGAACTGCGAGGACGCGGCAGAGGATCTGCTGATCTGCGTGGCAGAGCTTCCGACCTGTGATGCCTACATGGCTCATAGCGAGGACATCCTCAGCTCGCCTTGCTACGAGCCGACCTACATCTACTCGGTGTGTCTGGCGACCGGGAGCGTGCCATGAACCGGTCGCAATGGACTGTCGCAGTGCTCAGGGACGGACACGTGCCAGGAAGCCGTCGATGCGGAGTCGGCTCAGGTGCGCTCGGAATCGAGCCTGCTCTACGCCGGACATCGCTTAGGGCCGCGCGTGCGGGTCGAGTCGGGGTCGCTCGATGTCGTGTCTGCGTCGCCCGCTGCTCTGCTCCGTGGTCGGCGCAGTCGACCTGCTAATCTGCAGGAATGCCGGCTGGTCTCCCAAGGACGCTGCTCACGGCCCGCGATGCGGGATCGCTGATCCCCTTTGCGGGGGCAGGCGTGTCCATGGCCGTGCGTAGAACAGGCGGTGGTGGGGCCTTCCCCAGCTGGATCGGCCTGCTCGAGCGCGCCGCCCAGCGCATCGAGGAGGAGGGCCGGTCCCAGCACAAAGTCATCCGCGCGCTGCTTCAAGAGTCACCCCCAGAGACCATGGACGCCGCCGCGTGGTCCCGCAGGGGCCTGGGTGCGCAGTGGTCCGAGTTTCTCAGGGACAGCTTCGGCGTGCCCCGGGGCGACGTCGACCCGGACAGCCTGGCGCTCGCCCAGGCCGTGTGGGGTCTGGGCAGCAAGCTGGTGATCACCACCAACTACGACCGGGTGCTGCGCTGGGGCTGCCCGGATCACCACGACCTCGCCACGTGGCCGATCTCCGCCCCCGGCGGCCTCATTGAAGCGCTTCGTGGCCCGGTGGCGAGCCCGACCGTGTGGCACCTGCACGGCTCCATCGATCAGCCCTCGCAGATCATCTTGTCCCCCGACGGTTACGCGACCCTCTACCCCGAGGACGAGGGCAAGGCAGAGATCCTGCATCAGGCCGCCCTCGAGGCCCTGCGCCATCTCATGATGAGCCGGCACCTGCTTTTTGTCGGCTTCAGCATGGAGGACGACTACCTCGTGGGGCAGCTGCGCTGGGTCTCGGAGACCTTTGGGGGCTGCGCCGGGCCCCACTATGTGCTCGCCCGCGGCTGCGACGTGCAGCGCATGCAGACCAAGCTCGAGGGTCTGGATGTGGACTTCATCGAGGTCGAGGGCTTTGGGGATCTGGCGCCGAAGCTGCGTGAGATCGGGGCCGCTCATGCTGCACCGCCGACCTCGGCCCCAGCCACGGTCGAGTCCACGCGGGCCACTGCCGACAGCCCAGAGGTCGGTGAGCTGTTCGCGGACCGCTACGCGCTGGGGGAGCTGGCGGGGGACGGCGGCTTTGCACGGGTGTTTCGTGCCCAGGATCAGCGAGGTGGGTTGGGGGAGGTCGCCGTCAAGGTGCTGCGTCCCGAGTGGCGCCGCGACGAGGGTAGAGTTCGACGTTTTTGCCAGGGCGCCGAGGTCACCCGAGAGCTGAGCCACCCCAACATCGTGGCCACACTCGAGGGCCCCAGCCGCCACGGCGAGCACCACTACTACGTCATGCCCTGGCTCGCCGGTGGGAACCTGCGCCGGGCTCTCGAGTCGGGGAGAATCGCGGTCGAGGCCGGGCTGAAGGTCGTCGCCGAGGCGCTGGAGGGCCTGGCCCACGCCCATCGCCAGGGTCTCGTGCACCGGGACGTCAAGCCCGAGAATATCTTGATCGACGCGGACGGTCGGGGTTTGCTCGCCGACTTCGATCTCGTGCGCGGGGCCAATGCGGGCGGCACCCGGACGATGGGCGGCATGGGAACGATCGTCTATGCGGCCCCCGAGCTCTTGGACGAGGGCGTGACCCCCGATCCTCGGGCCGATGTGTACGCGGCCGCCATGTCGGTCGTGTATGTGCTGCTGGGCAGGCGGCCGCCACTGGCGATCGCCCGGACCGAGCCGAGGTTGCTGGCCGAACTGCCCGTGGACAGGCGGCTGCGGGAGGTGCTGACCCGGGCCCTGGACTACGATCGGGTGTGCCGCCCGGGGGACTGCGGGGAGCTGATCGCCGCGCTGCGCGGGGTGAAGCTCGGGGTACGGACACCTCCGGCGTTGGATGCAGCCACCGATGTTGGAACAATGGCGACGGGGTCTTCCTCAACAAAATCCTCAGCGCGGGCGTGGGCACCGACGGGGTCGGTCCGTGCGGCGGCGGCGGAGGTCGGCGCGCCGGATGGGGTGTCCATGCACCTGGAGCCGGCGGTGTACGAGGCCAGGGCTTCAGAAGATCCCAGGGTGGAACTCGGGGGTGTCGCCCAAGAAGCGCTGCGCGACCTCGAAGGACTGGCCGATGCCGAGATCGGTCGGGAAGAGGACAACTCGATAAGGGGGGAACGCGAAGAGGGGGAGAATCGGGGCAAGCGCTGGAGTCGGCGGGACCTGAGGGCAATGTGGGTAGAAGGGCGAGAGAGGCGGGGCATCGTGGCCGGCGTGGTATCGGTGTTTGCAGTGTGGGCTTGGATCGTCCTCTCAATGGTGATGGGGAGTAGCGAGCCTCGAGATCTCGTCGGAGGGAGCGGGGTACCTTGGTCGCACTTTGGGGATGACATGGAGGAACCTGAGCCTGATGAATCTGTGAGCGACGGTCCGATTCAGATCGGTGTGTACACAAAGCCGAGTTGGGTCAGGGCGAGCGGGGAGGATGCCTACGGTCGCTGGGCGGAGTTCCAGGTTGGAGAGGTCATCCAACGCATGCGCTGGATCCCGGCGGGTATCTTCACGATGGGGTCGCCCGGGGAGGGGCCTCGGCACCAGGTGCGTCTGAGCGAGGGCTACTGGATGGCTGATACGGAGTGCACACAAGCTCTGTGGGCGGAGGTCATGGAGGACAACCCCAGCAAGTTCGTTTCGCCTACGCGCCCCGTGGAACAGGTCTCTTGGGAGGACGTGCAGGTGTTCATCCCCAAGCTCAATGCCCGGGTGCCAGGGTTGCAGGCAGGCTTACCCACAGAGGCGCAGTGGGAGCGCGCGTGCCGGTGGAAGAGCGCGCCCGGCCCCTACGTGGACGCGATCGAGATTGTGGGCACAAACAATGCGCCAGCGCTGGACTTGATCGCCTGGTACGGTGGCAACAGCGGGATCGACTTCGAGCTACAAACAGGGTGGGATTCGTCGGACTGGAGCGAGAAACAGTACCCGCACACTCTCGCGGGAACCCATCCTGTAAGGGCGAAGCGCCCGAACGGCGCCGGGTTGTACGATATGCTGGGTAATGTTCGGGAGTGGTGTGCCGACGGGGCGCGAACGTACCTGGAGGCGGCCGGTGTCACCGTCGATCCGGTTGGTTCCAGCGGCTGGGGGGCGGTTCGGGGGGGCGATTGGAATGACGCCGTTGGTGGTGTATCCGCGGCCTACCGCACCGGCCACGGATACGCCATTCGCTACAGTGACCTGGGTTTTCGGCTGGCTCGAGGTCCCTGAAAAGGAAGCCTCTCGACGGAGGGCCGGGGGCGACTTCGTCGCCCTAAAATCGGAAGCTGTATCCGACCCCGATTTCAACGCGGACCTGGGTCCGCTCGACCACGCCGACGTTGTCCCAGGGACCCTCGCCGGCTTTGCATCTGGATCCGTCGGGCCCGTCTGCAAACACGGACACACTCGGCTGGATGAACAGGCCGACCATGCTCCGCCGACGGAGGCCGAGCAGGACGTTGAACTCTCCGCGTGGGGCCAACATCACGCCCGTGCGCCAGGCGACGGTGGTCCCCGAGTCGACGGCACACAGTACGGCGTCGCCGTTTTGGATGTCGTCTTCGTCGTCGTTCTCGTTGCGCTTGCGCTCGCTCAGGCTCTGCCCGGTCAGCGCCGCGATCCCGCCGATCCCGATCATCAGGCGTCCCTCGCCTCGGCCGAGCACCCAGGTCTGTTCGGCGAGCAGGCCTACGCCGTAGTTGAAGAAGGTCAGGCCGCCACGGTCCGAGCCCGAACCCGAGAGCAGACCCAGGTGCGCGGCGAGCAGGAATCGCTTTTGCCGACCCACGAACCCACCGGCGTGGAGCTCGAGGCCGGTCAGGGTGTTTGCGTCGATCTGTGACGCGGCGATCAGCTGAGGCGCGATGCCACCAATGACGGCGATGCCGATCCGGCCGCGGGTTGGTTTGGGCCGGGCCGGCCCGGAGCTCGGGTACTTGATGTCGGTGTCGGTGTCGGTGTCGGGGTCGGTGTCGGTGTCAGCGGTCTCAGCCTCGGTCTCAGGTACCGGCGTCCGCTCGAACACGGGGTCGATCAGCGTGGGCATGGTCGAGGGGGTGCCGCCGAGGTTGCGGATGGTCGCGGCGACGCTGAGCCGGTCGTCGGCCCGCGGGTTGAGTTCAAGGTAGGCGTTGTAGCTGTCGATCGCCGCGTCTCGCTCCCGGGTGCGCTGCTCCGGGCTCTCGGCGGCGAGCGCCAGGCGCTGGTGGCAGACCCCCATGTTGAAATGGAGCTTGGTCGCGGGGAGGATGGCCATGGCGGCCTCGTAGTGGTCGATCGCGGTCTGGTACCCGCCTATCTTGAACGCCTCCCCGGCGGCGTGGACCTCTGCCTTTGCCCGGGCCTTGAGCTCTTTCGCAGCCGTGGACCCGGGGTCGGCAGATCCGGCGGGGCTCTGTGTTTCGAGACTCGCCCCCTCGCTCGGTGGCGACCCGGCGAGGGCGAGGCCCGAGCCCAGCGACAGTTGCGTGGCCAGGACCAGGCCCATCCTTCTGGACCGGGAGCGTCGTGGTCTGCCTGCGCGAGCCGCCGAGCCAACCGTCGAACCAACCATCGAACCAACCATCGAACCAACCATCGAACCAACCATCGAACCAACCATCGAACCAACCATCGAACCAACCATCGAAGGAGAGCGGGCGCCCTTCGGTAGGGCGGCAATTTGGCGTGCTGAACCCGGGGACGGCGGGGCCGAGTGGGCTGTGGGAACCGGGCGGGGCACTGACTCTCAGGTTACTGCACGCGACAGGCCAACACGCGACGGGCCCCCACTGCCGGTGTGCGCAGGTCCAGGCGGTGTGACTGTTGGACTCTGCAACGCCCGTGACGCCGCACCGTCAAAGTTCGACCTCAGTCCAGGCTCGGCAGCGCGCCCGGGATCGGTGGCAATACGACCGGCTCCTCGGGCTCCTCGGGGGCGGTCGGGGGGACCTCGGGGGTGTTCACGGGGGCCTGGGCGATGAGGGCCCCGGTCTCCGGGTCGCGGGCGGGGAGCGAGAGCTTGTCGAGGCTCAGGCGGGCGGATCGGGCCTCGGCGATCGCGTCGCGGCGCTCGAAGTAGATCTGGATCAGGCGCCGGGCGGCGTAGTGGGCCTTGATCCGCCACTTGCTCGGGTTGGCGAGGACCACGGCGAAGGCGATCTCGGGCCGCTCGGCGGGGGCGTAGCCGATGAACCAGTTGTAGTTGAGGACCGGGTCGCGCTTGCCGGTCAGGCTCCCGGTCTTGCCGGCTACGCCGACGCCGGGGATGAACTGGACCCCCTGTGGATCCCGGAAGCTGTCGCGGGCCGTGCCGCTGCGGGTGGTCCCCTCCATCATGGTGCCGACGCCCCTGGCCACGGACTGGGCGAGGGCCCGGGTCTGCTCGGGGAGGGGGGGGGTCAGGTCGGCGCCGTCGGGGGCGATGATCTGCGAGATGATGTGGGGGGGCTGGTAGATGCCGCCGCGGGCCAAGATGCTGGCCAACACGGCGCCGTGCAGGGGGCTCAGGTCGACGTGCCAGAACCCGGCGGCGACCTTGGCCCGAGAGTTCGCGTCGCCGGGGATGTGGGCGGGGGAGGCCTCGACGGCGAACTCGAAGGGGATCTCTTGCTCGAACTGGAGGCTGGCCGCGGTCTGCTCGAGCATGTGCTGGTCGAGGTTGGCGAGCGCGAGCTTGGCCAGGACGAGGTTGTAGCTGTGGGCGATGGCGCTGCTGAGGGTCTCGCAGCGCGTGTCCAGGGCGGGGTTGTCCTTGAGCAGCTCGTCGGTGATGCCCTTGAAGCCGCTGTGGAAGCAGGCCTTGGTCTCGGGCGTGGCGGCGCCGTTCTCGAGCAGGGAGGCGGCGGTCACCAGCTTGAAGGTCGAGGCAGCGGGCGCCCAGGCGGTGGTCAGGATCTCGAGCGGGTCGACCTGGGCGTCCATGCTCGAGTGGCCGGCGAAGGCGAGCACCGAGTTGTCGCGCAGGTCGATGACCACGGCGGCGGCGTAGGGGACCTCCCGGTTGCGGAAGATGGTCTTGGCCGACTCCTGGAGGACCGGGTCGAGGGTGTAGAGAAGTCGGTGGCCGTCGGCGAGGTTCTGGACGTAGCGGGCCTTGGCCGGGTCGACGTTGAGGGCGTCGGTCGGGGTCCCGGCGGCGGCGGTGGGGGGGGGCGCGCTCGGGTCGGTCTCGAGCACCGGGGTCAGCTCGATCGCGCCGAGGTCGAGGCGGTCGCGCCAGGCCAGGGGCGGCGGGGCGTTGTCCTCGATGACGTCGGGGAGGGCGGTGGCCGGCTTGCGCAGGGCATCCCGATCCTCGGGGATGGCCTGATCCTGCACGTAGTAGGCAATCCCACCGAGCGTAGCCAGGAAGAAAATAGCGCCCAAACCGCCAAATCGACCGCGCGCGTCTCGCTCATCGCTCATCGCCGACCGCCATAGCATCACGGGATCGATTCGGTCAAAATCGTGGCACGTGAGCGGCCCTCAGCCCCAACCCTCCCCGGACGCGCCGACCACGGTCGAGCTCGGCCCGATCCCCGACGGTGCGCCGGAGCTGCCCCTGGCCAGAGCCAGGACGGCCATCGCGGCGCTCCTGGAGGCGCCGCCGCCCTGGCTCGAGCTCGAGGCTGGGATCGTCGATCCACAGCGCATGGGGCAGGTCCCTCGCGGGCCCACGCTGGTGCTGGGGCTCGGCGGCAGCGCCCTGGGCACACGGGCGGTCCTGGCTTTCGCGGAGGTCGCTGGCCTCGCGCCGGCCCGGGTCGAGGTTCTGGATGCGGTCGACCCCCGGGTCGTCCGCCCGATTTTGGACTGGGCCGCGGGCGCCCAGGCCAAGGTCATGGTGGTCTCGAAGAGCGCCCGCACGGTCGAGGTTCTGGCCCTGCTCGAGGCCTGCGTGGCCCGGGGCCTGGAGGTCGCCACGCTGATCTCGGACCCGGTGGACTCGGCCGAAGCCGAGGCCGAGGCCGCCCCGGTCCGCGCTCGGATCCGCGCGAGCTCGCCGGATTGTGTCGAACTTTCGATTCCGCCGGCCGTGGGCGGTCGCTGGTCCGTGTTCACGGCGGTCGCCCAGGCGCCCCTGTGGGCGGCGATGCTCGATCCTCGCCTGCTCGTGGACGGGGCGATCGCGGCCCGGGATCGGATGCGAGCCGACCCGGGGGCGGCCAGCTCTCTGGCCAGCTCTCTGGCCTGGCGCTGGGCCAACCCCGGCCCGATTTCGATACTCTGGTGTTACTCGGAGATCTTGATTCACCTGGCCGCCTGGGTGCAGCAGCTCGAGTGCGAGAGCTTGGGCCGGCTGCGCGAGGATGGATCCCGAGTCGGCGAGCTCGTGTGTCCGCTGCGCGGTCCGGCCGACCAGCACAGTGTGGCCCAGCTCCTGCTTCACGGCCCCCAGCATGGGCGGGTCAGCTTTTTAGACTTCGACGGCCCGAGCGCGGCTGAGCTGGAGGCGCACGGGACCGACCCGCTCATCGCGCTGACTCGGCTTCGGATCATCGAGCGGGAGGCGACTCGAGAGAGCATGACTTTGCCCACGCGTCAGCTGCTCATTCGTGACCCTGGGCCGGCGACCTTGGGAGCGGTGATGCTCGAGCACATGTTCGAGACCGCAATTGCTGCGGAGGCCCTGGGCGTCAGTCCCTATGGACAGCCGGCGGTCGAGCTGATCAAGCAGGGCATCTACGCGCGGATGTGAACTGGACCCTGTGGTCCATCGAGGAGCGGGAACTCGTAGAACGCGCGCCGAAGATTGGGGGCGACGTAGGTGTGCCGGTGCCGGTGTAGGAGAGCATTCGGGGCGGCTCTTTGTTACCCTGCGAGCGCGTCGACCCGGCCGCTGACCCGGGTTCATCTCTGGGGCGCCGAGTCCCCGCTTCAGAATTCGACCACGCCCCGTTGATTGAGCGCCAAATGCGCGACGAAAACCAGGACACGATCGTCCATGCCAAGATCGACGATTCGCTAGGCCCAAAGGCCAAGCGCAAGGACGCGTGTCTGGTGGTCATCTACGGTCAGGACCTGGGCCGTAAGTACAACATCATCGGTCGTGAGCTCCGCATCGGCCGGGGCACAACTAACGACATCTGCATCAGCCAAGACGCGGTCTCTCGCGAGCACGCCCTGCTGGTCGTCGATGAACTCGGCATCAAGATCCGAGACAACGACTCGACCAACGGCACCTACATCAACGACAACAAGATTCACGAGGCGTATCTGCGCGACGGGGATCTGGTCAAGGTCGGGCGCTCGATCTTCAAGTTCCTCTCCGGTGACAACATCGAGAGCAGCTACCACGAAGAGATCTTCCGGCTGTCGACGGTCGACGGCCTGACCCAGGTCTTCAATCGCCGCTACTTCATGGAGACGCTCGAGCGCGAGCTGTCCCGGGCCCGGCGCTACGACCGTCCGCTGGCCCTGCTGATCTTCGACATCGACCACTTCAAGCGCTGCAACGACACCTTTGGCCACCGGGCTGGAGACTTCGTGTTGCGGCGGATCGCCGAGCTGGTGACCATGCGCGCGCGCAAGGTCGACGTCGTGGCCCGCTACGGCGGCGAGGAGTTCGCGGTCATCCTGCCCGAGATCGACATCGTCGGCGCGGCGAGCTTCGCCGAGAAGGTCCGTGCACTGATCGCCGATGAGACCTTCACCTTCGAGGGCCGCCAGATCCCGGTGACGATCTCGATTGGGGTGGGTGACCTCGACAGCTCGGCCGCCAGCGCCGACGCCATGATCCAGACCGCGGACCGGCGTCTGTACGCAGCCAAGAGCGGCGGGCGTGACCGCGTCGTCTCGGTCGACTGACCGAGAGCCTGGTCTCGATTGATCGAGAGGCCGACGCGGGTGGGGAGCCGGCTTGGGGCTGGGGCGCAGGGTTCGAGCGCCTGGGATTGACGGGGGCTCGGGGCGGGTAGTAGCCAGGTTGGGAGCGATGGGCTCGAGCGAGGTGACGAGTACAGACACAGACTCCGGCGACTCTGGTGCGACCGCGCTTCGAAGCGACGCTCGGATCGCCGTCTTGGCTCCGGCCCTGGCCGATCAGATCGCCGCGGGAGAGGTCGTCGAGCGGCCTGGATCGATCGTCAAAGAGCTGGTCGACAATGCCATCGACGCGGGCGCGAGCAGGGTCGAGGTCGAGCTCGAGGCCGGCGGGTGTGAGTCCATTCGGGTCACGGACGACGGGGTCGGGATCCATCGCGACGATCTCGAGCTCGCCCTGACTCGGCACGCGACCTCGAAGCTGCGCGATCCGGCGGAGCTGGTGGAGGTCCGGACGCTGGGCTTTAGGGGCGAGGCGCTGGCCTCGATCGCGGCCGTCGCCCGCGTGGAGATCCGTAGCCGCCAGCGTGGGCAGTCGCTCGGACATCGGCTCAGTTCGGTCCCCGGAGAGGCGCCCGTGATCGAGCCGGCGGGCATGCCCGAGGGCTCCCAGGTCAGCGTCCGACACCTGTTCGCCAACGTTCCTGCGCGCCGAAAATTTCTGCGTAGTGAGGCCACGGAGGTCGGGCACTGTGTCGACGCGCTGATCCGGGTGGCCCTGGTCCACCCGGAGGTTCACTTCAAGCTCCGCCACGGCCGGCGGGTGCTCTTGGATCTGCCGGTGTGTGCGGCGGAGGGAGCCGACCCGGGCGCGAGCGAGGATGCGCTCGGTCGGCGGGTCGCGGCGGTGCTCCAGCGCCGGGGCGGGGGCGGGCCGCTCGTGTTTGTCGGGGGGGAGCGCCGGGGAGTTCGGGTCCGGGGGTGGTTCGCCTCTCCCGAGGCGGCCACGCGCCAGCGCAACGGGAGCTTCGTCGTCGTGCGCCGCAGGGTGGTGCGCGAGCGGACCTTGGCGGGGATCCTTCGGCAGGCCTACCTGGGCGCACTGCCGGCGGGGACCCACCCACTCGCCTGTGTGTTCGTGGAGCCGCCGCCGGGCACGGTCGACGTCAACGTGCACCCTCAAAAGTCGGAGGTGCGATTCTCGGAGGCCCAGCATGTGTTCGCGGCGACCCGAGAGTTGATCGCCGAGGGCCTGGCCAGCGCGCCCTGGGCAAAGGGCGAGGGCGAGGGCGAGGAGGCGGACACCTGGTCGATGCGAGGGGGGTCCAGGGGGTCCCCAGAGTCGAGGGAGGGCGAGGGCGAGGGGCACGACTGGGCGCAGGTCGGAGGTGGAGCCGAGGGGACCCGGGCCGCGCTCGCCGGCTGGTCCCGGCGCGAGGGCCTGGGCGATGTCGGGCTCGAGGCCCGCGACGAGCGGGTCGGTGGGGCCGGTGACTCGGGCGCCCGCTATCGCCTGGGCACACGCGCGGCGGGGTCGAACTACGCCGCGCAGAAAGAAGATTTTCGGGGTCAGGTGCAGCGCCTGCGCTCGAGCCTCGCGGATCGGGGGGAGCCGGGCTACGGGGGGTCGGGGCGAGTCCAGAGCGGGGGGCCGGGGGGGGCACGAGAGCCCCGGCCGCTCGTGGGCCCGCGCTTGCCCTTCCCGCTCGAGCACGATCAGGCACTCGAGCATGATCAGGCGCTCGAGTCAGGGCCGCACACGGTGGGCACCGATCACCCGGGTTCACAGGTCGAGAGCGCAGGTGTCGACGCGACCGAGGCCTGGCCCCATTTCCTGGTCTGCCTGCCCGGGCCGGTCGCCGTGTTCGAGCTCGGCGGGGAGCTCCTCGCGCTCGACCTTCGACGCCTGCGCGCGGCCCTGGTCCGGCGTCGCCTCGTCGGCGAGCTGGCCGAGACCAAGGCGGGCGAGCGGATCCCCGCCCAAGGTCTGCTCGAGCCCGTGGTCCTCGAGCGCCGCGCCGACGAGCGGGCCCTGCTGGTCCGCTCGGCGTCGACCCTGGCAGAGCTGGGCCTGGAGCTCGAGGGTTTTGGGGACGATGCGGTGATCGTCCGCGCTGTCCCGGCTGCGCTGCGCAAGCTCTTGGACGCCGCGCCGATCGGAGCGCTCCTCGATCGGCTGTCGCCGTGGCTGCGGCTGCGCGAGAGCGGGGGCCGAGCGGGGGAGGGCCCCGAGGCCCACGGCGGCTTCGTCGATGCGGTCGCGGAGGTCGTGCACGACCGAGAGATCGACACCAGCCCGCGCCTCGCTCGGCGGTGGTTGGCCGAGGCTCTGCGCGAGCACGACGGCGACCTCGACGCGGTCCCCGGGCTCCGGCGTTGGAGCCCCGACGCTCTGCTCTGAGGCCGGTAGTTGGAGGCAGTGGAGGTCGTTTGGGCAGCTCGGCGCGGGCTCGTACACTGGCGCCGTGCCTGGATCTGCGCCTGCCTCCGCGACCGTCTCCGCGACAGCCCCGAGGCTGCCCCGCGCCGTCGCTGTGGTCGGGCCGACCGCGGCGGGCAAGAGCGCCCTGGCCCTCGAACTCGCCGGCCGCTTCGGGCTCTCGATCCTGTGTTGCGACTCGGTCCAGGTCTACCGGGGCCTCGACATCGGATCGGCGAAGCCGAGCGCGGCAGAGCGCGCCCAGGCCCCGCACGCGCTCGTGGATCTCGTCGATCCCGACGTCGTGTTTTCTGCCGGCGACTACGCGCGCGCAGCCTTGCCTCTGGTGTCTGCAGGACCGGCGATCATCTGTGGGGGGACGGGCCTCTATCTGCGGACGACGGCGCTCACGTCCTCAGGATCGGCGGGAGAGGGCCCGCGCAGTGATGATCACGGTGAACGACGGGTAGCGTTCGAGGCCGGCTGGGAAGCTCGTGAGCGCGACGAAGGGGGTGCTGTCCACCGGGCCCTGGCGACCCGCGATCCGAGCACGGCAGCCGGGATCCACGTGCACAACGTGCGACGGGCCCTGCGAGCGCTGTGGCTGTGCGAACTCCACGGTGAGCCGATCAGCGAGGTGCGTCGTCGAGACCCGCCGCGACTGCGCATGAACTTGCTCATGTTGGTGGTCGATCCGGGGGTCGAGGCGGTCGACGCGGCGATCGATCGTCGCTGCGAGGTCATGCTCACCCGAGGGTGGTTGGCCGAGGTGGAGATGCTCCGAGCCCGCGGCTATGATTCTCGGCACAAGGCGATGCGGAGCCTCGGCTACCGGGAACTGCTCGCGCACCTGCGTGGGGAGACGACCCTGGAAGAGGCGGTCCGGGACATCAAGTCCGCGACCCGCAAGTACGCCCGCCGACAGCGAACCTACTTTCGGCACCAGTTTCGAGACCTCCTCCCGATGGCGCAGATCGTCCACATCGCACACCCAGACGCATGTCCCAACACGCGCGTCGAGGCGTTCCTGAGCGCCCCAGCTCCAACCGCCGAGGTGGACTCATGAGTGAGACCAGGGTCCTCGACTTCGAGCGGCCGATCGTCGAGCTCGAGGGCAAGATCCGCGAGCTCAAGCTGTTGCTCGCTGGTGGCAACGCCGACATGGCGACCGAGATCGAGCGCCTCGAGGCCAGGGCCTCCGAGCTCCAGCGGGAGCACTACGCCCAGCTCTCCCCCTGGGAGCAGCTCCAGCTCGCCAAGCACCCGGACCGGCCCTACACCCTCGACTACATCGGGGAGATGACCACCGACTTCGTCGAGCTGCGCGGCGATCGGAGCTTCTTGGACGACCCGGCGATCGTCGCCGGCCTGTGTCGCCTCGACGGGCGGAGGATCATGATCCTCGGCCACCAAAAGGGGCGAAACACCAAAGAGAACGTGTTCCGAAACTTCGGCATGGCCAGGCCGGAGGGCTACCGAAAGTCGCAGCGGCTGATGCGGATGGCGGAGCAGTTCAAGCTCCCGGTCGTGTGCCTGATCGACACGGCGGGGGCCTACCCGGGGATCGGCGCGGAGGAGCGCGGCCAGGCCGAGGCCATCGCTGCGAGCCTCGAGCTCATGGCTGGGCTCAAGGTCCCGACGATCTCGGTCGTGATCGGCGAGGGGGGGTCCGGCGGGGCGCTGGCGATCGGCGTGACCAGTCGAATCCTGATGCTCGAGCACGCCGTGTACTCGGTGATCTCGCCCCGGGGCTGCGCGTCGATCCTGTGGAAAAATCCCGAGGCCGAGCAGACCGCCGCCGAGCAGCTGCGGATGACGGCCGAGGACCTCCTCAACCTCGGGGTGTGTGACGGCATCGTCCGCGAGGCCGTCGGCGGGGCGCACCGTGGACTGACGGTGACCTCCAACTCGCTCCGGGACGCCCTGACCGCGAACCTCGATGAGCTGTGCGCCATGTCGGTCGAGGACGTGGTCGAGGCTCGCTATCAAAAATTTCGGGCGATCGGCCACATCGAGGGCAGGTCGGCCGGGACTTCGGGCGGCTGAACACGATCCAGCCATGACCTTCGCTCTGGCGAGCCTGCCTGTGGCCCACCCGCCATTTCCCTTTCTCTCCCTTCCCTCTGCCCTTCCGCTCGCTGAGATCGGCGGGCAGATCGCGCTCTTCGATCACTTCTTGTTGCTCGCCGCGGTGTTCTGCGCGGTGACCTTGGTCAAGCTCCTGCGTGGGGAGAGGGTCGGTCGGATCTACGCTGTGGTCGTCGGTGTGCAGCTCGTCGCGGCCGTGTTGGCCATGGGCGCGAGCCGCTTCTTCGGGGTCCTCGTACTCGGCCTCGTGACCGTCAGCGTGGCGATCCCCTGGGTGCTGGAGCAGGCCTCGCGCTGGGCCTTTGGGCGCGGCCAGCTGGCCTGGATGGCGCGCCTCTCCAGCCTGCGCGTGATCCTGATGCCGGGTTCGGGGCTCGAGCCTCAGCTGCCCATCCTGGAGGGCCTGGCCCTGCTCGAGCGCGAGGGGGTGGACGCGGCCTTGGTCCACTACCGGCGCATGGCGGGCGAGGCCGAGGAGGGGCGGGACGCGGCCATGATCCACGAGCAGATCATCTCGATGCTGTTTCACGATGAGCGCTGGGACGAGGGCATCGCCCACTATGAGCGCCGCTTCAAGCCGGGCTACGCCGCACTGCGCCCGAGCCTGGCCCTGGGCCTGCTGCGCGCCTACGGCGAGTCTGGTCGGCTGGAGATGGCTGCTGGGCTGTTGCGGGCGCTCGAGGATGGGCCCGTGGGCGACGACCCCAAGGCGGTCGAGATCCTGGGTCAGGCCCAGCTGACCTTTCTCGCCTACGCCGGCGCCACCGGAGCGATCGCAGCGCTCTCCAAGGAACGCGGGTACCCGTCCGGGTTGGGCATCAGCGAGGCGACGGCGGCCTTGTTCGAGGGCATCGCCCAGTTTCAGGCCGGCGACCCACAGGGAGCGGTCGCTATCTTGAGCCGGGTCGAGTCCCTGGCTGGCCCCCGAGATCGACGGGTGCGCGAGGCGGCCGACGCCGCGCTCACTCGGGCCCGGGCGAGCGCGGCGTCGGTTCCCGCCGCCGAAGGAGCCTCGGCTCCAGTCCCCACCCCCGCCCTAGCCCCAGCCGAACTCGGGGACGCCCCGACCAGCCCCGACCAGCGCCACGGTCTGGAGCTGTGGGCCTACGTCGAGCTGGTCGCGGAGCGGCTGCAGACGTCGGTGTGGCTGACCCCCGAGCGGCGTCGGCGGGCCACGCCCTGGGCGACCTACGGGCTCGTGGTCGGCCTGTCGATGGTCTACGGCATGCACGTCTTGCTCGGGGGTGGGGGCGTGGGCCTGCTCGAGCTCGGGGCGCTGAGTGAGGACCTGTGGAGGAGCGGAGCGAGCTCCCGGATCTGGGCGCGGACCTTCACCTCGGTGTGGCTGCACGTCGATCTCGTCGGCCTGCTCTTCGACGTCTACGCGATCTGGCTGGCCGGACAGATCGTGGAGCGCGTGCTCGGTCCCGCCCGTCTGCTGGTGGTCACCGTGGGCGCGGCGATCGTCGGTATGGCGGCCTCGGTCCTGGCTCAGCCCTTGCTGAGGACCCTCGGCATGGACGCGATAGCGACCGTAGGTGCGACTGGGGGCAGCCTGATGGCGGTCGGGGCGCTCGTGGCTGGACTGTGGCTGCTGTTGCCGGGCAAGACCCCACAAATCGAGACTCGGGCTCGGCGCAATTTATCCATCACCTTGGGCCTGCTGCTGCTCGCGGACCTCTTGCTCGGGTCGCCCAGCGTGTTTGGTGCCGGGGTCGCGCCGGTGGGCTTGGGAGCGACGATGGCCGTGGCCAGCCTGGTCGTGTTGGCGGTCCCCATCGACCAACCGCGCTGGCTGCGGGCGGGGTTCGGCGGGCTCGTAGCCGCGATGTTTGTGGCCAGCGGTCTGGGTTTCGTCCTGACCCTGCCCGAGGACCCGGAGCAGGCCCTCATCGACCATCGGGTGCGGACCTGTACAAAGGCGGGCATCGAGTTGCGCGCACCCTTGGCACTCAGGAAGCTACGCACCGATCTCGAGCTGGGTTTCGCCCTGCCGGTGGTTCCGAATGGGCTCGTCGACACGCTCGAGATCAGGGCTGGGGGCCTGGTCCAGATATCCGTGTTCGAGGGCCTGGCTCCCACGGGCGAGCCGGCTCTGCTCTCGGCGCTGGGAACCGAGGCCGGAGGCCTCTCGGCGACGGCGGTGGAGGTGTTGCCCGAGCCCTTCGCGGGGATCGTGGCCGGCGACCTCGGCGAGGGCCGATGGCAGGCCTTCGACCTGTGGCGCGACGGCGAGCGGATCGGGCGGGTCGTCGAGCGCCGCATGCCGATCGGCGCGGACTCGAGTGCGACGTTGACCGTCTCGGCTGCGCCGGCCGAGGCCCTCGACCACGCCGCCGGGCTCTACGCCGCCATCTTGTCCGAGGCGATCTGGGTCGGGGCCGGCAAGGGCTTTGGATTGCACTGTCGCGTCGCCGGGTGAGTCGGGCGACTCGGGCCTACGGGCCCCGCTGGTTTCGCTTTCACCCCTGGACCCAGGTTCTGCCGTCCCCTGAGGCTAGAGCCGTGTTTGAGGTCCTGCAGCCGACCTGAGTTGGCCCGGTGTTCGGGGCCTCCTATACTCGGGTCGAGGTGGGGGTGGCTCGCGAGCGCGACAGGATTCCAGCGGCGATGTGGCTCGGCTTTTTTGTCGCTGCCGTACTTGCGCATGGGGTCATGATCGCGCCGAGCAGCGCCGCCCTGACTCGAGCCATGCGCAGCTCTGCGGACGACGAGCCCAGCGCGAAGATCACCGAGTTCGACTTGGTCGAGGTCCCCGAGGACGAACTGAGCGAGAGCGACGAGGATTTTATCGACCAAGACCAGGCCAACCGTCGGCGGCCTGAACACACGACCCGCCTGGCCGAGGTCGACTCGAGCGTCGAGCGGGAGACCAAGGCGCCCAATCGGCCCGACAACCCGGGCGGGCAACCCAGCGTCGAGGGCCGACCCGGGAGCCAGCCCGTGGAGGTCGGTGACCCCGACGCGGCCGCCTCGGCAGAGGGGGAGGGCACCCACAGCGCTGAGACCCCAGCAGACGCCGAGGCCGATGGAGAGGACGCGCATGCGGATCACCCCCTGGCCGAGTCGGCCGACGGGAGCGAGGCCGTGCTCGGGGGCGGCGACCAGGCCCGCCGAGGTCAGCCGGGGGAGCCCAACCTGGCCGGTTCACCCGGGACCCTGCGCCAGGCCTTTGGCCCGCCGGGGACCCTCGACCCGCTCGTGGACGTGGACGAGGGCACGGAGAACATCCTCGACAGCAAGCGCCACCGCTTCGCCTCGTTCTTCAACCGGATCCGGGATCGGGTGGGCGACGAGTGGCGGCCCCAGAAGGCCCACAGCGCGGCCGATCCTCAGGGCAGCAGGTTCGGGGACAAGCGGCGTACGACGGTGCTCATGGTCCGCCTGGACGAGACCGGCGAGCTCCAGAAGGTCATCGTCGAGCGCAGCAGCGGGGCCAGCCACCTCGACGACGAAGCTGTCCGGGCCATGAAGCTGGCCGCGCCCTTTCCCAACCCACCCCAGGGCCTGGCCGAGCATGGCCATATCGATTTCCGCTTTGGTTTCATCCTCGACTTCGACGGCAGCTTTCGGATCTTCCGGTATAAAAAATAGGCCCATGTCTCCCGACAATCAGCTCCTCGACACCGAGACCCTCGACGACGCGCTGGCCGGCCTGGTGGGCTGGCGCTGCGAATCCCAGCGCCTGCGCGCCCGCTTCGAGTTCCGCGATTTCCCTGCCGCCATGGCCTTCATGGTCCGCAGTGGCTACGCGGCCGAGCGCCTCGGCCACCATCCCAACTGGTCGAACGTCTACAACCGCGTGGAGGTCGAGCTGTGGTCTCACGACCTGGGCGGGGTCTCCCGTCTGTGTGTGGAGTTGGCTCGGGCCATGAACCACGCCGCCGGCATCGAGGGCTGAAGTCGGCGGGCCGGAGGAAGCGGCGAACAGGAAGGGAGAGCCGGGGTGAGCGAAACCGGATGATCAACCGACCGCCTGGGTCGGGCGGTTGACGATCTCGTTCACGTCGACGTCCCGCACTTGCTCGATGGCGTAGCGCACCGCTTGCGCGATCGCGTCGGGTCGAAGGGCGATCGCCCGATAGTGCGTCATCATCTCGGCGGTGATGGTGGCGGTCGACTCGCTCTCGACGACACCCGGGTGGATGCAGGTGACGCGCAGCGTCTCGCTCTCCTGGCGCAGGCCTGCGAGCGAACGCGCCGCGTTAGACGGGGCACAAAGACGAACAGCCGCCCCGACCAAGGTCGAAGCGGCTGTGGGGGAGTCGGGCCCGGGGGACCCGCGTCAGGGGTCTAGTTTTGCTGGTCCTTGGGTGGGGGCAGGCTGTCGAGCACGGCCTTGAACTGCGGGTGATCGGGGATCATCTGCAGGGCGGCAGTGCAGATCTGCCGGGCCTCTCCGAACATGTTCGCGTCGCGCATGCAGGTGGCCAGGTTGATGACCGGATCGACGTCGCGGGGGTTGAGGGCGACGACCGAGCGCAGGTGCTCCACGGCCTCGCGGGGTCGGCCCTGCTTGCGCAAGATCGCGGCGATGAGCTGGCGGATCTGCGGGTCGTTGGGACGCAGGCGGACCGCGTTCATGAGGTGGCTCAGGGCCGCGGCGTCACCCTCGGCCTCGCGCACGGCGAGCGCCAACATGAGGTAGGGCTGCCAGTAGCGCGGGTCCTTGGCGATGATCTCGCGCAGGAACTTGGCGGCCTCGGTCTGCTTGCTGGCCTGGCCCGAGTTGACGTTGTCGATGGCCGTCTCGTAGCGCGACTCGAAGTCCTCGATGTCGAGCGAGAGGGTGGCCCGGCGCGCAAAGGCGTCGTCGTCGAGGCTCCGGCGGGGCAGGGCGAGGAGCTTCTCGAGCCACGGCCGGGCTTGGTTGGGGTCCTCGTCCTCGAGCCGGTAGGTCGCCAGGGAGGTCAGGACCGTGGGGTTGCCGGCGTGGTTCTCACCGGCGAGCTCGAGCAGGCGCACGGCGTCCTCGTTGTCGTCGTCCGAGGCCAGGTCGAGGAGCATCTCGAGGCTCGACTTGGCGACGTGCTTGAGGCCGACGGCGGTCTCGAGCAGAGCGATGGACTCCTCCCGATCTTCCTTTTGCTCGGTGGTGTCGTCTTCGGAGCGATCCCACAGCACGTTGCTGAGGTCTCCGTAGGCGCTCGGGATCTGACCCTCGTCCACGGCCCGGCGCAGGAAGGGCTCGGCTGAGTCGAAGTCGTCGGACTCGATGAGCAAGCTGCCGAGCAGGGCGAGCACGGGGGCCGCTTCGTTGCCCTGCTCGACCGCGTGCTGGGCAACCTTGAGGGAATTCTCGTTGTCGCCGGCGGTACGCAGGGTCTGGATGAAGTTGACGACGATCTGGACGTTCGCGGGGTCCAGATTGAAGGCCTGGTTGAAGGCGTTGATGGCCGTGGGCAGGTCGCCGAGGCGGCGGGCGACCACCGCCAGGTGGTGCCAGGCTTCAGGGTCGGTCTTGCGGCGCTGAGCGGCGATCGAGAGCGCCTGGACCGAGAGCGGCACTGCGCTCTTGTCGGCCTGCATGGACAGGAGGATGTCGGTCATGGCGTGGAGCCCCTCCATGGCCGCGTCCATCTTGGGGTCGCGGTTGATCGCGTCCATGAGCGGGTTGAGGAGCTGGTCCGCGGTCGCCGGCACGGTCCGGCCTTGGAGGGCCGAGAGGTTGCCGAGACCGACGAGGAAGCTGAGCAGGGCTTGGCTGTTCTCGGTCCCGAAGGCCGCGGCCGCACTCTCGTGGTCGACACTCTTGTCCATGGCCTCGGCGATGGCCTGGAGGCCCTCGAAGATCTTGTCGCCGAGCTCGCTGGCCTGGCACTCGGTCTTCCAGCTGGAGACCTCTTCGAGGTGGCCGTCGACGATCGTGGGCTCGTCCGAGGTCTCTGCGTCAGACTCGGACTCTGCGTCGGTCTCGGACTCGGCGTCGGTCTCGGACTCGGCGTCGGTCTCGGACCCGGCGTCGGTCCCCTCCTCTGCGGGGGCGGGGTCCTCGGGGTCCTCGGGGCGCTCGACGACAGTGGTGCCGTCAGCGTGGACCGTGGCCAGGCGCAGCTCGAGCTCGAGCTTCTCCTCGGACACCGAGAAGTTCGCGGTCACGACGTGCTTGGCGTTGGGAAAGCGACCGGCGCCCTGGAGCGCGCGCGAGTCGGTCCACCGATCCTTGTAGATCATCAGGGCCGGGACCTGGCGGCCCTGCTGTTCGGTCATCGCCGTGAACACGGGAGCCGCGGCCTTGAGTCCCGTGCGGGCGAGTTCCTGGGCGAACCAGCGCTGTACGCCCATGGACAGAGGCGCGCCCTTGCCCTCGTTGACACAGGCCAGCGGCAGGACCACCAGCTCGATCTCCGAGGCCGCTTTTTGCAGGGCTGCGATCTGCTCCTGCTCGGCGGGGTTTTGCGTGGGTTGCTCGTTTGTTTGGTCCTCACCGGCCATGGGCGCGCAACCTTGCACGATGGGAGATGGGCGCGCAACCGGACCCGGCGACCGAGCTGAGCGCTCGAAGTGGGGGGATCGAGCGCGCCGCCGCGACGGTCCGTCCGGTCACCTGAGGCCACCCCCCGAGTCCCGCGCGCAGTGCGCAAATGCCCTGCCCCCAGGGGGGGGCGAGGGTGAGCGTTGGCCTCTCCTGGCCCCCGGCCTACACTTGGGCGGCTCCCGCGTCGCTCGAGGGCCCGTCTATCCCATGACCATGCAACTGCCCGGGTACACGGTGGGTCGACTATTGCGCAGCTCGGCGCAAGGGCGCGTCTACGAGGTCGAGCGAGCGAGCGACGGCGTCCCTTTGGTCGCCCGCTTCATCGCCCTCGATCCGCGCCTGGTCGCGCGCGTGGAACACGAGGTCGGCCTGACCCAGGAGCTCGACATCGAAGGAGTGATCCCCGCGATCGCTGTGCAGCAGCTGGGGGATCAGATCGTCGTGCTGCGCGAGCGGACCTCGGCGGTGCCGCTGGATCGCTTCAACCAGGGCAGCGCCCTCGACCTCGGGCGCTTCTTTGCGCTCGCCCTGGATCTGAGCGCGAAGCTGGCGAAGGTCCACGGTCGCGGACTCGTCCACGGCGACCTCAAGCCGGCGAGCGTATTGGTGAGAGAGGGAGGACAGCGGGTGTTTCTGGTCGACTTCGGGGTCCCGTCGATCCTCGACTCCCAGCGCCGTGGTCGGATCGCGCTGCGCAACAGCGACGACGAAGGCGACGTGGAGGAGTCCCTGCCCTACGCCTCGCCCGAACAGTCGGGGTGGATCAAGCGGGCGATCGATGCCCGCAGCGACCTCTACTCGCTGGGGGTTCTGTTCTACGAGCAGCTCACGGGTCGCCGACCCTTCGAGGGGTCGAGCTCCACCGAGTTGGTCCAGGCTCACCTGGTCCGTCGGGCCCGGGCGCCGATCGAGCTGCGCCCAGACATGCCCGAGCTGCTTTCGTCGCTGGTCATGAAGCTGCTCGAGAAGGCGCCCGAGCACCGCTACCAGTCGGCCGCGGGCCTGCTCGCCGACCTGGAGACGATCGCGGCGAGCGACCGCTGTGGGGAGGCTGTCTCGACCGAGATCGGCCTCGGCCGCGGCGAGCGGGCGACCCGGCTGCAGCTCCCCTATCAGCTGTTTGGGCGCGCCGACGCCCTGGGCGTGCTCGAGTCGGAGCTGTCGGCGGCCCTCGAGCATAGACAGACCCGGACGGTGGTCGTCTATGGCGAGGTCGGGTCGGGCAAGTCGGCCCTGCTCGAGGCCTTCGAGGCGCCGGTCGCCGGTCGCTGGGGCCTGCTGGGCACGGGGTGCTTCGACCCCCTGGACCGGGCTCGGCCCTACCAGGGCTTCGTCGAGGCGGCGACCGGCCTGGTCGCCCAGCTGCTCGGCGAGAGCGAGAGCAGGAGGCGCGAGTGGGTCGGTCGCCTGCGCAGCTCGCTGGGTTCGGTGGCCCAGGTGATGGTCGATCTCGTGCCGGCCCTGGCCCCGCTCATCGGACGTGGCGAGCCGCTCGAGCCCAGCGAACCGGATGGCGTAGAGAATCGGCTGCGCCTGGGCCTGGTCCGCTTTCTCGCTGCCCTGGGTGAGCGGGGCCCCCTGGTCCTGGTCCTCGACGATCTGCAGTGGGCCGATCCGGACAGCCTCGCCCTGCTGCGCTTCCTGGCCGGCGCGGGCACGGGGGCGCCCCTGCTGATCGTGGCCTGTGTACGGGGGAACCGAGACGCGGCCGACGCGATGGCTGCTGCGATCGAGCCCAGGCGGCTGCGGACCTTGGGTCTGGGCGCGCTTGGCCGCCCGGAGCTCGAGGCGATGTTGACGGCGACCTTGGGCGAGCCCCGAGAGGTGCTGACTTCGCTGACGGACCAGGTCGAGGCTCGGACCGGGGGCAACCCCCGCGCGGTCCGCTTGCTCTTGCACGAGCTCGCGGCCAGGGGGCTCTTGTGGGTGGAGGACGGGCGTTGGAGCTGGTCTGAGGAGGCCCTCGAGGAAGCGGTGCTGCCCGAGGACGGACCCGGCTTCCTCGACGCTCTGGCCGGCCGGCTCGCGCCCGAGACCCGGGCTCTGCTGTGGCGGGCGGGGTGTGTGGGCCTGGCTTTTGAAGTGCCCGCGCTCGAGGCTGTGGCCGGGGTCGACGGTGCCGCGGTCGCCGCTGGCCTGCACGAGTTGGGGCGAGCGGGGGTGCTCGTCGAGGTCGGCCATGGCTACCGCTTTGTCCACAGCGCCGTGCGGGAGCTGGGCTTCGAGCGCCTCGCTGAGGCGGGGGAGGCCGTGCGCCGCGCCCTGGTCGAGCACCTCCTGAGCGAAGTCGGGCTGGAGCTCGACTCCTGGCCTCGGCCCGGCGACGAGCTCGCGCTCGAGGGCCTCGGAGACCGGCTGTTCGAGCTCGTCCACCACCTTGAACATGTCGAGCATGTCGAGCATGTCGAGCGAGTCCCGAGCGAACGGATCGCGTGGCTGTTCGCGCGGGCCGGTCACCGGGCCATGCGCGAGGCGGCGTGGTGGGCCGCGCGGCGATACCTGGGCCGAGCCGTCGGCGTGCTCTCGAAGCGCGGGGCTGAGGGGGCTGGGGGGGGAGACAGGACCGAGGGAGTGGACAGGACGGAGGGGGCAGGGGCCTTCGAGCTGCACTTCTCCCACGCCCAGGCGCTGGCCCTGACCCGGGAGAACGCCGGGGCCGAGGCGGCCTTCGAGGCCCTGCTGGCCACAGCGCTGACCGTCGTCGAGCGTGCGCGGGTGGTCGCTCGCCGGTGTCGAATCTCGGTGCTGCTCGGGCGCCCTGAACAGGGCCTCTCTCAGGGCCTGGACGAGCTCGAGCGGATGGGGTTTCGCGTGCCTCGGCCCTGCACCCGCTTTCACCAGCTGCGCCGGATCGGGGCGGGGTGGCTGGCGACCCGCAAGCTCTCGCGGGCCGCTTGGATGGCGCTGCCGGAGGCCCGAGATCCAGATGGTGTCGCCGCAATGGAGGTGCTGACCCAGGTCAAGCGGGCCGCCTTCGTCACCGATCACCCGATCTTTCTGGCCCTTTGTGGCCTGCACGCGTCGCTGGTCGTACGCCATGGCTTTCACCCCTCGGCGCCGATGGCCCTGGCGGAGCTCGGGCACGCGTCGGTGGGGGCGCTGCGCGAGCCTGGGGGGGCGGGGGAACTGTGCGCCCACGCCGTCGCGCTCAACGCTCGGCTGCGCTCACCGGCGGCGAGGGCATACGCGGAGATCGTCGCGTGCCTGTGTGTGTGGCCTACCTGCCGCCCGTGGGCCGTGAGCGCGGAGCGGGTGCCCGAGCTGGTCCGGGCCGCCCTCGAAGCCGGCGAGATGGGGCTCGCCGGGCGCACAGCGGCGAACGGCCTGGGACTCCTGCTTCGCAGCGGCGTGCCCCTGTCGGAGGTGGTCGAGGCTGGTCGAAGCTGGCGCGCGGAGCTCGAGCCCTGGGCTGGGCCCGAGCTCGAGGCTCTGGCAGACGCCTCGCTCGGGCTGGCGGAGGTGTTGATCGGCGAACCGGAGGCCGGGCAGAGCGAGATCGAGGGCATCGCTCTCAGGCCGGCGTCGCGGTCGTCGAGCGACGCCTCTGACCGGCTCGCCCGGCTTTCGACCCAGAGCTTGGCTGGGCTCGGCGGCCTCGGCCTGATCACCATCTACGGGATCGCCAGCGCCCAGATCACCGGGCTGTGGCTGCTCGGGCACCGGACCGAGGCCGGCACCTTGCTCGACGAGCTCTCCGATTTTGAGCGCGTCCTCTCGGGGTCGTGGTACGCCCCGCGGCTCACCGTGTTGCTGGCGGTGTCGAGCGGGGTCCGCCACGCTCAGGGGGATCAGGTCGCGCGTCTCCAGGCTCGAGCCGCCCTGCGTGGCTGCCTGCGGACGATCCGCCGCTGGGCGGAGGGCTGCAAAGCGAACTTCGGCGCGGCCGCGACCTTGGTGGAGGCCGAGCTTGCGCGCGCCCAAGATCGCTGGGATCAGGCGATGGCCTGCTACGAGCGGGCGATGATGGGGGCGCGCGAGCGGGGCCAGCGGGTGATCGAGATCATCGCCGGTGAGCGCTTGGCCGAGCTCGCCGATGCCCGAGGACGGACCTCCTCCGCCGTGGGCGCCCGGGCGATGGTCGTGTCCAGCGCCCAGGTCTGGGGGTCCTCGGTGCTCGCCCTGCGCCTGTCCGAGCTCGAGGTCGGGGTGTCCCAAGACGGGGTCGGAGACTTCAGCGACAGCGCCACCGGCGAGTTTCATGTGAGCCCCTCCCAGAGCGTGGCGGGGGTGGTGCTCGGACCGACCGTCGCGTCCGGGAGCGGCGCGCTCATGATGGGCGCTGGGGGCTCGGGTTCGACCTTCGATGTCGACACGGTGCTGGCGATGTCACAGGTGATCACCGAGGACCTGCGTCTCGAAGAGGTCGTCGCCCGGGTTCTCGATACGGCTCTGGCGAGCAGCGGGGCAGATCGGGGCCAGCTTTTGCTCGAGCGGGAAGGTGCGATGAGCCTGGTCGCCGAGGGGACCCCAGAGTGCATCCGAGAGTTCATGGGCGAGCCCGTGTTGCTCTCCGAGGCCAACAGCCGGGTCCCGGTCAGCGCGGTGCGCCACGTCATGCGGACCGGGAGGCCGCTGGTCGTCGATCGTGCGCGTGTCGACCCGCGCTTCGCCAGCGATCCCTATGTCCTCGACTCGCCCCTGCGCTCACTGCTGTGCATGCCGATCGCCGGCGCCGGAGACCTGATCGGTGCGGTCGTGCTGGAGAACCACCGCAGCGACCTGGGCTTCGCCGCCGACGCGGTCGCCGTGCTGCGCATGTTCATCGCCCAGGCCCGGAGCGCCCTCGACAACGCCAGCTTGTACCAGGCCCTGCAGCGCAGCGAGGCCCACTGGCGCTCCCTGGTCGACGGTGTGCCCGACATGATCTGCGTCCTCGATCCGGGCGGCCGCATCGAGTTCGTCAACCACCCCGAGCTGTTCGGCGACGGTGATGCGAAGGAGGGCTCCAGCTGGCTGATCGGACGCAGCGCCGCCGAGTTCATGGCGACCAGCGAGGGCCCAGCCTGGTCCAGGGTCGTCCAGGCCGCGGTCGAGCGCGGCGAGGCGCTCCAGGTCGAGGCCGCGCTGACGCCCCAGGGCGGAGGTCCCCCGCGGGCCTACGACGTGCGCCTGTCCCCGATCCTCGTCAGCGGCGAGGTCGGCCGGGTCATCAGCATCGCCACCGACGTCACGCAGCGGCGGGCCATGGCCATCGAGCGCGCCAACCTCGAGGCTCAGAGTCGGCAGCAGCAGCGCCTCGAGTCGATCGGGACCCTGGCCAGCGGCGTCGCGCACGAGATCAACAACCCGGTCCAGGGGATCATGAACTACGCCGACCTGATCTCCTCGCGGCCCAAGGACACGCGGCACGTGCTCGAGTTCGCGGACGAGATCATCGTCGAGGCCAAGCGTGTGGCGACCATCGTCCGCAACCTGCTGTCCTTCTCCCGTCAGGAGCGGGAGGTGCTCGAGCTCGAGGCTATCGAGGTCTCGGTCCTGGTCGAGTCGACGCTCTCGCTGATCCGCGCGGTGCTGCGCCGGGATCAGATCGATATTGTGGTCGACGTACCCCCGGGCCAGCTCAAGATCCGCTGTCGCATCCAGCAGATCCAACAGATCCTGCTCAACTTGGTGACCAACGCCCGCGATGCCCTCAATGAGCGCTACCCGAGCTTCTCGGAGCAAAAGCGCATCGAGATTCGGGCCCAGAGCTTCGCCCGAGGTGGGGGTGTGAACTGGCTGCGGTTGAGCGTTCAAGACGGCGGGAACGGAGTCCCCGCCCAAATTCGCGCGCAGATCTTCGACCCCTTTTTCACGACCAAGGGGCGCTACGACGGGACCGGCCTGGGTCTGTCCGTGAGCCACGGGATCGCGGCCGAACACGGCGGCGAGCTGCGCTTCGAGACCGAACTGGGGATCGGGACCGTGTTTCATCTGGAGCTGCCCGCGGAGTCGCCCACACCGCCAATGGAGACGAGCCGGGGAGACCTGGACTGAGACCGGCTCGAGTTCACGGCGCCATGTACGTCCAGGATCGCCCCCGCCGTTGTCGCGGTCGCCGGATGCTCCGTTCGGTCGTGATGGATCTCGTCTGGAGGTCGGTGGTGAAGGCCCTCACTGGTTCTCGCCGGCCGCAGGTCGCGGAGAGCTCTGAAATCCAAGCTAAACCCCTGTGGAGCCCCGTTCGACGGGGAGGACCGGAGCTGGGGACAGGTGGAGGACGGCGGCGAACTCCCCGCGACCTGTCCCAGGCCGAGCACGGTCGGGGTTCGGCTGTTAGCCTGTCGCGCCGATGCCCGATCCTGGACCACCGACGATCTCGACCGATCCTGCGCCCTGGGACCGGCTCGCGCTGGGCATGATCAAGGACCCGCGGGACCTGCCCTTTGTCCACCTCATGGTCGCCTGCTCGGCCACGGCCCTGTTGGGCGTGGCCTTGTTTCCGATCAGCAAGCTGGTGCTCACGGGTCCGTGGTTTTGGCTCGCGGCGGGGGTGTACCTGCTGACCTGGGCATTTTGGACCCTCGATCGTTTCATCTTGATGCTCCACTGCACCTCGCACCGGATCCTTTTTCGGCGCGAGTACAACGTTCTCAATCAGGTCATCCCCTGGGTCCTGGGGCCGTTCTTCGGTGAGACTCCCCAGACCTATTTTTGCCACCACATGGGGATGCACCACCCCGAAAACAACCTGCTCGACGATCTGAGCACGACCATGCCCTTCCAGCGCGACCGCTTCACGCACTGGTTTCGCTACTACGCGCGCTTCATGTTTCTGACCATGATCGAGCTCGCGCTCTACTTCAAGCGCCGGGGCCAGGGCAAAATGGCGGTCCGCCTGTTGGTGGGGGAGTTCGGGTTCTGGGCCGTGGTCGCGCTGTTGGCGATATTCGTCGACTGGCGGGCAGCCCTGGTCGTGTTCATCCTGCCCGTGATCATGGTCCGCACCCTGATGATGGCGGGCAACTGGGCGCAGCACGCCTTTGTGCACCCCGATCACCCCGAGTGTGCATACCGAAACTCGCTGACCTGCATCGACTCCCGCTACAACCGGCGCTGCTTCAACGACGGCTATCACATCTACCACCACGTCAAAGCCCGGGCGCACTGGACCGAGCTGCCCGGTGAGTTCGAGGCCAACCGGACGACCTACGGAGAGAAGGACGCCGTGGTCCTGCGTGGGCTGGACTTCTTCCTGGTCTGGGTGCTGTTGATGACGGGTCGCTACGAGACCCTGGCCAAGGCCATGGTCCAGCTCCCGGGCGCCCCCGAGCGCAGCATCGAAGAGCGCATCGAGTTCATGCGCAGCCGGCTGCGCCCGATTCACGGCTGAGCACAAACCCGGTTTTGTGCTCAGCCGTGAATCGGGGCCGGGATCAGGGCCGGGCCGGGATCAGGGCCGGGCCGGGATCAGGGCCGAGCGAGGGCGACGATCCGGTCCATCATGGCCTCGACCTCGGCCTCGGTGCTGTAGAAGTGAGGGCCGATGCGCAGCCCACAGTTCGGCCGCCAGTCGAGCTTGAAGCGCTCTTCGATCAGGACCTTGCTCGCAGCCTGGCTGCCCTCGAAGTCGACGGCGACGAAGCCCGCGCGCCTGGCGTCCTCGGTGGGTGAGTGCAGGGTCAGACCAGCAGCCTGGGCCCGGTCGATGATGATCCGGCACAGCCCCAAGTTGTGGGCCCTGATCCGCTCGACCCCGATCTCGAGCAGGTTCTTGTAGGCGTTGCGGGCCACGTAGTAGGCCGACACGGAGGGGGTCCCCGACACGAAGCGCCAGGGGCCCTCGGCGTAGCGGATCGGCGCAGGCGCCATCTCGAAGGGGTCCTCGTGGGCCATCCATCCGGTGGTCATGGGCTCGAGGCGGCCGCGCAGCTCGGGTTTGACCCACAAAAAACAGGTTCCAGGTCCGCCGCAGAGCCACTTGTGGCTCCCGCCCACGAGCATGTCGAGGTCCCACTGGGCGACGTCGATGGGGACGACCCCCGCCGTCTGGTAGACGTCGCACATGACCAGGGCGCCGACCTCGTGGGCCCGCTCGCAGATCGCCGCGACATCGAGCAGAGCGCCAGAGACGTAGACCGCGTGCGAGATCGAGACCAGGGCCGTGCGCTCGTCGATGGCCTCGAGCATGCGCTCGGTGCGGATCGACTCGCCGTCGTCGCTGGGCACCAGCTCGAGCTGAGCCCCCAGCCGCTGGGCTCGCTCCCAGACGTAGATGACGTTGGGAAACATGAGCTCCTCGACGACGACCTTGGGCCGCTCGCTATAGTCGAGGGCCGAGGCGATGCGGGCCTGAAAGGTCGCCACGTTCTCGCCCAGGGTCGTATTGCCCGTGCCCCCATTGAAGAACCGGGCGGCCATGTCGGCGGTCTCGTCGATGAACGCCGGCCAGTGATCCCAGGCCTCCACGCCCTCGCGCGCCCACAGCTCGGTGTACTCACGCAGGGCCTCGGCGCTGCCCCGGTGCATGGCCCCCATGCTGTTGCTGTTCATGTAGGTGCTGTCCGCGAGGATGGGATACTCCTCCCGGTAGCGGGCGAGCCCAGGATCGATGCGAGGACTGGTGCGAGGACTGGTGCGAGGACTGGTGCGAGGACCGATGCGAGGACCGGTGCCAGCGGGGGGCGTTACGCGGGGTTTCGCCACCGTGTTCAGCCCTCGTCGATGAGCTTGGTGTAGGCCCCCGCGTCGAGCAGGGACTCGAGGGTGACGCCCTGCGCGGGGGTCATCTCGACCATCCAACCGGCGCCGAAGGGGTCGTCGTTGATCGACTCGGGGGTGTCCTCGAGGGCCTCGTTGATCTTGGAGACGGTGCCGCTGATCGGCGCGTAGAGATCGGAGACGGCCTTGACCGAGTCGATGTCGCCGAAGCGGTCGCCGGCCTCGAAGGTGTCGCCGACCTCTGGGAGGCTGACCGCGGTGATGTCACCGAGCTGCTCGACGGCGTGGCCGGTGATACCGATGACGATCTTGCCGGCGTCGTCGCGGGTCCACTCGTGGTCGTTGGTGTAGCGGAGGTTGTCGGGGATGTCGCTCATGTCTGGGTTCCTATTGGGGGCGTTTGTAAAACGCACCCTTGACGATCTGGGCGCGGAGGGTCTTGTGCTTGCTGCGGACGGTCAAGATGGTGCCCGACTTGCTCATGGACTTGGGCACGTAACCCATGCCGATCGCGCCGCCGACGGTGGGCGCCGGGCCGCCGCTGGTGACCGCGCCCACGGGGGTGTCCGAGTCGGCGGCGCAGATGTCCCAGCCGGGGCGGGCCGTGCCCTTGCCCTCGATGCGAAAGCCGACCAGTTTGCGTTTGATACCGGCGGCCTTTTGAGCCGCGAGAGCATCGCGGCCCACGAATTCGCCGGCGTCGAGCTTGACGACCCAGCCGAGGCCCGCCTCGTAGGGGGTGGTCTCGGCGTCGATGTCGTTGCCGTAGAGGCAGAGCTTGGCCTCGAGGCGGAGGGTGTCGCGGGCGCCGAGGCCACAGGGGACCGCGCCGGCCTCGACGAGCGCGGCCCAGACCGCCGGGGCGCCCGCGTTGGCGACAAACAGCTCGAAGCCGTCCTCGCCGGTGTAGCCCGTGCGCGCGGCGACCACGGCCTGACCCGCGATCTCGGCCGAAGCGAAGTGGAAGCCGGCGATGTCGAGCAACCCGGGGCCGCCCAAGGAGGCGCTCAGGTCTCGGGCCCCGGGGCCCTGGACGGCGATCAGGGCCTGGGTGTCGGAGCAATTGACGATCTCGCAGAGGTCGCCGGCGTGCTCGCGGAAGTGGGCCTCGTCCTTGGTGATATTCGAGGCGTTGACGACGATGCGAAAGTCCTCTGGTCCCCGCCTGTACACGATGCAGTCGTCGACGATCCCGCCGCTGGGCAGACAGGTGACCGTGTACATGGCCTGACCGTCGGCGAGCTTGGCAGCGTTGTTTGTGACCAGGCCCTGGACCGCGGCGAGGGCCTGTGGACCCAGGAAGTCGATCTCGCCCATGTGTGAGACGTCGAACAGCCCGGTGCCGCTTCGCACGGCACGGTGCTCGGCGAGGATGCCCTGGTACTGGACCGGCATGTGCCAGCCCGTGAAGTCGACCATCTTGGCGCCAGCGGCCACGTGAGCCGCGTGAAGGGGGGTCTTGGCGAGCTCGGACATGGGCGACTCACTATCGAGGACTCGACCCAATGGTGCAAGCGAGGCCGCTAGAGCGGGGATCGCTGGTGTGTTAGATATCCACGCCGTCAGCGATGAACCCTGTGATGCAGCGCCTGTGTTTACGCCCGAGGGCGCTGGTCCTGTCGGCGATGGCCTGCCTGGGTCTGGGCGTCCTGACCTCGAGCGCCGGGTGCAACCGCGACCAGCTCGCAAAAGAGGGGCGGGTGACCCAGCTCCAACTCGACAACTACCTGCGCGACGCCGTGCACATGTCCTCCGAGGGGATCGTGCTCGAGCCCTCGGCCAAGGGCCTGAGCAGCATCGAGCGTGCGCGGCTGGGGGAGATCGCTCAGGATCTGAGGCGGCCTGCGGCGGTCTGCTTCGTCGAGCGCGCCATTGTCACCATGGAGGCGGGCGAGGTCGAGGGTGAGACCGGTTGGATCCATATCCCCGAGGGGCAGATCAAGATCCGCGCGAGGACCGGGATGGACGGGAGGGTCTTGACCACCAACGTGCTCGAGTCGGGCTTCGACGATCCGAAGATGGAGGCCTGTCTAAAAGAAGTGCTCCAAAATCAGCGCTTCCCCGAGAGCCGCGACGGGTTCGCCTATTACGTGGACGTCTATTACTGGGTGAGCCTAGGTCTGTTCCGAGAGGCCAACAGCGAGAGCTTCGTGCACCTGATGCGGCGCCAGCAGGCCGAGGCCGGGCTGCGCGCTCGGGGCTGCCTCACCGGGCGTGTGCCGGCTGGGACCTATGTGGTCTCGGGTCTGAACTTGTTCGGCCGAGATGGGCGCACGCTGATCAACCGCGTTGATCGCGGCAAACTGCCAGGGGAGGTCAGCCGCTGCGTGGCCTCGGCCTTCAAGGCGATCCATATCCACGCCGAACCCGATGCCTTTGTGCGCCCGGCTGCGCCCATCGTCGAGTTCGAGGTGTCTGCGGATGGCCAAGTGACGCTCTCGGAGGAGCGCTGGCTGGAGGTCGTCAAGCTCGAGGAGCGAGCCGAGCGCGAGCGCAGGCAGGCCGAACTCATGGGTGAAACGCCCGAGCCCGACGGCTTCGAGACCGATGGGCCGGTCGACGGACCCTCGATCGCGGACACGGTGGTGATCCCATCTGGAATGAGCCTCGG
>Ga0256845_1000540_pt1 | contig 35128 bp, 30 predicted proteins | sample RiftiametaG_FD_189101 | JGI IMG/M metagenome (GOLD analysis project Ga0256845, IMG submission 189101) | Tube worm associated microbial communities from hydrothermal vent at the East Pacific Rise, Pacific Ocean - Riftia | ecosystem: Host-associated > Annelida > Integument > Unclassified ...
CCGCAAATAAGCCCTTCGTTCCTGTATGCATATGCGGTTATTCTTCGTCTGTTTTGCAAGTTATTTCGTATACTGTTTCGTATATCATTTTTTCGCATATGCACATATGCAACCGGCAGACATCTTTATTTATATGCATCGTCCATAATTGTTTGTATACTATTTTAAAAGGTATTTATTATACGATAAAACGTTTCAGTATGCTTGGCGGCAGCGGCAGCAATAACAGCAGTCGCAATAATAACAGCGGCGCCGTTGCACTTACACTTATGAAGCGTCGCTACCGGACAACGGTTTGACGGCACACATGCTTATTCAATATACGCATCAGTCCAATAGCGTTTAATTAAAATATCGCGGTGATACTGATCACGGTTTTTATTCCAGAGTTTCGTTCCCGAGGTTGCCATATAAATATTTCCCGCATGAAAAAACAAACTCATGCCGCCGGTAATATATCCATAGGTGTTCATATCATTTTCAAAAAAATACCACGTAACCGAGGTTAATATACCGACCGTAAAAAAAGCAGCAAGACCGTCACCGATTCGCTTTCCCAGCATTTGACTTAAACCGGGAATAAGTGCCGAAGCAATACCGGCAGCCGTCGGCGATTTCTTTTTCATAAGCGACTGTTCGGTAATGTAGTGCGGAATGTCAACCGCAGCACGCCGAATGAGACTATTCGTATCAGCATTATTGAATACGCCCCCTAATGCAGTAAAAGCATTTTTTGCTGATTTCCAATCACGCATCATGATAAACCGCCATGCAGTATGATACTGTGCAAGATTATATAATGCCGGGGAAGCGGGATTATTTATAATAGCCGTATAGAGTGTCTGTGCTTCCGTAAAAGAACCGGTATACAAACAGGCACGCGCCTGCCAGAGCGCCGCGATTTGTTTCCGGCGCAGCGAGGTATGTTCATAGACGGTATGTATGCTTTGAAAGGCATCATGTGCATTATGATACTGATGAGCATGAAAAAAAGACAGTCCGATTTTAAATTGCGCATACACGGCACGGGTATCAGCAGGATATAAAAATATATAGCGTTTATATTCACCGACAGCGCGATAATATTCTTCCTGACTAAATAAATAGTCAGCAAAACCAATACACTGTGATTTGTCGCCGGCATATGCCAAAACGGCAAACATTACAAGTATGACTGCCGTCAGGAGGAAGAGAGAGGATGGTGTTTTCGGATTCACTTTTTCTTTCTTTTTGAAGAGACCAGTTTTCCGTTGCTGTTAATATATTCGCCAAGATTGCGGAACTTTTTATAGCGATTTTCAACAAGTGCCGGACCGTTGAGTTTTAATAACTGACTTAAATGTTTCTTTAAGACTTTTTTAATATTGTCAGCGGTTTTATCATAATTGCTGTGCGCTCCGCCGAGCGGTTCTTTAATAATTTCATCAATAACGCCCAGTGCATAGAGCTGCGGTGCAGTAATGCGCATCGCTTCCGCCGCAACCGGTGCTTTACTGGCATCATGCCATAAAATTGATGCGCACCCTTCCGGTGAAATTACCGAATAAATAGAGTTTTCCAGCATGAGAATACGATTCGTAACGCCAATGCCAAGTGCCCCGCCGGATCCGCCTTCACCAATGACAATAGAAATTATCGGTACTTCCAGATCCGCCATGCCGCGCAGGTTATTGGCAATCGCTTCCGCCTGCCCGCGCTCTTCCGCACCAATACCCGGAAACGCCCCCATCGTATCAATAAAAGTAATAATCGGTAAATTATAATTCCCCGCAAGTTCCATAATACGCATGGCTTTACGGTAGCCTTCCGGATGCATGCTGCCGAAATTGCGATGCAGATTTTCCTGCGTGTCTTTTCCTTTCTGCTGACCAAGTACGGCAACCCGTTCATCACCGAGATACCCCAGCCCGCAGATAATCGCAGCATCATCACGATACCGGCGATCACCATGCAGTTCAATAAACCCGTCAATAATGCGTGAACAATAATCCATAAAATACGGACGCAACGGATGACGGGCAAGCTGCGTTCGCTGCCATGAGTTCAAATGCATAAAAACGGATTCTTTCTCTTTTTCCAGTTTCTTTTCAAGTTTCTTTATTTCCTGCGTGAAATCAACTTTCTGCCGTATGGACATCTGCCGTAATTCATCAATACGGTTTTCAATTTCCGCAATCGGTTTCTCAAAATCAAGTGTATACATGCTCATAAAATATCCTAATAGTGTTATTATACCTGCAAAATCTACTGCATTGTAATAAAACTCTATGAAAGGTCAAGGTACTTTTTATCGCCCGTTGTATTGCTTGTCTTATCGCCCGCTCGCCCGCCGGCAATACGCTGTACTATTGAAAATAACTACCATACAGAAAAATGCAGTACACTGATAAACCGCAATAATTGTAAAACAGCTTATTGTAAAACAGCTGCCGATATTTCGATATTTATGGTAAAGATAATTGTATTATTTATATCATGCGATATATCACGTATGACACGATACCGCTATCAGGTATTACTGAGAATACTTTCTATCATCCGGCGCGCAGCTTCAATACTGCCGTTAAACCCTGTCAGAATATGTCCCCACAGTGTTGCATAAAATATTTCAATCATACTGTGATCGCGCGCATGACGATATATATACCGAATAAGATTTGCCGCCCATGCAAGCAGATATATTCCCGCCATTGTTTTTTCAATAATACGATACCGCATCGCTAAAAACCGTACTTTTAATTGTTTCTGCAGTATCACGGTAGTCGTACTATATATCAGCTGAACCCAATACAAAAAAAATAGGGGGATTGCAGCATAATGATACCGTAATGATTCACGATAATGACCATGCAGTATAAAAAGAAATGCACGGGTAAGAAAACAATTCGGGCAGGGAATACCCAATACCGCCACCATCGGACAGGTTACGGAGACATGCTTAACCGAAGCGGATAGATACCATGTTCCGCGTGAAAGTATCAGCATCGCAATGAAAAGTAACCATACAATGGCGCACAACGGATAAATATGCCGGCGTGCACGGTCAGTTATCGGCAGCCAATATATAAATGATTGTTCGCCGGAAAGTGAATTATCGGGTATCACTCCTCAATCTCCATGAGGGTTTTCTCTTCAGGATGACCATGAAACAGCGGATACGTATCCGAAAGCCCCAATACGAAAATTGCAAGACGATTCTGATACCGTAATGAATGATCAATCCGTGTCCAATAATAAGCAAAATATCGTCCGGTGAAAACCGCTTTTATCCAGCTGATATAAATAAACGCTATTTGAATAATTGAATACCATATCTTAATAATAATATGCGGCAGCAATATTACACAAAAAACCGGTGTACACAAACGTGCAAGCGCCCAAAGACGGTTCATTTCTGCCGGCATAGCGACATCAAATTCAAGTGAAGCGTGTTTTAAAGGCGGCACCGAAAACGGTGCATACCCGACCCGCAGCCCAAGAAATGACAACGTAAGATAATTCGTATACCGCAGATAATTAATAAGATACTGATATGTTCCGCTGCTCGGATGACCGGTAATCAGAATAATGATATTATGCACAATATATACAACTACAGTAATGCATGAATAAAAGGAAATATAAATCCAATGCGGCAGGTAGGCAAGTATAAGAAACGGAAAAAATATAATTCGTACAACCGGACCGAACAGACTGATCGAATACGGTCGCTTAACCATAAATTTTAAAACTCCGCGCATAGCTGATACTCCCTCCAATAATGATATGCAGCGCTTCTATACTACCCGCTGAATATTCTAACTCTATGAACTATTGTTTATTGTACGAAAAGAACTGTCAATGTAAAAACTCCGATGCAAGAGCGTTTCGTTCGTATTATTTTATATATTATAACTATTGCATTCGTTTTGTATTCTCTCACCCCGGCAAAAAATGTATGAAAAACTCATTTTTGTAAAATAGGCTTCTTGCTGATGATTCGTACTGCAATGGTATATTGTCATGTATATACAAGTATAAAAAAAGCCCGTATCAGCAAAACCGATGCGGGCTTTTTATTAATTTCTATTTATACGTTATATGCAAAAATAAAATTATTTATTCTTTTCCGTGCAAAGGCGGATACGTATCGGTAATACAAAATGCATAACATATAATGCGTATTCGAAAACGCATGAAACTGACAATCATTTTTGAAAACACTTTATTCCATTTACCGGTAAACAAACCGATAATCATACCGATAACAATTGAAATAATAACCCAAATCGCCCAGAAAATGTACATGATGAAATGCGGAAGAAGTATCAGCAATACGATACCGCACATACGGAGCAAACCGATAATATTGACCCATTTATCCGGACGAACAAACTCAATCTGCAGCGGCTGATCAGGATCAACCTTTCCGTCGAATTTCGGATACTTTCCGCCGAAATTCAGCAGCCATGCAGAAACATAATAAAGGTGTCGTATATACTTCGTCATAAAGTTCCACATTCCTTTAGGAACAGTACCGCTAAAAAGAATCGTAAACATACTGATAAGTGCAAAAATAACAAACACAATTTCTTTTAAAAAAAGAATAATAAAATGCGGAAGAATAGTAATAAACATACAAATGAAAATAATACCACAAATACCCCATAATATGTTTATTCCTATTATTATATCCGGATATTTTATTTCGGAAGCATGTGTAATTGTTGATATTATAGATTTCCATGGACTTTCTGAAAAGTGCCCGTTAGAAATATTATTGATTTGCACACATAGGTAAGAAATATAAAATACGATAGCACACAAACGCCACAGAAAGTTTATCCCTTTCACTTTAGCCGGGATATTCGCAGTTAACTTAACTTCACCTGCCATATGAAACCTCCTCATTTTTTTACCTGCAATAATTTACAAGCGGGTATAATTGTAGTTTCTCTTGCTCAGTTTGTCAATAATGCTGTGCTATGGCATTACAATGACACTGAAACGTATGCCTTTGATTTGTATTACAGTGGTATATTGTCATGCATATACAAAAAAAGCCCGTATCAGCAAAACCGATGCGGGCTTTTTATTAATTTCTATTTATATGTTATATGCAAAAAATAAAATTATTTATTCTTTTCCGTTCATCGGCGGATAGGTATCGGTAATACAAAATATATAACATATAACACGTATTTCAAAACGAATGAAATTGACAATTGTTTTTGAAGATGATTCATTCCATTTACCGGTAAATAAGCCGGCAATCATGCCGATAACAATTAAAATAGTAACCCAAAACCCCCAAAAAAACATAATAATTATATGCGGAACAAGCGTCAGCAATACGATACCGCACATACGGAGCAGACCGAATAAACTGCGCCATTTATCCGGACGAACAAACTCAACCTGCAGCGGCTGATCAGGATCAACCTCTCCGTCGAATTTCGGATACTTTCCGCCGAAATTCAGCAGCCATGCAGAAACATAATAAAGGTGTCGTATATACTTCGTCATAAAGTTCCACATTCCTTCGGGAACAGTACCGCTAAAAAGAATCGTAAACATACTGATAAGTGCAAAAATATCAAACACAATTCCTTTTAAGCAAAGAACAATAATATGCGGAACGGCAATAATGTATGAAATACCGCACAAACGCCACAGAAAGCTTATTCCCTTTACTTCAGCCGGGATATTCGCAGTTAACTTAACTTCACCTGCCATATAAAACCTCCTAGTTTTTTTACCTGTAATGATTTACAGGCAGGAATAATTGTAACGTACTCCTTCAGCCTGTCAATACTATTTATTATTAAACACCGTATGTTCAGCTGCAGTGCTGAATACCGGCACGCATATTTCATTAAAACCATTCTTTAACCCGCTTGACCATAATAAAAAAATAGCCTTTAATAGAAATAATGGCACGGTATAAGAACCCCTTACATAATAAAACCCGCTTTGTTTTAGTACGGACAAAGTTTTCAGGCAATATCGGCGCAGCATTGCGCGCGATGGCAAATATGGGGTTTAAAGAATTAGCGCTCGTTGCGCCGCGCTGTATTATTGATAATGAAACGTATGCGTTTGCGATGGAAGCGCGCCGCTTTATTGACCGTATTCGCATTTATGATACACTTGAAGAAGCGGTTTATGGATATGCAATTACTATCGGGACAACCGCCAGCCCCGGACCGCGAAAACGAAATGTTCTCTCATTATGGGATATGCCGAAAATGATTACCCCGTTTATACAAGACGGTCATTGTGCTCTGGTATTTGGTCCTGAAGATGTCGGTCTGAACCGCTGGGAACTGAAATACTGCCGATGGCTTATTACTATTCCGACATCCCCCGGTTATCGCAGCTGTAATCTTGCTCAGGCAGTTATGCTGACCGCTGCTGAACTTTTTCGTTTCTATCACGCCCCGGAACACCGGCGCCTGCCGAATCCGCGTCAGTTCGGCGCACTTATGAATCGTGTCGAACAGTTGCTGCTCACGGTTGGTTTCCTCGGAACAGGAGATCCGTTTCGTATGTTCAGCCGTTTACGTCGTATTGCATACCGCGCTGATCTTACGCATCATGAAATGAAAACCATGCACGGTGCTATCCGACAAATTGAGAATTATATTACCCATATACAAACCGGGGGGAAACTCAAACAACGAAATTATGTTCGCATCCGAAAGGATAGCCCGAAATGATATTCGTAAAACGAATATTATCATTCCTTTTATTTTCATTTATTATCACAGTATTTACGTATTTTTCCGGTAATACTCAGTATGAACGCCGGAAAAAAAACAGCAGTAATAATGAATCAAATGATGATATTGATGTTTTGGCATTGCGTGCTGCAGCGGATGAAACAGCCTTTCGAACATTATACCGTCGCATTTATCCGAAAGTTGCCGGGTATTTTTTCCTTCGAACAAAATCTCATGACGATGCAGAAGATCTTGCTGCAGACACCTTTCTGCGTATTACCGATAATATTGACCGATTTGATCCTGCACGCGGCAGTTTTCTTGCATGGATTTTTACCATTGCCCATAACCGTCTGGTCGATCATTATGCACGACGGAAAAAACATACATACAGTGATATTGATGCAATACCGCTTACGGTTGATGAAACTCTCGGTCCTGAACATCAGGTATTTCACGGAGCGCAAATGGAACTGATTATACAAGCGTTGAATCATATTACCGGCAGTGAACGCACTATTATTGAATACAAATATTTTTTAAATATGCGTAATCGTGAAATTGCACAGGTATTGAAAATGAAAGAAACCTCCGTAAGCGCCCATCTTTCACGGGCATTAAAAAAACTTGCTGCTCTTGTTGAACAGATTGAGGAGGTTCGCTGATGAGACGGCAAAAAAAACAGCATAAAAAAATGACCCCGCAAACCATTGCACGTCTTCTTACTGCAATGGATGTAACCCGTAAATTCAAACCTGATATAAAAAATGAAGACCGGTTGGTACGGCGGCGGGCTCATCGCGGTACGATTACCGCATCAGTACTGTCATTCATGCATAATACATTATCCGGTATTCGACACTCTTGCAGGCATATTACAATACCGGTTGTACTGAAAAATCTTTTTACCTGGAATAATCCGATACTATCCTCCGGCGCCGGGGCACTGGCATGTATTATTCTGCTTGTCGGTTTCGGGCTTTTCATAACACCGGATAATCAGATGCCGCATCAAATGTATACCGCTCAACACCATATAGAAACCGGCAGCTTAGGACAGCGTCCGCCGCAGGAATATAATAAAAAAACTGTCGCATATTCCGTATCCGTTCCTGTTGATACCCCATCGGTCCTATCCGAATCAATGCCGGCTGCATCGCAATCACCTGAACCGATCGTTGAAAAATACAAACTCAGCGCAGCCGATACCGTACCGGCAAAAAAAAATAACGACACACAGGACTATAATCCGAATGCAAAGCGTTCAGGTTTAAAAACACAAATGCGGTCATCACAAAAAAAGAATAATACTCGTATGATGAGCGCTGAAAGAAACAATGACATTGCAAGCGCGGATATGACTGCAATGACAACTACTTCACAACGTATCGCATCAAACAAAATACCGTTACAGTATAGTCAAACCGATACCTTCGCTCTTTCAGGTAATGATATAAAAACACAATCGGAAACACCGCATCGGTTAAAAAGCAGCGCCATAACCGATTATTCGTTGTATGCCGGTTCTGCACATATCAATACTAATACGATTGCTCCTGTATTAAAAACAAATGAAAATACTGCTGCAGTACATACCGTCGAGATTCCCGCAACAAAATCCGATACCCTTCAATCAGCTCAGGAAAAACCGCCGGTTCCTGTCGGGTCACAACAGAAGAAAAAACCGGTTATGCGCACGATTACTCGCAGAAAAACAATCTCAAAACTCAAACGTCCGAAAACCGTCAATTATGCACATATTATTCTGACAATAGACAATTCTACAACATCCGTTTCTAATATTTATCATGCACTGTCCGAAATCAGCGGGTATTTCTATCTTTCGGAAGCATTCACGATGTCAACAAACAATGATATAACGTATATTATACATGTTCCGGCAGCAGCATTTCAGAAAAGAGTTCATACCCTGCAGTCACTCGGGACGACTGAGAAAAGCACCTTCTCTTCATTTGATGTTTCTGCACGCCGCTCAACAATTATAAAAAAATTATCTGCATTACAAAACAGCGAACTTGATGAAAATCAGCGTATGCAACTGAATCGTTTATATACAAGTGAACGTAAGGATATTGATGAAGCAATTCCCTATGCAGTCATTGAATTAACTTTGCATACTCCCACTCAACGTATATCACGAACTCCCATACGGTTATTTGCAGCATGTATTTTAATCAGTCTTGGATTAATACTTCTTATGTTTTTAATTATTGGGTATTTTCACGACAAAAAGCGCCAAAATATTGGCGTATGATAAAATATTGGCATCAAAATCATTGAAAAATATTAATTTTGTGTATATACTATATCATAGACAATGGATATATAAAAATAATTAAAGTCTGCAATTCTGTTATCTTTCACAGTATTAAACGTGAAATTTAACCTTACCTAAACGTTTTCAGAGCAATATTTTCAATTTAATTCACTTTGGCACATTATATGCAGTACCTATTATGAAGGCCGAAAAGCCTGAATCCTTTTGAAAGGTACGGTAACGGTAATGAATCAAAACAATGCAATCACGGAAGAAGAAACCCCGTATTATAAATCAAAAACAGATGCTGATTTTGACGAAGTTGATGAAATTAACTATTACCTGCGCGATCTTCGCCGAACTACTCTTCTGACCCCCGAAGAAGAGATTGAACTTTCAAAGCGTATTCAAAAAGGCAGTAAAGCTGCCAAAGAACGACTTATTAATTCAAATCTTCGGCTGGTTGTTAAAATTGCAAAACATTACCTCAATACACGGTTTTCCCTGATGGATCTTATTCAGGAAGGAAATATCGGGCTTATTAAGGCAGCGGAAAAATTTGACCATGCGAAAGGATGCCGTTTCAGTACATATGCCTCATGGTGGATTCGTCATTCAATTCTTCGCAGCTTAGCAAAAAAAGGCCGTGCGGTACGTATTCCGTATCGAAAAGAAGACAGCGTAAAATACATCGAACAAGCCCGCCGTTCACTTGCGAACCGTTATAACCGACAGCCGACTATGGAAGAAATTTCTAAAGAACTCAATTGTGCCGTTAAAGAAATAGAAGATATTTTAAATATTTCACAGCCGACTGTTTCACTGAATGCTCCGCTGAATGATACTGATTTTCATCTTGAAAATACTATCAGCGCATCTCATTCAATGGAACCGGATACTATTGTTATTGATAAATCACTGCATACAACATTGCAGGAAATACTAAAATCACTCATGAATGTCGAAGAAATGATACTGCGCTATCGGTTCGGATTATATAACGGAACAAATTATACCTTATTGAAAACCAGCTCATTGTTCGGGGTTTCAGCAGAAACTATTCGTCAGATAGAAATGAAAGCACTTAATAAACTTCGTATCAGAAATAAACACCTTAAAGCATATATTATGAACTAAACGACTGCAATATCTGTCAAAATAATCAGATGTCTTGTATAAAAACAAGTAGCCGTTTTTAATAATATGAGTATATTTAAATTAACGGGCACCTGCCTGTTGTATGTAAAAACCCAAGGAGTATAACCTCCTTAAGCACCTGACACCTTGGCTGTGGCAATTAAGTTTTCTCCCCATTAACTTGATTTCCCACAGCCACTTTTTATATAGGGTGATAATCAGCACATTGAAAGCGCTTTACATTGAATTGATAAATAAATTATGCATGTACGAAACACATTAATGCAAACAGTACTATTTCAGTTATTAATAATATTGTAATTACGTACAGCGACGGATGAATCATACATTGTTCTGACCCTCGTGCCGTTATTGTCCGTATAAATGCATACAATATAATTATTACGATCCGATATCTTCATCCAAAAGACGTGTATAAAAATCATATATTGTTGCTGCCGGGATTTCTTCACCGCGACGGCTTAAATCAATATTCAATGCAGCACAAAGTACCGCAATACGATCTTTACTAACCCGTATAAAGGGAGATTCTTCTAATGAATGCCGCAATATTTTTCTGCGCTGATGAAAAAAACTTTTTACCACTGCTTCAAATAATGCGGGATTGCGTATCACCGGTGCATCAGGACGCGGACGTAATCGTACGACACGTGAGCTGACATTCGGTTTTGGATAAAATTGGTTTGCCGGTATATCGCATATTGTATCGACATTCATTCGTACCGTTGTATACACACTTAACGGACCATAGCTTTTTCCGCCCGGCGGTGCGGTCAGTCGTTGTGCAACTTCTTTTTGCATAGTAAGGACGGCACATAACACCGGCGGCATAACATCGTTGCAGCGCCGAATAATTGAACCTGATATATAATAAGGAATATTACCGATTATTGTAACCGGTGTTGAACACGAACGAATAAAACCGGCAAAATCAAATGTTAGAAAATCCTGTGCACGGATAGTAACATTTTTCGGCAGCCCTGCTGACGTGGTCAGCCATGCAACTAAATGTTCATCAAGTTCAAACGCAACAACCTGATGCGATTGCTCTGCAAGGTATGCGGTGAAATGACCAAGCCCCGCACCAATTTCTATAACAGTTTCATTCCCGCTTAAATGGGCGGCACTGCGAATACGATATGCACTCCGTCCATTGGCAAGAAAGTTCTGTCCTAACCGTTTATCGGGACGATGTGATGCCTCAACCAATAACCGGCGAATATGACTTATGTCGAATACATTCATGCACTATCCTTTGGTGAAAAACGATAATAGGTTTGTACCAGTTTTCTTTGCTGTATTTCTTCACGCCAATAAAATACATACACCGTTACGCCGATTATTCCATATAAAACCGCAATTATCCATGGCGGCATATCAGCAACCGTAATTATCGGCAGAGCAGTAAAAAGGCGTATAATCATTCGTATACATATCAACACAATAAGCATAAAACCGCTCAGCGCAAAATTTATAAAAGGCATAATAAACTGCAGCAGACACATTATTAAACCGATAAAGATTGCCGCACTAAATAACGGCATTACTGCAATAACGGAAAAAACATTAAAGGGATTAACATATGAAAAATAATACAGTTGCAGCGGCACAACACCAATCTGTGCGGCAAGTGCAATCGCAAGATACTCACTGATAATGGGTGGAAGCTTACTGAAAAGCCGCAGTAAAAAAGGAGTAATAACGATAATACCGACTGTTGCAATAAATGAAAGTTGAAATCCGGCATCAAAAAGAGCATACGGATTTATAATAAGTAAAATGACGGCGGCTAATGCAAGCGCATTCAGTACGTTTCGATCACGTTCAAAAAATATAGAGAAAATACCCGCCGCAGTCATAATAACGGCGCGTGTAACTGCCGGACGTGCTCCGACAATAAGAAGATATATAAAAAGAAAACCCGTCGAAATTATTAATGACGGTTTAAATCCAACCCCGATACGCCGCAATACAACAATAATAAGTGCTGCGGTCAGTATAATATGCAGTCCGGATATAACTAAAATATGATACGAACCCGCACGAAGAAATTCCTGTTCAATACCGCGCGGAATAGATGTATGATTACCGAGCAGAATAGCCGTACTGAGTGCACCATACGGCGGCGGCAGCCAGTACAGAAGACCATTCTGCATTTTTTGATGCACCTGATGCAGTATTGCAGTATTCTGCCGCGCTGATAAAAGAAAGTCATTCGGCGTGTTCAACATACACGTGCCGGTTATCCGATGCAGACGCATTTTCGTATACCAATATGCGTGCGTATTTTTATCCTGAGAGAGAGGCATGATTTTTGTCTTCAAAATAATAATATCGCCAAGATTAACATTATGTAATAGTGTATTACGAAATGAAAGAAGCAGTTTTCCGCCGGCAAACCCCTTCGGTAAATACGTATCAGGAAGGATACGTGCACAATAATACGAGCGGTCATATCCGGAATGAACAAACGGCTGAAGAATTCGTACACGAACCGGTGCTGATGAAACCTCCGGTATATTCCAATCAGAACGTCGGCGCGGATAATCGCGAGCTATCTGAAAAAGCATTGCTCCGCATAATATAAATAACAGCATAATCGCAGCGCTTTGCAGTGAATCGTTCTTTCTCAATGCCGTCACCGTATATATAAACACACCAAGAGTAATAAGCATTAGAATAAATAATAAAGGAGGTGCAACAGCTCCGATGATTATTCCGATAATAAGAGCTATACAACTATATATAATCGGTGTGCATTTCATACTGCCACTGTAGTGGAATGATGCAACAATTGCAATTATATTTATTACCGACGATATTTGGCTTTAACGTTATTCGTTTTTAAACACAGAAACCGTACTGCTTCGACATAATACAATCACATAACGCCCGATACATGTTTTTATGTAAAATAAAAAAGTTACAATCAGTATACTATCACCACGTAAATACAATACCGGCGATATAAAAAAATCATAATCTCTAATATATGCATTTATTATATACCGCTATTTTCAAACACCGCATAATTGAATTATTATACTGAAAGTATGATAAAATTTACGATAAAATTATCATACACCATAATAAAAACATCTTTTCTGACCCTACCAATCAATACAATAACTACCTGATACAGTACGCATACTATACTAATCTGCAATAAAACCCTGACACGTGTCATATATCGAACAAAAAATGTGTTAATAATACTGAGGTTCTTCCGGGGAATAACCGGAGGAAAAATATGCACTATATCATTTCCGGAGAAGCGGTTATTATCAGCAGAGAAATCGATGATATTGCTCATGCGGTAATACGTGGAGACGTCGATATCGCGTTATCCTCAATTTATCGTGTTGAGGAGCTTATCGGTTTCCTGCTGCTTGATAACCGTCGGTATGAATACGGATCGGAGGAAGAAAATGTACTGATACTCTGTCTGAACAGATTAAAATTACTGAAAGATGAACTTATACAGTGATGTATATACTATAGAGCACTATTGTATGAATTACTATTGCACGACCTATGTAATTGTTCTTACTTCAATAAATTGTTTTCCGGTAAATTATTCGGGATATTTGTTTAGTCCGAACAGTGGATTGTTATAGATAACTATTTGACGATTATTCCAATATCTGAAAAACCAATTGAGGATTATTGTTGCTATACTATTATACTGTTGTTTGTGATAACTAATCTACCCCTGATAATACATAATGAATGCATATTCATTACGAAGCTGCCTTTGACACATGACCAGATTTCTGAATACTTTTATTGTTATAGATCATCAGTGCATATAAAACTTTTCATACGATCACATTCGATTTCTGACTTGACGCATTTAAATGAGTAAAGTACCTTATTACTTCATGATTATGGAAAAATACCAACTGAGAATTGATATGATGACAAATAATTTTTCGTACCCTTATGTAACAAGATAAGTACAATGGTTATTGTTAAACTATGTAGCAAAAATGCAAAAATAACCGTTCATTAATATCAGTATCGAAAAATGTTAATAGCAACAACGTCCTTTTAGGAAACTAAAGAAAGGCGGGAATATGAAAAGGAAAAGTAAACCGGCATTTCAAGGTGAAAACTATACACTATACCTTGGGGATTGTATTAAAATATTAAACGAGCTCCCATCAGAAAGCGTGGATATGATTTTCGCTGATCCGCCGTATAATTTATCGAATAATGGTTTTACGTGTCACGCCGGTAAACGCGTCAGTGTCAATAAAGGAAAATGGGATAAAAGTAATGGTATTGAAAATGATTTCGATTTTCATTTTAAATGGATAGAAGCGTGTCGAAGAGTTTTAAAACCAAATGGTTCATTATGGGTTTCTGGTACATATCATTCTATATATACGTGTGGTTTTGCACTTCAAAAACAAGGCTGGCATATTATTAATGATATTTGTTGGTATAAACCAAATGCAGCACCAAATCTTTCCTGTCGGATGTTTACAGCAAGCCATGAAACTTTACTTTGGGCACGAAAAAATAAAAAGGGGAAACATACCTTTAATTATACTGTAATGAAAAATGGTGATTGGAAAAATGATATTCTGAAAAAACCCGGTAAACAAATGAGAAGTCTTTGGGCAATCAATACTCCTCGAAATGGAGAGAAAAAATACGGCAAACATCCTACTCAAAAACCTGAAGAGCTTTTAGAACGTATTATTCTTGCTGCTAGTAATGAAGGAGATATTATTCTCGATCCTTTTTGTGGAAGCGCAACAACCGGAGTTGCTGCAATTAAACATAACCGAAAGTTCATTGGAATAGATTCGGAGCGTGAATATATTAATACACTTGCATTACCAAGAATTAAAGATGTGATTAATCAAAACAAAGAATTATCCTTTGTTTTTACAAAAAAAACTAACAATAAAAGAATAAATCAGTGGATTACGCCATAGGTAAAGTAAACAATTTATGGAAAGAAATGAAGCAATAATAAAGCTACAACAACTTATTGGCAAAGAATTGCATGAATTAGCGAAACAATTAGGAGTTACAATATATCATAATGGAAAAGTAAATAAAGGGTGGGCAGGGCATGTTTTTGAAAGATATTTAGAATTGCCAATCAACTCAGCTCAATCGCCAAATTTTGGTTCATGGGAATTAAAATCAATACCATTAAAATATAAAAAAAATGGAGAGCTCACCTTTAAGGAAACTATGGCAATTACTATGATCGATCCAATTAATGTCTGTCAAAAAGAATTTAAAGACAGTCATTTATTGGCAAAATTAAAAAAGGCTGTTGTTGTAGCACGAATCGTTGGTAAGACTATTGATGAACCAAGTTATATTCATTCAATTACTGAATTCAATCTTCATGGAGCATTATTTGATCTTGTCAAAAACGATTATGATTTAGTAAGAAATACACTGCTTGATCCTAATAAGGGTTTTAATTTTCTAACAGGAAAAATGGGATATTATATTCAACCAAGAACCAAAGGACCTGGTCATGGCTCTAATAGTAGGGCTTTCTATGCTCGTCCATTATTTTTAAAACAATTCATTACATTATAGGTTCAACAATATATAAATTAGTGTGTGTTTTATGCTGCACAAACAGGAATAATATACAGAATCTATTAATAACCGCACAACAATCCTATACATATGAGGGCTCCCCGGAATTATAAAAACAACTCTTTCTCAAATGCTTGCTTAATATATAAATTTTGTCTATTTAAGGATTGATAGTGTTGAAAAAGGACGTAGAGATTTTTATTCAAAAAATACTAAAAGTGAAGACTATCGCCTTTCCTGCTAAATTGTATCAGATGATTTCAAATTGAATATATCTGTTATCGCTGATTCGTACAATCCTATTACGATAACTAGAAACGAATGAAATGTGGTCGCGTGTAATATAAAATGTGATTTTATTACTATTGAAATAATACAGTTTTCTGTATATTTTATATATCCTTTTCTGTTTATCCCTGTTTAGAATTATTTTGTGGTAATTTTTTATTGCATCGACGACATGTCGCTGCAACGTACACCATATTTACCGAGTTTGGTTTTTATAAAACCGATTTCTTGACAGAAATGGTATCGCCTGATAGGTTATTCATAGATTGAAATTACCACACTTTATTGTCCGGTATACTCAACGGGCGCTTAGCTCAGTGGGAGAGCACTTGCTTCACACGCAAGGGGTCACAAGTTCAAATCTTGTAGCGCCCAAAATAGAATTGCCTTTCGTGTTTTCAGTATGTAAATCATATAATTACTGCTTCTTGCTGCACATGCTGTATCGAGTAAAAACCATTGAAAATATGTATTCCCTTGATAGGTAGTCCGTATTAACGGTAAAATACCGTTAGGTTTTATATTCAAATCTTGCAGCGCCCAAAATAGAATTGCCTTTCGTGTTTTCAGTATGCGAATAATATATCTAATGATTATTTTATTTATATTTCTTCATGTTATTTAATATACATATCAAAAAATCGCCGCTCGGCTATTTCGCTTATCCGCCGATAATTACAATGGAAAGGTGTACTATGCAAACTGATTTTAATACCGTTTTTCGCGGATTTCTTAATTATATTTCAATTGATCGCGGTTTATCAAATAATACTCGGGAAAGCTACCGATATGATATTCAATTATTCCACGAATATTGTACAATACATGGTATTCAATGGAATTCCTGCACACATGATACTATTATTAATTTTTTAGCTGATAGGGATATGCATGGAAAAACACGTGCACGCCGAATTTCTGCATTAAAAATGTTCTATAATTTTTGTGAAGATGAAAATATTATTACCAATAATCCGACCGGGCTTATTCATTCACCAAAAATTGATATCTATTTACCGGATCTTCTTACACAAACAATGATTGAAAATATGCTGCAGGCAATTCCACGTACAATCCGCAAAACAAGACGTTCAAAAAAAAGCAGCGCTCAAAAAGATGATAAAATGAGGATTAATCCGAAATATTATCGTACTGTTGCAATAATTGAATTATTGTATTCATCCGGATTACGTATTAGTGAATTATGTCATTTGACTATCAGTAATATTGATATGCGTAATCAAACATTATTTATTTTAGGTAAAGGTGCGAAAGAACGATATGTTCCGATAGGATCACAAGCATGTAAAGCACTTAATAATTATATTAAATATGAACGGACACCATTGATACAAAAATTGCCAAGTCCCCCGGAAGAAGTGTTTCTTGCACAGGGAGGACATCCGCTCTCCCGCATATCCGTCTGGAAAATAATAAAAAAAGCAGCACGTACTGCCGGTATAGATGAAAACAGAGTGAGCCCGCATAAATTACGTCATTCCTTTGCAACACATTTGCTTGAGGGCGGTGCTGATATACGAAGTGTTCAGGAAATGCTTGGACATTCTTCTGTTACGACAACGCAAGTGTATACGCATGTTACGACACGGTATATACATTCAGTACATGAAAAATATCATCCGCGGGCAAAATTATCTCAATCACATTGTTCTTCCTAATAAATACAATATTGACAACAAAAAACCCGGTATATAACCGGGTTTTCTTTTTACTGTTTTTCCGTTCTTGATAATAATTATTGAATGTTTATTTTTTTAATGTTCTTTTTTTCCTGCTTACGCGGAATGGTTAATGCAAGAACTCCGTTTGCATACTGTGCATTGATATGATCGGTATCTGCATCTTTCGGTAATGAGAAGCGGCGGCTAAACGAACCGAATCGTCGTTCACAAACATAACTATGCTCGTCGCTTTTTTCCCGTTTATCTGATTTTTCACCACTGATGGTAAGAACACCGTCATTGACTTCAATGTGTACATCTTTTTTGTCAATTCCCGGTATTTCTGCCGTAATCGCATATTCCTTGTCAGTTGTCTCAACATCAACCGCCGGAATAATACTGCGTTCTTCGGTAGTACTTAAACTGTTCTCAAACCAACTGTTAATAAATCGATCAAATGCACTTAATTGACGATGAGGATAAGTAATAATGTCCATCATGACTTTTCTCCTTTCACGTTTTTTTTCTTACCGGCATATCCGGTATCTGCATAAAATATAATAGTGAAATTTTTCATGTCAAGGTTCGGGTAATAAAATATGCACTGCTGCTTATAATAATCTAATAACAGTAATATTATCATAGGTGATAGTATTAATACTTATACTGCGATCAGGGAATAAAAACAGAAATATAATAGTTATATGTTTTCTGCAATAATCAAAATGAATAATTGCATGTTTCCAAATACCAAGAACGAAAAATTACACTTACTCAATAATTGCTTTCAATAGTCTATAAAACAATAGAAAAGAACTTACTACTTTTTTCTTGAAAAAGGTATTCTTTCATGATAGCCTTGATTACAAGTAGAAACATCTACATCTTTTTTATATTGAAAGTATCAGTTTTAACGATACCTATAGAAAGTATTACATGAATCTAGCTGAGAAAATTTATTATTATACGAATCATTATCATTATGATAATGTTAAATGTGTTCTTGCACGCGAAAATTGGGCAGAAAAAGATTTTGATGTTAAGTATGTTGATTATGTAAAAGACTTTATAAAATTTTTTGAGCAGATTGAAAAGTTTAAATTAACTAGTAAAGAAAGGTGTATAGAGGCTTTAGAAAAAATAAAACAAAAAAGGATTGAGGAAACGTATGAATTCTTAAGTGATGAGCTTATTAATTTATTAACACAAGAAAAACATATAAGCGAAAAAGAAAGTTATGTTATAAGAAATCAACTTGATTCGATGAACGATAAAAAATCTTTTAATATAAATTATATTAAAAAAATACGAAAAATTGAGGAAAAATACTTTAGTGAATAGGAGTAATACCAATGTCTGATAAATTATCTGATATTTTGCTTAATTTGTATAAAATAGTTACAGAAGACAATAAGGCAACTCATGAAACAATAAAACAGCGATTCCTTCAGTTAAAGGTAAACAAACCTTTAATTCATAATTCTGATTATCACGGAAAAATTGTTTCGAATGATCACATATTAGATATTGACGAAGCGCCATTCGATCTGTCTTAATTGTTAAAAATAATTTATGAATATAGATTTCAATCATGTAAAAATAGTAGAAATTGCTCATAAAATCAATCAGCATGTAAAGTACATTACCTCGTTAGAAACTATAATTGACGAATTAAAAGTAGAGCTTGACGCTACTTTTCTTATAAATTTTCGCGATGCATTAAATCATTACAGGCTTATGTGTAAAAATTCAAATGACGAAGTAAAATTAAATCAGCAGTATGCATCAATCAATGAACATCTTTCTCGTGGGATGAAAGATATAATAGTTTATATATGTAAAATTATTATAAATTCAATATCATATTATATAGAAAATCATAATATGGAATCTTTTCAAATGAAAAATAAATATCGTAAATTATCTCACAAATATAAAAACCTTGTTCTTGATATCAGGGTTGACTCAGGAACAAATATTGAACGAGAATTTGTTTCGTATTATAAAACCTTAACTGATTGTATATTAAAAACAAAAGAAATATTTGGAGGTAAAATAGGATTAAAAAAGTTAGTAAAAAATGGCTTTCGAAAAACAAATTAAAGGTTTTATGTTCTTTAAAAAGACATTCGTATTATCTTTAAAATAGGTTAAACCTGACACCAGTCGGTATTGTTGATTAAAAACATCTCCTTATGCTGAATGTTATTACTATTAAAATATATATTTGTACTATTCCTTGTTTTGTATAACTAATATTGTAGTGTGGTTTTCCTTTTAATAATATTAACTATTGTTATTATGTGTGTATTGTACTGTGTTTGTAAATTATTTTAAGATTTATTGCAAATATTTTAGCGGGTTTAGATTATAGTCTTAACTTAATATAAAAATAAAAGGTGTTTAAAGTAAAGTTAAATTCAATACTAATTTTATATATGCGTTTATACCGGCTGTTGTATTTTTCGGTTTTATATTAATACGGCATTTAGTACAACACAGGGCATGCTGTAGAGAAAGTAAATTATCGTAATGTTGTTTTTACGATAATAATTCGTTTTTCGGTTTCTGATAATATCGCAAAATGAACGGATAGTACTCCGGCGGTAAAGTCAGCCGCATCGCCATCAGCTGCATCGGTCATTGATACGCCGTCAATGGTAATACTGCCGGCTATATAGGCAAGTTTTATCGGCAGCGTATCGGAAAGTGAAATATTAGTCGCCTTTCCGGGACCATTATTTGAAATTGTAATAACATACGTTATTTGCGACCCCGGAATAAAATCATGCATGCTTCCGCCCAAGCCGGTATACGTACCGCTATTACTTACCTGCATTGCTTTTGTAATAACAACATCAACATCGCCGTAAAACTCTAATATACCATCATTTGTTTCGGTGTGGACGGTATCCATAGTGATATTCAGGAAACACGTTTCAACAGTTGTATTTTTAATTTGAAAAGTATTCGTTCCGTTATCGGCAGTATTAAAATAATATACGGCGCTCCCTGCACCAATACCCGCACCGCCGTTTGAAAACACTCCTGCACCGTTATTATTTGTCCAGTCAATTGTTGATGCTGTTCCATCCGTAGTCAGTACGACACGCCACGTTGGATTCATATTAGTAAACGTTGAACCGTTTATATAACAGGCACGTACAAAAACATTCGACCATGTATTTGTTCGTGCAATTTCAGTATGATCAATGGTAAAATATGCAAGCAGTTCCGTTGGAGTTGTCGTAAACGGAAGGCTGTATCCCGATACAAGATAATTTGAAATGATAACATGGGTAATCGGATCAACAACAGAGATATTTGTTTTCGTTGTTATTTCAAATACAACATTTGAAGCCGCTATACCAAAATTTGACGCCCAATCAACATACACCTCAACCCGGACAGATTTATTATTTGATACATATATCATTCCGGGATTAAGATTTATCGTCAATGGTATACTACCGGTGGGGATATTTGAACTTGAAGAAATAAACGTTCCGGATGAAAAACGTGCTTCCCAGCGATCAATTGCATCTGCCGGCGCCATGATGTTCCCTTCAGTATCGTGCACATGCAGACATATTTCACGAAAATATGGAACTCGCTCAACAGTCGTTGAATTAGTATTAGTAACAAATACTGACATAATTTTTACATTCGTATGACCGCTGTAATCAATTGTCGGTGCATATTGTGTATATGAGGAATGAACCGAAAGTGAAATCTCGTTTGTTACACCAACCAGTATACCGGGGCTTTCAAATGCGGCATATACAAAGCCATTCGCAATATGGGTAATATCAGCATCTGATTCATCTTCCTGAACTCGTATTTGAAACGAATTTTTTGTCAGATACCGATAACGGCAAAATGCACTGTCAACTCCATTATCAGTATGCCAATGACTGATAAGCACCGGTCGTGATGCAAATGACGCGGTAAAGAGATGTGTTTTCCAAATCTCTCCGGTAAAAGTATCGCTTGTCTTATCAGTCTCATACAGATTATTATTATTATGATCAACCGTACAATCCATCGCAAAAAAACCGATGATTTCTTCACCGTGTGTCGTATCAGGAGGAACATCTTCTTCTTCCATTGAAACCTGAAAATTCGTTTGCGTGATAGTACGTTCCCGCGTATGAACGAAATTTGTATCATTATGAGTCTGCACTGTTGCAATACAAACAGGGTTTGCAGAAAAGGATTGTTCAAACGGAACGGTGATAAATGTTCCATTACAGGCAGTTGTATTTGTTTTGCCAACAATTAATTGATGCCCATTCTGTAATGCATATGACCCTTCATCAGCAACAAAATAATGCACTGTTTCACCGGCATGTATATGATCGTCATAATAGGGTTCCTGAACTCGGATACGGCAATTTGTTGCCGTAATATTACTGCATCGCACAACAACGACATTTGTTTCATTAAATGACGGCGGAATGGCAATGACTACCGGTGCGGAATATGTCTGTAAAAACGAAAGTGTTGACCAGGTTTCCGTAACATTATGTATAACGCCAACTTCCGCAACACCGGCAGATGCACTGACTTCAACGGTAATTACAAATCCTGTTGCCGGACCGTGTATACCCTGAACAGCTTCCGCTGATGTGCTCTGTGCTGTTCCGGTAATATCCGTATTGTCAAAAGAAATATAAAATGTATCTCCGTTTACCGCATTGATAATATCACATACAACAAGATATAATATCGTTTCATTAGAGGTAATACTGTCAAGAAATATTCTATTTGTACCGTTATCACCGCTCCATGTATTTGTACCGTCGGCTAACGTATCCCCGGAACTTAAAAAACCGTTTTCATCAACATCTTTCCATATTTTGAAATTTGTAATTGTTGTTGAGGAATCATCACCGGTACCATGTGCATGCAGTGTTATCCAAACATTAGTTATATTCACTGAAAACGAATTCTGAACAGAAAACTGAAATATTTCTTTATTGACAGCCGTTCGCGGTATTGCACCGGAAGGACTGCCGGAACCACATCCAATTACTAATGATGTATTAGTAACGGCATATAAATACCGACTTCCTTCAAACGCACAATACGTACTTAATTCTGTCGTATGAGTAGTTTCTGTATCAGAACAAGAATCTTCCTGCAGTTTAATTAATATATTTGAAGAGGTTATGTTCGATATTGCGGTATGACTATTATCCGGTCCGATATACGTTTTTTGCAAAGCAAAATACGCCGGTTGTTCGCTGTACGATTGAATAAATGAATGTGTTTTCCATTGATCCGACATACTTGAAATATCCCCTGCTTCATACGCAACATTACTGCGTAACGTCCCCAAACCCGCAGTCATGGCAATCCATCCTAATTGTTCGTTTGTTCCGAATGCATTTGTTTTTGACTCATCTTCTTCAAGCCATATTGAAAATCCGGTTGAGGTCAATGAATTAATATGCGGATAAAGATAATTAGTATAATTATAGGACATTATACCGGCAACAACTGCAGGTGCATCAGAATACGTCAGTGAGAATGAATTATTATCCTGATTCTGTGTAACATAATGACCGCCTGATGCCGTTGTGGTATAGTAATGTGATTCTATTTGAGAACCATCAGAAAGCAGCCATGTTCCCGTCATACAAACCAGCCAACTTGCCATCTCATTCAGAGAACGAGTACCGTTTTCACAATCAGGTTCAACAGCACGAATTGAAAATCCGGTTGTCGTTACATTACTGACACGAAATACATATGCTGTTGTTTCGTTCATTGAAGGTGGTCCGAGAATGAGAGCATAATTAGTAAATGAACGGCTGAAGTTTACCTGATACCAATTATCTGTAACGTTTGTACATTTTCCCCATTCACCGATAATGGTGTACTGTGCATACGCAAGAGTAAACAGACTGAAAAATACAAGAAAGAATAAAATAATCGTATATTTTTTCTGTTTTATTAATTGTATCCTATGCTTGTAATTCAGTCGCATATTTATATATCTTTCTTCAGTTTTAATCGGTATTTCAATTATTTACGGTATATAAACAACAGAAGCATTAGAATAATATACTGTAATAATTCATTTTACCGGATAACAATGATATTTGTCCTTAGTTTGTGCCGTATAATAAAAGAACGACATCTCTTTCAGGCATAAACTCACTATATATAAAATATAATATGGGAGTACCTTACGATTATCATACCTTACATAATCCCTATATATACTATTATACGGCAAAAAATGTGTTTTTGACAAGTTTTTTTCATAATTACACCTGCATTTTATTATATTGTTTATACAACGACTAAAACAGTATTTATTTCCAAATAGCCGCATACCGAAAACCATTGCGTACATTCAATACTACTGTTTAAATCACATACTATCGCTTCATAGCCGTACACTAAAAAGCCGGTATCTTTATAATCAAGTGAAAATTATACTATCATTGCATTGTTCAAAGACAATATAAACGACCTAACAATAACGAAAAAAATCACTTGATTGAATGATATGCTTTTTATATAGTAGTAAATGGAACACGTATTAATGCTTTTTTTGCCTGTATATATTTTCGGATACAGATAAGTGATAAACCCGTTCCATAACAATTCACCGTATCTTTGAACTGTGACAGATATACGCCAAACGGATTTCACCATTCTTTGCGCATATATCTTGAACATTATAATCGCCGTATCATAATCCAACGATACTGCGAATTACTCAAAAACAAGGAGTACCACATATGACTACCGTGTCTTTACCAAAGACCAACAAGTATGGTTTCTACGAAATCCGTATGGAATCCATCGGCGGCATGGGCGCAAACCTTGCAGGGAAGATCCTATCCGAGGCTGTTATTCTCGGTATGGGTTTTAACGGCGCTTCATTTGCCAGCTATGGAAGTGAGAAAAAAGGGACGCCCGTGAAAGCGAACGTCCGTATCTGTCCCGGCGATCAGGAAATTCGTATTAACGAACCTGTTCGAGAACCGCATTTACTGGTTATTTTTCATGAAGGTGTTGCGAAGAACGTACCGGTCATGGCAGGCGTTCAAGATGATGCTGTTATTGTTATTAATAGCACCAAAGACCCTGATGAAGTACGCGACATGCTGAAAGTTGCCGGCGGTACCATTTGCTGTATTGATGCTATTGGTATCAGCATGGAAGAAAAAGTAAAACTCAATACGGTTATGTTAGGCGCTGCATGTAAAACAATGGATTTTCTTGATCCGAAGTATATTAAAAATGCTATTGAACATACTATCGGTAAAAAATATCCAAAACTGCTTGCTCCTAATTTAAAAGCCTTTGACCGCGGGTATAATGAATTAAACTGTAAAGAGTTTAAACCCGATGGAACCTATTCAGTACAGCCGTTTGCAATTACAAAAAATGTCTGGGGCTATGAGAATCAGGCAACCGGCGGCACGATTATTGAATTCGGTAATTCAGTACAAAAAGATATGAGCGCAAGCCGTGAAGGTATAATACCGTTATTTCATCCTGACCGATGTACTCATTGCGGTCAATGTGAAACGGTTTGTCCTGATTTTTGCTGGGTCTTTGAAGATGGGGATGACGGCAAAGGAGGGACGAAATCTTTTAATAAAGGTGTTGAATATCGTTATTGTAAAGGCTGTCTTCGCTGTGTTGAAGCGTGTCCGGTCGGTAAGGGTGATGATACCGCAAAAGCAATCACTGCTGAAGTTGAAAGTGAACATGATGTTGCTGCATTAAGTGTACATCACAAAGAATGGAATATTCAATTAGGAGACGCATCATGACCGTAAAAACAAAACATCCTCAAAAAGCAATTTTAGTCAACGGCAATGAAAGTGCTGCATGGGCAGGAAAACATATTAATTTCCATGTTATGGGTTATTATCCCATTACCCCGTCAACCGCAATTGCTGAAGAACTTGATGCAATGCGTTCAAACGGTGAGCATAACGTTGTTATGATACCGGGTGACGGTGAGCACGGTGCTGCCGGTATTTCATACGGTGCTTCATGCGCCGGTGCTCGGGTTATGAACGCGACCAGTGCAAATGGTTTGCTCTATGCGATGGAACAGCTTCCTGTTCAGTCAGGAACACGACAGCCGATGGTTTTGAATGTTGTTAATCGTTCTGTATCCGGTCCGCTTAACATTAAATGCGACCATAGTGATATTTATATGGCTCTTAACTGCGGCTGGATTATACTGATGGCAAAAAGTCCGCAGGAAGTATATGATATGAATATTATAGCGGTTAAACTCATGGAATTGGATGATGTTCAACTTCCGGTTATTGTATCACAGGACGGGTTTTTCACCAGTCATCAAAAACGTCGTATTTCTGTTTTTGAAAAGCGTGATCCGGTTATTGATTTTATCGGTAAAGTTCCGCCGCCGCGCAGAACAGCTGTTGATCCGAAACATCCGGTTACTATGGGACCGTATATGAACGATCCTGATTTGATAAATAATAAATATCAGCAGCATGTAGCAATGGAAGCCGCATATAAACATCTTCCGAAGATTATGAAAGATTATTCTGCTCTTTCAGGACGTGACTATAAACTCATTGACAGTTATCAATGCGAAGATGCTGAGGTTATTCTCATTATTCTGAATTCACCATATAAAACCTGTACGCTTGCAGTAGATGAACTGCGGGAAAACGGTAAAAAAGTCGGCGTCCTCAGTCCGAATGTTCTGCGTCCGTTCCCGAAAAAAGAAATTCAGGAATTGACCCGGTCTGCAAAAGTTGTCATGGTTGCGGATCGTGGTGACAGTTATGGTGCACAAAACGGCAACCTTGGTCTTGAAATTAAAGCTGCATTGTTTGACAATCCGGATAATCAGGTTATTACTGTTTTAAATCGTGTATACGGTATTGGCGGTATTGAGTTTTATATTCAGGATGTTGTTGCATTATTTGAACAAAGCTTTGAAGCACTGAAAAATCCGAAAAATGTTCCGCTCTTTGATTATTATGGCCATCTCCCCGGTGATACGAATTACAAACCGCAAATTGAAATAATGAAACCGTTAACCTGGGAAGAAACGCAAACCGGTATTACCGTTACCGAAGAAGAGAAAGACGGAAGAAAAAAACTGGTTGCTAAAGGTGCAAACCTTCGTCGGTTAACAACACTGCCAAAACGTATGGTTTCGGGGCATGGTGCTTGTACCGGCTGCGGCATTCCTGTTAATGTTAATCAGTTTCTCAAAGGCATCAGCGGGCATGTTGTGTTAATGTTTGCAACAGGATGCGGAATGGTTGTAACAACCGGGTATCCGAAATCAAGTTTCCGTACGACCTACTTCCACAATTTATTTCAAAACGGTGCCGCGACGCTTTCAGGTCTGCTGGAATCATATAAAGAACGCCGCCGCCGCGGTGAACTTGATATTCCAGAAAATGAAGATATTACTTTCATTTACGTTACCGGTGACGGCGGAAATGATATCGGTCAAGGTCCGACAATTGGTACCGCTATTCGAAATCATGGGCTTATCGTTTTTGAATACGATAACGGCGGATATATGAATACCGGTGCACAACTTTCGTTTACAACACCGCCGACTGCCGCAACATCAACCTCACATGTCGGTCCTGCACAACAAGGAAAAGTTGCCTCACATCTTGGTCCCTTTATGCAGAATAAAGCATTTTTCCATAAAGACTCACCAATGATCATGGCTGCAACACATATTCCTTATGTTGCAACGGTTGCTGAATCTAAACAGCTTGACTTCATTAAAAAAGCGGCAAAAGCACAATATATTGCAAAAAATTACGGCTTTGCATATGTTAAGGCACTTTCAGCATGTCCGCTCAACTGGCGTGATAATCCGCGGACTGAAAACAATGTTATCGCTGCCGGTGTTGATTGCTGTTATCACCCGTTGTTTGAAATTGAATGGGGCAACTTAACCATTAACTATGATCCGGAAGCACGGGATAAAAAAATACCGGTGCTTGAATGGGCAAAAATGATGGGACGATTGAAACATTTAGCAAAACCGGGGAATGAATCTCTCGCTAAAGAGTTTCAGGATGAAGTTGACCGACGCTGGGAACGCTTAAAGGCAATGAACGGATCAAATGTTCTGTAACGCTTTCTGATCCGATACTGATACGAGTTTCGTATAAAAATATTTTTTATAGTTCTTGCGGCTATATATGATAGAAAAGGCATATCATTATCATGATATGCCTTTTTTGTATGTCAGCAACAGACTAACTCTCATAATATTGTACTGCCATGTATACGTGCATCGTCCATACTGAAGGACTGATGAATATTATTATTATGGTCATACCGTTGACGATAGCGTGTTCTCTATGTAGAATATGACAATGCAGAAAATAATATACTTTTTTATATGCATATCTCTTATAGTGCCACATATTTTCGCTGATACAACAACCGAACGATTTACCGAACAGGAATTACAAACAAGCGGTCTTACCGCCGCACAAACCCCAACATCAGATTTAACCGCTTCCGTATACAAAGAAAAAATAGCTATTGCACCGTTTGACGTCAACACCGGTATTGATGAATCATATGCACGAACCGTACAAAATAAAATTGGTGAATTATTAAGTCGGACAAAACGATTTGATATTGTCGAACGGGAACAGCTCAGTGCTGTATTACAAGAACAGGAATTGCATATCAGCGGATTAGTTGACCCTGATACTGCTGTACACGTTGGTTCATTGCTTGGCGCACAATATATTGTTATCGGAAGCATTAATTCCACTGAAGGTCAGTATAGCATTCAGGAAAGTATCAAATCAAATAAACGAACAGGCATTGTCAATACATTTTATAAAATTACGTATACTGCAGTGGTAAGCATCAGCGGGCGGTTTGTTTCTGTTGAACAAGGAAAAATTAAACTCACCGAAACCGTTATCGGTAAAGACTCCAAATCAGAAAAGTTTCTGGTACACTCAACGGATCCCAATAAACCGGTCTATGATGCCGTTACGCTTGAACGGGAAGCACAGCACTCAGCTGAAGCACATATACCCGATGCATTGATTAATGCAGCATACCGGCTTGCTGCAGAAATAATGGCGCATTTCCCGTTAGATGGATATGTTGTTGCCATTACCGGCAGAACTGTTCTTCTGGATCTCGGCAGTGAAAACGGTTTGAAATCAAAAGTCAACGCCCGAGTGTATGCTCCCGGCGAAGCGTACATTCATCCGGTTAATGGGCGTTCATTGAATGCTCCGCGCGTGCGAGTCGGACTGCTGCAGATTACAAATATTTCCGACCATGCCTCAATCGGCAGATTGGTATACGGTTCACCTTCACATATCAAACCCGGCTATAAAGCCGTTGTGGTTAAACCTGTTTTCAACTGGAAACCGGCACTTGCGTCATTACTGGTACCCGGACTTGGTCAAATTATTCACCGGAAAATAATTCAGGGAATTGTATGGATGGGACTTGATGCTCTTTGTATTAGTGGGTATTACCTATATCGCTATTATGGCAGTGATGCATATCTTCACTCTCAGGATTATTTTGATTCAACCGAATGGGAAATTAAAAACGGTACTATTTCAAACGGCGGGGATAACTATACTGCCGCTGTTCGCCAAGCACATTTGTGGCAGGGGATTTTTATAACATTCGGTATTATTTTTCACACTGCAAATGTTATTTCCGCCGGATTTCCTGCGGAACGAAATAAAACATTTTCATTAAATAATGAAACGGATGTTCGTGTTGCATGTTATCCGCATTGTATTAATACTGAAATTATTTATACTTTTTAAAATGTGTGTTTATTAATATTTATATGCTGTAATTTTTCCGGTATGTATAACCGGTATTGTGTATGCTATAAAAACAAAAGCAGGCACAATGCCTGCTTTTGCTGATAATTACATTTTCGCTGAATTATCGGTTATTTTCAGAATCTATACGTAACCGACATATTATAATATTTTTTCGAGAAAACTTCCTGCTGAAAGAATCATACGAACAACGCCGACTGCAATAGCGATAATACCAACTATTATTTGTGATCCGGCAAGTAAATTAGTCCATTTTGTTAATTGCTTTTCACTCATTTTAAACTGTTTCAGTAAATCACGAGCAAGAACAGCGCCGATACACATAGCAACAATTGCCGTACCGGTCGGATGATCGGTCATAGCATTTTGTCCAAGCCCTAAAAACAGGGCAATAAATCCAAGTGCTAATGAAATAACACCGAGTATCATTGCATACGGCTTTACCGTATCAATAAACTTTGATGCCGATGGAATCTGTTCAAGCACAAAACTTGATGCGGCAATCATACCGCCGAGTATCATGTCAATACTAAGAATATACAATAATGCAATACTCATATCTGCCTCCACATAATAAAATCTTTTAATATTAAAAGTGTAATGCTTTTCAAACTACTGTCAAGCAGGAATGTCTCATTTTACTGCCGTTCCGTGATTACTGCATGCCGCTGTTAAAATCTTTCAGGTCAAGTTTATCAAGATATTCTTTGTAGAAATCCTTTGCATCTTCCTTCGGAACTGAATTAAGACCAAGGCTATGTATCAATACTTGTGTTGTAACAAATATTGGAGCTTTCGCACGTACTGCCATAGCTATTGCATCCGACGGACGTGAATCAAGTTCACGTTTTTTACGGGCACGTTTATTTTTATAATAAATTTTCGCATAATACGTATTATCAATAATTTCATTAATAATTACTTTTTCAACACTAATATTATTATCGTTTAAGAAGTGCATAAATAAATCATGCGTTAACGGACGCGGCGGTTCAATGCCCTCCATTTCCAAAATAATCGCACTTGCTTCAAACGGTCCTATCCAAATCGGTAATATTTTCTCACCCGTATCGTCTTTCAGTAAAACAATCGGCATATGCGTATTCGGATCAACGGCAAGACCTGATATTTTCATCTCAATCATAACACACCTTCTCAACGCTTCTGATAAGAACATCCCCTACTATATATAGTAATTAAGTACTAATATACCGTTTATTACACCATTTTTCAAGGTACCGTATTATTCTTCAATCGGTACGGATATCGTACTGATATTACCGACGGCATCAACCGCCTGTATCATTAATATAGACTCTGCAGGACTTGATTTTGTTGTGAATGTTATATTGATATCTTCGGTTGTTTCATCAAAAACACTATCAGCAGGGTCAAAGGGTATCCATTGACGCGTATTGCTGCTGTATCGAAGATTGGTGATAATACTAATGGTATCATGAACAGAACCGGATATTGTGATTGCTGATCCATTTCGTTGTGCCGTACATGATGAAAAAACCGGTGCATTATTATCAATAGTAATAATTTTTGTTATTTTCTCACTTGTTAATGCTCGTTTTTTCGGATTTGACAGATCATCAGCGGCAATTATTTTAAAATAATAATTGCCGTCAGGAATAATTCTCGTATCAATAATATATTCAGATTGTTTCAGTTCATCTTTCAGTAAAATCCATTGTTGTGTATCCTGCTGCCGAAAATATATACTATTAATGCAGGAATCATGATTCGGATCCCGTACTTTCCATTGCAGCATACGTTCATATATTTTAAGATTTCTTGCTTTTTTCCCGTCACGTGAGCAAAGCCATTTAATATCAGTAATTACCGGTTCTTCATTATGCGGTACATAAGGAATACTTACCCGTGCAACTGCCGGTACTGTTGTAGTATCAGCATCAGTCGTAAAAATAAGTTTATATTGTATAAAACGTCCTAACGGCGATTGTATTAGACTCCCTGCAGGATTTTTCAGTTCATCACTCCATGCACTCCAGCTTCCGTCTTTGGGATTTTCAGTAGCGCCGGTCCGTGTTGCCAGCAAAACGGTACCGGATTTAAACGTGCCTTCCCATCGTGCCTTCCCCCATCGAACACAATGCCCGATATCATGAACATCGGAAATATACACTGCATGCTTTCGATAATCCGCCTGTTGTATATAACAGCCGCCGGGGTTTGCAGTTGCAAAAATATACGACCCGTCAGCCATTCGTGCAATATCCATAATTTGTGCGGTTTCCAATTCCAGTGAACGGTATAGCATTCCATTCGTTGTAATGGTATATACCGCACCATGATTACCCGTGCCGACCAGTATCGAATTATCGGCAGCAACCGCCATTGACATATACATAATATCTTTTTGTTCCAATATTTTTTGTACCGCACCATTTGGTGTTATTTTATAAATGGTATTTTTAATGCCGTTACCGAAACTATTAAACCCTTCTGTTTCCTTTTTCGTTTCATTCTCTGTTTTCGGTTTTGATTTTTCATGAGTTTTTCCGTTATCGAAACTATCGGCATCATCCCATTGTGCTGTTCCGATATACATATTGCCGGCAGTATCCATTGCTAATGATTGCACCGTGTCTTCGGCAGTATCATACACAACATTAAGTGTATCATCGGCTGAAAGTGTATATACCAATCCGAAACCATCGGTCCCAAAATAAATTGAATCGTTATTGCCGTGTAATAAACATAAAATATTACGATCGTCCAAATCTGCGATTGTTTCAACCGAACCATCAGCAGGAGTAACACGAAGCAATTTTCCTTCTGAACCGGTTGCAACAAGCAGGCGCCCGCGGGTATCAATAATCATATCCCAAATATAATCAACCTCTAAAGAAGCTTTTAATTCAACTGAGCCGTCCGGTGTGATCGCATAAATTAAACCACGCGGCGATGTGCCGGCATAAATAGTACCATCACTGCCCTCAACTAATGCTGTTGCCAATATATCCGAAAGATCGGCAAACTCACGTGATTCACCCGCAGCAGTAATACGATACAATTGAGCTTCATTGCCGGTTGCAACGATAACTGAACCGTCTCGCAGCGGTAAGACATCCCAAATTTCATCAGCACTAATCCCGGCAACCGCAGTCATTGAAGGTGCCGGTAATACCATACCACGTCCGGATAGGGTAACGTCCGACATGTCACCTTCCGAGAAATCATCAATGCCTTCACTTATCCATTGTTGTGTGCTGACTGCATGTACCTGAACGGCAAAACACATAATAATAAACCAAATAAAAATGTTACTATATTTCATTGATAGTACCTACCGGTCTCCGATTTTATTTTTATCTTCTACAACACGTATTGTTACCTGTTGTTGTCCTTCAATAACCATTGCCATTTTTTTCTCAGCAATAAGCGGCATGCCGACTTTTACTGCTTTTGATGATGAGGAACGTGTAATAACCGTATACATACTGTTCGGTAATGCAGGCATTTCTTTCCCGTTTATTATTAAACCTGTTGTTACATCTTCAATCCACGCAACAATTTCAGTATTCGGACGAAAACTTTTTATAATTGATAATAAATGTTCATAGTCATGCGGTGTATATCGAGCAGGATTTGCGATAATATCATTTATTAATGCATTAAACCCGCCGGCAATATGTATGGTATACTCTCCCGGGGAAAGCGTTGCCGGCAATGGTAATACTAATGGCACCTGAACCGTATCACCTTTGTATTTTTGCAGCACTGCTTGTATATGTACCGTTTCGCCCGGCTCATAAATTAATGCGTGTGCCGTCGCTTCAACAATATCACCGACAGCAATTCCTTCATCAGCAGCAATATTAAGAGCAACTGATTGCACACTGACATCTTTATACTCATTCCATACCAGCGTATCAATACTGCTCATCAGCATGTTTAATCCTTCAAAAAGATTTCTCATACTTTGAATACCGGCATAGCTGTTTTTAAATGTTAGAACATTACCGTCGCTTAACTGTACATCAAAGGTAAAATGATATGTTGTCGGCTGAATGCGTCCTTCATTGACAAGAACACTATTGACGGCAACCGCAACTAATAACGTACTGAAGAATTGCGGGTCGCGTATAATTTCAACATTATATTTTTTCTTTGTATTTTCATACGCGAGTTGTATGGCAACCGGAATCATTGTTGATCGTAATGAAGTATCACCGGCAACCGCTGCATGTTGATCGGCATACGCCCGTCCAATTTCCTGTATTGGTGATCCAAGTTTAAATGAACGCATATAGCTTGGCATAACACCATGGATATACGCACCCGTTAACGGTGCGTCAATATATCCGCGGTGATACATCGGATGACCGAAAATCAAAATATCATTTGACCCACACCATGTGATTGTTCCGATAGCCGCTGCTTCATAATCACCCCGTATCATCATAATGCCGCAGGCTGCACCGGGCTGCACTGTATAGCCTTCAGATAATGCATTCATATGCGAACCCGCACCGGCAACCGGCATTAAATCATATGGTTCAAATTGTGCTGAAAGCTGATTAATCGTACGAGTATCAAATCCGTTAAAAACAACCGGGGTCAAGAGCGGTACCATGTGATTATTATGTGGCGACGTTGTGTTCTCTGAGATATGAGAACCACGCATCATATGCAGTATTTCACTGATTGTGCTTTGTTTACAAGATTCAGCAGTAACGGGAGCCGCAGGAGCAACACCGGAAAAATGACGAAAGTCTTCAGGATTATACCCAACCTTCAGTGCATCTTCTTTAAATCGTAATACCTGCAGCATATTTGAAATTGGCTGAATGCCGGCTATTGCATCTTTCGGAAACATCCAGCCATATGCTACCGCTCCGATGAGTTTTCCGTCAATATATACCGGACTGCCGCTCATACCTGCTTGTATACCGGATTGAGCAAGTATACCGCCGGTACACCGCGCAAGAATAAGATCACTATCAGTGTTATAATTTTTCATTACACCGATTATTTCAACATCAAACCGCTCGGGAACCGTGCCTTTCCATACCGTTAACCCATATCCCGTCATACCTTCGGTAATTTCATCCGTCGTCATTATCTCAACAGCATAAATACTGTTGAGTGCCATGAAAATGATTATAAATAGTATGCTCAGTCGTTTCATATTACTACATCGTTTCGTTGCGTGTATTCTTTTTTGATTTAGTAATTCTACCCGCTTTATTGAAATATGGCAATACATTAAATGACAACGTTCTACCGGTTATTGTATTTTAAACAGTTCCATAAACAATATTGCTATATACTATAACAATACTATTAAAACTATTTTTCCTGCGAATACAATATATCATTTATTTAAAAAAAGAAACGGCCGTGAAGCACGTTCCCCGTATGCTCCGGCCGATAATGCACAACAATAGCATATCACTGATATTCGTACAAGTGTTTTTTTATATTTTTATCAATACTTTTTATTTTCTACACTATAAGCACATTTTAATTACTGATATGAATACAGTTGTAATATTTTGCTTTTGTTGTAATTGTCATACATAGTAAAGTTTATACTGCTGATTTCCGGACGTGTGTTTTACAATTATTAATGCCGATGCCGATGCCGAT
>Ga0256845_1000541_pt1 | contig 35118 bp, 23 predicted proteins | sample RiftiametaG_FD_189101 | JGI IMG/M metagenome (GOLD analysis project Ga0256845, IMG submission 189101) | Tube worm associated microbial communities from hydrothermal vent at the East Pacific Rise, Pacific Ocean - Riftia | ecosystem: Host-associated > Annelida > Integument > Unclassified ...
ACATCCTTTTTTTAATTAAAAAACCATCCAGGTTTATGTTGATTAACTACATAAACCTGGATGGTTAACAATATCACAAAAAAAAGATATAGCGTATAGCCCGTTTAAACGCCCAAATTGGTTTAAGCTTTAGGGTTTGCGTACATTTTAATGTCTGCTGCTGTAATGGTTTGCTCACATAAAATAATGAGTCGCTCGATAATGTTGCGTAATTCTCTAATGTTACCTGTCCAATCTACTTTTTTCAATTCATCGAGCGCTTTTGGTTCGAATTGCTTTTGTGCTACGCCATGATCTTGACATAATTGTTCTAAAAAATAATTGGCTAAAATGGGAATATCTTCGCTTCGATCATTTAAGCTCGGTACGTGCAAAAGGATAACCCCTAAACGGTGATATAAATCTTCTCTGAAATTACTATTGGCAATTTCTTTAACTAAATCTTTGTTGGTTGCTGCGAGCACTCGGACATTCACTTTTATTTCTTTCTCACCTCCTACTCTAGTAATTCGGCTTTCTTGTAAGGCTCTTAATACTTTTGCTTGAGCTGAAAGACTCATATCTCCAATCTCATCTAGAAAGAGTGTACCTCCTTCGGCTTGTTCAAAACAACCTTTACGTTGTTTAATGGCTGATGTAAATGCTCCTTTTTCATGTCCAAATAATTCACTTTCAATTAATTCTGATGGAATTGCAGCACAGTTTACTTCTATAAAAGGTGCTTTTGCTCTATCAGATTTTTCGTGTAAGCTCCGAGCAACCAATTCTTTTCCTGTTCCGTTTCCTCCAGTGATTAAAACGCGCGCATCTGATGGAGCGACTTTCTCTATCATTTCTTTAACGTGCTTTATTCCTTCGGATTCGCCAATGATTTGTGTTACTCCTTTACCTTTACTTACTTTACGTTTTAATTTTTTGGTTTCTTGAACCAATTCTTTTCTATCGACAGAATTACGTACTGTAACTAATAGTCGGTTTAAATCAAATGGTTTTGAAATAAAGTCATAAGCTCCTTTTTTAAGTGCTTCGACTGCGGTTTCGATAGTTCCATGTCCTGAAATCATAACAATTGGAGTATCTATTCCTAAATCGACAGCTTTTTCGAGGACTTCTAAACCGTCCATTTTAGGCATTTTAATATCGCACATAATTAAATCGTATTTGCCTGATTTAATTTTTTCGAACCCTACTTGACCATCTTCGGCTTCTTCTACCGTAAATTTTTCGTACTCTAAAATTTCTTTTAGCGTATTTCTTATTGGTCTTTCGTCATCTATAATTAATATGTTTGCCATAATAATAGTATTCAGTTTTTAGTTGTTTGAATTTATGCATGAAACAAAACACACCCCTGATTTTGTTTCTTTTTTTTCTGAGAAAAAAAGGCAAAATCTTCCCCTCTCAAGAGGGGAGAAAAAATTAGCCTTTATAAAAAAGCCATTTCCATAGTTCTTTATAGGTTACTTTTTTGCCATACATTAATATTCCTGTTCTGTAAATTTTTCCTGCCATCCATGTTGCTCCAATAAATCCTGCAATTAATAAGACCATAGAAAGTAAAATTTCCCATGTATCTACTCCAAACGGAATACGAACCATCATTATTATTGGTGATGTTAACGGGAAAATTGACAACCAAAATGCCATTGGTCCATCAGGATTTTGCATTACTACTTGCGCCACAACAAATGAAAATATTAAAGGTATTGTTATTGGCATCATAAATTGTTGTGAATCTGCTTCGCTATCAACGGCAGAACCAACAGCTGCTAATAATGCTCCATATAATAAATAGCCTCCTAAAAAGTAAAATAAGAAGGAGAATAATAATTTAAAGATAGGGATATCTCCCATAACACTTTGAACTAATTCTGCGGGGCTCATATCTGAAGATCCCATCCCTTTTAATGCTTCTTGCACGTTAGGATCGCTCATCATTTCGTTGGTTTGGCTCATAGACTCTATACCACCGCCAATAAAAACCATTATTATTCCATATAATGAAGAGGTGATAATTGTCCACAATAAAAATTGTGTTAACCCAACCAAGGCAATTCCGACAATTTTACCCATCATTAACTCGAAAGGTTTTACGGATGAGATAATAATTTCTACAATTCTACTTGTTTTCTCTTCTATTACTCCTCGCATTATTTGAATGCCGTACATAAAAATGAAAAAATAAATCATGATTGCACCTCCTAGCCCCAGGGCTGTACTAATTCCAACATCTTTAGCTTCCTCAGCACCTTCCATATCAATGGAGATTGGTTTTATTTCTACTTCGGGGTTAGCTGCCTCTAATTGACTTTTGGTAATTTTATATTTATTTTCTAAATCAATATTTCTTATTCCTTTTTCAATAGTATTTTTTATTTTTTGTACCGTAGATATTCCTGGCTGCTTTTTATAGTACATTTTTACAACTGATTCTTTTTCGATACTAGTTATATGAAGAATAGATGTATATTTTTCATCATAAAAACTTGTTTTTGCAGAATCTATATTCTTAAAAGAATGTTCGAACTTTAACGTTGGAGTACTTTCAAACTGGTTAATAAATTTACCGGTTTCATCAATTACTTCTATTAATTGAATGTCTTTGTCTTTCATGGCTATCCAAAAGGGAACAAGCATTAATGCTGCCATTAAAATGGGTCCTAATAAAGTCATTAAGATAAATGACTTCTTTTTAACCCTTGTTAAATACTCTCTTGCTATAATTAATTTTATTTTATTCAACTTCAGCCTCCTTTTCTTCTATTGTTTCTGGCATTACCTCTTGTACTTTTTGAATAAAAATATCATTCATACTTGGTGTTTGCTCGGTTACAGATACTATTTGAACATCATTAATGATGGTTCTTAATAAATCATTCATCTCACTTGGTTTATTTGCTCGAACTTTGACATGGATTCTTCCATTTTTATTTTCAGAATCTAATAGTTCAAAGCTTGTCCAAAGGGCTGTTGTAAAGGCTATCATATTTCCGATAAAAACAATTTCAAAAACGTTTGATTTATAAGCTGCTTTTACCTCTGTTACTTTTCCGTCTAATATTTTTCTTGATTTATTAATTAAGGCAATATCATCACAAATTTCTTCTACTGATTCCATATTGTGTGTAGAAAAAATAATGGTTGATCCTTTATCTCTTAATTCTAAAATCTCTTTTTTTATCAGGTTAGTATTAATAGGATCGAAACCTGAAAAAGGCTCATCTAATATTAATAATTTAGGTTCGTGCAAAACGGTTGTTATAAATTGAACCTTTTGTGCCATTCCTTTAGATAACTCCTCTACTTTTTTATCCCACCATTCGTTAATTTCAAATTTTTCGAACCATTGTCTTAATTTATAAGTGGCTTCACCTTTACTCATTCCTTTGAGTTGAGCAAGATAGATTGCTTGTTCGCCTACTTTCATTTTTTTATAAAGGCCTCTTTCTTCTGGCAAATAACCTATTTGAGAAATGTGTTTTTGGGATAATCTTTCTTTTTCAAAAAAAACTTCGCCTTTATCAGGCCCTGTTATTTGGTTGATTATTCTAATCAACGTAGTCTTTCCAGCCCCATTTGGTCCTAACAAACCAAATATGCTTTGTTTTTCTACGTGTAACGATAAATTATGCAGCGCCTTATGGTCTGCATAGCTTTTATAAACTCTTTTTACATGAAGTATATCCATAAAACAAATATAGTAGAATTGATTGGTTTAAAACCTGAAAATTACAGGAATGGTAAAGTATTATTGATATTAAATAAAATCTATTGAAATTCTATGGATTAGAGGTTTCTCATTTTTTATGAAAACAAGGATATGTTCTATTATTTCCTTTTTTCACCCCCCCCTTCTCCAAGGAGGAATCCCTACACACAATTCTTTTGTGAATTAATAATTTAGAGAAAAGAAAAATTCTCATTAGAATAATAATACTTTGGCTGGACTCCCGTCTGCACGAGAAAAGAGTAAGACACAGCATTGAAATTTCTATAACTTTTGATAAAATCTCAAGATTTTACTCAAAGCGTTAAACAATAAGGATAAAAGAGGAAAAGCTTATTATGACTAATTAGCTTAAAAAAAAGCCGAAATGAATTTATCATTTCGGCTTTTTTGTAAGTAGAATTATTACCTCAACTGTGCTTCAACTTTAATAATTAACGCGTTAACAATTTTATCCATTGTTTTATCAATTACTTTATCGGTAAGAGTTTTATTATCATCCTGAAAAACAAAACTTACTGCGTAAGATTTTTTTCCTTCTGCTATATTTTTGCCTTCATACACATCAAATAAGTTAATGCCTTTTAACATTTTACGCTCTTGTTGTTCTGCCACACTTTTAATTTCGGCATACGATACAGATTGATTAACAAGCAATGCTAAATCTCGTCTTACTGTAGGGAATTTAGAAACTTCTTTAAACACTACCCTATTCATACCAGTAAGTTTAACCAAGTTATCATAATTAAAAATGGCATAAAACACCGTATTGTTAATTCCAAATTGTTTTTGAGTAGCAGCATCTACTTCTCCAAACTGAACCAGCTCTAAATTGTTTACCGTATATTTTAATCCATAAGCTAAATTATTAGCATCTGTTGGTTCGCTAATCATTTTCATTTTAGCTAAACCAAATCGATTAATCAACGCATCTACCGTTCCTTTTAATTGATAAAAATTTACATTATCGCTATTGGTATTCCAATTCTCATTTTGAAATTTACCTGTTAACAGTAAACTTAAATGATTGGTTTCTTTAAATTTAGTTTCTTTTTTAAAGTATGTTTTCCCAAATTCAAACAATTTTAAATCGGCAGATTTTCTATTTTGATTATAAGCAATGGTTTCTAAACCATTAAATAATAATGATTGACGCAATACACCCAACTCACTACTTAAAGGGTTAGACAAATAAACCAATTGATCTTTACTTGTTTCATAGTAACTTTCTTTAGTTAACGAGTTGGATAAGAACTCGTTAAATCCATTTGCAATTAATGTTTCTGCAATAATATTGGTTACTTTTTCTTTATCAGGTTTTTGTCGGTACGATAACGATGATTGTAATTTATTAGGCAATTTAATGGTGTTGTAGCCATAAACTCTCAATACCTCTTCAATTATATCAACTTCTCGTTGTACATCCGCTTTAAAAGGTGGTACAGATAATTTTAATCCTTCGTTTGTTTCTTCAAGAATAACAATTTCTAAATCAATTAAAATCTTTTTAAGAATGTCTTGATCAACCTCTTCTCCTATTAAACGAGCACAGTTGGCATAACTAAAATCAATTGTAAAGTTTTCAATTTTGGTTGGATAAACATCTCCTATTTCTGAAGAGACTTCCCCTCCAGCAACTTCTTTAATTAAAAGTGCTGCACGTTTTAATGCGTAAATGGTATTGTTTACATCTGCGCCTCTTTCAAACCTGAAAGATGCATCTGTATTTAAAGCATGACGTTTGGCTGTTTTACGAACAGAAACAGGATTAAAATAAGCACTTTCTAAAAAGATGCTAGTTGTTTTATCTGATACACCAGAATCAGCACCGCCAAAAACTCCTGCAATACACATTCCTTCCGAAGCATTACAAATCATTAAATCCTTATCACTCAATTCTCTTTCGGTATCGTCTAAGGTGGTAAATTTAGTTTTATCAGCGACTGTTTTTACAATTACTTTATCTCCAGCAATTTTTGCTGCATCAAACGCGTGCATAGGTTGCCCTGTTTCGTGTAATACAAAATTGGTTACATCAACAATATTATTAATAGGCGTTAAACCTATACTTAACAACCTGTTTTTTAACCAGTCAGGAGATTCTTTAACTGTAATTCCCGAAATGGTAAGTGATGAATATCGTGGACATAAATCTGTATTTTCTACCTCAACAGCAATTGTTTTATCAGTATTATCAACTTTAAAATCAGCTACAGAAGGTTTAATTAAGTTAATTTCTTTATGCATACCAACAACAGCAGCTACATCTCTTGCCACTCCAATATGACCTGTTGCATCTGCTCTATTTGGTGTTAAACCAATTTCTATCGACACATCGTTTTCTACTTTAAAATACGTTTTAGCTAAAGTTCCTACAGCTACATCGGCAGGTAACACCATAATTCCATCGTGCCCTTTACCTAAGCCTATCTCATCTTCAGCACAAATCATCCCTTGTGATAATTGCCCTCTAATTTTTGATTTTTTGATTTTAAAGCTGCTATCTCCATCATATAAAGTTGTACCAACAGTTGCTACAACAACTTTTTGACCCACATCAACATTAGGAGCTCCACAAACAATAGATAAAGGTTCTTCTAATCCAACATTAACGGTGGTACAATTTAAACGGTCAGCATCAGGATGTTTTTCTTTCGTTAACACCTCTCCTATCACTAAGCCTTCTAGCCCTCCTTTTATAGTTTGAATTTCTTCAAATCCTTCTACCTCTAAACCACAATCCGTTAATATAGTTGACATTTTTGTAGGCTCAATCACTACATCTAAATAATTTTTAAGCCAATTGTAAGAAATCTTCATCTTTTAAAATATTTGAAGAACAAAAGTAATTATTTTTGTATAAAAATGGTGTTACAATAACTCACCAAAACCAACGTATTCTTATTATGAAAACACTTTTAATAATTACCCTACTCATCAGCAGCTTTTTTGTTGATGCTCAAAACACATCAAGCTCAGGTGTTGGCTACGCTTATAAACTTTCAGACCAACAATGGCAACAGAAATTAACATCAGACCAATACCAAGTTTTAAGACAAAGAGGCACTGAAATTCCTTTTAAAAATGAATATTGGGACAATAAAAAAGAGGGTAAATATTTCTGTTCAGGCTGTCATTTTGAGTTATTTATTTCTGAAACAAAATTTAAGTCGGGAACAGGATGGCCAAGTTTTTACAATTTTATCGAAAATGGCGTTGAAATAGGTACTGATAACAATTTAGGTTATTCGAGAAACGAGGTGCATTGTGCAAATTGTGGTGGACACTTAGGCCACGTTTTTAATGATGGACCAAAACCAACAGGATTAAGGTATTGCATTAACTCTGCTTCCTTAATTTTTGAAGAAGAGTAAAATAAAGACTTAAAAAAAATTCAATCCCCTAACCTCCTTCGCCAAGGGGGAATCAACACCTATTAATTATTTCGTTTGTTTTCGAGGATCGATAAATACTTTTTTCTCCTTTTTCTTTTTCTTCTTTTTTTTCTTTTGCTTGTCTTCGTGAAAGAAATAGCGAATGTCTATCGTAAAATAATTACCTGACAAATCAAATTCCATTGTTTGAGTTTTATTATCTCTTTGATGTCCATCATAAACAACAAACTCTCTAAAAATGGAACTAAATGGTTTATGTAAAGATGCTCCGATATAAAAATATCCGCTTTTTTCTGTTCGATATTCAAAACCAACATTGGCTAATAAACTAACATTTATCCAATCGTAACGAAGTAAATCATTAGAAAAATTTGTTCCTACAGTTCTTAATTCTGTTGGATAAATATCTAACGAAAAACCACCTGCAACATTCATAAACAAGTTATCATTAAACTGCACATAAACCAACCCCAAAACAGGAATTTCGTAATTGGTTATCTTAAAACTAGATTCGCTTTTAAAATTAGAATCTACATCATCTATCGTTAAATCATATTTCCTACTAATAATGTTTATCCCCGTTTCTAGCGAAAGCGATTTGGTAAAACCTTTACGAATTACCATACCAAATCCTGACCCTGTTTTTGGATTTAAAGTAAAAACAACGTCATTTGAAATTTCGCTTTGCTCTCCTGTATCAAAAAAACCTAAAGGTATTATTGGCTTATATTGGATACCAAAAGTAACCACCCGCTCTTGGGCTTTTGCCTTATTATTAAACAAAGCAACTAAAAGAATAATATGTAAGAAAATTACTTTTTTCACAATAACAAAACTAAACTTTTGAAACCATTATTTTAAGGTTTTATTGTGATTGTAATGGCAATACACCAATAATTGACTAAAAGCTAAATACAAAAGATGGTTTTACAATAAAGTAATAGGTGTCTTTTGTTGGATTATCTGTTAATCTCCAAACAAAATCCATTTTAGCAATTTTAAAAATATTTTCTAGTCCAAAACCAACTTCATAGTAAGGTTCGTTTAATGCTTGAACGCCATCAGGAAAAAGGTAATTTGCATTATTATTTTGAGCTGTAATGCTACTAAAATAGCCTTTACCAAAAATAAAACTACGCCATTTCAGCTTATTAATAAGAGGCACTCTATCTAAAATTAATCCATCAAAATGATGCGTTAAATGTGCTGTTATATATTGATCAGAAACATACTCTAAAAACCCCATTAAGTTAAAAGCATAATCATCGTACAATATTTGTTGGTTACCAAAAGGCACATCTAAATAAGTATAAGGAACGGTTCCAAATGTTTTTCCTGCTTCTAAATAATAGGTGAAATAACCTATCTTTTTAGCCCTTACTTGTTGTCGTAAACTCAATTTTATTTTTTGATAATCAAAATCAGATTTAAAATTCTTTTTATCAGCATACAAAAAATTTATACCTACATCAGGGTATTTTTTAAATGTAAATGCAGCATCAGATTTATCGTAATAATTGCCTTCAATATTTTTATTAAGATAGCTCAATTTAAAAGTAAGGTCTACCCCCGAACTTGTATATAAATCATTTTTTAGTACGGTATTGCTATCTACTGTTGATTTATAAAAATAGTTATTGTTAGTTGGCGAAATCTGATTATTAAAATAGTTTATTCGAGTAGAAATTCCTGTCGTTATATTTTTATTAAAATAAACATTAAAATTTCTTACATAGTTTTTAGAGGAGTTTCCTCCAATATTAATAAATGAGGTAATAATATGATCTAAAGGAATGTTGTTAAAACTTCTTCCCAATTGCTCAATATCATATTTATATGCACCACCAAAACGTTGCTGATTTTTTTTGTTTTTCCCAACATTAATATAAGCCGCTAAACCGTATTTCCATTGTTCATCAAATGTACCGTAAGCAGAATAAATGCTAAAATGAAACGGATTAGTTTCTGAAGCTTTTAACCTAAAGCCCAATTTAAACCTCGATTTTTCAATCTCATTATAACTGTAAAAAGTATAAATATTTCCCATATCAATTCCTTTTACAGGAACATAGCCTGTTAAAATTAACATCGCCATATTTTTTCTTAAAATAAAGGCAGGATCTTTCTCTATTTTCTCTACCATTTCTACTACTACTTTATCCTCTTCGCTATATTCTGTTAGCCTTGTTTCTTCCCAAAAGGCAGCATCCTTATCTTTATAATCTTCGGCATAGGTAACTTCTTCTATTCCTGAAAAAACACTTTTTTCTATTTCTTCATTAATTTTATAATTGATATAGGTTGATGTTTTACGACCAAAAAAGCCTGTTAAATCTGATACATTTTCTATCACCGTAAAGTCTCCTAACACATTAGATGTTGACATCATCCAATGTTCACCATCTACTTTCTCATAATGTTGTTGAATATAATAGCTTCTCACAAAATTAACATTGGCACTAATATCAAACCTTAAACTAATTTGCTTAATGGCATAACTACCAGAATCTATAAGCATTTCGCCAGTAAAACCAAGCTCTTTCTTATGCTTTGGTCTAAACACTATTTTGTATTCTTTGTTGCCCGATTCACTTGTGCTGTCCGTTAAAAAAAAGTAATAATTGGTTTTGTAATGATCGTTTAAAGGACTAGGAAAGTTTTTACCTAAAATAACTACATAATCGTTGTAAATATTAGGCGACAGCGTTAAATCTTCAACAAATTTTAATAAGTTCTTTCCTGCTAAACCAGTTTGTTTTTTGGCAACAATCACATCTCTTTTATCTTTAGGTTTGGTTTGATAATAGTGATTAATCGATTTTTCTACAATTAAAATAGGCAAATACTGCACCCCATCATCAGTTGTTTTGGTATTGTCCCAAATATAATCGAAAGGACGTAAAAGAATGTTCTTTTTTATTTTGTCGGTAAAATGGTTTAAATCAAACCGTACTTTAGAATATTCTTTACTTGAAAAGCTCTTTAATTTCTCAGGGTTATTGATATCCTTATTGGCAACAACTTTTCTCATTACTGCCCAAGAAGGGTTTTCTCCGGGTCTGATTTCAAACTCATCTAACTGAAAAAAGCTAGGGCTTATTTCTACAGCTAACGTTTGTTGTTGGTTTTTTTTAATTGCTATTCTTGCTGTAGTATAACCTAAGGAGCTAAAAAGTATGGTATCTACCACAATTAAGTTTGATGCTACCTCAATAAAAAAGTATCCCGCAGTATCGGTTGCTCCACCAATATTAGTTCCTTTTAATACAAAATGGGCATATTGCACAGGGTCTCCTGAACCTTTTTCGGTTAAGAAACCTTTAATTGTAGTTGTTTGAGAAAACACACTTGAAAGCAAGCAGTAAAACAGTACAAAAATTGCGATATGTTTAGCCTTATACACAATGGCAAACCTACATAAATTCTCTTATTTTTAACTAGTTTTGTCGAAGAATGATACCCAATGAATTTTAAATTTAAATTTTCTGATTACACCAGCTTTTTTAAACACCCTGCAATGGGGATAAGCATTCATAATTGGGTACTATTGCTCAATAAACATCGATTTAATATTTACATCGGATTTATTCCAAAAGCGAGTTTAATTACATTTTTCGCATTATTCAACTCCCCTTTTCATTTATTTGAATACCTGAGATTTTCGTCAAGAATAAAAAAAGTAAAAATAAAAACACCTGTATTTGTTTTAGGGCATCCCCGAAGCGGAACTACTTATTTAAATAACATTTTAAGTAAAGACCCCGTTTTTTCGTACAGCGCAACTTATGATGTTTTAACGCCTCATATATTTTTAACTTTTAAGAAAGGTTTAAAATTAATGATGTCGAAAGCGATGCCATCTACCCGACCGCAAGACAATATGAAGCTATCAATTAACTCTCCAAACGAAGAGGAATTTGCTATGGCAAACATTAGCCAAACATCTTATATGCACGGATTTTTCTTTCCTAAAGATATTCTTCAGAATTTTAAAGAAAGCGTTGTTTTTAATGACACAAAATTCAGTAACCATTGGAAAAAAAGGTATGATTTCTTTTTAAAAAAACTAGCATACAAGTACACAGCCCAACAGTTATTATTAAAAAGCCCCGCAAATACAGGTCGCTTAAAAGAAATTGCTGAATTGTATCCCGATGCCAAATTCATACACATTTACAGAAACCCTTATGATGTGTATTTATCTACCGAAAGGTTATATGAAAAAGTGCTTCCAATAACTAGCTTTCAACAGGTTGACAATAAAAAAATGGAAACTTATATTATTGAAGCTTATGCCCTGCTGTATAAAAAATACCTTTTAGACAAAAAACAATTGCCTAAAGAACAACTTTTTGAAATTAAATATGAAGATTTTGTAAAAAACCCAGTAGAAACTATTGAAAAAGCATATCATCAACTTGGTTTAAAAACATTTAAAGAGGCAGAGCAATTATTTAAGAATGAGGTAAATGCAGAAAAAGATTATGTTAAAAATTCATATGCTACAGTTCCTCCATCCATCAAAAAAATAATAAACGAAAAGTGGAAATTTGCTTTTGATGAATTTGGTTATCCAATAGAAAACTAACTTATCTTTTTATTTTTCCGGTATTAGTCATTTCAATACTATCTACAAAATTAACTACTTGAGGAACTTTAAAATTTGACAAATATTGGCGAGAAAACTTAATAATTTCTTCCACTTTTAAATTCGACTCTGCTGTTTGTACAACATCTAACGCAACAATTTCACCCAATAGCATATGTTTTTTACTATAAGCTTTGCACACTAAAATTCCTGCATATTTATTTATTACCTCTTCAATTTCGTATGGAAAAACTTTATTTCCTGATACATTAATCACATTTTTTTTTCTGCCTTTTATCGTAATTAATCCTTCTGCATTTTGTGTTGCAATATCTCCTGTTAAAAACCAACTGTGGTTTAATACATCCTCTTTTTTTGTTGGTGGAGATAAATAGCCATCAAATATTCCTACACCTTTTATTCCTAACAAACCGTTATCACCAAACTCAACTTGCTTAAAATTTTCATCTAAAATAGCCACTTCAAAATCGGGTAAAGGATAACCTACCGCATCAGGATTTTCTTTAGGTTTTCCTGTATTTATTATTGGCAATCCAATCTCTATAATTCCATAGGCTTGGGTTACCGGAATTTTATATTTAGCATAAAAATCGTTGCAAACATCATTTCCAATTGCCGTTGTTGTAGAAACAACAGTTTTTAATGTATCAATCTGCTCCTCAACATTATAACTCGCCAATAATTTAATGTGTAAAGGCGAGCCATACAAAAATGTAATTTTATGTTTCTTTATCGTATCAATAATATCTTTAGCAATAAAACTATCGTGAATTACAATTGTTGCCCCATATTTAAGGTATAAAACCAATGATGCTACAAAATGAAAAGCCATAGGTAAAACCCACAAAACAGTATCATTTTCAGCTAAACTCAATCCTCTATTTGCTGCTTTTACTCGATCAAAAACTGCTTGATGAGAAAGAATTACCCCTTTGGCTTTACCTGTGGTTCCTGAGGTAAATCGCATAAAAGCAGGATTATCAATAAACGAAGCTGTTTTTTTAGAACAAGCTCTTTCTGTTTTGTATAAATAGTATGTTTTATTGTTGATAGTAATTTCATCACTTAATTCGGCAAAAGCAAGCATATCCTTACTTTCAGATAAAAAGTAATGAATCTCTCCTTCTAACAGACTTTTTTTAATTTCTGCATCTTTTTGCTGATCATAAATAGGCATTACTAAAGCCCCACAACCAACAGTACCCATTAAAGAAATAATAAAATCAATGCTGTTCGGAAAAATTATTGCCACAGCAAGACCCTTTCCAATATTGTTACGTTCTAAAAAACCTTTTAACTGATTAGAAGAAATCAACAATTCGCTATAGGTCAACTCCTTATCGTGATGAATAGCAGCAGGTTCATTTCCCCACTTGTTGGCTGATTCTTTTAAAATATTAAATATATTCATCTCCAATCATTAAATTATTTCTTAGTTCTGAAATTACATTTATGCCCTTACTCGCCATTTTACCTGCTGCAAATGCTGTTTGCAAACAAGTGCCAACAACCCGAGCACTTGCTATGGCTTTTTCTGATGCCGAAATATTTTTACCTGCATAATATAAGTTTTCAATGTCTTTAGATTGTAAACAACCCGCAGGTATCAAATAATATTCATCCTGCTCAAAAGTAGTTAATTCTAATTTTCCTTCGGGGTTCCAATATTCAATTGGCCAAGCTCCTATAGCAATTCCATTTTTAGGTTTTGATATATTAAGCACATCATTCTCTTCCAAAATTGCTACCCCTTTGGCCCTATTTTGAACCCTTACCCCTACTTCAGGAAATATTTTTTGTAAACGAGAAGTTTTAAAACAGTCAATTTGTTGACGCATTTCTGCAAACACTTCGTTAACTGCCTTTTCAGCCTCTTTTTTTAATGCTTTAGCATCTAATTTATCAGTTATTAAATGAGGTAAAGTTAACTTTATATCTACCCTATCCTTTACTAACGAAAGTGGTGAAACACTGATGGATTGATAGCTTTTTGGCCATTTAACATTTCCTGCCACCATCTTTTTTAAACGCATATTTAATGCAAATTCAGTAATGTTTCCAATGTTATTAATTCTAAATAGTTGAGTTGCCGATTGATATTTTTTCTCACTAATAACAGCTAAGCCTAATAGTTTATTAGCAACAGTATTTCCACTACAATCAATCACCTCATCAGCATATAAAACAGCTTTTTCATTCGAGTTTAGCGCTATACTTTTTATTTTATTTTGAGATACATTTATGGCTGTTACTGCTGTATTTAATTGAAGCGTAATGTTGTTAAAAGCTTTTAATTTGAGTTTTAAGAACTCATTTAATTGCTCCCAGTCATAAGGTATTATATGTAATCCTTGGTGATAATTTATTGGTGATGATAACTTTAAAAAGCTCAACAAATCTGTTATAAATTGTTGTACAAAGCTATTTCCAACAAGATTAGGTGTTGATTGTTCTGTTCGTAAATAAGCGCCACAAATAGTACCCACATTTGCTTGTATTACATTACCTCCAATGGTTTCTGATTTTTCGATAAGTGTAACATTACATCCTTCTTCGGCACAACTTAATGCTGCACAAATACCAGAGATTCCTGCTCCTATTATTACTATTTCTTTACGCTGTTTCAAGTAAATTTGCTTTTAAATCTTGTTCTATTTGTACTATTTCATCTTCCGATAAAACATCATTATAATATAAAATTGCCACTTGTATTTGCTCATTAAAACTACTAAAAGCAGCAGTCACACCTGGAGGGTAAGTATTTGGAGGCAAACTAATTGCGTTTAAAATTTTACATCCAAAAATATTTTCTAACTCTTTAGGGTGGTCAGCTGCAATTGTAAACAAAAAACTAGACAATGATTTTCCTTTAGGTCCTTTAATTAATTGGTAATATATTGACGAAGGAATATATTTTAAATACCCCATTAAATGCTGATAGGCTTTAGGCAAAGCCATTTTTATTTGATGCAACATTTGTTTATTAATACTTGCTACACAAGCATTAATTGATGTTAAATCAGTATTAAAAATACGGTAAAACAAAAACGAAAGATGGTTTCCTATTATCGGACTAGTCGCTCCTTTTTTTCGATTATCCTGAGGTACAGGAATCCAAAAATTAATATTTTTTTCTTTTCTATTTGTAAGCGTGTTTTTTATTGCCAACGACAAACAAGCTAAATAAAAAGGGCTAATACCAAAAACTGCTTTAGCAGCTTTTGCATTGTTCTCAATTTGTTGAGATTCTGTTTTAGAAAAGCGTATAATTTTTATGCTTTGAGTACTTTTTTGAGTTGAATTTTGTAACAAATCTGATGCACTACCTTTTGAAGTTTCATCTAAAAACTTTTTAGATTGCACCGCTTTTTTAAGTGTTGTATTAATTGTAGCTACCTGATGTTTTGGAGGTAAACTAGGCAACACTTTAGCTAAAGATTTCAATAGTAAAACTGCTCCATAGCCATCCATTATTAAATGGTGCCAACTAAATATTAATGTTGTGGTATTATTTTTTCTTTTAATCAAATCGAAACAAAAAAGAGGTGGTACCGCTTTGTTTAATTTCCTTTTAAGAATCTGCTGAGGAATAGTTGTTTCGCTTTCTATTTTATTAAGTTGAATTAAGCTATTCTTTTTGATTTTCCATTTTTTTGAAAATAACGAAGTAGCAATATAAAAGTCTGATAACCATTGTATAGTTTCATTTTTATCCAATTCAGCTTTCAAATGTTCTAAAGATAAATCTCCATCTAAATCAATAATATACCTACATGTATTTCCTGAGGAGTCTTTGTTTTTATCATGCTTTTCTAATGCTAAGATAAAACAATCGGTACCTGTTAATGGAATATTTGATGGATTATTCGGCATTTTTTAAATGCATTTTAAAGTAAATTCTGCCAATGCTTTTATGGATGATAAGTTATCGGCCGTTAAATCTTTATCTGTCATACTAACATTGTAAGTTCTTTCAATAAACAACACAATTTGAATTACAGAAAACGAATCTACTCCCAACTCTTTAAAAGAACTTGTTTCGTCAAAAACTAGATTAGCATCAACAATATTATCTTTTGTAAATGCACTTATCTCCTTTATTATTGCGGCTAAACTTTCCATTTATTATTACTGAATTTTATGCTTTGTTTTATAAATATAGTATGAGATTGATAAACAACACAAAAAGAAAATTACTAATTTTAATACATCATATTTAATCTCTACCCAGCCACCTTGCTTAATAAAAATTTCATAATAGCCCATTAACGCCCAATTTAATGGCGAATATGCTGCAATATTTCGCATTACTTCGGGCATTACATTAATAGGAACCCAAACCCCACCAAGGGCAGACATAATTAAAATACTTATTCCTCCAAAAATAGCAGATTGTGGAGGTGCATTAAATATTGTACCTATCATTAATCCATAACCGATAGATGATACCGCTACCGCCATTGTGAGAATAGCCAACGGTAAAATTTCATTGCCTATCATCAATTGTGGTAATCCTATTAATGGAAAAAGAAATTTTCCTAACATTAAGATCATCACAAACTGAGTAATAGCAATAATAAAATACAATAATAATTTACCCGATAAGATTGATAAATAGGTCCCAGGAAAAGTTTTTAATCGGATAGACAAACCTTCTGATCGTTCGCTTATAATGCTGTTTGCCAAAGGAAGTACAATAAAAAAGATTGAAAAAATTGACCATGCAGGAATGTTGTGTTGTACGGCATTGGGTTCATAAACCTCCTCATCATTTTTAGGTAAAGCATATTCTTCATTAAAAACAAAAAAATCTTCTTCAGGAATCTTTACTTCTTCGGTATTTCCTATTGAGGTATTGATTGTATTGGCTAACAACTCAAACAGTAATTTGGTTTTAATACTAGCGATATATTCTTTTAAGCCACTATTTACTGCAACAATAAAAGATTTTTTTGCAATTGGATCGATAATTATTTTAAAATTAACTAAATCCAAACTATCATTACTGTTCGCTGTAGAATCTTGCATTAATAAGGCAACCATCCCTTCAACATTAGTTCTTAATTTATTGGTAGCATCTTTAGGAATAACTAAAGCGACTAAAAACTTACCGTCTAAAACTGCTTTTTTAATATGTTCTTCTGTTGGGTAAGTAGCCGAATCTGCAACGGTAATTTTAAAAATTGGCAATTCGTTGAACCCTTTTTCAACTTCATTTCCCAACCTATCATTATCATAATTTAATAACAAAACAGGAATACCCGATTCGTTAAAACTATTGTACACACCATTTTGTATTAATGTCATAATAACCACCAAAAACAGTGGCATAATAAACAGAATAGAAAAGCCTGTTTTATCTTTTAATAAAACCTTAAACTCTTTAATTAATGTAGCAAACAGTTGGTTCATCAATCTCTTATTTGTTTACCTGTTAATGATAAAAATAAAGCCTCTAAGTTCTCTAATTTTGATTCTGCTATTAATGCTTTTGGGCTTCCTAATTTCAACATTTTACCACCATCTATAATCGCAATTCTGTCGCAAAATTGTTCTGCTTGCTCTAAATAGTGAGAAGTGTAAATGATGGTCATATTTTTTTCTTTATTCAAAAACTTTAAATAAGTCATTAACATATTTCGTGTTTGCACATCCATACCAACAGTTGGTTCATCAAGCAATAATATTTTAGGATCATGCAAAATACCCCCCATCAAGTTAATTTTACGTTTCATTCCTCCAGAATATGATTTTACAGGCTGGTTTCTATTTTTGTCAAAACCAAAAAAGGTTAAAAGCTCATCTACTTTAGCCTTTAAAAGTTTTTCATTTACACGGTACATTCTACCTATATAAATCAAATTATCTCTGCCCGATAACGTAGGATATAACGCAATATCTTGTGGTACTACCCCTATATTTTTTTTGATTTCATCTAATTCTGTGCTCAATTGATAACCTGCCATATTTACTTCACCTTCTGAAGGTAAAAATAAACCGCATAAAATTGAGAAAAACGTAGTCTTTCCAGCACCATTTGGACCTAAAACTCCAAAAATCTCTCCTTCAGAAATCTCTAACGAAAAATCTTTTAAAGCGTAAGCATCACTGTCTCTATATTTTTTAGAAAGGTGCTGAACTGATACTGAAGAGGAAGGATTCATTTTAACTCAAAATAGTGAGCTAAGTTAAATGTTTTAAGTAGAATATCCAATAAAAAAACACCTACTTAACTTGGAACTTAAGTACATTTACAATTCATCATAAAAAAATTAACAATGCGCAGTTGTGCAATAATTGGTTCTGGAATTGCAGGTTTATCTACCGCAATACGTTTAAAAGCTAAAGGTTTTGATGTTACCATTTTTGAAGCCAATGATTATGCTGGTGGAAAATTAAAAGAATACCACCACAATGGCTATCGATTTGATTTGGGCCCTTCAGTTTTTACCTTGCCAAAACTAATAGATGAGCTTTTTTTATTGCACAATAAAAACCCTAGAGACTATTTTGATTACAGTAAGCTCGATACCAGTTTTAAATATTTTTTTGAAGATGGAACAAACATTAATGCTTTTGCCGATTTAAAATTATTTGAACAAGAAATAGAAAAAAAGACTTCTGATAAAAAAGAAAGTTTTAGAAAATACACCAAGGATATTGCGTTGAAATACAAAATAACCAACAAAGTTTTTATAGAAAGTTCTTTACATGTACCTACCAACTTTTTACGAAAAGAAGTTGTTTATGGCATTTTTAATTTTAATAAAATTGATGCTTTCAAATCAATGGATCAAGGAAATAAATCCTTTTTTAAGGACCCTAAAATGATTCAGATTTTTAACAACTTTGCGACTTATGTAGGTTCTAACCCTTTTTTAACCCCTGCAACTTTTAATGTTATCCAACATTTAGAAATTAATGAAGGAGCATATATGCCCAACAAAGGGATGTATTCCATTATTGAATCTTTACTGCAATTAGCTAAAGAAATTGGCATTAAAATAGAATTGAACAGTTACGTTAGTCAGATAAATATTAAAAATAAAACAACTACAGGAATTACTGTTAATAAGCAACACTTAAACTTTGATTTGGTGGTGAGCAATATGGATGTGTACTACAGTTATAAGAAGCTAATGCCTCAATTAAAAGTTCCCAAACAAGTTAATCAACCAAAATCTTCTTCTGTCATTGGTTTTTATTGGAGTATAGACCAATCGTTTCCGCAATTAAATTTGCACAATATGCTTTTTACGACTAACGAAAAAGAGGAATATAATAGTTTATTCGAAAAGAAATCAATTAGTAAAGATCCCTCAATATATTTATGTGTTACCTCTAAACATATCAAGTCTGACGCTCCTGCAGGATGTGAAAATTGGTTTGTTATGGTTCATGCTCCTCATATCGATAATCAAGATTGGGATAATGTTGTTATCGAAACTCGAAAAAAAGTAATTAAAAAAGTAAATCACATTTTAAAAACTGACATCGAGAGACATATAAAAAACGAAAAAGTGCTAACCCCTATTACTATTCAAGAGGATTACAAAAGTGCTTTTGGAGCTATTTATGGCAATAATTCTAATAATATGTTTGCGGCATTTTTAAGACACCCAAACTTTAACAGAAAAATTAAAAATCTATATTTTGCTGGAGGGTCTGTTCATCCGGGAGCAGGATTACCCATGTGTTTAAATTCGGCTAAGATTGTCGATGATTTAATTGACTAGGTATTCAGCCTTAGAATAACACCTTTATTAACTAGAGATTGCTTCTTCATTCCGTTGCTCTCCATTCATCGCAATGTGTCGAAAACAGAAAAAGCTTGTTCTCGATATACCGAAATAAATTCGGCACAGGCTATTTTTCGTACCTCAAAACACTCGAACTGACAGCTTTTTTTTACTTCCCCCTCAGTTCTTCGGTTTTTTTAATTTCTCGTAAAATGTTACCGTCAATAATAACATAAACATACAATAGCCAAAATCCTCTATTGGTATTGTTCCCATTCTAACACCAAAAGTTTCTGACATGTTGTACCAAACCACTTCATCTACAATAAAAGAACCTGTTAACACTCCATTAACAGCAATAAAAGGGATTAAAATAAAGATAAAAGCAACAAAAAATCGACCTAAATAGCTTGTGGTTGTTTTAAAAATAAATTGATGTAACAGCAACAAAACCAACAAAGAGGTTGCCATAACAAGAGTATACAGCTGTTGGTATCCAAAAAACAAAGCAGTTACACAAATTAAAATCAAGGCGAGATTAACAGGTTTCCCTATTTTTTGTAGTTTTTGGTTGGGGTCATAATAAATAACCACTTCGTAAATAAAAATACTTGAAAAAGGTATTAGTATAAAAAATAACCACTCCTCTATCGGTAAATAAAATATTGATAGTCCTATGTTGTAAGTTGGATTAAATCCCCAAATCCCAAGTTTAGTAAAAGCAACATCCCAAACAAGCATAAATGCTAACATTGGCAACATTGCTAAAAAGAGATTTTTCCAGTTTTTGTGATAGTTTACTCTTTTATCAAAACTTTTATAAAGCGGATATGAAATTGAAAATAGTAATAAAAAAAGGTATAAATAGTTCATACTTAATATTTCAATAACTATTATTCTCCCTTTTTAAAGTATGACAATGGAACCCACAGCATACCATAACATACATCATCTTCTTTTTTATAGTTAGGATCTTTATCATGCATGTGATGAGCCAAGTGACATCTTTTTAACGCCAATAACCATTTGTTTTTTGTGTGGGTAAAAACTTTAATTCTTTGATGTATTAAGCCATCATGGATTAGCGCGTAACTAACACCATAAAGTGTAATACCTATTCCTAAATATAACCTAAAATCATTGCCTGCCATTATTCCAAACATCATTAACAACCAACTAGGTATTCCGAAAACAAGTGCGAAAAAATCATTTTTTTCATATTTTTTATTGTGAGGAACATGGTGATCTTCATGCAAATACCACAAAAAAGTATGCATTACATATTTATGCAATAACCAAGCTACAGCTTCCATTCCTACATAAGCTAAAACAATAAAAGATGCATTTATTAGATAGTTCATAACGATTATATTAAACCCAATTTATATTTAACAATACACTTAATACAGAGCAAATATTTTTTAGTGTTTGAAATTCTTATTCTTTTGGTTAAAATTTCTTTTGCCGGTAATTTTTGTATTTTTTTAAGTAAACTATAATAATAAGTATAGGCTAAATAAACTCCAAACCTTGCTTTTTTTGGCAGCTGCTTAATTCCTATTAACGATTCTTGAAACTCTTTTTCAATTTCTGATTCAATCTTAACTTTATTCTCATCATTAAAATCTTTGATGGATAACTCTGGAAAATAGATTCTGTTTAAATCATAATAATCTGATTTAAAATCTCTTAAAAAATTAATTTTCTGAAATGAAGATCCTAATTTTTGAGCGGAGTCTTTTAAGCGTAGATATTCTTTTTCATCTCCCTCACAAAAAACCTTTAAGCACATTAAACCAACAGTTTCGGCAGATCCAAAAATATAAGTCTTATAATCTTCATCTTTATAATCTTTAAGATTCAAATCCATCTTCATACTCATCAAAAACTTATCGATTAAAGCATGATCGATATCGTATTGATTAACCACCAACTGAAAACTATTTAAAATCGGATTAAGGCTTATTTTCTCTTCAATTGCTTTGTAGGTGTCTTTCTCAAATTCAAGTAATAGTTTTTCTTTATCATGACTATGAAATGAATCTACAATTTCATCTGCCAGTCTTACAAAACCGTAAATAGCGTAAATGGGCTCGTGTAAATCTTTATGCAATGCTTTTATCCCCAAAGAAAAGGAGGTACTATAAGCATTAGCAACAAGCTTACTCGATTTTAAACTGATATTGTTGTAAAAATTTTCCACTTACAATTTTTCTTGCTTTATTATTTCATTCGCTACAATTTCTCCTGAGATTAATGATGGAGGAACTCCAGGTCCAGGCACTGTTAACTGACCGCAATAGTAAAGATTTTTTAGTTTCTTATTCCTAATTTTTGGTTTTAAAAATGCGGTCTGCTTTAAAATGTTTGCCAAACCATAAGCGTTTCCTTTAAAAGCATTGTAATCTTTAATAAAATCGTTATGTGCATAAATTTCTACAAACTCAATAGCATCTTTTATATCTTCTTGAGCAATAAAGGCCAGTTTTTCTAAAAATAGCTCTTTATACTTCTCTCTTATTTCATCTGTATCTTCTAAACCAACCGCCAAAGGAATGAGCCCTACAATTGCTTCGCAATTTTGAGGTGCTACCGTTGCATCAGTTTTAGATGCCATAGAAATATACATTCTTGGTTTGGTAGGCCATTTAGGATTATCATAAATTTCGGAACAGTGTAATTCAAAATCTTCATCAAAAATTAAATTATGATGTTCTAGTTTTGGAAGCTTTTTGTTTAAGCCAACATAAAACAATATGGAAGATGGTGCCATCACCTTTTTACCCCAATATTTTTCAGTATAATTTCTAAATTGTTGGGGTAACAATTTAGTTTCTACATGGTGGTAATCTGCTGCTCCGACAACATAATCTGCCAAACATTCTTGTTTATTAATGGTAACTCCAGTTACCTTTTTTTGTGCTATATTAATTTTTTGAACGGTAGTATTAGTAACAATTTTAACGCCCAATTTTAGCGCAAGAGTTTCCATACCTTCAACAACTTTGTACATTCCGCCTTTAGGATACCACGTTCCTAAACTAAAGTCTGCATAATTCATTAAAGTATAAATTGCAGGAATATCATCTGCTTTTGCACCTAAAAATAACACTGGAAACTCTAATAAATCAATTAATTTGGGATGTTTAAAATGAGCCCTTACTAATTTACTTACTGATTGAGTGATATTTAAATGCTTTAAATGTTTTAAATTAGAAAGCTTAATCAGTTCAGCAACACTTTTGCCAGGCAAGGTGATAAACTCGTTAAAAGAAATATCATATTTACTTTTGGCATCTGCTAAAAACAACTCTAATTGTTTAGCACTTCCTTTCTCATAAGATTCAAACAGTGCTTTTATTTCTGTTAAGTTTGCCGAAATATCTATGCTATCATTTTTATCATAAAATACTCTATAGCCAGGATTTAGTTTTATCAACTCATAAAAATCTTTAACCTGATGGTTAAAATCATTAAAAAAGCTTTCAAAAACTTCGGGCATCCAATACCAAGATGGTCCCATATCAAAAACAAACCCACTTTTATTGAGTTGTCTTGATCTACCTCCAATCGTTTTATTTTTCTCATAAATAGTTACATCAAAACCTGCTTTAGCAAGATAACATGCTGCAGATAATCCAGAAAATCCAGAACCAATTATGATTACTTTTTTTTGCATAAATAAGGTTTAAAACCTTTTATTTTAATGAAAACATTTAACAGACTGCAAAGGTATTGCATTATAGTATAAAGTATACTATTATCCGGCACAAAATACAAGCATTTATCAACAACAAAAATGATATTTTTCATACAAATCAACACCTCTAAATAAAAAAAGGTCTCATAAAATATGAGACCTTTAATTCTTTAATGATTATTTATTATCTCGCAATAATCAATTTTAAAGTTTTGCTATTGCTTTCGCTAGAAAGTTGAATATAATAAGCTCCAGGCTCTAACCAATCTGCTTTCATTTTAATTTCACCATGCGTTTTATCAATGTTTTCATCGTAAACAATTTCTCCAATTACATTTGTAATTGTAAATCTCACAGCTTCGGCAACCTTAAAGTTATAAGTTAACGTAAACTCATCCGTTGCAGGGTTTGGGTATAAGTTAACTGCCCAATTAACATCTGCTCCATCTATTCCTACAGGAGCATCAATAATAAAATACAAACTATCTTTACATCCTGAATTACCCGTAATAATTACCCAGTAATTTCCTTGTGAAAGATTATTCACATCCTCTGTAACATCTCCATTACTCCAAGTATAGGTAAATGGTGCATCTCCGGCAGTTGTTACATCAATTGCACCATCAGTACAAGAAGTACAACTTGCATCTGATGCTACACCTGTAGCAGTAAAGTTAGTTGCATTAATAATTGCAAATGTATCCGTTAATATACATCCTGAGGCATCTGTAATAGTAACATTATAACTACCTGAAGAAAGATTAACTATATCTTCAGTTGTTTCTCCATTACTCCAAACTATTGTAAAAGGAGCTGTCCCACCAACAAGTGTAATATCAATACTACCATTATTTAATCCACAACTATCGTTGCTAAACACTGAAGAATAACTATATGTTGTGATATTATTTACTGTAAAGTTTTTGTTTTCAGAACATCCTCCAGCATCAGTTATGGTAACACTATAATTACCTGTTATTAAACCTGAAAGATCTTCTGTAGTAGCTCCGTTATTCCAAACAAAGGTGTAAGGACTAATTCCTCCTGCAACACTTATATCAATAGCTCCGTCAGCAGCTCCACAATTCTCATCATTTACAACCCCTACAGCAGTAAACGTGCTAGTTCCTAACACAGTAAAGGTGTCTACTTTAGAACAGTTTCCTACTGCATCAGTCATAATAACCGTGTAAGTTCCAGGGTTAAGATTACTAATATCTTCTGTAGTTGCTCCACTACTCCAATCAAACACTACACTTGGTGAAGTTGAAGGACAAATAGCTGCTGCATTATAAACCAACCCTGCAGTTGGTGGCCCAACAGCTCCAAATATAGAATCTCCATTGGCATCAAACAAAATGTATGAATGTTCATTTTCAAAACCACCAGAATTATAAGTAAGGCTCAATAAATCCCCATCACAAACAGGTATTACTTCTGATGCACTTCCTCCTGCATTAATTGTAACATTTGCAAACATCACACCGTTAACCTCAACATCTATAGATGCTCCATCCCATCCATCATTAAATGAATCTGTTAAATCTAACGTGTAAGAACAACATGGTATACCATTACCGATTGTTACATCAATAGCTCCAGTTCCTAAACCACAACTATCATTACTCACCACAGCTGATGAAACAAATGATGCTGTACTATTTACAACAAATGTTGCAACATCTGTACATCCATTGTTATCGGAAACAGTTATTGTATAAGCTCCTGCAGTAACACTAGCTAAATCTTCACTTATTGCTCCATTGCTCCAACTATAATTAAAAGGGGTTGCCCCTCCAACAGTTGTTACATCTACAATTCCACTTCCTAAACTACAACTATCAGCTGTTGTTATTCCAGATAAAGTAAATGTAGTAGTATTTACAATTGTAAATGTATCTACTAGTGCACATCCTGAAGCATCAGTTATGGTAACACTATAATTACCCATATTTAAAGCTGAAACATCTTCAGTAGTTGTTCCATTACTCCAAGCAAAAGTGAAAGGAGTTGACCCTCCATTTGTCGTAATATCTATAGCTCCAGTTGCAGTATTACAATTATCATCCGTTAAGTTTGATGATATTGTAAATGCGGAAGAACTTCCTACAGTAAAAGTATCAATAACAGAACAGCCACTTCCGTCAGTACTTGTAACAGTATATGTACCCGCACTAACATTTGCTAAATCTTCATTCGATGTCCCATTACTCCAAACAAAAGTAAATGGAGCCGTACCGCCAGTTGTTGTTAAATCAATTGAACCGTTCGTATTTCCACAATTCTCATCAGTAATATTAGCAGAAGTGGTAAAAGTAAAGGTATTACTTACCGTAAAAGAATCTACTTTAGCACAACCACTCGCATCAGTTGTAGTAACCATATAATTACCGGCAGTAATACCGTTAATATCTTCTGTTGTTGCTGAATTGCTCCAAGCATAAGTAAATGGTGTCGCTCCTCCTACTACTGTCAAGTCAATTGCTCCATCTGTGTTTCCACAATTTTCATTATTTATTGTAGATGAAGTTGAGAAAGAATAATTATTATCGACAACAACCGTATCAGATATCGCACATCCAACAGCATCTGTTATTGTAACTGTATATGTTCCTGCAGGGATATTATTTAACGAGTTATTTGGTCCTGAAGGACAAGCACCTGTAGTTGTAAATATCGAACCAGGTGTTGGGCTCGCTCCTTGTGTAAACACTGTTACACCTCCTGCATCTAACAATACAAAAGACACTTCGTTATCAAATGTCCCAGCATTCCATAGTAATTCTATTGATTGACCGTCACACACGTTAAAGGTTTCTGTATTTGCACCCCCACCAGAAACCGTAAAGTTTCCTACGTTATTACCATCTACTATAACATCAATTGATGCACCATTCCAACTATTACCTTGATCTTGCATGTTTAAGGTGTAATCGCAACAATTAGTTGGCGTTCCTCCAGTCCAAGCATAAGTAAGCGGAGCAATTCCTCCTGTTGCTGCAACAGCAATATTACCATCAGAGGTTCCACATGTTTCATCATTCATTGTAATAGCAGAATTTAATCCGTTACTATTATTGTTTATGGTGTAACTCTGTGTGATAGAACATCCAGTATTGTCAGTTATCACAACATTATAAATACCTGAAGATATACCTGATAAATCTTGAGTTATCGCTCCGTTATTCCACAAATAAGTAAACGGTGTTGCTGTGCCATTTACCGTTAAATCGATATAACCAGCAGCATCTCCACAATTCTCATCATTTGTTACAGCATTAGTTATTGTTAATGAGCCACTAATATTAGTTATTGTTGCACTTAGATTGGTAGAACATCCTGAAGCATCTGTTACAACAACATTGTAAATACCTGCCGAAAGGTTTGATAAATCTTCGGTTATTGCTCCATTATCCCAAACAAAAGTGTAAGGGGTTGAACCACCAGTAACAGCAACATCTATAGTTCCTGTTGTATCACCACAATTCTCATCAGTTGTTGCTGCAATTGCAGCAGTAAATCCACCTGTTATATTTTGAACTACTCCTGTTGAATCAACAGTACATCCATTTACATCTGTTATGGTAACGGTATATGAACCTGCACTTAAATTGTAAGCATCTTGAACATTAATTCCATGACTCCAACTGTATGTTACCGTTTGAGGAATTGCCAATGTTACATCAATAAACCCATTAGCATCACCACAAGATTCATCATTAACAACAAAGTTGCTTATCGCCAATGTACCTGTATTTTCTATAACGGTATAAGCTCCATTAGTTGTACATCCATTTGCATCGGTAACTGCTACATTGTAGTTTCCTGCATTAACATTTAATAAATCCTCTGATGAACTTCCGTTAGACCAAACAAAAGTAAATGGGGCATTTCCTCCTTGAAGTGTAATATCTACACCTCCAGCATTATTCCCACACATTTCATCATTGATAGTTGCACTACTAATTGCAATGTTTGCTCCATTATTAATTATTGTGAAATTCTCATTTAAAGTACAACCTCCTGCATCAGTAATGGTTACTGTATAATTCCCGGCAGTTAATCCAGCAACATCTTCGATGGTTACTCCATTACTCCATAAAAACGAGTATGGCGTTGCTCCACCTAATGGATTTAAATCGATAGATCCATTTGCAGCGCTACAACTTTCGTTAGTAACAACATTAGAAATGGTATATAAAGAACCTTGAGTATTCTGAACAGTTGCTTGTACTTGAATAGAACACCCTCCAGCATCAGTTACTGTACAAGTGTAATTTCCGGCAGACAAGCCCGTTAATAAATCCTCTGATGTTGCTCCGTTATTCCATAAATATGTATAAGGTGTTGCTCCTCCAATTATTGTAATGTTTATTCCTCCTAAGCTATTTCCGCAAGCTTCGTTAATAATCAATATGTTATCTATTGCTAATGTTCCTGAATTATTGGAAACATTAATGTTTCCTGTATTTATTGAACAACCATTGGCATCCGTAATTGTTGCAGAATAAATCCCTGCAGATAAACTCGTAATGTCTTCAGTTGTTGCTCCATTATTCCATAAGAAAGTTAAAGGAGTTGCTCCTCCAGAAACAATAATATCAATATTGCCTAACCCATCATTACACATTTCATCTGTAACGGTAACATTATCTAACGAAAGTGTACCACTATTATTAAATACTTCGGCAGAATCTTTCACCAAACAACCATTCATATCTGTTACAGTAAATACGTACATACCGGCTGTTAATCCTGTAGCACCTGGTGTAGATGTTACATTTGGTATCCAAGAATAAAGATAAGGACTTGAACCACCAACAGCGGTTAATATCACGCTTCCAGAAGCATCTCCACAAGACTCATCTGTTGTTGTGCTGTTAACTGTTAACGTTCCGGGATTGTTATTGATAATTATGTTTCCTGTTAAAATTGTACAACCTGCATTATCTGTAATTGCACAAGAATAAGTTCCTCCAGAAATACCTGTTAAGTCTTCTGTTGTTGCTCCATTACTCCAAACATAAGTATAAGGAGTTGAACCTCCTGTTACTGATAAGTCTATCGCACCTAAACCATTTGAACAAATCTCGGCAGTACCAACCGTGTTTATTACTAAAGTACTTGTATTGTTTATTATAGTATATGTTGCAGCAACTCTACATCCATTTGCATCAGTAATATCAATACTATAGTTACCCGCAGAAAGAGCTGTTATATCTTCTGTTGAAGAACCATTACTCCAAGCATAAGTATAAGGAGTTGAACCTCCACTTACAAAAATATCGATAGCACCCAATCCATTATTACAATTTTCATCTGTAACAATGGCATTGTCTAATTGTAATGTACCTGAAGTATTGTTTACTGTTTCGTTATGATTAACAGTACAACCGTTAAAATCCGTAACTGTTAACGTATATGCTCCAGCAATTAATCCCGAAATATCTTCGGAAGTAGAACCATTAGACCAAGAATATGTTATTGGAGAAGCTCCTCCTGTTGTTGTTACATAAATTGCTCCCGCAGTATTATTACAAATTTCATCTGTTATAAAATCAGTTGCAACATTTAATGTTCCCGGGGCATTAAATAAGTTTAAAGTACCCGTTGTAACTGAACAACCATTAGCATCGGTAATCGTTGAAGAATATGTTCCGGCAGTTAATCCCGAAATATCTTCGGTAATTGCTCCATTGTTCCATAAATACGTAATTGGAGTTGAACCTCCTTGGATAGTGATATCAATACTCCCTAATCCATTATTACAATTTTCGTTATTAATTGTTGTATTGGTTAATAGTAGTGTACTAGATTCATTTATCACATTGTAAGAAGGAGTTGTTAAAATACAACCATTGGCATCTGTTATGGTAACAGAGTATAAACCTGCAGATAATCCTGAAATATCTTGAGTTGTAGCTCCATTGCTCCATAAATAAGATAGCGTTCCTGCATTTCCTGAAACTGACAGATTAATTCCTCCACCATTATTACCACAAATTTCGTTAGTTACAACAGTTGTAGCAGCAAGGTTTCCGGTATTGTTAACGATAGCATAAGTTGCACTAAAAATACATCCATTACCATCAGTTATTGTAATCACATAATTTCCTGCAGATAAATTAGCAACATCTTCGGTAGTTGCTCCATTATCCCAAACAAAAGCATAAGGAAGCGTACCTCCTGAAACTGTAATATCTACAGCACCATCAGCATTTCCACAATTTTCATTACTTATTTGATTTCCTACAATAGTTAAGCCCATCGTATTATTACCAACAACAACATTAACTACTTCGGTACATTGGTTGGCATCTGTAACAGTAACGGTATAAGTTCCTGCAGCTAATCCTGAAATATCTTCGGTAGTCGCTCCATTGCTCCAAGAAACAATATAAGGTTGTGCTGCTTGAGTAATTGTTAAATCTATTGCTCCGGTTCCATCACCACAATTTTCATCTGTTGAAATTCCTTGAACTGTTAAGTAACAATAAGCGCTACAATTAGAAACATCATTTAGAATAGTAAATCCTTGAGTAGATTGACAAGAGTTTGCATCCGTAACTGTTACAATATAAGTTCCTCCAGTAATGTTTGCTAAATCTTGAGTACTTGCACCGTTATCCCAACTATATCCGTAAGAACCCGAACCACCAACTACATCAATATCAACATTACCATTTACCTGACCACAAAATTCGTTACCCGAATTATTAAGTGTTATGTCTATTGATGGCATTGTTCCTACATTAATTAATTCAGAAAACTGACAACCAACATCATCTGTAATAGAGATTAAATAATCGCCTTCAGATAAATTCGTAATATCTTCTGTAGAAGCTCCATTATCCCAAGCAAATGTATAAGGAGCTGTTCCTCCAGAAGCACTAACATCAATAGCACCATTATTACCTCCTGCACAAGTTACTTGAGCTACAGTAGAAGTAATGTTCATACTACTTATGTTATTTAAACTAAATGTTGATGAATCAGTACATCCTGAGGCATCAGTAACAATAACTGTATAATTTCCTGCTGATAAATTAGCAACATCTTCTGTTGTTTCTCCATTACTCCACAAAAATGTAAAAGGAGAAAAAGTTCCACTTACTGTAAAATTAATAGCCCCATCACTTCCTCCACATTGAGCTTGAGTAATAAAGCCATTCATTTGAATAGAGTCTGGCTCATCAATAATCACCAATGTATCTGGTGCTGAACCGACTAAACTAACGTTCCATTCAAAAATATAACCGTTATCTAAAGAAAATTGATCAGTTATTTCTAAGGTCCAATTCCCATTCATTGTTGCTCCCAATAAATTACTTAAAGGATCAAAAGATTGATATGAACCTGCAGGCAAGTAGGTATCAGTATAATTATGCCCTTGAGCATCGGTATAATTTCTAGAGAAGTTATTAGATTCCCCAACCATTGTTACATAAGTAGGTGCAGAATTCCAACAATACTGATAACCTGTACCAGGATCTATTAGTGTAGAACTTGCTGATCCATCAACAGGTGCTGTAGCAATAGGCTCTCCTAAATCGCAAGAACCACCACCAGCTTGTTGTTTTAATATTACCGATTGACCACTAGGTGCAATTAAGTTCAATTTTAAATCTCCTAAATACGAGTGCTCCATTGTAGCACATATTTGTAATATTTGAGCTAAACTATCAATTGTTTCTCCTGGAGCAAAACCTGCAATTGGAATTTGTGTGGTATAAGTTACCCCACTACCATCTGGCAAAAATGTAGTATCCGCATCATAAACACCTCCAATAACCAACGCATCAGCTTTACACCCATAAATATCAAATACTTGAACAGAGTATGTTCCCGCAGGAAGCCCTATAATAGGATTAGCTGTAGATGTTACCTGAGAGCCATTAGGATATGTTGTTTGATAAGTATAACCCGGAAAACCACCCGTTGCATTCACTAAAATTTCTCCTGTACTATCATTAAAACAATTTAAATCTGTTTCATCCAAAGTAAACTCTATTGGTTGCGCATCATCAATATATAAAAATGCAGTATCTAAAGGAGAACATAAATCTGGTTGATAAACAATAAAAATAGATTCTTGTCCTTCAGTAATTCCATCTTGAATGGAGTTAATAATTATACTTGCCTGGGTTTGTCCTGCAGGTATGGTTACCGAAGTATCTATAAAACTATAATCTACTCCATTGGTTGCAGAACCCCAAACTTGATAAGTAATTGTTGTTGGAGTTGCTGCAGGAGCATCAATTCCAAAAGTAAAGCTTGCATTAATACAACCTTCTAAAGCAATATTATTACCATTTACAGTGCTTGTTTGAACTGAAACATCTTTAGTAAACCCTGAAAAATATCCTGAAGCTCCAATGTTTCCACTTAAATTAATTAAAGCTACTCTAATTAATTTATCACTAGTAATAGAAACATCACCAGTATAACCACTCGTTAGTTTATAGGTTACATAGTTTGATGTACCTGTAACAGCATCGCCTCCACCTTGTAAAACTCCATCAACATAAACATTTGCACCAGCATCGGCAATAATATTTATAAATGCTGTACCAATAGCTGCTACATCTGGCAAAAAAACACTTTTACCTCCAGAACAACCTACTGGCGGTAAAAACATTAATCCATTTTGTCTTTCATTATCATCTGTTGCTCCATTCCCTCCATTTGTCATTTGATACAAATACGTTGGTGATGAAGTTGTTAAATATAAATTTTGATTGGCAGAAAATGAAGTTCCATCCACCACATAATAATCTCCTGGATTAGTAAGTGTAGCAACAGCTGTTGCATTACCATCTAAAAAGATATCAGTATTTGCAGCTGTTGCCACAACAATTGTTTTTTCATTATCAATTCCTTCTCCTTTTATCAAAACATACTCATCTCCTACATTACTTACAGGTACAATTTGATCAATACCCAAATCTCTACCAGTACTTGGAGAACCACCTACAAGAGAATTACCTCCCAACCAAGTGGCACAATTAACTACAATATCTTTATCGGATGTAATGTGAGTTCCATTTACACCATTTACATTATTGTTAGCACTTGCTTCATCCATAAAAGCGGCCATTACATAACAATCTCCTGCATTTAAAACTACTGTTACATTTGGAGTAGTTAAAGGCATTCCAACAGGAGAGGTTCCCCTAAAAACAACTCCCGGAGCAATGTTTGTAATATTTACGGTTGTATTATTTTCTGTTGCCATAATCCCAAAACCATCACTTTTACGCCAACCTTGTCCGCTATTCTGGAACATATGCCCGGTATAAAAATCTTGTCCAAATGCTGCTTGAGAACCTTTAGAAACAAGAGATCCTGCTTGAGGATTAGCAAACACCCTAAGGTTTACATAAAATGGCTCGGCTGCTGTTAATATCAGGCCTTGCCCAGTAACTACCGTATTTAATTCTGTTTCGGATACTAAAAACTCAGTAGCATCTCCCGATCCTAGAAAATAAGAAAAAGATGCTGCACTAGAAATACTAGGAGTAGCGATTACATTACCCGCACCATCTGAAATAGTAACAACAAAAGGTGCTGCTTTCGGTGTGCTTAATACAATATAGTGATCTCCTTTATCCTCTCGACCAAACAATGGCGGAATATAATGTTCTACATCTAATTGCGCAGCAACTTGAAGCGGAATTAACGATACAAACAAAAGGGCAATTAAAAACGTTAAAATAGTTTTTCCGTTAGTAAAAAAAGAGTAGTTTTTTTTCATAATAATACATTTTTAGAGTCATCTAATATATAAAAAAAACTATAAATCAGCAAGTTGCGTTTTAACAACAGTTGGAATCTCATAAATTAATTAATTCTGCGAAAGCCACAATCAACTTAGATAAAACGAGAATATCATCGACAAACAACACTATTTCTTCTTTAAAAAAGAAAAAAGCAATATAGATGTAGCAACTCAAAAACAAAACCAAACTTTATATTTCAACATCTCAACAAATCAAAACAATAATTTGATCAAATAATACAAGAAGTAATCTGTGTATTGTTTTTTTGTATTTTTAGAAAAAAAATAAATATGTCATCACAAAACATAACGCGTAATGATCGCGATATACTTAAAGGAGTTCAACTTGCTAATAAAAAATACACTTCGTTTTTAACTCAAAATGGATTTAAAACAATTAGCAGCTCACATATTGGTGTTTCTTTTGAGAAAAAAATAAATAGTTACACCGTAAATATTTTGTTAAACACTATGGGTAAATACTACGAAACAACTACCTTGTTGACATTAACCATTTCTCACTCGTTAAATGCCAACATCATCATTGCTAAATCAATACCCCCACTACTTCGTATTGGACTAACTCATATCAACAGTAACATAGAAGGCATTAAAACATACACCCACGATGCGAAGTGGGGAAATTCAATTATCCGTAACACCAAAATGATTCAATTTTGCAAGAATTTTAACCGTTATACATCCTTTCAAATTTTACCTGGAGAACTTGTTTTTAAAGAGCCTGTTTTTAAAGAAGATGAAAGTGCTATTTTAAGATTAATTGATGAAAACATTGAGCACTTAGAAGCTATCAAACAATTAAAAATATTAAAACAATATCACCCAACTTTTTTACAAAAAAACATAACATTAATTTCTATTTCAATTGGAGTTTTAGTAGTGGTTTTAATTTTTGGAGTACTCTTTTTTATCTATAAAACGTTTACATAAATATATCTCTTTAACATCCACGATATACCTCTCAACAAAATTTATCATTCCACATCTATTAACAACCATAACTACCAGAACGCTACCCATTTCCTATTAACAGTATTAACGTACAAGCAAATAATTATTCGCAACAATGTTCCCTATCACCTCCCTTTTCAAACACATCAGAATAAAACTTCCATATTGATTTTCTCAATAAAAAGTGATACCTTCGCTTAACAAATTATAAGAAACACTTGTACTGAGCGAAGCCGAAGTATTAAAACGTTTCCAATAATGACGTTGTAGCACATAGAAAAACAAATTCAAAATGATTAATAAACTATTGATTTTTATATTTATTTCAACCCAAATATCTTGTATGGGAATAACACACAAATCAAAAGATTTTGATGTTATTAAAAAATACTACAAAGCCTATAATTCAAAAAACTATAAAAAGTTAGATAAAATAATTGCAGATAATATAATCGTAATTGAAATGAATTACACCGTATTAAACTCTAAAACTGACTTTATTAACCTTGTAAAATGGGGGGAAGTTTTTGATTCAAAAAATAAAAAAAGTGAAATTCGAGAAGAAAATGGAGTGTATATTACAGAAGAAATACAAGATAGTGAAAGGATACAATTTCTATATGGTCATGCTCTAAAATCTAAAACTACATTTACTATAAAAAACGGAAAAATATCAAAAATTGAAGTTGACTTATTAGATTTCAACTTGGAAAAAATGAATAAAAAAAGAAATGAATTTATGTCTTGGGTTAAAATAAATCATCCTCATAAATTATCGACTATAAATCAATTAAATAAAGTCGGAGGAGAAACATTTAAAGAGGCTATGGTATTATATAATAAAAAATAATACTACCAATTATCTACTAAAATTTGTCGAATAGTAACTTTTAAGTTACCTTTGTCGTAATGGAAAGAGTTAGAAAAGTAATATCTTATAAAAATCACTTTGAAGATTTCTTGTTAAAACAGCCCAAGAAAGTTCAGAACAAGATTTTCAAAGTAATTGAAGCAATAGAGACTCTTGAGAGAGTTCCTTCCAATTACCTAAAAGCTATTGCGGGTACTCACGGACTTTATGAAGCTAGAATTAAATTAGCTTCGAATATTTGGAGAGTATTTTGCTTTTTCGACAAAGGAAAACTTGTTATTCTTTTAAATGGTTTCACTAAGAAAACTCAAAAAACACCAAAGAAAG
>Ga0256845_1000542_pt1 | contig 35065 bp, 50 predicted proteins | sample RiftiametaG_FD_189101 | JGI IMG/M metagenome (GOLD analysis project Ga0256845, IMG submission 189101) | Tube worm associated microbial communities from hydrothermal vent at the East Pacific Rise, Pacific Ocean - Riftia | ecosystem: Host-associated > Annelida > Integument > Unclassified ...
GATGGTATTTTGTCAAGAGGTATATCCCTCTTTCCACGGTTGCAATCAAAACATGCTGTTATTAAATTTTCAATATTATCTCCGCCACCCTTTGATTTTGGTTCTATATGGTCTACTTCAAGAACCGCCTCTGGGGGACATTTTCCGCAATATGCGCATGAAAATCCATCACGTTTAAACACTTCAAATCTAATTTTTTTGGTTAACGCCATATTTAAATTCCTTTGGGGCGATGCCACCCAAAATAAAAAACCCACCTGGCTTGCGATGTCACACCTAAAAAGGAATAACGGCCAAATGGGTAATTTATAAAATTTTGGTTTAAATGTGACATCGCCCCTTAAACATACACTATTTAAAATCCATGTCAAGCGTTTTTTTAAAGCGGGCTTGCACCTATTTCTTTCTAACCCAGGCAAAAGGTAAGAACCTGGATGCTCACTTGCGATAGATGCTTGGTCTACTCGGATAAAGGGGATTGCCGCCTCATGGCTCCCCACGGCCAGCGCGTCCGTTGGAGTGTGAGCTATGCAGATGTTTATTTAAATGTCGGCTTCATCGCCGGGCCCTTGTTGCCGTCCACCAGGTAAACTGAGTCGAACTTAGGCAGCGGCATAACCGGCTTTTTGCTGGTGATTTTAAGGCGACAAAGGTCAAACCATAATGAATCACCCTGTTTCCCATCATTACCTATAGCCGGTGTTACAAGCCCCTGGATGCAACCATAAAGGTCAAAACTTATTGACCCTATAACGCCCTTTTGTCCTGTAATCTTGTCAACAGCCCTCATTCCCAAAAGTCCCAAATGTTTTTCGATTTTCATGTCATTTCCCTTTCTGTTAAATGTTATTTGTCTATCGCCTCTTTAATAGCCGCGATCATGTCAACGCATTCTGAAACGGACTTCGGATCTTTACCGTTCGTTACCATTGCGTATTCCCTGAAATTGGACTTTTTCAATTCCATTAACTCTGCGTATTCCGGTGCATCAGTAGCGTTATCCGGCGTTGCAATATCATCATGCCCATTGGTGAACCCGCCTGTTTCGGCCTTAACGGTTTCAGCGCCGTCTTCGGTATCCTCGATGTTAACCTGCTTTTCCGGCCACGGCTTTCTGACCTGCTTGGCCCATTTCTGCCGGGCCTTTGTAAGCAACATTTTCGATGTTTTCTCGAACCTGTCAAGGTTTTCAATGACGTACTGCTCAAAGCCTGATCGCAACCTGAACCACTCGTTAAGGAACTTGATTTCGTCCTCGGTCATGCCGGGTTGTTCGTCCTGTTCAGGTTCGTCTTCTGTATCCGGGCCCTGATTTAACGCATCTATAAATTTATCGTATCCGATTAAAAACCCTTTCGGGTTCCTCAATGCGAATTTGATAATTTCACCATCAGAACACCCGCCACGCTTCATGTGATCCTTTACCCATTCATTCATCGGATATTTTCCCGGGTGAATCATTAACTCTTTTTCAAACATGGATTCATAATCGGCGTTGCTCTTTTCCGGTTCGACTTCAGGTTCAGCCGCCGAGTCGCCATCCTCAATAAAAATTCCGTAATCCGTGACTTCCTCGATCTTCTCTGCAAGATCATCAACGGCCTTATCATCACCGATAACCCCGCCTTTAATCTCAACATCAACCGTCCCCGCAGCCGGTTCCGCAGGCCCGAGAATATCTGCCATTTTTTTAGCATCAGGTTCAGGCTTATCCGGCATTGTCGGCGTTACGTCAATAACATCGTCCGTGTCCGCGGGTGTCCGTAATCCTTTCAGCACATCGGAAAAGCCGTCCCGTAAGCACCACGACCTGGCCCGCATCTGGCACATACGCTCGGCGTATTTCTTCCACGGCCCCTTATCTGTAAGCCCTGCATTGGCAGCCATCTTGATTGAAAACGACCTTTCAATAGGCGTTTTCCGGCCCTTACGCTTGGCAATAGCCGTACACATAAAGTCCTTACCTGCCCCGGACATCTTTTCCTCGAAATCCTCAAGTAGTCCGGACGCCTCGACAAGCCCCAACATGGCATCTCCCCATATAACCGGCCGGCCGTTAATGGCTGAAATGTTCTGAACGGATTGCATCGGCGTTAATCCGACCTCGGAACCCATCGCCAAAACAACAAAAATATCCTCTTTCCGCTCCAACCCTCTCGGCATCATGCTCGATACGCTGAAAACATGAGCCAAATAATCAAGCCCGGCCAAATCCTGTGGCACAAGGCCACGCCCCTGTTCAAGTGATACTGCCGGTAATGCTGGTATTAACTCTTTCCCGTTATTCATATCCACTGTTCATCCTCCTTTTTTGATACGTTGCCCGTAAAAGGCGTTGAGTTTAAACGATCATAATCGAAGCCAAGCTCTATCACCTGGTCCGGATACCCTAACCATTCATCTTTTTCAAGACACTCGGCGTATTTACGGCGCAATGGATAGATATATTCCTCTGCCCGGTCTATCTCGGCAGGGTCTGCTTTAAAAACGTTCCCCTCATGCGGTGGCTGATCCTCCCATGCAATCCAATAAAAGTCTTTATGTTGCAGCCCTGTGGCCTCTGTAGCCCCTGTGAGATACCAATATGCCTGCCAGTTATAACGATAATTTCGGATAGATTTCTGGAAGCCCCATTGCGAAGCGTCCGCAGTTTTCTTTAAATCAACTATCGCCCCGGGCTCTATCTCGGGAAAAAAGTCTATCCTCGCCTTGCACCAGAAGCCGAACTCCGGATCTTTCCACAACACCGTCTTTTCGGCCCAACCGTTAGCGATTAACCTTGACGCCGCCTGGCTTGCACCGATCTTTTTGACCATTGCCTTAATATTCTGGATATCCTTTTGTTTAAGGATGGTCTTGTTTCTATTGGCCGCCGCCCACGCTTTATGTTCTTTAGAGTTTTTGTTCCACTTCTTGCCCGGCCGTTCAACGCTCATTTCCGGTAATGCAACAACCTCTTGATCGTATCTATCCGGCTCTAAAACAGCGTAATGAAACCCTGAGCCGACATTCATAGCAGGGGTTGCCTTTGTCGGTGATTCAACCTCTGTTTTGAAATGAAGCGGGCTGCGTGATAAAAACTTAATGTATGTGCTGTTCAAGGCTTTGATCTTGACGTATTCCGAAAAATCTATCGTGAAAAGCCCGGTTTCCGTTGGGGTATAGTCTGAATTGTAAGGCATGTCTTGATCTTCCATTTACGCAATAGCCTTTCTCTCGTATATATGCCAGATCAGTCGCCCACCACAAGATTTTATAGTTCCAAGGTGTTTTCGTTCAGCCCCGATATCATATTCTAATTCATCCCCGGTGCCGAAAACTTCAAATTGTCGCATTTTCTTTTCCGCAAGCGGATCAACCTCAAACCATAAACAAATATCACCAAACTGATCGCCAACGTGTAGGAAAGTCGCCCCAAATGGAATCTCATGATTTAAACTCCCACGCTTTAAAACATATTTCCAGATTTGTTTTTTCATTCCTTAACCTCCCGCACCCAATCGACGCGGCCCTCCCGCTTGTGCCGCAGATTATAACGCGATTGTTTTGCAAAAATATATGCCTGCGATGCCTTATAGCATTCGACCTTTATCCTATCCCCGTTCTCATACGAAACTTCAAAGGTTTTCATTCTTTGCTCCATTTCGGCCCATGCTCAATTTCCATGTGGCAGGTCCAGCATTTCCAGGCTACGTTTTCGGGAGTGTCCGGACCGCCGGCGCCCCTTGATTTCTTGTGAGCAACGTGGCCACAAGTGTATTTGTTAAAATTACCGTCCTGATCGTATGGCGGCAGCCACCTATGGCATTCATCACACCGCCAATGGTGGGCATCGCAGACCTCAAGGCGGAACTTGGTATAGTCCTTTCCTTTAAGCCTTTTTGTTTTTGGTTTCGGGTCTGTGGTCATTTTTATACCTTATAACAAGTGGACGCCCGCAAAACGGGCAGAACTTACATCTGTTTTCTTTAGGTCCGTCAACATCAAAGCAAAATGCATTCTCGCATTCTGTGTTCCATATGCCGTCTTCGTCAACTTCCCATTTGCATATGTATTCATTTTTAATGCCGTCGCTGTAAACTGTCCACAGCTTTTCAAGATATTCATTCTTGTAAATTTTATTCCGAGATATCTCTTTATCCATTTTCGCCCCCTGCATTCCAGGCCAGTAAAGGTTTTTCATTTTCAGGAACGATATGAAAATCACACCCAAGGCCACAAGAGTCGCTACAGCCATCAACTTTGTACCCGGGATAGCAACATTCAACCGGCCCGCGACACGGCATTAAATCAGATAATTGGCACCCGCAATCGTCTGACCACAAACCGTCATATCCGTTGTCCTCAAGATATTTTATGGTTATTTGTTTTACTGTTAGCATTTTCAACATTCCTTCCGCTGATTTTCAGCTTGGTTCATCAGGCCACTCCATCCAATGTGTGATGTTAGACCAGTCCGACGCAATACTTGTTTCCATTTGTTCGCCGTCAAACCACCCCTCTGTCGGATGTTTAGTTGAAGAACAATATGGACTGTCCCATACGATATAGCTTCCTGTTTTATCAGGGAGCCTGTCTTTAACGCTTATCCATTTTGGCATTCTTCTATCTCGTATTTGTTTTGGGTTATTGTCTCGGTTCATTTGCTTCCTCAATCGGTTTGTAGCATTCGCAATAGATACCATCTATCTGTTTCATTTTTCTTCGTGATCCATACGCAACTGAAAAAGCTGAGTCTGGGAATTTAACAATATGTTCACAATATCCGTATTCCGTCATACCATCCGGCCGAAAGAATCGGCACGTTTCACATTTTTGTAACATATTTTTCGCCCCCTGCATTCCAGGCCAGTAAAGGTTTTTCATTATCCACCTCACGCAAACTGTAAGTATTTATCAACAAGCCGGTTGACCTCATCCTCTCCTATCCCGGCCATAAGCGGTATCCGTTTTATAAGGACGGTTAAAACTGCCTGGTAAAGTTTCTCAAACGTGTCTTGATCCATGTTTGCAAATGATATTGAGTCATGTTCCGGCTTTGCAGTACCGTCCAGCCTGATTACGATATGGAAATACCCGGCTAAAATAATGCAGTCTTTCCGGAAACGTTCAAAGTTTTTCTCTGGCACTCCGTATTTTGAGTTTATCTCTCCGGGTTCCCAATACTCAAACCCGAGATTAAGCAGGGCAAACAGTTTTCTGTGTAAAAGAGGATTCCGCATTTTGGTAAACTTGCCGTGGATGGTGTCGCCTATCTTCATCTTTTGGCAATAATCATCCGTTGGCTTATCGCTTGGGCCGATTGTTCCGGGGCCATATTTTGTGAATGTTAGGTCTGGCATTATTTTTTAACCGGCCTCCCATGTTCATAACAAATGTATGACCTGTAGGAGTGTTCTTCTCTTAAATTAACAGAATATCGCCTGTCATAATAAAGCCATGTGTCATATTCAAGGCAGTACGGATGATACCTTTTTTCGAGTTTATCATACTCCATTCTGCATTTGTCGCAGTTGCATTTTTCAGGCTTCATTTTACCGCCTCAACAGCACCGGCCACGGCACCATCATTAAGTTTCTGTATCCACGGGAACCCCGCCGGCCGCTCTTTCACCACGCCGTCAAACGTCTGCATCTTAACAGGTTCGATCTTTACCGGCGGTCTGTATGACAGTGCAAGCAGGGCCGCTATGATAACAATCCCGGCCATTACAGCTATGTCCAATATTATCTCTGATATTCTCATCGCCCGATAACCTTGCCGGTGAAATACCCGTAAAAGAACCCGATGGCCAGATAAACAAAAAACACCGATACAAAAAATATCGCCGTCCCGGTTGACGTTAATACCGCTGAAAACAGCCAATAAAGAAAACCGCAGATGATACCGTAAATTAATGTAAACATTTTTAACCTCCGTGTTAAGTTTTGTTGGGGCCGGCAGGATTCGAACCTGCACGCACGTTTCGCTTATTCTATTCTGGCATTTTACCGAAAGACTATCACGCCGCTACCCGTGACACTTTTTAGCGTCTACCGTTTCGCCACAGCCCCATAATTAAGCAATCCTCCGCTTCCACAAAATAAAAAAGTCCCGATGCGAATCATGCTCCCGCGTTATCGCAAACGGAACGTTTAAAGTTTTGAAATGTTCGATCCAGGATTCAAGGTGGACGTAGTCACCCTTGTAAAAGTCCAGCAGGTTTTTTCGTTTTATATTGTTAAACTTGGTTTTCCGGAAATAGGAAATGGAATTGCGTGGCTTGAATTTGAAATTGTTGTATTTCATCTTGTCTCCCTGTAAGATTACCCCGGCCGCCCTGTGCGACCGGGGCTGGATTTATTCGCCGGGTAAGGTTTCCCGACTTTCTGGGTATATATTACAGGAAGAAAAAGGCAGTGTCAAGCGGAAAGTTATCTATAGATAACGGCAGGTTACACGTTTTAGCGTTTTTTACGGGGTAAAAATTAACTCATATTTGAACGTTGCGCTGTTAACGGAATTACCGCTTGTTGATATCGTTATCGCGTTAATAACCGGAATGCAGGCCGCCGTTCCGCCAATAGCCGGATGGATTGATCTGTTGGCCGAATTGTCAAGTGCGTCAACGCCGTTACCGTCAAGCATATCGATCGCTTTCGTTATCCCGCCGGCCTTTTGGTAGATATAAAAGTCACTGTCTTCTGTAACCTCAGTACCGGCGTTATCGCCTATCGTGTTTATCTGGCAAAGCTGCCACCCCGCGAAGACTTCGGGGCATCGGTCTAAAGTAACATCCGGAACGGATCCGTCCGAAGCATCAGCCGTGCATGATATGGTGACGATTCTAACGATAGAGCCTCGATATTCCTGCTCTGACCTCGTTTGAGTACAGGTTCCGGCAGCGTATGCTGTACCCGTTAAAACCAGCGTTAAAATAATGAGCGTGATAAGTATCTTTTTCATGGTTATCCCCTTAAAAGCACCTTATTATCAATATTGACGTAGCTATGAGCGTGGTAGCAAAATATAACCACGCCTCCCATTGCGGTATCATTCATCCTCTTTAATCGTTGCCCCATGATAAAATTGCATTGCGCCGATCCAGGCGGTCATCACCGACCCAAAAACGATATTAATAATATCCTTATTGGCTGAGGGTATCGTTAACATGACAAGCGCATAGATCATGCCGGCGACCATCGCCGTTAGCAGGTATGCGAGTATTGCCGGGGTTTTCGATTTTGTTGCCATCTGCATTTTTCTGCTTGAGTTTTTATCGGATACGAGCGCCGACAATTTTTTAAGCCCCAATTCCCGGCAGCTTACTTTAAAATCGTTTTCAGCCTGTTTTAATGCAAGCAGTTGTTCATGGGTTGCGCCACACATGGCCGCGCTTATTTCGTCCTCAGAGGCATCTTCTTTTCCAAGCAATACAGAGGATAGGGCTTTGGCCGCCATGCCACCTACCGGCCCACCAATCGCCGTTCCTATCCACGGTGCGACCGTTTTAACGGCTGTTTTCCAATCAAAGTCCATGATTAACCTCCCGCCCTGATGTTAAACCCAACCGGGATAGCTCTCAGGTCGATAACCTCGGCCCCGGATACTGATGTTGTCTTGTACTCCAATGTATCAATGTGAAACCCCTTACGGGTCACTGAGCCGTCACTTGTAAAGTGTACTTTCAGTGTCGTGCCGCTTACCTCTCCGGAAGTGAACGCCCCTATATTGCCATGATAGGTATATTTGATATTGTCAGATGCATCCAGTATCCGAACAAAGTCGTAATTCGCTTCAGTCTTGAAATAATCGAAGTGGACCCTTACCGCGTTGGCCCCGGCCTGCGTCAATGTCGTTGTTTCATCCTCGTTATTCCCGTAATTACTTGGATAATTCGGGCTTGATACGTCAGCACTGGTAGCCGTCCAGGTGCTTGTCGTTTTCGTGAGAAGATTTGTCCACGTCCCGCTGTCTGCCGTTTCGTATTTCAATACAAGTTTAGCGATTAAAAAGCCAACCGTTCTTAACTGAGCCGGGATTGTCGTTACCGCTGTACTGTTGATATCGTTTACAGCATTGGCATCCGTGGTATATTTACCGTTCGGCAGGCTTACGAATAATTTGCAATCGGTTCCGGAATAATTTATCGCGCCCCAAATTACCAAATTGATCGAATCACCATCCACAAGCGCCGTTCCGTCTGCAATCTCATGGATTGAGTTTAAATTCGTTATTTTCTGATAATTCGTTAACGTCCCATCCCCTGAAACGTTTACGACATATATCCCATCCGTTGAGATATCCATGTCAGGCCAGGTCTGCCGGTGGAGTTGAAAAACTATCCCGTTGGTAGTGGTAAAGTCTATATCATCCTCGGCGCCGGCATTGGTCGTAATGGTTAAATCCTGATCCACCCCTGACCAATAAGTAGCCCCTATCGCCCTGAGTTTTTCTCTCATCCATGAGATAGCGCCCTTGCCGTTATGCGATACGACTTCTGTCGTTCTCTGGTATGCCATAGGGCCGTTTGTTGACACGGACGAATAGTCCTGAATAGATACGACCGCCACAATAGCAAAGTCTCCCGTCGGCGGTGCTATGGTGTCCTGCAAGGTCAATGTGCTGGTCTGCGTATCATAAACAACAGATATATAATTTAAGACCGGGCTTATCGCTGTTCCCTGCGTTAGTTCTGTCCGGGCCTTGCCGCCTACACCGTCTCCGGTGGTGCAATCAAGGGTATATTTTGATCCGTTAATCCAATATTCGATATTCCCGCCACCAATGGCCTCAACGTCCATGTAAACAGACGTTCCGGAAACAACCACGGTTAAATCCTGGCGCTGTTCACTCATGCCGTCAAGATATCCGGTTTCAGTTTTTAATGAGTCGATCTGAGTCGTTTTAAACCCACCACCGAACTTAAAAATGCCACCATAAGAAATACCAGGAAGCAACACCACCATTAAAATTATAAGTAGATATTTTTTCATGTGTATTCCCTCACCAATTCCCTGAATTGCTTCATGTCAAAGGCCTTGCCGGGGCAGGTCTTATGCGGTTCATAATCCCGGTGGGCCTTAATGTTTGCGGTGCTTATGTCAAGCGCCGAGCATAACCCGGCGATATATTTTGCAGCCTTGTCAAGCTGATCCGGTGGCGGTGGGTGATCCTCGAATTTCCCGACAAAACAGAATCCCAATGATTGATTGTTCATTCCACCCGCCCGGCAATGCGCCCCTTTATGGTTCAACGGCCGGCCGGTCATTATCTCAAACTCGTTGCCTACCTGTTCGCAGCATAGATGGTATCCGACATCTGACCATCCCAATGTACCAACGTGATATCTCCGAATTGCGGCCCATGAAACAGTCCCGCTGTCCTCTGTATCTGAACAATGAATAATTATGAAAGTCGGTTTCATCAATCGCCCCTATCCATTATGGTTCGTGAACGGTAAAGCAGCTTGTCAAGTTTGTTGTCTATCTTTGACATCTGGGCTTCAAGCCTGACATTTGACTGTTTGAGATACCCGATATCCTTTTTAATGAGTCCAATTCCGGAAGTCTGGGCGTTATCAACGACCGCTGTTTCCTTACAATACGCCCTGAACTCACTCTCAAGAGTTGCGATCCTGCGTTTTGTTTCCCCGGCCTGACTCTTGTAAACGCCTACCGTAACTGCAAGCCCGAGTATAAAAATAACAGCTGTCACGACTACACCCACGTTATCATTCACCCATGACCTTGCCCGTATCATCATTTCGCCCCTTTCAGTTTGATACCAAGTGGAGTAATAAAATCAGGCTTTTTGATCGGAACCCGTATCGGCTCGATGTTCTGCCCGACCATGAACCTGTAATCGTTAACGATCTCGCCTTTCCAGATTTTAGGCAGCCCGACCGTAATAGGAATATCCGGCCAATCTGCGTCTTTATTCTCGATTAACTCAAAATCTTCATCGAAAACCTCAAGCAAGGATCTCTCTGGCCGCATTTCGTCAACCGTGTAATCATTGTCTTTAAATTGTTTGCCGCTTATAAACCCGCCTCTTTTGTCAGGTATCATGCGCGGGGTTGCCTCTGCGACCTGTTCAAGGGTAGGATTAACAACAATTATATCATGTTTTTTAGGATCATAATTTAAAAATGGATGTTGGATAATATCTGGCCTATGACCATTTCCAAAACAAGGATGGTCTGGACAAGTAGCCGCGTCAGTTGTTTTCCCGGTAGCTTTTTCTTTTAACAACCAGAGCCAATGAACATCACCTGAAGATGTAACATAAGTTTGTAAAACGTATACAGTAGCAGACGTTCCAGTCCTTGCTATAGCACAACAAGTTATATATGATTGCGAATCAGCCCCACCGGATGCCGTTATATTCGCTATAACGTTATCTCCTGCTAAATTGCTTTTGACCATCGGGTAGAACCCATACTCGCCACCAGCAAGCAACTTATTTACAAGCGACGTCGATGTCGTTGATTGTATGTCACTTGACTGTTTCAGCTTAGATGATGTTACTTGAGAGTCTGCAAGCACCACTTTCGGGCTGTTGATATCGTCGTGGTCGTGTCCATCAACATTCGTGATAATATCGTAAAGGATTTTATAATTATCGCCTGACCTCGCACCAGCGGAATAAAGGTTATCTCCGGTACACTCAACCCTGTTTGACGCCGCTACTGTATCGTCAATGGTGTACTTTTCTCCGATTGCAAGGCCGTCTGTGAATATCAGCGTCCGGCCATTATGTTCATCATCGACAAACCCGGCTGCGGTATCAGTCGCGTACCCGGTGGTATCATTCGGCGGGTCACTCGTTAACGTCCCTGACGCCCCGGTATCAACCATCAGCATCATTAAAACTTCAATAGCTTTCCGGATTGCAGCGTAGGTCGTTTCATTGTCCGGGCTGTCGGCGTCCGTTTCTGTATCGAGTACCAGCCTTAAATCTGATATGCCTTTGAAAATATCGCCTGACATAAAATTACCTCATGGTATTATTAAGTGAGCGTCATCGTCTGCCGCCCCGAGTTTATTTGATGAATCCGCTATATATCCCCATCGCTTCTGTTCAGTGGTCGCCTGGTCGTAATCTGAAAACGAGATGATATCGCCCACAACCGGCGTTTCGCCCAAATCGTCACAAGTACAAACCCCGGTTGATGTATTAACAGTCAAAAGCGTTTTCCCGTTAACCTTTTGCCTCATGTTCTTGTTTAAAAGCTGTATTTCCGGTAATGTGAACTTTGAAAATTTGGTTGCATCAACGGTCGATACTGTAAATTGTGTTCCGCTTGCCGCCGCCGTAACTGTCATGGTCGGCGTTATGACACCATAAGTACCCTTGTCAAAACCTGTCTGCAAAAAGTCGACCTTGCAAACCCCGTTTTTCCAATCGACACCTATTTTTATTATTTCCATTCTCTCAAGAGACAAACCCCTTGTTCCATCGCTCAAATCAGGCAACAGTTTATGGGTGAACGGTACGATATCGCCCGGTTCAGATAGAAGTTGAGTAAACCAACACTTAGCCGTTATCTTAATCGGCGGGGTTGAATAACGATTGAATACCGCCCCTTTGCGCCGTGAAATGATATCAACTGCACCGTCCGCTGTCTTCAAACCCTTTGACTCGATCTTTAAGCCCTTGCCCGGCCCCCTTGCATTTAGACTCGTTGAATCAATGTAAAAAACCTCACTGTCAAACTCATCGTTAACAGAATCCCAATCGTAATGGAACTCTACCTCGTTAATGGTCTGTGCAAGGTTCATATCCCATGTCGGCAGGCCTATGGTATTGTCCTCGTTAAACGACTGCACCGTGTCAAGCGCCTCGATCGGCGGTTTACTCGGTTTGATCGAATACCGGCCCTGGCCATCGACTACCGGATAAAGGTTCAACGGTTTTAAAATCTCTTTCTCGATAAAGTCTTTTGCCTTGAGCCTCTTTTTTATGGAAAATTCCATTTTATGCGAAGTGCCAGGGAAATATTTATCCCTGACAGACTCAATTCCCGATACGGCAATATGATCGGTGTCTATACCTAACCCGTTTTCCTCAGAAAGATAGTCATGCGTTCCGTTCGTACCGGCCCCTGTGCTTAACAAAATAGCCAATAAAATATTGATAGGGTTGCCTGATAATGTCACTGTTGACGTTTCGGAACCCCTGAACACCTTACGCTGCATCCACTTTTGCGGGTCTGTTACGTCAATATCGTAATAAAGACCGTCAGATGATAACTTTAGCCCGGTTATCCACCCGGTAAAGATGGTCAGCATATCGGCCTCTGTCATTCCGAGATACCCGGCCTTGATCGTGGTCTTTTTACGGTGGAAATAAACAGAATCCGTTGACAGTAAAGTTGTGATTGCATCGCTGTAATCAAGCAGTCTTATCTTAACGCCGCCTATCGAACCGGAACCCTGATCCGGTGTTACCATTCTATCAAGGCCCGTTATGCTCTCAAGATAACTATTTGACGGTCGCACAAAAATCGATAACGCCCTTACTTCGGCCGGGGACAATTTCCGGTTATATATTCTTATTTCGTCAAAGGTTAGATTGCTCTGGTTCGTTGACGCATGGCCCGAGTTAAACCAAAGATCCATTGTTGAATCAACGCTACCAAGCCCCGTTATACTAAACGAAGTATCAATAACCCCATCTTTATACCCGTAAACCATATCGTCCTCTCGATCAACGACAAAACATAAATGATACCACTGGCTGCGGTCAAGGTTTGTGAAAACGTCATCATATGGCCATATGGTGCCATCAGAAATATAAAGTTTAATTGCAGGTATTGGGTCAGCACTCGACCACGGCGACAAACCCCATCCGGGGCCGGTTGCCGAATACGGGTTCCCTTTCCCCATCGGCCACTTTACAAGGCCCGTTCCTGCTTTAAACCAGAATGAAACTGAAAAACTCCCCGACCCTGGCTTTAGGCTTGAATCATCTGGAACCGTTACAAGGTCTGTAACTGAGTCCATTTCAAGCGCATTGCCTGAAATCCCGCTAACGAATTGCGGATCACCCGTTATTGCGCCATCATTGCCATTCCCGGACAAGTCTTCAACCGTTGTCCCGCTCGTTTCGTCAAGCGGCCAATATCCTGCAAGATTATTATTACTCGGTACGGCCGGGAGTTGCATATTCGTAAAATCGTCTATTTCGCCGTCAAAATGCACAAGGTAAACCGGCGTCTTGTAATCAAGGTCATGCTGCGCTGTAAAATTTGTGGATGCCGTTAACATTATTTCTTTTCCGCAAATTTAAAAACGTTTGAATACCACTTCCCGGCCTGATCCGGGTTGAAAACTTCATCGAGTGAAACAACTTCCGGGAAATATTCTAAATGGGTGAAATAATCACCCGAAACGTAATCATGCTTCAAATTATCAACCGCCGTTACCGATACCCCCGCGCTGATAGAATCAATCTCTATCACCTCAAACGAGTCGTCTTTTGAATTTCGGATATAACAATTATCACCTACCGAAAAACTCGCCGTGGCCGTTAACGGTATCACCTTTTGGCCAGCCGCCGCCGCCGCATCAAGTGTTGTGTCCCCGGTTTCGGTCGAATCCATTGCAAGCGACCAAGCCTTGCCCTGTCTCGCCCATGACCACCAGGCAATAAGTTTAAAATATTCGGCCTCTTTAAAAAACGAATGAAAGGACATTTCCCGTAAACCGTAAAGGCTTATCGTTTCAATCAGCCCTGATCCAGACCTGTTCTGGTTGCGCTTGTGAGTGTAATTAACACTCAAGCCTTTTTCTCCTACCGGAAGATCGATATCCTTTCCATCGTATGTGATTCTGATCGTCATGCCAAAGCCCCGGCGTAATTCGTTTGATTAATGTAAACTGATCTATCCTCGGCCGCGTTTATTTTCTCGACAAGGGTATCAATATACTGCTCATCGCCTATAAAGTCGCCCTCGATGTTTATCGTTAATGTTGGCTTTGCATTCTCTCCGGTTGTAGCCGGCAATGCATCAACAACCGGCGCTGTGGTTGCAGAAATCGCCGGAACACCAACACCGCCGCCTGACGGTGGCGAAGTACTGTTCATGCTCTGGCTCATTATCTGCGATACTTGCGCTATACCGAACGCAATAACAGATCCGGCCGCAATGAAATTGTATGGATATGGGACGTCCCGCATTGCATTTGCAGCCCCGGTATAAGTACTCATTATGGCCTGTCCGATAGATAAAGCCTTTGTCGCCTCGAATAACGCCTTGTTCCCTTTCATTGCCCCACCGAGAAGCATTTTACCGGTCTTTATCATGTTGTCAGTGGTGAACTTTGCGGATTGCAATTTCATCTGGTTAAGCTGTTTTTCTCTCTCAGCTGCTTGAGCTTTACCTGCGGTTATAGCTTGCTCGGCAGCTAATTCTGCCTGTTTCCGTTCCTCGATGATGCCGAGTTGCGCCATGTGTTCATCAATGATTGCCTGGATGCGCTGATCTCTGGCCGTCTGCTCGTATGCCCGGCGATTCTCAATAGATGCAAGCTCGGATTCGTCAATCTGTGAAAAATAGTTAAGATATAATGCGTGCTGGTCTTCGAGAGTCTGCCTGATAGCTTCGCCCTGGCCACCGTCCGGAGATACGCCGCCGCCTGCTGCACCCCCATCACTCGATACGCCTGAAAACTCTCCATGATATGACGTTGCAAGGTCAAGAGCCTCTTTTGCTTTACGCTTGTTTTCCTCAAACTTCGATTCTCCCCAGAAAAACTCCCAGAATGATTTACCGCCCTCAAAAACCTGAATCATATTTGAAAATGAAGACTCAAGGTCTTTAATAATGCCGATGAACTCTTTATTTTTGGTTATCGTAAAACCTACCGTTTCAAGCAAATCACCGAACGTATTGCTTAACGATTTAATCGCCCCGCCGAATGTGTCTTTTGCAGCCGCAGCGGTACCGCCCATCTGCCCCTCAAGCTCTTTTAAAATGATGTTCTGCGCCCCGGCCGCATCACCGGCGTTCCATAATTCCTTAATCATGTCCTTTTGAGCGCCTGTAAACTGAACCCCTGCCCTGGTCATCGCTGATAAATTTGCAATCGGATCATTCATCGCTTTCCCGATCATCACCATTGACGATTTAAGGTCTGTCTGCATTACCTCGGCCATATCAAGAGCCGCCATTGTAGCCCGTTCAAAACCCTCCCCCCTGATCTGCTTAAACGTGGCTAAAACGGCCATGCCCTTGATAATTGTTTCATCGCCCACGGTCGTAACCTGTTGCATGGCCCCGGCCATATCAAACATTTGTTGCGCTGAAAACCCGGCCGCCCCTCCGGTGGCACTCACAACAGCCGCAAGCCTACGTTCAACGGCCTCTTGTTCTATTGCAGCTTCAACGGCCTTTTTCATGCCATAAACCAATGTCACGCCGAATGCCACCGCCATAAGCCCGACATTTTTCGTCACGGCATCAGCCATTCTGACTGTTGCTTTACGCACTCGCGCAGATGCTCTCTCGTACTTCGAGCTGTCTGCGGTTATTTTATATTTAACGGTATCTGTTGGCACCTGATAGCCTCGGTTGTTCTGTTTTCGGCTTGGAAAGTTTTGACTGTGCCATGTCGATGTAAAACGATTCTGCGGCCCGATGGTAATGCAAAACTTTCTTGTCAAGCCGGGTGAGTTTCGACCATTGCGCCGGCGTTAAGCCAAACTCTTTCATGGTCGAAATTTGCTGATAAAGCGTTGTCGTTTCCGCCCCTGACTCTATCCGGCGCTTTTTGAGCCTCATCATTGCGTTACCGTCAAGGCCCATCAGTCTCCGGATAAAAAATCCTCCCGATCCTCCGACCACCGGGTAAGGTTTTCGATATCAAGATAAATCTGGTCAAGGTGGTGGCCGGTCAACCCGTTTGTTTTGAGAATTGCAAGTTTTTCCTCGTAACTCTCTGCCATTGTCCCATCGGCCTTTTTCCAGGATATATCCAGAGCAAACACCGCTATGCGCCAGGTGAAGTCCCTTGTATGGGCTTCGAGCGCGTCAAGGTAACTTTCATCGGCGGTGTCAATCACCCTGACAATGGTATCATGGGACAACCCGAGCGCCTTACCCTCTTCACTGTTACGCTTCGTAAACCGATTTGTAACCGGCGGTCGTGGCGCTTTCTGGCTGAGTTTATCCTGGTACTCTGCCACCCCTGTTGACTTTATGGGGAGTCTGAGCGGCCCCTCAACGCCGTTACGGGTTACCTTGACAATCGAAAACCCCTTACTTTCAAAGAGCATTTGGTTTTCAACCAATTCGCTGATCGTTTCTATCTTGTCCATTTCCGTTCCCTTTCGTGGTTTAGGTTTCTACATCTGTCCCTGCCGTAAATGACACGATACGCTCAACCGTTCCGTGGTGATACCCGGTCAAGGTTACACTCGCCCCATCGTCTGCAAGCGCTATACTCTGCTCTGCAAGCGGGAGCCATACTTCATTCCACTGCCAGCCCTGATCTGTACCGGGGCCGTCAAGGAATAACTCAACGTTGCAGGCATACTTCGTACTGTCCGCAAACGCCGGACTTGCATTGGTTCCGTCCCGGTTCGTTGTCCCTTTTGTCGTAACAAGGGTATGGCTGTTGACCGTGGCCGTTGAACCGATGTAATTCATCGCATCGAGCCAATCAAGCAAAAAGTCAGATTGTGCCTTACTGGTAATCATAAAGGACAAACTGACCTGACCCGGCTCGAATATTTTATCGTCCGGCCCCTCGATGTAATGCCCGTCAGCATCCGAATTGCCAACATTGAGTTTTAATATTTCCTCGGTCTTCGGAACACCGAGCGGCCCGGATATATCGCCTGCACCGAAATCAATTTCGATATAATAAGGCGTCGCTGTCCCATCGTAAAACCGAACCTTACCGTTTTTGTTTGTAAATGATATGTTGTTATCGTTCGCCATAATTTATACCTCGCGTTGCAATGCGATAGTGTAGGTTAATTCATCGGTATGGATAATCCCATCCGAGCCAATCCGCCATGTTTCCGAATCAAATAGATACGTGTCACCCTGCGCCGGTGCTGATACGTCAGCCCTATTGACGATAATCTCAGCAAGCGCAAGGTCGTTCCCGTCCCTGAAATCAGCCTCAAGGTTCAGCGCATCACGGTTTAAAATAGCCGTTATGGTTGCGCTAATACCCGTTGCCGCCGGAGTGAAAACAACAGAATCCGCAATCTCCGTCGTATCAAAAAAATCGCTTGCCTTTTCAGTCAGCATCTATCTTTTTCCTGCGGCCACGTTTGCGGGTTTTCGGTTCCCGGGTCATCACTTCAGGTTCCCTGATCTCGACTTTCTCGGCAGGTTCCTCAACCGGTATAGCCTTGCCTGTGCTGATTAAAAACCGGGCATCTTTCGCCGGGGCCGTCACAATTTCATTGACCTTTACACGGCCCATGCCACCGATGACAGTACCAGCAATGATCTTTATCTTTACAAGCCCGCCAGGTGCCTTGCCCTCGAATTTCTTAACTGTCAGTGTCATTTTATTACCTCGATATCGGCCCCCGGTGTTACCCGGGAGCCGGTTATCAGTTTATATCGAGCCTACGCATCGTTGTTGACTGCGAAACTTTCAGGATGTCTTACCGCTACATCCGCGCTCTGATGTACGACAAGCCGTAACGTACCGGAAAGACTGTTGGTATAAGGATCCGCGAGTAAATCTAATCCCCCCCAAAGTCCGACAAGCATATCGGCCCAATTCCCGAAGAAAACGTCACCGCTTGTAACCTGGTTCGTAACGCCGGTTTTGTATCCGTTCAACTCGCTGCCATTCTCAGGCATGATAAACTGAGCGGTATTCGATGCTTTCTCGGTCGTTTTCAGGCTTCCGCGCATGGCCGCCTCGATGATATATCCGAGTGAACCAAGCAGAGCATTATCGGTCGCCACAGCGCTTTCCATCGCTACAACCTCGGCCCATGTCGGAACCGCAGCCGCGAATGCGGTCGGCTTGTTGATGCCGGTCGTTTCGCTGATGCCGGTCGGCTCACCGCTTGCACCTGACCCGTAAAGGCTTGCAAGGTCAAGAGAAATGGCTATCGCCATTGCCAGATCATTTCTGATAAGGCCCTCGGCCGCCGGAGTACTCTGCATCAAAAGCTGCCGGCTGATATCGGTATACGCACCAACCGTCTTCGGCGTAAGGCTTACCTGGTCGAACTGAGCCTCACTGTTTGCAGCGTCGCCTGTCTCGGTCGAGATCCACCCGCCGGAAGCGCCACTGGTCTTACGCGGGATAAGGACATCACCGACAAGCCCCGGAAGCATGGTTGCGCCCATCTGAGCAACAACGGTCATGTTTCTGAGGACATCAATAAATGACCCGGCAAGCAGGTTATCAGCGACAAGCTCCGCGCCATCGGTGGCAGTGCCGGCTGTCAAGGTTCTTGTGCTTACCATGACATCGTGCGGTATTGCATAGCCCTTGGTAACAAGACCATCCTCTTTGCGCTTCTGGGCCGCAGCAACCGAGCATTCGATTTCAAAACCGGCCTGTTTAATAAATTCCGGGTTTTTCGGCCCGAGCAATGCCGCCCTGGCAATCCGGAAAAATGAAAACCGCTGCGTTTCCTTTTCGGTCAACCCGATTTCGGGCGTCTTGGCAGGCGTCTGGCCCTCGGCCAACTTGTCAAGAACCCACGCCCTGAACGAGTCAACGCTGGTTCCCTCTTTCAAGGCTTCGGTCGCTTCGGTTTCAAACCCATGCTGCGCGCCAAGCGCGATAATCTCACGGGCTTCATTCGCAGCCTTTTCGCTGATATCGCGAAGTCTGGCCGCTTCTCTTTCCTCTTTTGCAGCTTTTTCGGCTGCGATTTCTTCCGGTGTCTTATCCATTTTCTTTACCTCAATTTTTGCGGGCTCCGGTTCAACCGCCGCCCTGGTTTCAATAATTGTGTCAAACTGCCTGTCTTGAATATCCCCATCCCTACCAATTCCGACCGTCTGATCGGCCGGAATGCCGACAGTGGAAATTTCCAGCGGTGTCCACGAAACAACCCTATATATATCAGGGCCGTCTTCGTTTTCCTCCTCAAGCACCATCTTGTGTACTTGATAACCCACCGAAATATTCTGCCGTATCCCGTCTTTGACATCCACGTACTCTTGTTCGGCAAGATCGTTTTTCCCAAAACGAACTGTAGCCCGGCCTTTCCGGTCGGTGCCGATCTCAGCACTTTCAACCACACCTATCTGATTGTCGCCCCAATGGTCTTTAAGCAGTGGCGCACGACCACTAGCTATAAAATCCATGTTGACGGCATCAGCGGAATGGTCAAGGATCTCAATTCCGAAATATCGCTCATACGGGTCTTCACTCGAAAACGACAAACTCACCGTTCGCGTTTCATCGTCAAGTTTCCTAGTATCAATCCCATTTGTCCGGTAAAATACCGGGGTCTTAATTGTTTTCTGGACTGTTTTTGTCTTCTTCTGTTTCTTTCCCATTGTCACCACCTGTAAATATGGGTAAAATTAGCCCGGCATCTTCCGCGACCTGTTTAATGTCGGCATTGGACGCGATAACGTCCCGAGCATCAGCGCCCGAGTCGCCAACGACCTGCTCAACACTCACAAGGCTGTTTGTTATGGCCTCAACATTGGCTTTGACCTCTTTTGATGGGTCAACCCATTGCCAACCCCTCGGTCGCCATACCGGGGCATTGAATTTAAAAAACTTTGACAGTGGAAGCCCTAAAATCCCACTGGTTAACGACATCCTGAGCCATGCTTCCCGGATTATTTCCGAAAAATGCTCAATGGTGAACGTCTGGATCATGCGCCAATTATCTCTGTCTTCTAATTCGCCTTTCCGAATACTCGAATAACTCACGCCCTCTAAATCGTTAGCCAACGACACATAACTAACGTTAAATCCTGATGCGATACCCCGCAGGATAGCTTTTGAAAATGGACCATATTCGTTATTCGGATATGCCGGATCCCATGCCTGAAAGTCTACATTTGCCGGTAACTGCTCAAATATCCCGGCCTCTGCCTCTGTAATCTCTATCTCAGCACCGCCGTCTGTTTCTTCCTGGTCATCCCCGGTGTAACCCTGCCCATCGGGAGATTTAAAAAAGCCCATCTTTGACGCGCCTACCCGGGCCGCAGTGACCGCCGCTTCCTCAAGGGCGTCAAGAATCTTGTTCCGGTACATACTCGGAGCCATCCACGGAACGCCCCGGGGTTGTTTCGCCCGTTCCATTACAAAAGCGTGTATCAACTGTTCAGCCGGTATCCTTTCGTGCTTTTTCCCGAACTGCCCCGGGAATGCTTCCCCGGGGTGTTTAACAAGCAGATGATACGCCACCGGCCGATCCCACTTGTCAACCTCAACGCCCATCGTAATTTTATTGCCATTTGAATACGTCCCGTTGTACTCAATGTCTAAATGGTCGCATTCGATAAACTGAATTGCGAATTTGTACGGGTTGTATTTCCACCCCGGCCACAACCTGATTAAAACCTCACCGTCTTTTGCCAATGTCGTTACAAATAATTTCTGTGCGTCAATCCAAGACAACCGGCCGTCAACTGTCGGACTTCCAACCTTGCCCCATTGCTGCCAATGGGCCTCAATACGATTATTCGCCGGTTCGTCAAGTTTTCCGTCCTGGTTTTTCGCCCGTATCTGTAATTGAATGCCTTTATGCCCGATAACATTCGTCTTGATCATAGATACAAACCTGGACCCAAAGGCGTTATTGGCTGCCAAATCCCTCGACCGCGCCCTGAGTACTGCAAGCCCGGCCTGAATCTCTGCCGCCGGCGTCCCGCTTGTCTGCGTCCAGTCGTTTGTTAACCGGCCGATCATTGCGCCCTGATAGCTTCGCTTAAAAGACCTCATTTGAGCCGGTAATGTTGATTTTTTGATTTTAACGGGCTGTTCTTTAGCTTTAAAGGGCCACATTAAACAAACCTCGTTTTAATTTTCCCTGATTTACGCCCGGCCTTGATTTCCTCGGCGTTATATTCGGCCCGGTATCTGTCTCTCGCATCCAATAATTCAGCGTGGCTGAACTTTGACAGGCTGCGGCCACCGATTGAATACGAATAGACATCCTCTGACGCCTTTCCCTCAAGTATCGCCTCTATCGCGTCAAGACAGGTCTTCGCAAAACTCCGGTCATCGTATCCGGATGTTTGAGTCTCAAAATCTGGCAGGATCTCAAGCGACCCTGTTTTGATTGTATATATCTCGGTATTTTTTGTTACCCTGGCGATATAATGATATTCACCGGCAGACCAATCTTTAGTGTCAGTAGCCGCCTCGGAAACAAGATGATCTGTGCCTGATGCCGTTGCACTTATCCCTATCTGGTTATCTGATTTTACAAGGAAATATTCGAGTAGCCAGCTTGTTGCAGGATAATCGGTAAGTGATTTTTTCCAAGTTACGAAATCACCGGCCCTGATCTCGGTCGGCTCTGTGGTCGGAACGGTTATCGTCATATCGCCTCTTTTGTAGTGGATGCCCGAGCCGCGAAGCCCGGACATCCGGAACGGGAAACAGACACCTTGATATTTTATTATACCGCCGGTTAAGTCAATTAATTCGATGTTGTATTTAGCAAAAGTGTCTCATGTATCAAAAAACTGTATCATTTTTAAAATTGTTTCATTGATACAGATGTGTATCGCACATTTGTGTCTCTTTGATACACTCGAAATGCGCTAAAAAATAATCTGTATTTTTTTATTGTGTCGTTTCAGTATGTTAAAAAGTGTCTCATTGTTTTTGGCATGGGGATTGCTCTTAAAATTTGTTATGAAAACACTTTTAATAATAGCCATACTGATAACAGGATGTGCCACGACGAATAAACCAGGTGTTGTTGCGCTATATGATGAAATCCAGCGGTTGCAGGTGAACGAATGCTCGAAATACCCGTTACCGCTCCCCCTCGTTTCAGATGACGGCTACGCAGAGAATTACAGAAAAACAAAACAGGAAAAGTTTGCACTGATGATTAATAACGTTAAATCTGAGATATCCATTAACGGATGGTCTGATAAAGCTGTTGAAACGGTTGCAAGCTGGTTCCGGACGAATCAGGTATATGATATGGGGGCATCGCAGACAAAAACAATGTGGACGTTAAATCATGTTTATCATAACGGGTTCCGTGGGGATTGTAAAACCCTGCACCATGCTTTTTTATCGACACTCAAGTACTATCTCAACTGCCCATATCCAATGCAGATACGCATATACAACATGGTTTTAGACCCGGCGTATCACGCTGTAGCCGTGGTAAACGGGGTTGAGTACAATCTGCAACGTGGCGCTCAGATAGCCATATTCGGCATTGCCTATGCCCGAAAAGAGTTTTTAACCATTAACTATTGGAGAAAATAAATGAAAAAGATAATAATGATTTTGCTTATTTCAATTATGTGTTTTGGATGCGCCGCTAATCACGTTTCGGTTAAACCGGATACGGCTATTGAACAACCGGCAAAAACTGACTGGCTGCCAGTTCTGCTTTTTATCTTAATTTAGGGAGATTTTAAAATGGAAAAACGAGTTAAAAAACTGTCATGGATTTGTTACAGGCCGATGTATTACCCATGCTCACTGTGCGGCTACAATGAGGCCGAAACGGTTACAACCATAACTGACGGCCCGGTAAAATTCAACTTTCCGCTCTGTAAGGAATGCTCTGAATTGCCGCCTGAACTCATTTTGAAGCCCGTTTAGGGTCGTAACTGTCAAGCAACTCCGTGGTCGTAAATACCCTTGAACATTTCTTTCTCAAACATTTACGCTCACGGAGTATTTCATCATCAAGCCGGGTTGTTCGTATCACCCGGCTTTTTTCATTACCGCAATATGGACACTTCATCTATTTCCACCCTTTCACAAATCCTTTGCGCTTCCGTTTTAACGGCCGCTTTTTTGGAGCCTCTTTTTTCTTAACAGCCTTTTTAACCCGGCGGTCAATGCTCTCTTTCAGCTTTTTCCAAATCGGGTTGAGTATCCTGCAAGCCACGTATCCATAATAACGACAATCTAAAGCCTCATTACGTTTCTTTTTCGGCTTTAACTGGTATGCCCGATACGCAACCCCTTTGACATATCTCGTTTTCGCTTCCTCGGCGGTTAACATATCGAAATATTTTGCATCCCTGTCATCAGGAAAGTGGCAATACCCCGGGCCCGGTTCTTTAATCTGCAACCTCGAATAAACTGAATCCTTTGCCGTGTCTGTTCCTACCGGATACAGATCAAGCCCGAGCCTGCCCTTTTTTACGGTTTTCGTTGTCGGCCTGCCTACCAACGGAGCGCCCCGGGTTGATGAACCCTTTAGAGCGTAAACCCGGCCGATCTGTCGCGGTCTTATAAAAGCATAAGCGGCATCAGTGGCATATCCGGTATCGATACCGGCCGCCGCAATATGAAGCCTGACACCATCAGGCCGCAAAAACTCACGTTCAAGCAATTCAGATAATTTCGACCACGCCGGATCATCCGGGAGCCTGCAATCTTTACCGGATAAAACGTCATAGGATAACGACCAACTTTCATAGCCAACACCCCACCCGATGATCTCGGCCTCGATACGGTTTTTCTGGATATCAGCACCTACCGTTATAACAAGTACACCCTCCGGCGCTTCGTCTGCGAAATGCTCTTTACGCGCCATCAGGATAACATCATCTATCCGTTCTCCCTTATCCTCCCATGTTTCGGCAAGCCGGGTATTGACAAACGTTTTCAGCTTTTCCTTTTCCGGGTCTTCGCCGTTCTTATACGCCCTGGTCGCCTCTAAAAACTCTGTTGCAAGATGTGCCCATGTCGCATTCGGGCTGAAACTATACCCCGCCCAAATCCAGAAACCGGCATGGCCGGGTGACTTCGCGGTCGGCCGCCATACCCCGTTATCAACCATCCAACGTTTTTTGCTATGCGGTATTTCTTTCCCGCAATGTTCACATTCAAGGTAAGCCCGGTGCGGATTATCTTTCGGCCATTTTATGTTTTTCCAACGGATTATCTGCTCTTTTTTGCAAAACGGACATGGCACATAATAATATCTTTTATCGGATTCATTAAAACTCGTTTCGACACGGCTTGCCCCTTTTATTGTAGGCGTTGAACCGATTATTACCTTACGGTTCCAGTACGTGTCCGTCCGCATTTCACCGAGTTTTAACTGGTCGCCCTCACGCCCGGCAGATGGCGGGTATGAATCGCACTCGTCAAATAGGACTATCCGAACGGTTATTCGCCTGAATCCTCGCGCGCTATTGGCACCAATCAAGGTAAGGCTTCCACCAGGGAACGCCTTTTTCAAAATTGTGTTATCTGTATTTCTGCTTTTTGGGTCTGAAACTAATTGATTTAGAACCGGAGTGTCCCTAATCATAGGGGCAATCTCATCTTTTGAAAAACCTTGTGAGTCTTCAACTGTCGGTTGAACCATCAACTGCGGGCATGGTTCGTGGTGAGCGTAATAACCTATCGTGTGATTTAGTATTTTACTATATCCCACACGGGCCGATTTCATTAATGTTATTTTCCAAACAAGCGGATCTGTTACAGCATCCATAATCCCTATCTGGTATGGGTAAGACCTCCACTTCCCAGGTTCCGCTGAACTTTCTTGAGACAAATAAGCGTATTTGTCAGCCCACTGCGATAAAGTCAAATCCTCAGGGGGCATAAAATATGAAAGTATCTCTTTTGCGTCAAAAAAAGCCATTATTTCTTTATTAATCCATTCTCTAATGCATATCTATATGCTGGGCTTGCGCTGTCACAACCAGACCAGCCGAGGCACTGTTCAGCCGCAAGCCTCGCTAAGACAGCATCGTTAAAGTTAGAATATAACCCGAGATAATGTTTCTCATATTTAACCATGATGTAAGATTCCCATCGCTCAATTTTTTTATTAAAATGAACCCCCTTAACTCCGGACGTGTTCGTACATTTATTCCCGGTATTTCTCATGTTACAAATGCGTGAAACGATTCTGAGATTCTCTATCCTGTTGTCTGAATTATTCCTGTTAATATGGTCTATCTCTGTTGAGCTATCAGGCAAATAGCCATAATGCCATAACCATACAAGCCTGTGAGCGAATACGCTTTTACCAAAAAGGCCTATATAAATTCTCCCGCTGCTATGCTTATGACCAGCGACTTTCCCTATCATCGGCCGTGAACACGTTACTTTCTTCCAAGTCAAATTACCAGTTTCAGGATCATAATCGAAAAGTTCTCTGACTCGTTCATAGGTGAGTTTTTTCATGTGAAGCCTCCTATAGCTTCCCTTGTTTGGTTGGAGTGGAAGACCGGCAAGGAAACCGGCTTTTCGGTAGCTAACCTATCCACTCCAATACACATATCACTGTCGCCTCGCAATGTCAATATCGCCCCATTACCAAATACCCGGCGCCGGTGGCCACGGCATGAAAAACGGGTTTGATGATATTGCATCGCCTATTAAAAACTCAGGCGTTGCAGCCTGCAAAAAGTCTATCACGTAAAGCAATTCATCCGCAGCATCCCGCTTTTCTTTACCCGTTGAGATACGATCAAGCAACAGGCTTTTACGAACAGAATGCAGCCGCTTCAACGCCGCCTCTAATTTTTCTGCTTTTGATTCAGGCATCCGTTAACCTCCGCTAAAAGCTGTTTGGCCGCCTGATTTTCAGGATCATACAACAGACCGGCGCATAGATACCGCTTCGCCCTATCCACAAAACCGTATTGTAAGCAGACAATGGCATGAGTGATATATCCGGTTTCCACACCGATCATTCCGTCATATCGCAACAGTGCAAGCAGGCTTATCTCAAACGCATTGCTTGCCTTACCGGTCTTCACCATCAACGCCGTCAATGTAGTTGCTATTTTGGTATGCCACGGCCAAAACCAATTAGCTGATGCAATTCTGCGGATATCGCTATTTTGTAAGTGCATCCACAACAGCGCATCTGCAATTAACAGCCGGCCCCATGTCCCGAGCGCTATCGCCATGAGTATTATTGATATTGCTGGTATCATTAATTCACCTGCCCGATTAAGGCCCACGTTACCAACGAAACAATCGTTATCGACTGAGTATGGAACGCAAGCCCGTTGATTAAGACAGCGAATAACGCCGCCGCCATGTAAACATTGCCCGTTGAGTATGCCCGGAATATTGACAGCGCCATAATCCCAATATACAGCGCCGCGTTGACAACCCCGGCATCCAATATCATCTGAATAATATCGTTGTGCGCTCTGCGGGGCCGGTGCTGGTCTATCCGATCTTGATATATCGTTAAAACAACCCTGCTGTTGTAAACACCTAATCCGGTCAATGCCGTTTTCCAGGTAAGTTGCTCACGGCATCGTTTCAAGATTTCTATTCTGTGGTTGAGTGCCGGCCACGGCATAACAAGCGCCGCGATTATTACCGCAAATGGTATCATTATCCAATGGATTAAAAGCGATATAGAAACAAGCCATGCAGTCTGAGCCGCCCGGCATTGAGTAATACAAAGCCCAAGCGACAATATAATGACTATGCCGGCGAATAGATATTCGTTTCCACTTACAAAATATGGCGATAAAAAAAACACCGGAACCAAAAACGCTCCCATCATATTCGAGTTACCCGCAAGGCCGTGAATATATGGCCCGGTTTTAAACCACCGTTGCAGAATCATAACGATAACGGAAATAACGCCGCATCCGACAATAACGGGCATAGCCTCCGGTGGTGCCGACAAGCCGATAAACATTATTGCCGTAAATCTCAGAGTATGCTTTACCGATATGACCGTGTTCCTGGAAAATACCGTTGAGATTATCCACATTGCCACCATGCCGGCCGCCATTTCTGCTATCAGCGGGTCTATATGTGGCCACCCGTTAAAATAAAGCACCACCGGGAACAATAAAACCGCCAAAGTGTCCCTCGGTATCGTGTATGGCCGGGTTGAATATCTCGGTAATACTAAAAGCAGGATCGCTGCTATTGAAATAGTTGCTGTCATGTCCGTTTCTCCCAAATTATCCCGTTAAATCGTAAAAGATGTTTTCATAGGCTTGACATTATGGCCTGATAAATTTCGCCGCCTATAAACAGCGCCATTGTTATTAGCGATGACTCCACTATATGCAATGAGTTATGAGTAAAGTGTTGTAATAAAACAACACCCGGTGTCATTGTCGCACATACGCTTAAAAAAGCAATACCAAGTTTTTTCATGTCAGTTTTCCCAAGATTATCTCGTTAAATCGTGTCTGGTCTGCATCAAACGCGCCTGCAAGCGCATAGCCAGATATAACCCGTTGGTTTATTAGCCGCATTTTAAGGGATATATCTTTAATCCGTGTTGCCCGTATCATGTCAATCTCCGTCATAAGAGATACAAGTTTGTGTATCCTGCCTAATTTAACCGCGATATCGTTGCTCATGTCCGTTTCCCCCCTGCCAAATCCTGCAATGCTTCCCGGTGTAGGTCGCCTATCACCTTGATTATCTCGGAAGCCGCCGCAGGATCGTCAATGGCATCGTTAATTAATGGCGCGACCTTGCTCTGCACTGATAGGAATTTCGTTTTTGCCGCTGTAACCACCTTGGCGTAAGCCTGGGTGACGTCCTTTGCATCAACAAGCTCCCCGGCGTTCTTATCAAGAGTCTGTTTCTTGAGCGCCGCCTCGTAAATAGTCTTGAGCCGTTGAGCATCAGCCGCCGTGGTGTTCTCATCAAGGTCTGCCGCGGCAATCGCGTCAAGGATTCGGTCGTTGTCAATGTCGTTTCTTTTCCCCGCTCCATTGCCCCCCTTTTTTGAAACTTTTTTCGGTTTCCGTTTTCCGGTTTCATTATAGTTGCTGATAAGCCCATCTTTTAACGCTCTATCAGCCAATCTGGAATTGATAAGTTTCCGCTTACTCCCCGGCTTTGCTGGCTTTGTCGCCCTCGCTGGAATCTTCCCGGTCTTAATATGCCGGTTGATTATCTGAGGCGATACCGCCCTGTATTCTGCGTACTCTTTCGGGGTCATCCATGCCATAAAAAGAAACTCCCTATTATGATAAACCAGCCATTAACCGATAATGGCGCTAAAATATTATGCAGGCAAATGTATCAGCAAGAGCCAAAAATTGTATATGCGGCAACTGACGGCTTTTGAAACCATATAAAACAGTTTGTGCCTGCAAAAAAATCGCACTCGAAAGCGTACCTCCGATCGGTCCCGGCCACAGTACCTTTTTTATATAATAATTTCAACAGCTTGCCCTTTCGTTAGCGCTATGGCTAATTCTTTTAGTATATTTAACCCACGACCACCCTTTATCGTCAACGATATGGGTTGGCTTTGGAATAATAGCATCAAGTATATCAGTTATTCCTGCCTTATCCGCTGCCGCTTCAGCGTGGGCAATTCCTCTTGATGACCAAAGCGCAATATAAAACCCATCTGATTTCTTTTTGCGCAGCCAATCAACAAGGGGTGTATTGACCATACGCCCACAAGTTAACGTTCCGTCAACGTCAACGAATAGCGCCCTGCGCTGCTTAAGCCTGGCTTTCTTCATGATCGTTATTCTCTTTATCAGCTGACGTTACGATCTTATCAACGTTATCCGCTATCCGCTCAAGGCACTCGGTCTGCTTCTCCTGCTGCCGCTTGATGTACTCGATATCCCAAGCATTGGGAGACTTTGACATACTGTTGCCTTTATTGATGACCCGCCAGGAAGCCGTGTAATGGGATGCATGCGCACAGATGCGCGGATAACAATCATCAGTACTCACATCTATCCTGCAAGTATTATCACCACAAACATTACATTCGTAGATCATGTCTGTTCCCCTTATCTAAGTTTGAATATCAGCCTAACGGCAAACCGAATGCGCCACCATAGCCCGGCACTGAACATAGTCTCTACCACGGCCGTTGACTGGTTACGCCTTAATCTGTTCGCCGCCTGCCTCAGTTTCTTTGCGCTCTTACTGTTCATCGTGCCGTCCTCAACGCTCTCGCCATTGCCGCCCGGTGGTTCTTTGCGAATGAGCGGCTTACATAACGATGCGCCCACAACACAAAACCCATGCCGGGATGAATAACGGCAGACTTTTTAAGTGTAAACGCCCGTTCGATCTTGCCTTTTTTGCCTTTTCGGTGGTAGATGCCCTCGCCGATCTTAAACGTTTTCTTATCCTGGATAAACGCCCGGGCCCCCCCTGACTTCTTGTACTTCATGGGTATCTTGCCGGTCGGGATTGCAATGTTTTTGGCATGGTATGGATGCTTAACGCCGCCTTTTTCCCATAATTCTGCGAAATAGGCCGATGTGCCTATCTGACCGGATATAACGCGCTGCCGCTTATGGGCCTTGGTTATCCGGATGCCATATTTCCTGTTATTCCACCACGGCTTTTTTGATTTCTGCCGTAACCTGATTTTCCCGATTAACGGCTTACGGATGTTGAAAAGTGTCGTATTAATTGCCGAAGCGGTTGCAAACGGCAACTGCTGCTGTTCTCGCCAATTTAACGACTTTATAAACTCGTTAACGTTTGATCTTACGGAAATTTCGATGATATCCCCCTTTCAATTCCGCAATAAGGCAATCCTTACCGCTTCATCGTTATTATTTAAAACGTCTGACAGCAAAGCAATCTCGTTGTGTATCTTATCACGTAACCGCAACTGGTCCTCTGTAGCTTCCTGCCAATCTACAACATTACATTTCAGCCGTATCTTGCCGGCAACATTCTTGATGAACTCCGGAAACGACCTTTTGTTCCGGTGCCTTGTGTAAAGATTTCCACACATCTGCTTATAACTGTCGCCGCTTACGTTACGGTTTTTAATAAGCAAGTCAAACAGCCACCCGTAAACCTCAACCTTAAACTTCGGGTCAATAGCAAGTGCAAGGTCTATAAATAAAAGCGGGTGGAACCACGTATTCCGGCCATATTTCGTTTTCACCTTACCGTATTTTTTGTTAAGCTCCTCAATAAATTCCTTTGTGCCTTTCTGGTTTAACCATGAATCAAGCCTGAACGGGGCCTTTCCGTCAACCATGCGCTTTCTGTTCCCGGCCTTAACGAGGCTTGTCGCGCATAAAAACTTATTCATTACAATACTATCTATTTCTATGCCAAAAAGTTTGCGTTTTTTTGTGTTCTGCAAATAATTGTTTTTGAATTTTAACATTTCGTTTTTGTGACATTCAACAAACGTATCTACGCCACTGCTTTTTATAAACCATTCACCGTGATAATGGTCCTCTCTGAATTTATAATGCAAATATCCCTCTATCTCGAATGCTCTTTTTTCATCGACATCGAAAGAATACCATAGCCCTAATGCAAATGGAGTTGTAGATTGTAAGGATTTAAGGCGTTCAGTAACGTTTCCTGAAACCCCTATTTTTACGACCTTTTGTCCCCCTATGCTGTCGGTTGTGCTTATAAAATATATTGTTTTGCTATCATCATTACCAAAACATCTCATTTCATCTATTGAACACATCTTTATTTTATCCATATTTACCGCCTCTCAGATAGTGTATTTAGTTGAATCGTAAGCGCCGTGTTCAATCCCACGTAAAAACGCCCATCTCTGGATTATAATGTGGAATTGAGTTTAATAGTTCTGGGGTGAGTCTGTCTGGATTATTTTTCATGTTGAACCCTCCTATCGGTTCTCCTTGAAGATTGGAGCGGCAGGCCAGCAAGGAAACTGGCTTTTCGGTAATGAGCCTATCCGCTCCATAAACACTATCTGATAAATCAGCGCTTGTCAACTTTAAATCCTTTCAAATGTACCTGCCCGGCTTTCAACACCATGCTTAAACCCATGAACAAACGCCGTCTTGTAAACATATTCGAGCGTTTCCTCATCAAAGCCACAACTGCTGAGTGTCTCCATAAACCCGTTCAGCCATTTCCAATGCGCGTCTGCCATTTCCTCAATCTCGACTTTCTCCATGTTTACCGCCTTTCAATATTCATACCCATTAAACCGTTTGTATTCCGGTACGCACTCAGGATTTAGTTTTGCCCTTCGGCGCTCTCTGCGCACTTTCTGCTTTTTTGACCACCGGCGCCACATTGTTTTTTGGATTTGCCAGGGTTTATCTGGGTTCCACACTTCCCCCTTGCAAAACGGTTCGAGTTGTTCGCATAGTCCTGCCGCCATTTTATACCTCAATAATAACTTATTACCGGAACAACCGCTGAATAATCACGGTACGCACCCGAATGAAAATAGCCACCGTGACAAAAACACTCGCCGGTCTTGTTGTAAGATGATAACCTTTTCCCACAAATTTTGCAATGTGTTGCGTCTGACAGCTCCGGGCTTGGCCCGCTGATGTCTTTCAGCTCACGTATATCCGGGGTCATATCCTCTGATTTAAGTTTTTTTATTTTCTCACGATATCGCTGTTTAGATATGAGACTCTGGTGTTTCCTCCGCTTAATGGCGCATGACCGGCAAAATCGCCTCAAACAATGCCCCGTTATCATGTTGTTGCATTCCGGTGTCTCGCATTTTCTGGATTTGTTTTTCATATCAACCCCCTGATCCACTTTTCAATAGTTGTTGCCACGCCTGATATTATCTCAGATATCCAGTCAAGGATAATACACGCCGGCAGGATTGAAATAAATATTAACAGCTTTATTATGGCAATGGCTGTTTTCATATAAGCCCGGATAGCATCTGTTTTAGAGTTTTTAAAGACGTTTCGATACCGATAACCTCGCCATCAAGCTGTTCAGCTTCCTCAAAAAACCCGCAATCATATGATCTCTTATACATATCTGAAGCCCTTGATAAATCGTTTTCAATCCGTCCAATAGCAAGCCGAATTACCCGTTGCAGTTTTTCCAGGTCTGTTTCCATGTTAAACCTCATTTATCGTTATCTCTGTCCGTGGATGATCCGAGTATTTTTTACTCGCGATAATCATAACAACCTGCGCATCGTCTTTAAATGTTATCCCGTTAAGGCAATCCAGGGTGAATTTTACTAAATTGTCAACGTCCGGACGGGATGTCGGTTTTTGTGAAGCGCTGATTTCAAAATCCTCGCTATATTCTGGCCTTTTCCATAGTGGGCCTTTGGACGAACCATGAAATACTCAATTTTAACCGATAAGGCCGTTTCAAGTGGATTCTGCGTGTATTGCAATGCCGCATATTCTCTAAAAACATCCATTTGCGCTGTCTGATCTGAATAAGCCTTGCCTGATCGCCTGAATCTCGGCCTGTGTTTCGGTATCGGGTTCCCTGGTATGGTGAGTTTAATCATCTTTTGATTCCAGCTTTTCACGCAACTTTTTATTATCATCCTCAAGCGTCTTGATAAGATGCTGTTTCATTTCAGATGCTTTTTCGAGATACTCGAGATGCGTCCCTATTTCTACCAGTAATTCGCCTATTTTATCAATAATTTTCATAATCAACCCCCTGATCTGTGAATGATGTTGTTTCCGCAATCCACCGCAGCAGGATTTCCCCTGTCTGCCCGTTCCGGTGTTTCGAGATTATAAGATATGCTTTTCCTATAACTCTTTTGTATTCATCTGTCGGGTTACCACGCTCATCGAATTTGTTTTTAACATAAACCTCCGGGCGGTAAGGGAATAAGACAATATCTGCGTCCTGCTCTAACGCTCCAGACTCTCTCAGGTCTGACAGCTGCGGTTTTTTATCAGCATTTGGCCTATTCTCAAGGCTCCGGTTAAGTTGAGATAACGCGATAACGGTCGTATCAAGGTCTTTTGCAATCGCCTTTAATCCACTTGAAATATCAGCTATTTCAAGATCTTTTCGTTCGTATTTTCTGCTTGATGACCCCATGAGTTGGAGATAATCAACATATACAGGGCCGCGGCCATATTTTCTAAACCACCTGCGAAGCCGGCGACGGATTTGCTGAACGGTTATTCCAGCCGTATAATCAACGAACAGCGGTATCTCTTTTATGCTTGCGATTGCTTTTTTTACTTCATCGTAACCACCCATGTCTGAATATCTCCCAGCCCTGATGTCATATAGCGGCTGTTCTGATATGTTCGATACGGCCCGCAGCTGTAACTGTGGTGCGCTCATTTCGAGTGAAAAAATGTATGTCGGGATATCGAGTGATGCCGAAATCAAGGCGTGTTTTAACATTAATGCTGATTTCCCCATCGAAGGCCGGCCAGCTATAATATCAAAATCCCCCTGTTGCCACCCGAGAGTTATTTTATTCAGCCTGCCAAACCCTGTATCAATTCCGATAAGCCCTCCGCCGCGTTTCCTCAATTCTGATATTTTATCAAACGTCTCTTGGATTCCATCTGATATTTTCAGGGCCTTAGCGGTTGAATCAAATCCTATCCCAGTAATTGAGTCGTGAGCATACTCGAGTACATCGCCTGCCTGATCTCTTGAGAATGCCCGCTTTGTTATCGCATTGGCCTGTTCTATAATCCTACGCTTTACGGATGTTCCCTTAACCTGCTGGCAATAATATTCGTTATTTGCAGCTATGGGGATGCTTAATAACTCACCCAAAAAGACACCCTCACCCGTTTTCTCATTAAGCGTGGTTGTATCTACCGGACCCCCGGAATTGTGCAAATCTGATATTGCTTTAAATATTCTCATGTTCCGGGACCTGTAAAAATCATCAGGGGAGATCATATCTAAAATTTCAGGTATATCCTGTGGGCATATAATGCAAGACGCAAGTATGCTCTCCTCAAATTCAACTGCGTTCGGCATTACGTCACCGATTCTCGCTACAACATTTTCCATTGACGGTATCCCTTATCAGCACCAGCTCTCGGCTGCTTGTATCCTGATTTGCCTTTAGGTTCATATAATCCTGTCCATTCAGAGTTTATTGAGTTTTCTATTATTTCACGTTGCTTTGATTTATATTTTTTAAGAATATTTAATTGTCTTTTTGTTCCAGCTTTCGTTTTTAATGGCTTCCCTAATTCTTTACGAAATTCAATCCACATATCCCATGCTTCATTATCAATCCAATCTCGCCCATTGTTTTTAAGCTCAATTCCTGTTGGTGGTTTATATTTTTCTTTTTTCTTTTTTCTGCGCCCCCCTGTCTTTTGTTTATCTACTTTTGTATCAATAGGTAGAAGAATACCATTATTGGTTACAACCGCACCATTATTGGTTACAGATTGTCCGTTTTCAGCGTAACCATTATTGGTTACATATTCACCATTGTTGCTATTTTTATTGTTTAAATTCAATGCCTTGCCAGATTTTATTTTTTTTATAACCTTTTTTGGTGACAATTTCCATGACGTATAAACCTTGTTAAATCTATATGTTGCGTTGTTTCCGTAACCTTTTTTGGTTACGATTTTTTTACTTACAAGATTTTTTATTGCCCTATAAATATGTTGCTTTTTTAGGCCAGTTCCCTCAGCAAATTGAGCGCCGGATATCCTGTCTGATAATTTATTAAACCCATAAGTTTTTCTTAAAATGAAGTCCAAAACCTGCCTTTCTACTCCAGGGATTCTCGTCTTTGATAACTGATCCATAATCTCATTTGCAATGGCCGTATATCCGTTTTCTTTTTGTGGGCTGACCATTTCTAAACTTGCTCTCGATTATTTATTTTATTCCAACAAACTCCACAAAAATATTTAAAACACCTGTCGTAATCATCAGTTCTTGACAATGCTATATCCATACTTTCTTCAACAGATTCTTTTTTTAGCCTATCTAAAAACCTTATAACACTTCTGTTTGATTTTTTTGTAAAAACCCTATCAGGATATACTTCTTGGAATATTTTTTCTATTGATTTTGCGTCTCTCTTTTTTCTTACATTTATTTTTTTAACAAATTTTCTATATTCTAAAAGCTGAGATTCTTTTTCCTTAAGTATTGACAACGTTTCGCTTAATTGTGATGGTATTTTGTCAAGAGGTATATCCCTCTTTCCACGGTTGCAATCAAAACATGCTGTTATTAAATTTTCAATATTATCTCCGCCACCCTTTGATTTTGGTTCTATATGGTCTACTTCAAGAACCAAAATCAAAGGG
>Ga0256845_1000543_pt1 | contig 35038 bp, 24 predicted proteins | sample RiftiametaG_FD_189101 | JGI IMG/M metagenome (GOLD analysis project Ga0256845, IMG submission 189101) | Tube worm associated microbial communities from hydrothermal vent at the East Pacific Rise, Pacific Ocean - Riftia | ecosystem: Host-associated > Annelida > Integument > Unclassified ...
CAGGCTGTTTGAGGACACACCTGCCCGCAGTTCCTGCGGTTTAGCCTGACAGAGCAAAATCCCCTTTTTGTTCCTTGTTCATATACAGGTAAGACTTCTTAAGCGGGTATCTGCTTTGTTAATGCTTTTTGACCGAGAATTGCTGCAGGATATCCAAGCTTCACTTTCCCCGATCTTATACCCTGAAAAACAATATGTCACATATGATTGCTTATCATTATGCTTTACACTTTAAATATTGATTGCTAAATTAAATAGATGAAATATTTAATAAGATTTGTTGTGCTGGTAATCTGGATAGGGTCTGTTGGATGGCTTGTCAGATATGAGGCATACCCTGAGTATTTTACCCACAGGCTTAATGGATATAAAAGTATTATTTCAAAAGATATTTTGCTCATTGATTCCTGGATGCGGATTTTAGTGGATAATTCCCCTGTGGGATACAGTTATACTAAAATGAAAGTCGAAAAGTCTGATAAGATAAACCATTATAAGATTGAAAATTTTTTAACTTTTTCAATTAATATTGCAGGGGTAAATCAACATATTAATATTAAATCAAATTCTGTGTTAAATAATATCTATCAACTTCAAAAATTTAAATTTTCCATTATATCGAAATTTTATTCAATAAAAATAAATGGCGAAAAGTTAGAAAAAAATATTTTTAAAATTACCAGAATAACAAAAGATACAAAACAGATACAAAAAATAGAAATACCTGAAGACCTTGTCATCTACTCACCCATGACTGAAATGGCAATGAAGAGTTTAAAACCAGGGCAAACCATGTCTATTTCCACCTTTGATCCCATAACAATGTCTAAAATAAATATTATATTTAAGGGAATCAAGAAAGAAAAAATTATCATTGGGAAAAAAGAATATGATACAATATTGATTATTGCAGATATGAAAGGTGCAATTGCAAAACTGTGGATTGATTCTTTAACAGGGCAACCCCTGAGACAAACTACTCCCTTTGGCTGGACCATGGAAAAAAGCACAAGCAGGCTTGCCTTACAAAGCATTAACAAAGCAGGAACCAATAAAGATATTCTTAAAAACCTTGCAGTGAAGCCCTTTGGCATACCCCTGGACCCCAAGGTGGACAAATTAATAATAAAATTGACAGGAGTTGAATTTAAAGATTTAGAATTTGCTTCAGATAGACAAAAGATCTTAACACGGAAAGATAAAGAAATAGAAATGTTGATAACAAAGCAGACTAATAATAAATTTTTCAGGAAAAATTTATTATCCATACAAAAACAAGCCCCTTTTTTAAGGTCAACCCTGGCTGTTCAATCAGACAACCCTGAAATTATTAAAACGTGCAAAACAATTATTAATAATATTCAAAATAAAAATAACAGAATCAAGGTACAAGCTGTTTTTAACTGGGTATATAAGAATATAAAAAAGGAAATTACAATAAGTTTGCCTTCAGCCCTTGATGTGCTTCATACAATGAAAGGAGATTGCAATGAGCATGCTTATCTTTTTACAGCCCTTGTAAGAGCATTGAAAATACCTGCGAAAATTATTACAGGTCTTGTGTTTACTAAAGGCAGGTTTTATTACCATGCCTGGACATCGGTTTATATTGACGGGCAATGGATTGAAATGGATCCCACATGGGGGCAGCCATTTGTTGATGTGACCCACATTGCCGTTGTAACAGGTGAGATCAGTGATCAATTTCAATTGGTTAAATTAATGGGCAATCTTAAAATTGAAATAAAAGAGGTACCACATGATAAAGATTAATCAATTGTCCAAGATATATGGAGCAAAAAAAAATCGTGATAAACAAAATAACAGCCAGACTCCAGCCGTGAAAAACCTCAGCCTTCATATACCAAAAGGAGAGCTTTTCTGTTTTCTCGGACCCAATGGAGCAGGCAAAACCACTACCATTAAAATACTCACAGGCTTATTGCGTGCTTCTTCAGGAAATGTTTTAATAAATGGGAAAGATCCTGAAAAAGATCCCAGGGCTGCCAAGAAAATAATCGGATATATCCCTGATATGCCATATTTGTATGATAGACTGACAACCACTGAATTTTTTGAATTTACAGGAGAATTATATGATATTGAGCAAACTTGTATGAATAAAAGGCTTGAAGAATCTTTTTCTCTTTTTGGGCTGGTGGAATACAAAAATGTTCTTGTCAAAGATCTTTCCCATGGTTTACGCCAGAGATTGATTTATGCATCAACTTTTTTGCATGATCCTGAAATTCTTTTTATTGATGAGCCCTTGATAGGTCTTGATCCCTACACTATTCGGCTTATTAAAGATCTTTTAAGACAAAAAGCTGAAAATGGCATGACAATATTTTTAACAACCCATATTTTAGCCCTGGCAGAAGATATTGCACATAGAATAGGGATAATACTGAAAGGTGAACTTGTTGAGCTTGGGACTCTGCCTGAACTTTATGAAAAACATGGGAAAAATAAGCTTGAAGATATCTTTTTAAGTTTAACAGGTGAGTATTAATATGTCTGTTTCAAAAGCATTAATTAAAAAAGTAAAATTTAATTTTTTTAATCTTGGACGATTATTAAGCATTCAATCAAGATTAAAAGTTTTTTTTATTTTTTGTTTTACAATTGTATTAATAGGCGGGATGTGGGGCGCATTTTATAATGGATTCCGTTATTTTGATGCTATTAGCGGTCTTGGCAGCATCATTATTGATAAATTGTTTACATTCTTTTTTTTCAGTATGGGATTTATGCTTTTTTTTTCAAGCATTATTACTTCTTATTCAACGATTTTCAGATCAGAAGAAATACCTTTTTTACTTGTAAGACCTCTTAAATATGGACAGATTACATTGTATAAGTTTTTAGAATCAAGCCTTCTTTCTTCCTGGGCATTTGTTTTTGTAATTTTCCCCTTTGTAGGAGCCTATGCATCATATAATCATATGTCTGCTTTGTTTCTGGTTGAGACTTTTATTTTTTCAATTCCGTTTTTATTTATTTGTTCAGGTCTTGGCTCCATATTCATCATTATATTTATCAGATTTATTTCAAAGTCAAAAAAATTTCTTTTTGGTTCTATGATTTCTTTAAGTTTGATATTGATTGTCTGGCTTATTTTTAACCCTGTTCTGCATTCAGATAATACCGGTGTCTTTAATATCTCGACTATTTTGCCTGGCTTACATCTGTCAGCTAATCCTTTGCTGCCAAGTTACTGGACGTCAGAGGGGATAATGGCATTGACAAACGGTCAGTTTTTTCGCGGTTTTATGTTTTTTTGCCTCCTTATTTTCAGCGCCTGGACAATGTTTTTTTTGATAAACGATATTGGTCAATTATTGTTTTATAGTACATGGCTTGGAATTGTGGAGGCAAAACAGGATAATAAGCGCGCATCAATATTATTTAAAAGCCTTGGCAGATTTTTATTTTTTTTGCCCCATGATATAAAGGCAATGATAAAAAAAGATATCAGGATATTCTTTCGAGACCCTGTTCAATGGTCCCAGGTGTTGATATTCCTCGGATTAATGGGATTGTATTTTATTAATTTACGAAATTTTAATTACCACGCAATCAATGGAATGTGGAAAAATTTAATTGCTTTTTTAAATGTTTTCTGCCTTTCCATGGTTTTATCTTCTTTAGGTTCAAGATTTATTTATCCTCAATTAAGCCTTGAGGGTCAAGGGTTCTGGGTAATAGGGCTTGCACCCACAAGTATGAAACGCATAGTTTTAACAAAGTTTTTTTCATCTCTTTTTGCCATGATGATTATCAGTTTCATCTTGATTATGATTTCTTCAACAATGTTAGGTGTCAAGGCAGAAGTTAAAATTTTTACCATAATTCTTATTCTTGCGGTTTCAATCGCTGTATGCGGTTTATCCACAGGTCTTGGAGCAATTTTTATAGATTTAAATCAGAGAAATCCTGCTGCAATAGTTTCAGGATTTGGCGGGACATTAAATCTTATTTTAAACCTTGGTTTCATGATCATAACTATTATTCCACCCGGTCTGATATTACATTTAGAAACCATCTCAAGAATTTCCCATAAAACAGCAGTGGATATGATTATAATGTTCTACCTGGGGCTTATTCTTATTACTGTTTGTGCGGGAGTCGTACCCTTGATATTAGGTATAAGATCAATAAGTCAAAATAAGGAGATTTGATTAATAATTAAATGGGTGTAATATTATATTTCAATATTACACCCATTATTGATATTGATAGATTATTCCACTTTAAATTTATTCATCATTTCAGTGAGGTTTTGTGAAAGTTTTGAAAGTTTTTCAGCATCAAGTTTAATTTTGGAACTTGATTCTGCAATGTCATTTGCAGATTGATCAACTTCTGTGATCTCATTTGTAACTTCCTGGGATACTGCTGAGCTCTCAGATACATTATTATTTACTTCTTCAATACCATTTGAAACCTGGGAAACATTTTCATTGATCTCTTTGGTTGTTGCAGATTGTTCTTCCACTGCTGTTGCAATGGTTGCAACAATTTCATTTATTTCAACTACCACTTTGGAAATACTTGCAATTTCAGCAATGGTTTTATCAGTTGAAGTTTGAATTCCTGTCACCCTTTCTTTGATTTCATTGGACGAAACAGCAGTCTGATTTGCAAGATCTTTGATTTCATTTGCCACAACTGCAAATCCTTTGCCTGCCTCTCCCGCCCTTGCAGCTTCAATGGTTGCATTAAGGGCAAGCAAATTAACCTGGGCAGAGATATCAGTGATTGAGCCTACAACCTGTTCTATTTCCTTTGCAGCTTTCCCAAGCTGATCTATCTGGACAGAAGCATTATCAGTCTTGGTAACAGCGTCCGTGGTGATTGTTCTTGCTTTTTCAGCATTTTTAGCAATTTCATTAATGGTTGCAGACATTTCTTCTGATGCAGAAGCCACCATATTAACATTCCCGGTGGCCTGCTCCATGGCTGCTGCAACAGAACTTAAATTTGTTGCCATTTCTTCTGATGCTGCTGCAACTGTATTTGCTTTTGATGATGTGGTCTCGGCAGAATGATTCATAGTATCAGAGATTTCAGCAAGATTTTGTGAAGACTCGTTAAGTTTCACAGAATCCTGCTTAACCATTGAAATCATTTTCTGGATATTTTCGATAAATTTATTAAACCATTTTGCAAGTTCTTCGGTTTCATCTCCGGAGTTATCTTCAATCCTCTTTGTCAAATCTCCTTTACCCTGGGCAATATCTTTTAGCATTTCAATCATTCTTCTAATGGGTCCCACAACACCTTTGGAAATGGCAAAATAATTAATAATCAGGGCGCCTGCAATGACCAGAAGGACAATAATAATAATTTTAGTTATTGCTTTGGCTATTTCTTTTTTAATAAGTGCTTCTTTTTTTGCAAGTGCTTTGGTTATATCGTCAATATATATCCCTGTTCCAATATTCCAATCCCATGGTTCAAACCTTTTACAAAATGCAAGTTTTTTGACAGGCTCTTTAGCCCCTGGTTTGGGCCACATATATGTAACAAACCCGCCTTGTTTATTTTTTGCAGCAGTATCATTTAACTCTTTTAAGAAAAATTTTCCATTGGAATCCTTGGCTTTTATCAGGTTTTTACCCTGCAATGACGGTTTTATAGGATGAAGAATGTTAACTCCTGCAGAATTTTGAATAAAGAAATAGCCTTTTTTCTCTTTGCCATAACGTAGTGATCTGATAGTATTAAGGGCCTTTTGTTTCAGGAGCTTGGTTGTGGATTCCAAATACATACCTCCGCCAATGATCCAACCCCACTCCTTAAATAATTTAACATATGATATTTTATCAACAGGTTTCTCAAACCCGGGCTTTGGCCATTTATAATCAACAAACCCTTCGCCTTTTGCCTTTGCGATTTTGTCAAATTCTTTAAAAAGATGTTTCCCGTCAGGATCAGTAATATCAAAAAGATGTTTTCCATCCAGACTAGGCTTAATAGGATGCATGATCATAATTCCATTTGTATCCTGAATCCAGAAATATCCTTTGCCGTCGAGTCCCCAGCGCATTTTTTTTATTATATCTTTTACATATTGTTGTTTATTATTCAAAGTTGAACAGGTAATGTTCAACGATGGGCTGGTGAAAACTGCAAAAGCTTGATTTATAGCAATCTTTATTTTATCGCCGTAGACTTTTCGTATTTTTTCTTTATCAATTGAATTGTTGTATTGTTCCTGAGCTATTGACTGAACCGTTGTAACTATGTTGTTTAAAAATTCTTTTTTTTCATACATCATGTTTTTACGATATGTAGTAATAGCAAGCTTGCCCTGATTATTAAGGGCAGATATGGAAAATAATAGTGATATTCCACCAACAATAATCAGTGAAATGATCATGAGCATATTGACTTTGGCACCAATCTTTAGTTTCATGACAAACCTCCAGGTGAAGCTTCAATTGTTTATAGTTTTAACGACTTTTTTTGATAATTTATTATATTTTATACGAAAATATTATGGAAAGCAAATAATTTTATTATTATTTGACATTTTATTATGAAATATAGTAAGGAGTTATTGATTTAAAATATGTGAAGTTTTTGGTGGTTTTATTAAAACCTTAAAAGTGGAATCCGGTGCGAATCCGGAATGGTCCCGCCGCTGTGTTCGGGTACAAAATCTGCATATTGCCACTGTGATTTGATTATTTAAAGATTGTTTCAGGTCATGGGAAGGCGCAGAAATTAGGATGATCCGTAAATCAGAATACCTGCCTTAAACTTTAATTTGTTTGATTTCCCAGGGAAATGGTAAATCCCGGGCTGACAATATCAGTCGGTTCTGGATTTTCCTTCAGGACAATTGCTGATATTGTCCTGGCAAAAACCTTGAGGAAAGGAAAATGTTTTGAAAACACAGATAGAATTTGCACGGGATATGCAAATTACCCCCCAGATGGCAGAAGTTGCCGAAAAAGAAGGCTTTGACCCTGAATTTATCAGGAAAAGAGTTGCCACAGGTGAAATAGTAATCCCTTTTAATCCCTTAAGAAAATTTCAGAAAATTGTCGGCATTGGCAAGGGTCTCAGGACAAAAATCAATGCTTCCATTGGAACCTCATCTGATATTTCTGATATAGGTGAAGAAATTTTAAAGGCAAAAGCTGCTGAACAGGAAGGCGCAGATACTTTAATGGAGCTTTCAGCAGGTGGAAACCTTGATAAGGTGAGGCAAGAAGTGCTTAAGTCCACATCACTTCCTGTGGGCAATGTCCCTCTTTATCAAGCTTTTAAAGAAACAGCAAGAAAGTATAAAGACCCTTGTAAGCTTGATCCTGAGTATTTGTTTGATCTTATTGAAAAACAATTGGCAGATGGGTTGAGCTTTATGGCAATACATTGCGGGATAAATCAATTCAGCATTGAACGATTGCGAAATCAGGGATTCAGGTATGGAGGGCTTGCATCCAAGGGTGGAACATTCATGGTTGCCTGGATGGATGCAAATCATAAAGAGAATCCCTTGTATGAACAATTTGACCGGGTGTGCAATCTTATGAAAAAATATGATGCTGTTTTGAGCCTTGGTAATGGAATAAGGGCAGGAGCGATCCATGACAGCCATGATAGAGCCCAGATGGCAGAAATGATTATTAATTGCGAACTTGCAGAACTGGGAAGGGACATGGGATGCCAGATGATGGTTGAGGGCCCCGGTCATGTTCCTTTAGATGAAATAGCTGGGAATATAATGCTTGAAAAGGTTATGAGTAAAAATACTCCATATTATGTTTTAGGACCTCTTCCTGCTGACACAGGAGCCGGCTATGACCACATAACATCTGCCATTGGGGCTGCTGTCTCATCGTGGCATGGAGCTGATCTGATATGCTATATTACTCCTGCTGAACATCTTGCCCTGCCTGATGTACAAGATGTAAGAGAAGGTGTCCGCGCCACACGTCTTGCTGTTAGAATCGGTGATATAGCAAAATATCCTGAAAGACGTAAAAATGAAAAATATGCAGCCCTGGCAAGGCGGGATATGAAATGGGATGATCTTGATAAATATCTTTTGTTCCCGGAAATTGCAAAGGCAAAAAGAAACAAAAGAGCTCCCTTTGAGGAATCAACATGCACAATGTGTGGTGATTTTTGTGCCATGAAAAAAGGCATGGAAGTATTTAGGAATGACATAAAGAAAGATAAGATAAATCAAACATAACAACAATTATTAATTTTTAAAACAGGAGTAGATTTGGAAAAATGGAAAAATTAAATGCAGAAATTGCAAAAATAAAAAAGATAGATAAAGAAGTTGAACAAAAAGCCTATACACGTCTTGCAGACCAGGCACGTCCTGCAGGAAGCCTTGGCATGCTTGAGCATATAAGTGCAAAAATGGCTGCAATCAAGGGAAATCTTGATGTACATTTAAAAAGAAAGTTTATTGTTACCTGCGCCGGAGATCATGGGGTGGTTGAAGAAGGTGTAAGCCTTTTCCCGGCTGAGGTCACACCCCAGATGGTGGAAAATTTTGTAAACCAGGGAGCTTCAATAAATGTACTTGCAAAACATGCAGGTGCTATAGTTAAAGCTGCTGATTTTGGTGTTAATTTTGATTTTGCACCTGATCTTGATATTTTTCATAAAAAAGTGAGAAAAGGAACGTCAAATTTTGCTAAAGAACCTGCTATGACAAGGCAGGAAGCTGTTCAATCAATTAATTCAGGCATAGATATAGTAAAAGAGCTTGTTGATAAAGATTCTATTGATATCCTTGGTACAGGAGATATGGGTATTGGAAATACCACGCCTTCCTCTGCAATTATTGCCGCATTCTCAGGCATTGCACCTGAAAAACTCACAGGCAGGGGAACCGGTATTGACGATGATATGCTGAAAAATAAAATAAGAGTTATTGAAAAGAGCCTTAAACTGCATAAGCTTATTGATCCAAAACTTGCAGAAAATGATCCCATTGATGTCCTTGCCAAAGTTGGTGGGTTTGAAATAGGCGGTCTTGCAGGTCTTGTTATTGGAGCTGCTGCCGCAGGTATCCCTGTTGTATGTGATGGTTTAATATCCACGGCAGGAGCCTTGATAGCATGTGAGCTTGCCCCCCTTGCAAAACAATATTTATTTGCAAGCCATCGTTCCGTTGAAATAGGGCATAAATTTATGCATGAAAGACTTGAATTAGATCCCCTTTTAGATATAGGATTCAGACTTGGGGAAGGTACTGGTGCAGCACTTGCTTTTGAACTTATTGATGCCTCAACAAGGGTACTTGCTGATATTAAAACCTTTGAAGAAGTGGCTATAATAAATGCCCAAAAGGCTGACAATTAACTATTAAAGGAATAAAAAATGGATCTTTTGATAAAAAACGGTATGGTTTTAACCATGAATAAAAAAATGGAAATCATTGACCAGGGCTTTGTCCTGATTAAAGATGATAAAATTACCGAATCAGGGGATCTAAAAGATTGTTCCGGTTTAAATGTTGATAGAGTCATTGATGCCTGTGGTGGGATAATAATGCCCGGATTGATAAATACCCATACCCATGCATCAATGACTTTGTTTCGGGGACTTGCCGATGACCTTCCTTTGATGGAATGGCTTGAGGATCATATATTTCCTGCCGAGGCAGGTCTTAATAAAGATAAGGTCTACAAGGGTGCAATGCTTGCATGTGCCGAGATGATTCTTTCCGGTACAACCTGTTTTTGTGATATGTACCTTTTTGAAGATCAGGTTGCACAGGCAGCAAAAGATGCAGGCATGAGGGCTGTTGTGGGAGAAGTGCTTTATGATTTTCCATCTCCCAATTATGGCATGCTTGAAAAGGGTTTTGAATATGTTGAAAATATGATTGAAAAATATATGAATGACCCTTTGATAACACCGGCTGTGGAGCCTCATTCAACCTATCTTTGCGCCCCTGAATTATTAAAGCGGGCATCAGATATTGCAAATAAAAATAATATACCTCTTATAATTCATGTTGCTGAAACTTTGAACGAACAGGGTCAGATAAAAGAAAAATATAACAAAACCCCTGTACAATTTTTAAATGATCTCGGGGTATTATCGTCCAATCTCGTGGCATGCCATTCAGTGCATTTGTCTGATGATGATATTAAACTTTATAAAAAAAACAATGTCAAGGTTGCACATTGTCCTGAAAGCAATATGAAACTCGCGTCCGGGATTGCACCTGTACCTGAAATGCTGAAAAATGGTATTTGTGTAGGGCTTGGCACTGACGGATGTGCAAGCAATAATGATCTTGATCTTTTTTTGGAAATGGATAAAACTGCTAAACTTCATAAGGTCTTTTCCCTTGATCCTGAGGTCATTAATGCAAAAACAACAGTTAAAATGGCAACCATTGATGGTGCAAGGACTTTAGGCCTTGGTGATATTACAGGTTCTATTGAGCCCGGAAAAAGAGCTGATATAATTATTGTGGATACAAAAAAGCCTCACCTTGTTCCCATGTATAATCCCTATTCCCATCTTGTATACTCTGTTACTGGCAGCGATGTGGCAGCAAGTATTATTAACGGGCAGATTGTCATGGAAAATAATAAAATTTTCACCATGGATGTTAATAAAGTCATGGATGATGTACGATTGATTGCAGTTGACATTAAAGCAAATGATTTGAGATAAGATAATGAGTATAAATAAAATTAAGGCTGATATCATATTTTTAAATGCCAGGGTGGTAAATGTTTTTACAGAAGAAGTCATAAACCAGGCAGTTGCCGTGGAAAATGGTTATTTTATCGGCTTTTGCGATAATAATAAGATTGATGAATATTCTTGTGAAAAAATTATTGACCTTCAGGGACAATATATGGTGCCGGGATTAATTGATGCCCATGTCCACATTGAAAGTTCCATGACAACTCCTGAAAATTTTGCAAAAGCAGTGCTTTTATGCGGAACCACAACCTGTATTGCAGATCCCCATGAAATTGCAAATGTTGCAGGCATTGCCGGTATTGAATATATGATAAATTCAGCTGGTGATTCGGATATGAATATATTGTTTGCCCTTCCTTCCTGTGTTCCTGCAACTCATATGGAAACATCAGGTTCTGTCCTTGACGCAGAAAAACTTAAAACAATGATAAACCATCCCAAAATAGTTGCCCTGGCTGAAATGATGAATTATCCGGGAGTAATTTTTAAAGATCCTGATGTAATGGCAAAAATAAAACTTGCAAAAAAGGCATTAAAGCCCATTGACGGACATGCTCCGGGTCTTACAGGGCAAGATCTTTTTGCCTATACAGGCGCAGGTATTTTAAGTGATCATGAATGCACGGATTCTGGCGAGGCAATTGAAAAATTGAGGCTTGGAATGCATATAATGGTAAGGCAGGGCACCTGTGCTAAAAACCTTGATGATCTTTTTCCTGCAATTAATGATAAAACCTGTAACAGGATGATGTGGTGCACAGATGATCGCCATCCTGAAGAAATATTGACCAAGGGTCATATTGATCACATAATAAGAAAGGCAATTGCCAAAGGACTTGACCCTGTAAGGGCAATTAAAATGGGAAGTATAAATCCAGCTGATTATTTTCATATTAATGATGCAGGTGCAATAGCTCCGGGGCGCAGGGCAGATTTTATTGTGACCAGGGCTTTAAAAGATTTTAAAATAGAAAAGGTGTTTGTTAAGGCAAAACTTGTTAAAGAAAATCATTCACCCTGCCATGATATTGTTTATCCTGAAGTTATGAATATTCAGAATAAAAATATTGATTTTTCAATTATTGCTGATAAGGAAGGATATAATTGCAACCATAGCGATCTTAAAATAAGAGTGATTCAAGCTGTTGAAGATCAGGTAGTAACCAATGAGAAAATTTGCAGTCCTCTGGTGCAGAACGGATTTATTATTTCTGATCCCTTAAGGGATATCTTAAAGATTGCTGTTGTAGAAAGATATTCAGGCAAAGCACGCATGGGAAAAGGTTTTGTTACCGGGATAGGATTGAAAAAAGGTGCAATCGCTTCAAGCGTTGCCCATGATTCCCACAATATAATAGTGGTTGGTGTTAATGATAGAGACATGGCAAGGGCATTTGAGAAAATTATTGATATGAAAGGCGGATTTGCAATATCACAAGATAATGCAATCATTGAATCCCTTAGTCTGCCTGTGGCAGGTCTTATGTCAGACAAGCCAATGAAAGATGTTGAAAATAATATGACAAAGATTATAAAAAGCGTACACTCTCTTGGATCAAAACTAAAAGATCCGTTTATGACATTGGGATTTCTTGCACTGCCTGTTATCCCTAAATTGAAAATTACAGATCATGGTATTGTTGATGTTGAAAGATTTGAAATAGTAGATTTGTTTGTTAATGATAAATAAAGGCATAAACTAAATGAAAAAAAATTCTATAAAAGGGCATGTTACCCGTCCTATCTGGTTTGATAATAAAACTGACACCATTCAAGTAATAGATCAGACTCTTTTGCCCCATGAATTGGTTGTGGCAGATTTAGAGAATGTTGATGATGTAATTTATGCAATAAAAGAAATGTTTGTAAGGGGAGCCCCTCTTATTGGAGCAACAGGTGCCCTTGGCGTTTATGCTGCTTTTTTGCAGGATAAGGATAAAAATAAGGCAGTGTCCAATGATTATCTGGTAAATGAATGCAAAAGATTAAAAGCTTCAAGACCAACAGCAGTTAATCTTGCCTTTGGTGTTGATTATGTTTTAAAAAAAGTTTTGGAATATTCGTCTTTTGAAGACCGGTCCAGAATATGTCTTAAAGCAGCTCTTGAAATACTTGAAAAAGAAGTTGATAATTGTAGAGCTATTGGTGAAAACGGGTTTCCCATAATAGAACAAATAAGCCGGCAAAAACAAGGCAAAGTTGTAAATATATTGACCCATTGCAATGCAGGGTGGCTTGCCTGTATAGAGTATGGAACAGCTACAGCCCCTATTTACAACGCCTTTGAAAAAGGTATTGATGTACATGTCTGGGTTGATGAAACAAGACCTTTGAACCAGGGTTCAAGACTTACTGCTTTTGAATTATTACAAAAAGGAGTGAATCACACAATTATTACAGATAATGCAGGTGGCCATCTGATGCAGCATTCCCTGGTTGACCTTGTTATTGTAGGGACAGACAGAACAACAAGAACAGGTGATGTTGCAAACAAGATCGGGACATATTTAAAAGCCCTTGCAGCAAAGGCAAATAATATTCCCTTTTATGTTGCCTTGCCTTCTTCAACTTTTGACTGGGAAATAAGGGATGGAATAAAGGAGATACCCATAGAAGAGCGTGATCCTAATGAAATACGATATGTTCAGGGAAAAGATGAAAAAGGCAATATATCCAAGGTTTTAGTGCCGCCTGAAAAAAGTTTGGCAATAAACCATGCCTTTGATGTAACTCCTGCATCTCTTATAACAGGTTTTATTACTGAACGTGGAATATGCAGGGCATTGGAAAAGGATATATTATCCCTTTTCCCGGAAAAGGCGTAACAAAAAGGCGAAATCTATGCACGATAAAGAATATTTTGATAAAAGATATAGATCCAATGATATTCCCTGGGACAATGACAGACCAGATTCCAATTTGATCAATCTTATTGCAAAAAAGCGGATAAAAGGGAATAAGGTGCTTGATGTCGGCTGTGGTAAAGGTCAAAATTGTATATGGCTTGCAAAAAACGGGTTTGAAGTAACCGGGGTTGATTTTTCAAAAACAGCTATTTCTTTTGCTAAAGAAAACGCGATAAAGAGCAAAGTTCATATAAATTTTTTAGAAAACGATTTTTTAAAAGAAGAGGTTAAAGGCTATCCCTTTGATTTTTTATATGACCATGGTTGTTTTCATTCTTTTGACTCCAAAGAAATGGCTTTGTTTGCTGAAAATGCAGCTTTTCATTTATCAAAACAAGGGAAATGGCTAAGTATTATTGGAAATTGTGATGAAAAACGTGAAGGAAACGGTCCCCCAAGGCAAAGTGCTAAAGCCGTAATAACTGCTGTGGAACCTTTTTTTGAAATTTTATTTATTGCTTCCGGGTTTTTTGAATCAAAACATAAAATTCCTCCAAGGGCATGGATATGTTTTATGCAGAAAAGATGATAAAACAGCACTTCCGGGTCAAAAAGTATAATCTTGTAGACAAACTATAGTGGAAGATTTTTGAATAAAAATCAGATGATAAAATCCAAGCTTCTGACAGGCTTCATCAAAAGGGATACCCTCCTTGCGGTTTTTTGCTTCCAGCAGTCGTTTTTTCATAGTTGCACTTTTAAGCAAGTGTGCTGTCTCTTTTTCTGACTCAATCTCTTTCCAGAGATCAATGGGCACAATAACACCTGTGACATTTTCAAGCTAAGAATTGCTGACAATAAAAGATAATACTTGACAAATATGCTCTAAAATTTTTAAATTCAGCATATGAATAATAAAAATAATAATAAAACTCAGGATAATGGTTCTGAGCCTGATGATAAAGTTAATGAGCTCACCCAACTTGAAAAAAAGATAATCACGGCACTCCAGGGAGATATCCCGGTGATTACAAGACCGTACAGGCAGCTTGCAGAAGAAATCGGAATATCAGAATCAGAATTTTTAAAAATAATGAATGCCATGAATGCCAGAGGTATGATACGCCGTTTCGGGGCAACTTTAAAACATCAGAATTCAGGATATAATGCCAATGCAATGGTTGCCTGGGTAGTTGATGAAGATAAAGCTTCTGAAACAGGCAAAATAATGGCTTCCTTTGATGAAGTATCTCATTGTTACAGGCGGAATCCTGTGCAGGGCTGGGATTATAACCTTTATACAATGGTTCATGCCCGGGATAAGGAATCCTGTTATGAAATCGTTCAAAAAATTTCCAATGCTGTTAAAATCACTCAATATTCTATTCTTTTCAGTAAAAAAGAACTTAAGAAAACTTCCATGCAATATTTTGTCTAAAAGAAAATAGATGAATTCTAACCAACCCCATGTGCTTTGTGTAAATCCCTGGATCCATGATTTTGCAGCTTTTGATTTCTGGGCAAAACCTTTGGGACTACTGCAGATTGCAGCATTATTAAGAAAATATGAAATCAATGTATCTTTTATTGATTGCGTTGACAGATTTCACCCAGGTCAACTAAAAAAAGGTGAGCCAAAATTGTTGCCCGATGGCAGAGGTCCTTATAGAAAAACCGTTATTGACCTGCCCTGCGTGTTTGACGGCAAGGAAGTATTAAAAACATATTCAAGGTATGGTATTGATCCTGACTGGTTTATACAGGATCTTAAAACATTGAAAAACAATGGTGGACCTGATCTGATATTTGTTACATCATTGATGACATATTGGGCATATGGCGTAAAAGAGACCATAAGTATTATTAAAGAAATTTTTCCTGAGACTCCTCTTGTGCTTGGGGGAATATATGCAAGCTTATGCACTGATCATGCAAAAAAGCATTCTCAAGCGGATTTAATTGTCTCAGGATCAGGTTTTAAAGATTTAAACCGGATTATAAAACAATATACTCAATTTGATATGGGATTTGATTGTCATGACAATGACTTTAAGTTTTTTGAAAATCTTCCATATCCTGCCTATGATATGCTCAGTAAAATTACGTATATCCCTTTGTTAACATCAATGGGATGTCCATTTAATTGTGATTATTGTGCATCATCCTATCTTGTTCCGAAATTTTTTCAACGGTCTCCTGAATCAGTGTTTAAGGAAATAGAATATTGGTATTATAAATATAAAATTAAAAATTTTGTTTTTTATGATGATGCATTGCTGATTAATGGGGAAGACCATGCCTTTGTATTGTTTGAAAAGATAATAAATTCCGGGATGCAGCCATTTTTTCATACACCCAATGCCCTTCATATCAGAGAAATCAGCAAAAAAGCAGCAAAGTTAATGTATGATGCAGGATTTAAAACCATACGCCTTGGTCTTGAGACAGCAGATTTTAATAATAGATCCTTTGATAAAAAAGTAAAAGAAATAGAATTTTATTGTGCTATTGATAATCTTAAAAAAGCAGGATTTAAAAAATCTGATATGGGTGCCTACCTTTTATGCGGACTGCCTGGTCAGAGCTTTTCCGAGGTTGAAGATTCCTTTTTAAAGGTGAAAAAATGCGGTATAAATCCGACTTTGGCATATTATACTCCAATTCCCCATACAAAAATGTGGGAAAAAGCAAAGCAAAACTCCAAGTATGATCTTGAACTTGATCCTGTTTTTTCAAATAATACCCTTTTCCCATGCAGCTTTGATAAAAACATGACAAAACAAATTGCAAGAATTAAAAATTTGTAATAAACTATATATGTTTTTCCAAAAATAATGGGAAATATACATACATGACAATCAATCCTGAAATTAAAAAAAGCAATCAGAGTATTTTAAGCCTTGCAAAAAAATGTATGCTTATTAATGGAGAAAGAGAAAAAAAAATTGCAGCAATCCTCAACAAAAGATATGAGCAGGAACCTGAATGCTCTATTATAGATGTTTTAAAAGAAGAAAAAATTCTTTCAGACGCGAAAATTGAATTTTTAAAAGCTTTTAAATTATATCAAGATACTTTAGTTTTAGATACTGAATATGCAAAACTTGCAATCGCAAATAATTTTACAGATAGACAGGCAATAGATGCTGCCTTGGATTTTCAGAAAGATTATTATGCAAAAACTGAAAAAACAAAAGAGATCAGCGAAATACTATTGAAGCAAAATCAGATATCTTTGGCTGATTCCACTGCCATACTTCTTTCACAAAATAGAATAAGTGATGAAAAGCTCGCCAATGCACTAAAAAATCTTGGCAGGGCAGAGGATGAAAAAAAATTAATAAATAAACGCTTTGGAGTGATTGCTTTAAAAAAAGAATTAATAACTCTGGCGCAATTGAACCGAGCATTGCTTTTACAAAAAAGAGAGTCAGAGCATGGCTGCCCAAGAAGATTCCTCCATGAAATCTTAGGCGAATCAGCTGATCTTAAACAAGAAGATATCTTACGTGTTTTAAAAGATCAAAAACAATTTGAAACAAGAAGGCTTAATATAGAAAACGCATTGTTCTCTTATAATTCAGATATTAAATTAAATACGAAATTTAACCAGATATTTCAGTATCGTATTTCAAAAAACGGGTTGGAAGCCTATGTTTCAAAAATTAAAGAGCCCTTAGAAGAAGTCAAATTATACGAATTTATAGCCTGGTTAAAACAGGCAGGCATCAAAGTCGGAATTGTTGATGATGATGTTATTGAAGACTTTTTTTTAAATAAACAGGTAGAAGAAGAAATCCTGATTGCAAAAGGCTATCCTCATATTGATGGATTAGATGAGAAAATTGAAATTTTATTTGATAAAGATTCGGCTTTGCTAGGAAATCAAAACCCTTGCCATGATAAATCTGAAAAAAAGAAATGTGAACTGGTTCGAAAAGGCGATATTATAGCCAATATTGTCCCTGGGAAAAAGGGAAAGCCAGGGAAAGATGTGCGAGGCAATTGTATTAATCCTCCTGATATAAAAAAATGTTTTATGGATTGTGGAAAGGGAGTGATAAGACAGGGCTATTCCTTTATTGCTGAGGTCGATGGTATTCCATCTGTTTATAAAGAAAAAACATTTCTGGTATTGCCTCTTCCCGAAAAATCCACAGACCAGACTGTTGCCGGGAATATAACAAAAGAAACAGGAGAGAAATATAGTAATTATGATTTAATAATAGATGGAACAATAGAAAAAGATGGTGGACTTGAGTGCCGCAATATTATTTTGCACGGAGATATGGCAGGCAAAATAATTGCATCAGGCAATGCCGATATAAAAGGGTGTGTGGGTACAAAAGGCAAAAATAATAATAATTATAATGCCAGTATTTTTGCAAGTGGTAATATTATTGTTAATAAAAATATTTTTAATGCAAAATTGGAAACTTTAAAAGAATTAATTGCTCTAAATGCTGAGGTCAACTCTTCCACTATTGTTGCATGTGATGGGATTGCTTTAAAGAGTGTAATCTATAATAAAACCAGCCCTTCAATTTTGGAGATTGGTAAAAAATATTCAACAATAAAGATTAAGGATCAGCTGGCAAAAGGTACTATTATCAGAGGGCAGGCATCAGAAATGATTGTCCCTGAAACAATATATGGTGTTAAATTAATGGAGGATTTTGATCCTTTAACAGGGGAAGCTAAGATTTCGGTTAAAGGCTATTATTCTTGATTTTACACAACCATTTATCAATCATATCTGCAAGTTCCTGGGGTTTTACAGGTTTTGGCAGATAATCATCCATGCCCGATGCAATACATTTTTCCTGGTCACCTTTCATGGCGTTGGCAGTCATGGCAATAACAATGGTGGAATGATTTAATACTTTGGAATCAGGGTTCCTTATTTCTCCTGTTGCTTTATAACCGTCCATTACCGGCATCTGGCAGTCCATTAAAACAAGATCATAATCAAAAAGCTCTAAAGCCTTAATAGCTTTTTGTCCATTAGAGGCAATGTCTGCATTGTATCCTAATCTTTTTAATATACTTAATGCCACTTTTTGATTTATCTGATTATCTTCTGCCAGGAGTATCCGGATTTTCTGTTTTTGATCTTCTGCAAGAGAATGCCTGTTGATAAGAGTCTCATGATTTTTTTCTTTTATTTTATTTTGAATGCCTGCAACAATTGAAAGGCAGTTAAAGAGCTGTGACTGCTTAACAGGCTTAATCAGGTATGCAGAAAAACCAATTTTTTTTAATTGTTTGGCATCACCCCTTTGACCCATGGAAGACATCAGGATAAGAATTGTATTTTTTATATTCGGATCATTTTTAATTTTTTTTCCAAGGGTTTTCCCATCCATCTTAGGCATCTGCATATCAAGGATTGCAATATCAAAGGGATTATTATCTGCTTTTGCCAGGGCAAGTTTCTCCAAAGCCTGTTGTCCGTTTTCTGCCTGATCATATTGACAATTCCATAGTTTGAGCTGCTCCCGCAGGATATATCGGTTTGTAGTATTGTCGTCCACAATTAAAATTCTTTTATTTGTAATGTTCTCCGGGACTAAAACTTTTTTTACTCTGTTTTTTGGTTGTTTTTTGAAAACAGCTGTGAACCAGAAAGTAGAACCTTTGCCTTCCTCACTTTCTACTCCTATCTGCCCACCCATTTTTTCTGCAAGTTTTTTTGAGATGGTTAGTCCTAAGCCTGTACCTCCGTATTGCCGTGTTGTTGAACTGTCAACCTGCGAAAAGGATTTAAAGAGTCTGGTCATGCGATTTTTTGGGATTCCTATGCCTGTGTCGACAATACTGAAACGAATATTTACACAATTATCATCCTCGTTTTCAAGGCTTGTGTGAATAGCTACTTCTCCTTGTTTTGTAAATTTAATGGAGTTGCCTGTAAGATTTATCAAAATCTGCCTCAGCCTTCCAGGATCACCGCATAAAAGAGAGGGAACATCATGGTGAAACATATTGATAAATTCCAGGTTTTTTTCATGGGCTTTGATTGCAAGCAGATCAGATGTCTCATCTAAAGTTACTCTCAGATCAAAATCAATATTTTCAAGATCAAGTTTGCCAGACTCAATTTTTGAATAGTCAAGAATGTCATTGATAATATCCAATAAAGCTTCACCGCTTTGTTTAATTGTTTCGGTAAATTCTTTTTGTTCTGAATTCAATGGAGTGCTTAAAAGTAAGCTTGTCATGCCAATAACTCCGTTCATGGGCGTACGGATTTCATGACTCATATTTGCTAAAAATTCGCTTTTAGCACGATTGGCAACATCAGCTTTTTGAACTGCTTCTTCAAGCTCTTTATTTAATGTGCTTAATTTTTCCTGGACGCCTTTTTCTCTGGAAATATCCTGTAAATTAGCCACAATTCCTTTTGGTTTGCCTTTGGCATCTAAAAGCAGTGCAGCTCCGACCCGTATGTCAATGATATTTCCAGCCTTGGTTATTCTTTTTGTTTCAAACCCGGATAATCCCTCTCCTTTCAGGACTCGATTAATGACGTTGCGGGTCGGGACTATTTCCTGATCAGGAATAAAATCAATACGTCTGCCAAGAAGTTCATCTGAAGTCCAGCCAAAGATTCGGGTAAATGCAGGATTTAAATAAGTAACTTTTCCTAGATCATCATATACTACCAGAGGATCAACAATGGTGCCCATGACTGCCAGGAGTTGTTCTTCGCTTTCTTTTAATGCATTCTCAGCTTTTTTGATCTGGCTTATATCCATAAAAGCTTCAATGATTACGTCCTGACCCTCAAGATTTAAGGGTAGAGCTGTTTTATATATGGGTATCCTGTCTCCATTGGAATCAATAATAATTTTTTCCGATTGATCAACTTTTTGTTTAAGATCCAATATGGGACATTTGAATTTGTCAGCAGGGCATAATGTTTGATGGCAGCTAAGCCCGATAGCATCTTTTTTGGATTTAAGCCCCAAAATATTAAGAGCTACTTTATTAATCTGTCTGATTGATCTGTCTTTACCTATGATAACCATACCAATCGGAAGATTGTCAATTATCATTTCAGTGGTTTTTAAAGACTGATTAAGTTGTTTTTCCATTATGATATTTTTAGTAATATCTTTTTCAACTCCCCGATATCCTAAATGCTGACCCTTACTATCAAATATAGGCAAGCCATTTGTAAGCAGACATACTTTGCGACCATTTTTATTCAAACACCAGTGTTTTATATCAACAATGGGTCGTCGTTTTTTTATGATTTTCATGAACCTTGTTTTTTCTGATTCAAGCTTATCTTCAGGCATAAAATCAAAAGGAGTTTTACCAATCAGTTCCTCATTCTCATACCCGAGTATTTTTTTTGAATTGCCTGCAGCAAATATATATTTACCTTCTTTATCTACTTCCCATATCCAGTCAGCCATGCTCAGAGAAATATCACGGAATCGTTTTTCATTCAGGGCAAGAGTTTCAGTAGCCTGCCTGAGCGCACGTTCTGTATTTTTTTGATCTGTAATATCATTGCCAGAACTTAAGGAACCTGTGATTTTACCATTGGGATCTTTTAAGATAACATTATGCCAGGCGATAATACGTTGAGTGCCATCTTTTTTGATAATAGGGTTTTCATAATACTCGGCAGATTCGGTTTTATCAGCCATTAGATCATCATACATCAATTGAACATCATTGCGCACTGAAGAAGGCACACAAATTTCAAACCAGTTTTTACCTAGAAGTTCATCCTCTTTATAGCCAAGGATCTCAAGACCATATTCATTGATGAGTGTAATATTCCCTTTTGTATCAAGTGCAACAAAAAACACTCGGGCAACAGAAAGATATTTTTGAGCAATGTTTTCACATTCAAGGGATATATTTTGTACCATAATACATTCCTAATAACAAACAAAAAAGAGTAAATTGCCTAAAACGATTTGATTAACTATCATGTATAATCTTATTTTATGAATATTTTGTCAAGGGGAATATCGTAATTGAATTATTGTTATTGATAATAAATTTGTTTTTTACGAAAAGTTATAGTATATTGAAAAATATTCAGGTTTAATTTCAATTAGCTTAAATCATATTTGCCAGATTATAAATGCGCTTACGCCTGATATCACAAAATTATAACCTTAATTATAAGTGCTATGAATAAGTTACATGGAGGAAAATGGGATGAAGCTTCATACGAAATTTATGGTTCCGACAATATTTTTTTTTGTTATTTCGGGGATTATTGTTGCTGTTTTTATTGGAAAGGTTGTCAATGATATTGATAAGTCCCAGATTCAATTGAACCAATCCCAATTAATCAATTATGCTGAGAAATCAGCACAATTAAATATTAAACTGGTTGAACAAAATATTAATAGGATCTCTGCAAAAGCCCTGAGTCAGGCTGTTTTGTTTTCAAATCAGCCCAGTGTTATTAAGATCTATGGACTTGCAAACCAGGGAGATATTGATAATGAAACAGATCCTGTTGTCCAGAATGCCCGTAATCAACTTCGTAAATATATCAACCCTATACTTAAGAAATATCATACTGATATGGGACAATCGGAACTTAAGCTGCATTTTCACCTTTTGAATGCCAGAAGTTTTTTAAGAACATGGCGAAAAGCCCAGATCCAAAGAAATGGGAAATGGATAGATGTGTCTGATGATCTTAAATCATTTCGGAATGCAATTGTACAAGCCGATAAAACTTTAAAGCCGATAAAAGGTATTGAAGTAGGAAGAGGTGGATTTGCTGTCAGAGGAATCTCTCTTGTAAAAGATAATTCAGGAAAACATCTTGGTACTTGTGAAGTGCTTTATTCTTTTAAGAATGTGGTCAAACACAGTCTGATACAGCAAAATCAAGATTTTGCAACCTATATGAATAAGGATTTATTATCAATTGCAACAAAACTTCGGAATAGTGAAAGATATCCTGTTCTTAATAATAAATATGTCAGGGTTGCAACAACAAATGCGGGTTTAGCCGATAATTTAATAACTTCATCCATGATTGATAAGGCAACTAAGGGACTATCTGCTCAATGGATAGGGAATTATTATATAACAAGTTTTCCTGTTTTTGATTTTTCAGGTGAGCAGATAGGTGTACTTGCCTGTCTTCAGAATTTTAAAGCGGAGATCCATGTCCGACAATTATATAAAGCTCAGGTTAGAGCAAAATTAAAATCATTTTATTTTAAATTGGCAATTGTTGGATTATTTATAGTTATACTGGTAGGTGTGAGTATATATTTTTTTATGATAAAAATAGTCACTTTTCCTCTAAATTCTGCGGTATCATTGGCAAAACAAATTGCTAAAGGCAACTTGTCAAAGGAGATTAAGGTCAGAACCAATGATGAAATAGGTGCTTTAGTAAACGCTTTAAGTGAAATGCAGCAATATCTTCGTAAAATTTTATTTGGAATAGAAACAGGAGTTACAACTCTGGATACATCCACCAAGGATATGATAGATGTATCAGATAAATTAACAATAAATCTTGAGACAGTGGCTGATAAATCCAATACTGTTGCTGCAGCAGCTGAGGAAATGAGTTCTAATGCACAATCGGTTGCAGCAGCAGTTGAACAGGCATCAACCAACACAGATGTGCTTGTGACCAGTGTTAAAACCATAAGTGATAATCTGGGTAATATGGCAGGTTCGGCACAACAGGTTAAACAGGAGACGGGTCGTGCTGTGGATAAGGTAGGTCTTGCATCTGAGCAGGTTGAAAAATTAGGTCAGGCTGCAATGGATATCAGCACTATAACCGAGACAATACGCGCTATTTCCAATCAGACAAATCTTTTGGCACTGAATGCTACAATTGAAGCTGCACGTGCCGGTGAAGCAGGTAAAGGCTTTGCAGTGGTGGCAAACGAGATCAAGGAACTTGCAAAGCAAACTGCTGATGCTACTGATGACATTGCTCAAAAGCTTGAACAGACCCAGGAACTTACAACAATAACCGTCAATGAAATTGAAGGTATTACCAATGTAATAAGCATAATTGATAATTCGGTTGGAACAATTACAGATGTGATTACCCGGCAAAACGAAACCACCTCGGAAATTTCAGAAAATACTGATCAGACTGCACAAGGATTACAGGAAATAAATGAGAATGTCAGCCAATTGTCAATCGTTATCAAGGATGTGGCAAAAGAAATATCTGGTGTTAATGCATTAAATTCTGATATGGCAATATCAAGCATTCAGGTTAAGAACGATACTGAAGAATTGAATAAATTGTCTTCAAACCTCAAAGAAATGGTGGGTAAATTTATTTTACAATAATTTAATATTATTAATGCTTGATTTGATAAAAAAAATTGCAAGAACAGAAAAAGTATAATAAACTATTTAAGTTTAGTTTCAGGAGGCATATATATGGAAATTCATAAAATGATATGGATACAGATGGTGTAGATAGAATGATTATTTTTGATCTCGAATGTATAAACGGTCATAGCTTTGAAGGCTGGTTTGATAATAGAGAAGATATGACAAAACAGCAGGAGCAGGGGATATTGGTCTGTCCTGTTTGCGACACTAACGTTGTAACTCAAAAATTATCAGCAGTTGCAGTTAGAACCAAATCAACAATGCCGGTATCAGCAGTAAATACAGGCAATGGTATTGGTCCTGAAATTGATTTAAAAGCTATTGAGGAACTTGGCAAAAAGGTTTCTGAATTTGTGGAAAACAATTTTGAAAATGTTGGTTCGAAATTTACGGAAGAAGCCCTGAAAATGCATTATGGTACTTGTGAGGCAAGGAGTATCAGGGGCACTACAACAAAGGATGAAGATAAGCTGCTTAAAAAAGAAGGTATCTCTACAATTAAACTTCCCATCTCAAAAGATCCAAAAGAAGATATGAATTAAAAATTTCTTTTGAACTTTTTTCTTTTAAGGAATACTTAACTATAAAAGCCTGTATAAAGTGCTTAATATAATGTTTTATAAAGGAGAAAAAAATGAAGAAGTTTTTGTTATTGTTTCTGCTGGTCTTGTTATTACCATATTTTGTTTTTGCAGCTAGTCCTCAGACACCTCATTCTGCCAAAGTTAATAAAATAAACATAAAAAAGATACCAAAAAATTCAGGCATAAAAAAAACATCAAATGCTGCCATGAAAATTTTGTCCTTTACTTGTACAGCAAGCTCAACCGGAGACTGGATTTTATTATATGAGTCCATGAACCCAGGTCTTGTAAATTTTGCACCCCATAAATTACAATATAAATTAACCCAGATATTAAGAAATGGAAGACGTAATCCCATACATATTACAAGTAATAGAAGATCTTTTTTACATGGCACTAGAATGAGTGAGCATTCTTCATGGGATAGATGCAGCCTTGCTACAAAATTAGAATTAGAGATCAGTTATCAAAATAAGGTGCTTGATAAAAAAATTATTAATATTCCTCCAATGAATGTTAAAATTATCAGAGCTTATGGCTTAAATGGCAGGTTTAATGCTGTTTTAAGAAACAACACATCTTATATTGCAAGGATAGGTGTAAGAACTATTGCAATGACCAACCTAAATCATTCATCATTGGCTGCAGTTGGTGGAGATCGTTTGTTAGGACCAGAGATCCAGGTTATAATACCTGCCAAAACCACAAAAACCTGTTCTGGAAGGATTGTGAAAGGCGGGAAAAATACAAGCCTGAGAGTGGTGTTCAAAGATGAGAGGAAATGTGCTGGTAAAGGTTATATTGTCCTGGCATCAAAGATTTTAGAGCATGGGAATAAATCTGATCTGGGTAATTCCTTAAAATCAAAAGTATTGAATAATAATGCAAAAAAGACTGTCCCAGGCAGAATTCATCCAAAGAAGAAATCCAATAAATTAACCAAGGATCTGCCAGCCGGACTTAAGAATGGTCCAGTCAAATGATTTTCTATAATGCCTGCGGATTTAAAAATCAGCAGGCATTTTTTGCGCCAAGTTTTTGCTTACTAATTTCAATAATGGTATAAAGGGCAGGCACAACCACCAATGTCAGAATAGTTGAAACAATAAGCCCGAAGATTACAACAATTGCCATGGATTTCCACCAGAGAGTTGATTCGCTTGTTAGAGACAATGCCATAACATGGAAATCATAACTTATTCCGGTTACCATTGGTATAAGCCCGAGGATTGTTGTGATAGCTGTCAGCATGACAGGTCTAAGCCTTGTTGCACCTCCTGCAATAACAGCCTGGGTCAATTCCATTCCTCTGTTTCTAAGCGTGTTTATATAGTCAATTAGTACAATGGCATTATTCACCACAACACCTGCAAGGGAAATAACACCCACTCCGGTCATGATTACGCCAAAGGGTAGTTTCAGCACAAAAAGTCCCAGGAATGCACCACCCAGGGATAAAATAACAGAAGTAAGAATGATAATAGGCTGAGCCACTGAATTAAAAAGAGAAACCAGGATCAGAAAAATAAATAACAGGGCTATGGCAAAAGCTTTGCCTAAAAAATCCTGAGCTTCTTTTTGCGATTCATTTTCTCCGGTAAATTTCACATTATATCCAGGTGGCAGTTTTATTTTTTTAAGCATTGGCTCTGCTTTTTTTCTTACAACAGCACCTGGTACTTTGGTTTCATCAACATTGGCACTGACGGTTATTGTCCTGTTATTATTGACTCTGACAATATCACCAAGGCTTCCTGAGTATTCAATCTTCGCAATGGTTGTTAAAGGGATGATTTGTCCCGTTGGAGTCGGGATCATGAGTTTGTGCAGGATATCAACAACATTTCTATCCTTTTTAGAGAGTTTAACAACAATATCGTATTCTTCGTCACCCTCATAATAAGTTGAAACATTAAGCCCGTTATAGGCGGTTTTTATGGCAAAACCCAGGGCGCTTGTGCTGAGATTGAACAAGGATGCTCTTTGTCGGTCAATATGCACCTTAATGCTTGGAAGCCCTTTGACATAATTATCTTTAATATCTTTTACATTGGGTATTTCTGCAAGTGTGGCTTTGATTTGTTCTGCAATTTTATCAATAATATCAAAATTATAACCTGATATTTCAATATTAATGGGAGGCCCTGTGGGTGGACCTTCTTTTTTTTCTTCCACTGTGATTTTTGCCCCGGCAATATTTTTTATGCGTTCTCTTAATTTATTCATATCAATATTGGTTGAAGTCTTGCGATCGTCAAAATCAAGAAATTGAACACCAATATGGTTGGGAAGGTTTGATCCAAAGGAAAAGCCTCCGCCGGAACCTTGTACAGCCTTGGTGTATAAATGTTCAATATTGTTTATATTGGTTGGTGCCATGAATTTGTTATTTTTAAAATCTTCATGTTCCTGAAGCCTTAAAGCATTTTTATAGATTGTATTAAAAGGTGTATTGTCAGCACTGGTCTGTTCTGGTCCTGATATTGCAATTTCAGTTTCACGTATTATTCTGTCAATATATTGAAGATCAGCGCCTTCCGGGGGGTCGATATTGATATTAACAGAGGTTGGATCAATCTTTGGAAAGAATTCAACCGGTTTTTCAATGCCAATACCTATAAGCCATATTTCAAATAGAATAATCAATAAGGCAAAGGCAGATAATAAGGTGACACCTCGATAATTAAGTACTGTTTTCATAATTTTTTCATAGAGGGTAAGGATAAACCCTTCAATTTTTATGGGCTCTTCTCCTTTGCTTGCTATTTTTTTACCAAGGTCTTTATCAGCAGATAAACTGGTCTCTGTTTTGTTTGCTTTCATAAAAATTGCACACAGGGCAGGATTTATCACAAGTGCTACAAAAAGGCTGGATGATAGTGTGATAATAAGGGTTATGGGTAGGTATTTCATAAATTCTCCCATAATCCCGGGCCAGAAAATTAAAGGAATAAAAGCAGCAAGGGTTGTAAGGGTTGAACCGATTACAGGCCAGGCAACTTCGCTTGTTGCCTTCATTGCAGCATCTATTTTAGGAACTCCCTGTTGTATGTACCGATAGATATTTTCTATGATTACAATGGCATTGTCCACAAGCATACCAAGGGCAAGGGTAAGGGAAAAAAGTACGACCATATTTAATGTGATTCCCATGGCATATAAACATGCAAAAGATAGAAACATGGAAAAAGGGATTGCAAGCCCCACTAAAAGGGCATTCCTGAATCCCATGGAGAGAAACAATACTATAACAACAAGAATAAGACCTGTGATTATGTTGTTTTCAAGGTCTGCCACCATGGCTTTTATTTTTTTTGTTTCATCCATTAATTTGGTTGTTTTTGTGTTTTTAGGAAAGGTTTGCTGGGCTTGTTTAACAACGTTATCAACTTTTTTGGCAACTTGAATTATATTTTCCCCAACTCTTTTTTTCACAGATATATTTACAGCATCAATCCCGTCAAGCCTTGAAATACTGGTTAAGTCCTTATTGCCGTCAACAACTTTTGCAACATCTTTTAAATAGACAGGGCTGCCTTTATGGGTTGCTACAACCAGGTGCAAAAGCTCATCCGGTGATTTGAATTCTCCGGGGACTCTCATTATGTAACGTCCGTTGCCAAGGGTGATGGCACCGCCTGAAGTGTTCTGGTTTTCGCTTGAGATGGCAGATTGAAGGGCAAGTATGGGAATTCTGAAATAGGCAAGCTTGTCTGTATCCACCTCAACTCTGATCTCCCGTTCAATACCTCCTGTGACCTCGGCTTCAAGTACTCCCGGAACAGCTTCAATGTCATCGGCAAGGTCATCGGCAAGCTGTTTTAAAACCCGTGCCCCGCATTCTCCTGATAAGGTATAAATAACTATGGGCATTTCTGAAAAATTTACTTCATAAACAGAAGGGTCACTTTCAAGATCCCTTGGCAATTCCTGCTTTGCTTCATCAACTTTGTCTTTTACCTTTGGCAGAACTTCATCAATGTCAGTGCCTGGAGTAAATTCAATATTGATTTTTGAAACACCTTCGGAACTGACCGATGTAATATTTTTTACATTATCAAGCCCTTTTAGTTTTTTTTCTATTTTGATTGTAATACTGTTTTCAATATCTTTGGCAGACACACCTCTATAATCGGTTTTTATAAAAACATATGGTATTGTGATATCAGGCGCACTCTCTCTAGGTAAAGTGATATATGAATAAATCCCTGTGAGGAGAATAATAAAAGAAAGTACAAGAACACTTGTTCGATTTTTGATTGCAGTATCTGAAATTATCATTTAGACAATTCCTCCATGGTCAAAACATTTTTTGTAATTTTGACCTTTTCCTTATTGGATATAAGGCGCTGTCCCATCACTACAACTTTGTCATGGGGGTTCAGCCCTTTTTTTATCTGGATTCTCCATTGATCAAGAAAACCTTTTTCAACTTTTTTAAAAAAAGCAATCCCATTTTTAACTACATACACGCCGTCATTACCATTTTTGTTGACCAGGGCATACATTGGAACAGCAAGACCGTCTTTAATATAGTGTTTTGTAATTTTAACCCTTGCAAACATTCCAGGGAGGATTTTTTTCTCAAAATTATCTACACTTATTTCAAGATTATACAACCTTGCAAAATCATCAGTAGTTTTATGGAGATAATACCGCTTTCCTAAAAAGTGTCTGCTATTCAGCGCATCAATTTCAATATCAAATTCATCAATATTTCTTACAATATCAATATCAGATTCAGGGATTCCAACTTCTATTTTGATTTTATTAATCTGCAGAATTTTTGCAACAGGTTTGCCAGGATCCAGGAATGAACCCTGTTCTATAAAGACCTTGTCTATTATGCCATCCATGGGAGCTTTGATTGTACATCTTAAAAGGTTAAGCATAGCATTGTCCATGCGTGCTTTTGCCTGTTTTAATGTGGCTGTTACATCGTCAACCTGGGATTGGGTTATAAATTTTTTCTTTTTTAGTGCAATTAATCTTTTTTCCGTAGTTAATAAAGTTTTATAGGAAGCTTTGGCTGCATTATATGAATTCTCGTAATCTCTTTTATCTATTATTGCAAGCACATCACCTGTTTTTACAGGACTTCCCTCTGTAATTTTTTTGATTATAACTTTACCACGAACTTCTGTTACAATGATTAAGGATTTCCACGGTATAGCCTGACCCGGTAAATTTATTACTTCCTGTACAGGGCAGGGAATAATTTCCATGGTTATAACATTGGTTAGTGGTTTTTGAATTTTTTTTGAATTTTTTTCTTTTTGTTTTAAAGACTCCCCCTTGGATTTGATAACCATTCCAAGCAGAGAAATCGTTCCTAAAAGAATAATAATTATAACAAGACTGATTATTAATTTTTTTTGTTTTTTTTGTTCCATTTTAAATAGCCCTTTTAATCATTATTTTTATTAAAGTCAGTGCGCATGGCAAAGCAGAAGAATAATATAGTCAATAAAATTGATATGGCAAACATCAATTTATAGGCGTTTTCATGCATGTATCCAAGCGTGTCAAGCATAATACCATAAATCACAGGCAGACCCGAACCAAAGGCCATTGTGAGAAGGGGCGCAACAGCAAAATAGCCTGTGGCATCTTCTTTATTTGAAAACATTTTAACAGACGGTGAAAAAATAATACTTCTTGTTCCTCGTACCATACCAAAAAGAAAACTTGCAAAAAGAAAACCTTTTAGATCTGGATAAAAAATAAGAATTAAAAGCCCTGATATGGTATATAATTTTGTGCTTAAATACTTTTTTTTCAAGGTCATGAATTTTAAAAAATCTAATGGACCAAATAAGAGATTTGCCGAGATTGATCCCATACAATATACACCTACAAACAGCCCTGCCGCGGTTGAACTTTTTATACTGAAAAATTGAGTTGCATAAATACCATAAAAGGATAGAGTCGTGATATTTATATAATTATCCAGGTCACCAAGAAGATATGTTAAAAAATTTTTGTTTTTTATAATTTCCAGAAAAGTGTTTTTAGTGTGGTGAAAAAAAGATTCATTATTTTTAAGTAATATTTCATCATTGGAAATTTCTTTAATAAAGAGAAAACAGGATGAACCAATAAGGAATAATAGACCTGTGCTGAAAAAGATATAAGCTGCATTTATAGTGGTAAGCTCAAATTGTTCTATTGTTTTTAAAATTAAAAAACTGCCTATAAGTTTTGCTAAACTCTGTGCGCCCATCATTATCCCAAAACCTGCAACAGTCTTTTTTTCAGAAAATATTTTTACAAGGAAATTCAGCCAGACAGGTAAAACCAAACCTATGCTTAATGAAAACATCATGTATGACAAAAAAAAGAGCACAAGAATATAAGAAGGTTTTGTAACAAAAAAAAGAGATATACCAAAAAAAATAATGGCAAGGGAAGAAAAAAAATGTAAATTCATTACAATGTTTTTTTTGGTTTTCTGGTTACGGGTCAAATAGCTTGAAAGCAGAGGCGAAGTTGATATCCCGGTGATAAAAATACAAGGAGCAAGTCCTATGATAAAATCAGATGCTCCCAGAGATTTTAAAAATATCTGGAGGAATGTTGATTCAAAAAGTATTGGAATGCCAAGACCCCAGATAAATTCCACAAGGGAGACTGAAGTTGCATTTCTTAAAAAATATTTGTCTTTTTCTATATCGTTATTCATTAAAAAGAAAAGCCCTTTTGGCTTTTGTATAGCTATCCAAAGGATATTCATTAAAGAATATTATTATATCAGGGTAAAATCATTATTGTTTAATAAATAGCTATATATTAATTAAACATTTCTTGTGCTGCGTTAACAATATTCTCAGAAGTAAAACCGTATTTTTCAAGGACTTTACCCCCAGGAGCCGATGCCCCGAATTTATCAATGGAGATAATTTTCCCGTTTTTTCCTGTGAAACGCTCCCATCCCATGGATATCCCTGCTTCAACAGCTATACGCCTGGTAATTTTTTCAGGGAGGATCCTTTCTTTGTAGATGGCGGGAGATTTGGAAAAAAGTTCCCAGGAAGGCATGCTTACAACTCTTGTGCCTTTTCCGTCTTTTTCAAGTATTTTAGCTGCCTCTATACATATGTGGAGCTCGGCACCAGTACCAATAAGAATAATATCTATATTATCAGAGCCTTTGCCTGATTCTTTTATAACATAGGCACCATTGCTCACATTTCCATTCCCTTTGGGCTGATCAATAATTTTGTCAAGAATCGGAAGCTTTTGGCGGCTCAATAAAAGAGCTGTGGGGGCATCAACTGATTTTAGTGCTAATTTCCAGCTCTGGGCTGTTTCATTAAAATCAGCAGGTCTGATAACATTCAGCCCCGGGATTGCCCTCAGGGAAGCTATGTGTTCAACAGGCTGGTGCGTAGGTCCGTCTTCTCCCACTGCAACACTGTCATGGGTAAAGACATAGATAGTAGGAAGTTTCATTAAAGATGCCACTCGTATTGCCGGGCGCATATAATCGGCAAATACAAGGAAAGTACCTCCAAAAGGTCTGATACCTCCATGGAGAAACATTCCGGACATGATAGAACCCATTGCATGCTCACGTATGCCAAATCTTATATTTCGACCTTCATAGGTTTCTTTTTGAAAGACTTCTTCGCCGTCAAGAAATGTTTTGTTTGAAGGTGCAAGATCTGCTGATCCTCCCATGAGGGTTGGAAGATTTTTTGCAATTGAATTTAATACTTTTCCGGAAGCCGCTCTTGTGGCAATGGGACCGTCTGAAGGAGAAAGAATTTGTATGTCTTTGTCCCAGCCCTGGGTTAAAAATCCTGAAACAGCATCAACAAAGCTTATAGCAAGGTCAGGGAATTTTTTCTTATACTGGTCATAAATCATCTGCCATTTGTCTTCTGATTCCTGCCCTTTTGTTAATGTTTTTCTGCACTCTTTTAAAGCATCATCAGGAACATGGAAATCTTTATTTGTTGGAAAACCATAATTTTCTTTTACAAGTTTTATTTCATCTGCTCCAAGGGGTGCACCATGGGCATCGGAAGTGCCTTGTTTGTTCGGGCTCCCATAGGCTATTTCAGTTTTACACTGGATAAGAGTCGGCTTTTCTGTCTCATCTTTGGCATTGCAAAGAGCTTTATGGATTTTATCAATGTTATTACCGTCTTTAATTTTAATGACCTGCCATTGCATACTTTCAAATTTTGTTTTGATATCTTCACTGGAAGCAATGTCGGTTTTGCCTTCAATGGTAATGGAATTATCATCATGAATTAATATGAGTTTTCCAAGACCAAGGTGCCCTGCAAGGGAAACACTTTCCATGGCAACACCCTCCATGAGGTCTCCGTCTCCGCAGATTACATAGGTGTGATGATTAATTATTGTTTTATCTTCTTTATTAAATTTTGCTGCAAGGTGGCATTCAGCCATTGCCATGCCAACACCATTGGCAATTCCTTGACCAAGGGGACCTGTGGTTGTCTCAACACCGGTGGTATGACCGAATTCAGGGTGCCCTGGAGTTTTGCTTCCCCATTGTCTGAAATTTTTAATGTCATCAATGGTTAAACCGTAACCATGCAGGAAAAGAAGGCTGTAAAGCAGCATGGAAGCATGACCCCCGGATAGTACAAATCTATCCCTGTCCACCCAGGATGTGTTTTTTGGATTATGTTTAAGAAAATACTTCCATATAACATGGGCAACAGGCGCAAGTCCCATGGGAGCCCCTGGATGACCTGAGTTGGCTTTCTGGATGGCATCAATGCTCAGTGTCCTTATGGTATTTATACATGTCTGATCAATAGCTTTGTCAATTTTTTCTGTGGCAGTCATTATTCTCTCCTGTCGGTATTAATTTATAATGCCCTCATATATTCGGGTCTTAATTCAATATTTCCTTTTAATGCCTCGGCAATGAGGTTTAGTGTTTTTTCTTTTTCCATGGGAAGTTTAGCCCTTATGGGTAAATAATTTGAAGCATGATTTGCATGGAAAAGTCCTGAAGAAAGGTTGGTTGCCGAAATCATAAGTCCAAGCTCTTCAAGCATTTCCTTTGGTGTTAAAAGTTCAAAAATTCCTTTTTGATAATCTTCATATAATTCGGTTCCGGGGATCAGCATAAGGCTTAATGCACCGACAAATTCAGGGTCAATTTCAGATAAAACCCTGCCGGTTTCTTCTGCATGAATTTTTGAACGTTTTTTGCCTGCAAGACCAATAAGAACAGTGATGGAAAGTTTTATTCCTGCACGTCTGATCTTTTTCCCCATCTTAATCATTCGATCAGAATCCGCACCTTTTTTAATATTTTTAAGGGTAATATCATCACCTGACTCAAGACCCATATAGGCAATTTTAAGACCAAGTTCATGGAGCTCTTTAAGATCCTGTTCGGTTTTCATATTTATGCTTTTGGTGTTGGCATAAAGACCAACCTGATGAACCCAGGGCAGGCGTTTCTGAATCTGCTTAAGTATTTTTACAAGTCGTTTTTGTGGTATTATTAGAGCATCACCGTCACAAATAAAAAGTTTATTCTGGCGCTGCATATGTTTTGCTGCGAATTCAATATCTTTAAAAATTATATCATTTTTTTTAATATTAAATCGTTTGCCTTGAAAAGTTCCACAAAATGTACATTTATTATGAGAACATCCAAGAGTTACCTGTAATAATATACTGTCAGCCTCGCTGGGAGGTCTGATCATGTCACCTTCATAATGCATATATTCCACCCCTTAAAATTAAGCATACAACATAGCAGATTAAACTTGGAAAATCAAAGACTTGTTTTTAAACAAACTCCTATGTTTTGCATCAATACGGGTGCAGTAATATAAGATATTACATGGTATTCTATTTTATAAGGCGGAAAATATAAGGGTATCTATATGATTTGCCTTCGCTTGTTTTGATAGCTGCAATAATTGTAAGAACAATATCTGCTATTGTAAGAATAAACAATAAAACCCAGCCGACCATAATTACAATCAAAATAGCAGCAAGAATAGCATAAACAGTCATGGATATTTGAAAATTCAATGCTTCTTTTCCCTGTTCATCAACAAAGCTGAATTCATCTTTTTTTATCAGCCAGACAACAAGGGGGCCAATGATATTTCCAAAGGGTATTCCGATAAAAGTGCAAAGTCCTAATAAATGGCATAGCATTGCCCAGGTGTGTGCCGGGTTGTTGAGTTTCTTAGTCATATAATCTCCCTGAAAATTGTATAATTATAATTATAATTTTTTATTAAAAACAAATACCAGAAAAAAAAATAGAAGGCAAGTGCAATGCAGGCAGCTCAGCAATCCCCGGTCAAAAATTATTTTAAAGATTAACAAGTGTAATATAGTCAAAATATTTACATACAATTTTGTTTTTTTGGTTATTATAGGGAGATAAAAGGAAGAAGTGAGGCTTGTCAAGCCTCACTTTACCCGATCTTATACCCTGAAAGACAATATGACATTGTTGTTTTATAACGAAATAATATCCGTATCTGCCATGATTATATTTTATATCCAGTATGGTTTGTAAAATATAAAAAT
>Ga0256845_1000544_pt1 | contig 35028 bp, 66 predicted proteins | sample RiftiametaG_FD_189101 | JGI IMG/M metagenome (GOLD analysis project Ga0256845, IMG submission 189101) | Tube worm associated microbial communities from hydrothermal vent at the East Pacific Rise, Pacific Ocean - Riftia | ecosystem: Host-associated > Annelida > Integument > Unclassified ...
AAGTAGAGGCGTCGAATGGGATGGTAATGACGATTATTCAGGCGGCGACGGAGGGGGTGGGATGTCGGAGAACGACAAGCTGTATAGGTACAGGTTTTCTATCCCTACGCCAGCAGGCAAGCCGAAGCAGCCTAATTTAGTGCCTGGCAAACCGGCAACTAAACGTATTTTAATTTTGGACGATCCACCGTTTTGTCTTTATGAGCATTCGCTTTATTCTTACCCAGGTGCTTGGAAGTTACTGGGCACATTTGTTGCGATTTGTCTGAAGCGAAACGGATTGCACGAAGAGGGATGTCCGTTGTGCGACGACCGAGCGTTTCCTTCGTTTACCGGATACTATCCAGTGATCGACATGGGACAGGTCGAATACGTCGGTGGGGAGGCGCGGCTTCACCATGAGACATGGACTGACAAGGACGGAGAGACCCACGAGAGGTCATTCCAGCGGAAAATACTAGGAGCCAAACGCGGCAGTAATGACAAGCCTGGTGTGCTTAGGACGTTGCAGTTACAGACGGAGCGACGGGGAGGCAGCCTAAAGGGCACTATTTGGGACGTCACACGCGGGGGGGTTAAGAGCGCCGCTGTAGGTGATGCTTGGGAGTACGTTGATAAGATTTTGCCGCAGGATTTTCATGCCTATTTGGTCGGGCTTGGCGCAAATAAGGAGACTCTTAACGTGGATCCTCCTGTTTTTTATTCCGAAGGTGGATCTGGCATAGAAGACGGTCTTTTCAATATTAACGCTGACGATTATCGCAACAAGTTGGTGCGCATTACTGATCAGGGGGGGGACGAGCCTCGCCAAGTTAATCAACAGGACGGATCGGCACAGGCTTCTGGTGCGGGGTTTGGGGCTAATGGGGACGACGACGATATTCCTTTTTAGCTGTTAGTGTTTTTGTTTAGAAACTAGGAGATTTCATGGAAGTTATAGTCGGCGGATTGGTCTGGTTGCCCATGTCAGAGTTGACGGGACAGCAAATTGTCAACTTGAAAGATAAATTAACTGTCTACCCTAAGAAAACGACAAGCTTGGGCAACAAGTCCGATCCGCCGCCTATTTTCATGTTCGAGGAGCGCGGTGAAATGCTAGGTGTTCCTCGTGGTTTTTACCGTAAAAACATTACAAAAAACCACACTGAAAAGCTCATGATTGGGTACGGGACGCCGATGGCGAAGTTCGGCACCAAGTACAGGGCGGACGGACACTTCGTGGAACAAGGTGCGGTTTTGCGCATGTTCGAAAGCCAGATGGAGGATAAGAAGTGGGGTAGTTTCCTGCTGGAGGCTGGGTGTGGATTTGGCAAGACCAATTTAGCGTTAGAGCTTGCGCGTCGTATAGGGCGTCGGACTCTTATAATTGTGCATCAAGAATTTTTTCTGACGCAATGGAAAGATAGGATTTTGGAGTTCATGCCAGACGCTCGGGTTGGTATTATTCGGCAGAAGACAGTGGACTATGAGGACAAGGATTTTGTAATTGCGATGATTCAATCGCTTTCGCGGGATACTGACGGCACAAAGTATTCTGGCATTTATAAAGCGTTTGGAACTCTTATAAGCGACGAATGTCATAGGATTTCAGCGGCGAGTTGGTCCGGGGTAATAAGCAAATTCAACGCTGCTTGGAGGGTGGGGCTGACTGCTACACCAAGGAGACTGGACAAGACACAGGATGTATTTTTCAATCACATTAGCGAGATTTCTTATTCAGCGGAGACTGACGCGCAAATTCCAAAGTTGCGAGTTTTAAAGACGACGGCAAGATTGAAAGAGATTCACAGGGGGACGTACCGTGTAAGCCCGAAGGATCTCAATAGTGCGCAGATCATAACTCAGTTAGGTGCCGATCATTTTAGGTCGAAGGATATTGTTGATCAAATAGTTTTGGCAGTGAAGGCAGAACGCAAGATCATGGTAGTTAGTGAGCGCATTTCACACTTGAAGCATATGGGCGATTTGCTTACGGATTCTCTGTTTGATATGGAGCTTCCTTTCGTGCCTAAAATTGACTATTACACGGGAGAATGGTTTTCGGGCGAGGTGTGGGAGCAGCGGGGCAAGGGGCACAAAAAGGGCGATCCCAAGATGTCCAAGCGCACACAAGCAGAACTGGACAAGGCTACAGAGGCAAACGTTATATTTGCCACCAAGCAGATGACAAGTGAAGGCCTTGATATTCAGGCTCTTGATGTTTTGGTTTTGGCAACGCCGATGAGTGATATTGAACAAATTGTAGGGCGTGTACGACGTTGGTGTACTGCTGATAGTAAGAAGTGTAAACGGTTGTGTCGGTGGAGGGCTGGAAGGTGTACAGAGAAACCTGTGCCTATTGTTGTTGATGTTGTTGATGAAAAGATCGAACAGTTGAAATCAAAATGGCGCAGGCGTCGCGTCTTTTATACTAAAATGGGGACGCTAGAAAAATAGGAGCGGGTATGTCTGACAGTGGAACAAAAAAAAGCGAAGTGCGAAAAGACCGAAGTGCATATCAAAAGGCTTATTACGAGTCTAAGAGACAGGAATTATCGGCGAAGCGCAAGTCTCGGTACCGGAGCGATCCAGAGGCACGGCGTAAAGCGATTGAAAACGCAAGGGCATATAGAATTAAAAAAAAGGCGGAGAGAGATCGTTTGATAAAGGAAGGCAAGATTGAACCTAAGTACGCAACTGGACCAAGGCTGCCGGTAGACGTGGAAGTTGATGGGCGATTGGTGCCTGCGTATACGATTACGACGGTGTCCAAGAGAGTGAAGAGATCCGTAGCGGCCTTGAACGCTTGGTCTAACTCGAAAATGATGCCGCTGACTCCGTTTCGTTCACCAAGGGGAGATCGTCTGTACACTGACGGGATGATAATGGTGATTAAGATGGCAGTTCAGTCTCGCGGTTTAGTGCGCAAGAGCGACGGACTTTACGGCGAGATTGTTGAAGGATGGAAAGAGATCGGAATCAGGGTTGACTAAGCCTTTTTTGTGTTGTAAGGTTGTTTTATGAATTTGCCCTAGATAGGGTGTTATGAAAGGTTGAAAGATGAACACTGTTGAAGGAAAGAGGTCGGAGTCTATCACTGTAAAAGATGGAGGATCTCCCGTGTCCGATTCATTTGATCAAGGCGCAGGGGCACAGGCACAGCATGGAAATGCGGAGGGTTTGATCCGTGTAGGGTTTGAGAGTGGGCGTACAATAGGTCTACGCGCATACGAGTTTGCGCGTGTGCGCATTGGGCTGCGCGTTGCGGTGCCTGACGGGGTGCCTGTGGATTCTGCAAAGCTGGAGATGGAGGACTTTATCCGGGAGCTTGTCGAAAGAGAAGAGGCGGGTGTGTCTGGCGTCGACAGAACGGAGAGGGAGATCGACTTGCCCTTGCTTGGGCAATGTATTGGAAGGGTTTTTGTTTTGAGCTATGGATTGACTCTTAAGAGTACTGTTAATAAATTCGAGTCACATCAAGTGGACTTAATGACAGAATTGCCTATTACGGACGGTCCAGAGTATGATTTGTGGAGGGTTTTCGAATTGACTTCTGACGATCTTGTTGCAGATTTGGAAAGACATAAAGAGCGAATAAAAAATCCCGATACGGGATTATAAGAGGTGATATGGCTCGCAATTCAAAATTGAAAAAGCTCCGGTTGGCGGTAAACAAAGAACATGGAAAAGGCGCGTTAGGGATTCCTTCTCGTGTGGTTCTTCAGCGTTTGACGACGGGTAGCTTGTCGTTTGACCGTGCGCTAGGGGGAGGGTTGCCTGTGGGTAGGACGATCATTTTCAGAGGTTCCGAATCCAGTGGTAAAACGACAGCGGCGTATCGGTGCATGGGGGTTGCGCAGGATCTGTGCGCTAATTGTTTGCGACCTGTAAACGAACTTAAGTTCGTTGATGTTGGCGATGGAGAGCGGGAGGCCGTTGGGGAATGCGACTGCTACGCCAAGGGATTGTTTGCTGCGAAACAATATCCAGATGAAAAGGCGGACGAGTACAAGGAGCGAATAGCTCGGTACAAGACGAATTCTTACGAGGAGTTCAGGGTTGCGCTGGTAGATCCAGAGGGGTCTTGGGATGTTGAGTGGGCGGAGCGGCTTGGTGTTGATCCTACACGGTTGTTATATATATGTCCTGATTCGGCAGAAGAGGCGGGTGACGTTTACGATGAAGTGTTGCGTACTGGAGAAATCGATCTGATTGTTCTGGACTCTATCGCAATGATGACGCCTTCGGTCGAGATCGAAAAATCTCTAGTAGAACAGCAGCAGGGGTTGCAAGCGCGTATTTTTGGAAAATTCACGCGCAAGGTTGTGGCGGCTACAAATACGGTCGTGCGTGAATATGGTCGCCTTCCTACTCAATTGTGGATTAATCAAGAGAGACAAAAGATTGGTATTTCGTTCGGGGACAATACGGTTTTGCCTGCTGGTTTGGCGCAATTGTTTGCGGCAAGTGTAATAGTTAAAATGTGGGCGTCAAAGTGGCAACGTGAGGTTCGCGACGATGACTTGATCAAGGAGCATCAAACCGAGATTGCTTCTAAAGTTCGGATGAATTTCAAGGTTACAAAAAACAAAACTGCACCAGCAATGCAGACGGGATCATATGAACTTTGGATCGCGGGGGACAAGGCAGGCGAGATTGATGAGTTGAAATATTTTGTGGCCATGGCTGAAAAATTTGGATTGTATAAAGACGAGGGTAAGGGTACAAAGAGAAGGTGGATTGTTGGCGATGAGGAGTACAAAACGTTGAAGGCGGCGATGGCTAGGTTGCAGGAGCCAGCCGTGTATCAGGCTATGCGTGCAATGATGCTCAAAAAGCTCTTGGTGTATTGATGGGACGGTTTAGTCCGCAGCGATATTCTGGGAGTTCGGACAGTTCACCGACGGGGCAAGAGAACAGACTTGCTGCCCGGTTGGGGGGCAAGAGGGTTAGGGGATCTGGTGCCAGTATGTACTCGAAGGGCGACGTGCGGGACGTCCCTGGGGGTGACATAGGGTTTCTTGTGGAGTGCAAACAAACGATCCATGCCAGTTTGTCAGTAAAATGGGAGTGGTTGCGCAAAATTACGGCGGAGGCGAATGCTGTACAAGCGGAGCCTGCGTTGGCAATTGAGATAAAAGGTGGTAAGGAAGATCCGCTGGTTGATCGCGACTGGGTCATGATTCCGGCGCGGGTTTTTGAGAAATTGAAAGGGTAGGTTATTATGAACTTGGATTTGGGGTTAGATTGGGGGGGCGCTCTTTATCGCGGCTGGTCGCGATTGCTTGATTTTTTGATGCGCAAGCGGAGGATGCTTGTTGTTCCTGCTATAAAGTCGGGCTGGCGTAGCATATCTGTTGATGACATTGTTTCGGTCCAGCCTATGGTAAAAAACCCCGTGACTGGACGTTGGTTGCAGTATGAGTACAAGGGGGAGTTTCTTGACTATCCTGCGTTGTTGGTGTGCAAGGCACTAGATGCGTTCCCCGAGGCGTGTGAGTGTCCATATTGTTTTGTTTTGCGGGATCGGGAGGTGAGTGCGTATTATCAGAATCTACTGGTAGACGAGGCGATCCGGCGCGGTTTGAAACTTAGCAAAATATTACGCGGGGAGGTAAGATTCTCTGAGGGGGCGGTATATCAGTTCGTAGCAAAGTCTGCGCTTGACAGGTGGATAGGTCTGGCTGGAAAGTCTTTTTCTAACGTGGTGATGATGTATGAAGAGTAATAGAATTTCTAATTCGTTGGCTAACAATGAGGTCGTGAATATCGTTGTGGTGCCTCCGCTTTCGACCTTGTGTGACATTGAGAGTATGGGTAGAACACGATTCCGACAGGGATGATTTTATAAAGTGGGTCAATCTTTTGGCAGAGGGATATAAGGAATGGCGAGTAAAACCAAAATAAGTTGGACCGAGAAAACCTGGAATCCCGTGATGGGATGCACCAAGGTGTCTGCGGGGTGTAAGAACTGTTATGCGTTGAACATGATAAGTCGTTTTGAAGGGTCTAAGGGATGGCCCGACAGAGGCGAAGTAGGTGTGACTTTGTTTCCTGATCGGATTGGGGCACCTAGCAAGTGGAAAAATCCTTCAAACATTTTTGTGTGTTCAATGAGCGATTTGTTTCACGACGATGTTCCTGATTCGTTAATCTATGACGTTTATGAGGAAATGATGTACGGTGATGGGAGTCGTCATGTTTATCAAATCCTCACCAAACGACCAGAACGGATGCGAGACATTGTTGGACGTTTGGATGAGCTTGATTTTATGCGTCACAAGGTCAACTTGTGGCATGGTGTTACAGTGGAGAACACTGACAATCTCTGGCGGATAGATGTTTTAAGGGAAATTAGTGTGGTCAATAAGTTTGTGTCTTTTGAACCGTTGATCGGTCCTGTACATCCAGGTTTAGAGGGGATTAACATGGCGGTGGTAGGCGGAGAGTCTGGGGCGGCGGCGCGGACTATGGATTTAACGTGGGTGTCAGATATACTTGGTGCGGCTAATACGGCGGGATGTGGTTTTTATTTTAAACAGATGGGTTCGGTATTGTCCGCAAAATTAGGATTCAAAGGGGCGGGAACGAATCCTAGCGATTGGCCAGGCTGGCTGGCAAAAAAACATACATGGCTATAGTTGACAAATGCTATACTGTGAGCTATGCTGTATATAACAGTGCAAGGGGCATTGCTATATACAAAGGGGTTTCAGATGTTTAAGTTTTTATTTTTAACAATGGTTTTTGTGGTTGGATGCGGCGATACAGTTTATATTACGGAGGTCTTGTCTGACGGGGGGGTGACCGACGGGGATACGGATGGAGATTCTGACGAGGATTTCGATGAAGATTCTGGCGGAGATTCTGACGGAAATCACGACGGAGGTATTACAGGGGATGCGGGGGAGTGTGTGCAGGTAAATATTCCAGATCTTTTTTTGCGGGGGTTGATATTGTCCGAAGCTAAGGTTTCAACGGACGAAATATTGTGTCAGTCGGATGTTGAGGGGATTGGTTCGATTGTCCAGGATCAAACGATGAAGGGGTCTGTTCGCGATCTTTCAGGAATAGAAAATCTTGTCAATCTTAGGTTTCTAAAAATACGATTGTCAGATCCAGATCATGCGCATGCAGATTTGTTGACGGGACTGTCGTTGGGGCAGATCTCGTTCTTGCCGCGTTTTGGCATTGACGCAGACAATGGATCTGGGGATTTGCGATGGATCGAAAATCTATATATGGATATACCGGGAGAGCAAAGGGCATTGCTTTCGTTGATTGGGGCGTTTGACCCAGACGGCGGGAACATGAAGTCCTTTTTTGATCCTCTTTGCGATAGCATGGGAGGAGCGGATATTGAGGTACAGGTTGCGTTCGTCGCTATGGGAGAGAAAGAGGGGTGGGAGGTCCAGGAGTCTTTCTGCCAGCGATGGACGCATAGACAATGCAAGGGGCGATTTAAAATTCAATGCCCATAACCGGCGAACTTGAGTTCGTTTCAGGAGTAAAAATGTTTAATTGTAACCGGGTAGAAACGAGTCGGCTGATGGATGGACAGGCAACGGGAGTCGCAAGGGTGTATGACGAATGCCCTCACGTTGTCGGAGGGGAAATAGTGTTAACCTCGAAATTCTTGGATGATTCTGGACGGAGTATTCCTTTTGCCAAGGCGACGATTGTTTCTGTGCGCCCTGGTACGTTCGGGGAATTCAGACATGATTCAATGATCCCAGAAATGGACGGGTATGCGAACGGGGAGGAATGGGCGGGGCATATGCGCCGATGGTATCCTGCCATTGGCGATTCTGTAAAAATGTTTCATCTGAAGCTGCGTGTTTTTGAGATGGACAAGGAGGCTGGACAGCGAGGGGACGTTGATTAGTTCTTTTGGTTTAAGAGCTATTGACAAATCGTTGTTAGTGTCGTACTGGTTGCTAAGATATTGCTCGCGTTGGGCAATTGTAAAGGAGTTGTAATGCTGGGAGATATTGCACATCAAAGCATGGGCGTCGTGGAGCGCCGTTCTGTTTCAAAAAAGTTCAAAGAAGCGCTACTTCAAGGGTGGGTAGAGCCCAGGGCAGTCAGTGTTCCGACGCTGGTAAGGCAGAAGGAAGCTTGGAGGGAATTGTGGTTATATGCCAGCGGAACCAACACATGGTGTCCGCGCAAATATGCATTGATGGCTGTCCATGGCGTAAAGACTGCGACTGTCAAGCCAGAGACTCAATACCTGTTTGATACGGGAACTGCTTATCACACTATGTTTCAGGGCGGCATGTTACAGGGACTCAAGAGCGCTAGATTGTTAGGATCATGGCAGCGTACAATGTGGGGAGCAGAAGAGCGTGCGGGATGGGGCGTTCATGGGGGCGTGAGGGACGTTGTAGGAGACGAGGAGCCGATAAGCGTTCTAAAAGGTGTCGTTCCATGCCCAGAGGGAACAGGCTGGAAATATGTAGAGCCAAAATTCAGAACGTTGGACACTCGCATTGTGGTCAAGTTAGACGGCATTTTAGAGTGGGACGACGACGAAGATCTTGAAATTGTAGAGATCAAGACCGAAAAAATGGCTGCGCGGGAAATCTTAGATCCTTTTTATGGTGGGTGGGCGCGTTCGAAACATATCGAGCAGGTTATGATCGGGATGTATGCGACTGGGATAAGGCGTGCTCGTATTATTTATGTATTCAAGGACGCTCCGTCGTTGTCGTCGTCTATCCTGGAGGTTGTGATCCATTACGATGAAGAGATTGTCAACGATCTTCTGACGAAGGCTAAACGGTGTGTTAGCGCGATCAGGATGATCGACAAAATGAAAGTGACTGACGATTTTGATCCTGAAGATGGCTGTATCCCCAATATTGACGTTTGGTTTGATAACACATTGCCGCGTCCGACAGAATGTGCGTTAAAAAGCAAGGGTCCGGCGCTCTATTGCGATGCGCGTGAGCCTTGTTTTCCCAAGGGGTATCGTAAAAAGAAACAACCTAAGAAGGACTAGGCATGGAGCTAAAACATGGAGATCTTAGGGTCCATAAAGATGTTGGACCTTGTACTATTCTGGCGCTGGAGGGGCGTGTTGGGGTTTTGGTGGCGGTTCGCAATCAGACTGATGGCAAGTTTAGCGCTGTTTATGCAGTGGATTCGCTGTGCGAGGATGGCTGGAGTCGCCCTCGAAAGCGGTGGAAATGGACACAGGATAAGATCGATATTGCTGTTGATCTGAGAAAATCGGGAAAAAGTCAAGGCGAAATAGCTATTGAAATGGAGTGTTCCAGGTCGGAGATAGGGCGAATTTTGCGAAGCGTTATAGGGGTTGACACTGGACATGCGCAGCGTTGTGCTCCTGCGCTTGAGGGTGATGATATTGAGGAGATAGGAAGGTTGCATAGCGAGGGGTATGGGGCTACATTGATTGCTGATTGGATAGGTTGTAGTGCTCATACTGTTAGGAAATTCATTAGGAAGGCCGAAGTTCGTGTATATAACGAGTCAAAAAATGAGGAAGGTTAGCAATCGTATTCCTAATATGGCTGATCTGTTGACGGATCTTTCTTGCTTGTCCCCGAGTGAGGGCTTGCTTGTCGAGTGCTGGTCATGTTCCAAGACTAAGAAAGTGTCCCGATGTGATTTGCATTTTCTTGGAAAGACTTTTTCGTTGTCTGATGCGGCAAAAAAAATAGGATGGAGGGTTGGTGTTGATTTTACTAGAGGGCGGGTTTTGGCGTTTTGTAGTGGTAATTGCGAGGCAAGGGCAAGGACTAGGCAGGGCTTTTTCAGATCTAGGAGGCCGGAATGAGTTGTAATTATGATACTTACTATATGGGACTTGATCTTTCTTTGCGAGGAACAGGATATGTGGTTCTGAGCGGGTTGTCCCAGATTGTTGATAGTGGAATCGTGGGAGAATCGTTAAAGAAAGATGCTTCAGTCAAAGATCATACCGAGCGCTTGATCGACACGACAAAACACCTTATGGACGTTATGCGCGAATGGATGGCGAAGGGTGATCTTTGTGTTGCGATAGAAAACTATGCGTTTTCCAAGTCGTCAAGCTCGGTGACGGGGCTAGCGGAATTGCATGGTGTAATAAAATCCCAGATGCTACTAGCATTGGGCTTGTCACCTGTCTATTATAGTGTTAAAACGGCTCGGAAATTAGTTTTCGGCAACGGAAACTTTAAAAAGGCAAAGGTAAAACCAGCGCTTGAGGCGCGTGGTTTAAAGTTTAAGGGTTTAGACGATGCTGATGCGTTTGTTATCGCAGAGTGTCACATGATGAAAATGAAGGAGTTGAATTATGAATGAAGAAAAGAATGACGGACTGGCAGTGGTAGGTGATGAAAACAGTGGTGCTGAAGAGGCGCAGGAAAATGTGACTGTGGCGCATGACGATGTGCGTCGACAGGTGTTGTCCTTGCGCAACAAAACCGATGAAGATTATTGGTCTTTGAGCGTGGTGCTTAGGGAGGTTCACGATAATGATTATTATCGCGAATGGGGTTTTGATTCCTGGAAAGAGTATGTGGAGCAGGAGGTTGATATTCACATTCGCAAGGCGCAGTATTTGGTTAAATTACAGTCGTGGTTTGACGGTATGACTCCAGCGATTCAAAAGTGGATTCGTGCATTGGGGTGGACTAAGGCTCGAATGCTGATGCACGTCGTCACGCAAGAGAACGCGCAAGATTGGAAAAATCGGGTTGCGGATAAGACAGTTTCTGAGATCAAGGAGATGCTTGAGGGCGACAAGGATAGCGAAGGCGAAGACGGTGCCGTGTCCGAGTCTGGATCGGGCGAAACACCTGACGACAAGTCGCATAAATTCAAGGCTACGTTGATGGGTACACAGTGGGAAACCGTTCAAAGCGCCTTGGAGAAGGCTAAGGAAGCGGGCGAGACAGACAAGGACGGGCAGGCGCTATCTTTGATTTGTGTTGATTATTTGGCGACGAACACCAATATTTTGACACGCACTGACATGATGGAGCAATATGAGAAGATTTGGGGCGTTAAGCTGATAGCTGTTGAGTTGTCGACCGAAGACGGAGAGGAAGATCTGATTGTATTTGGTGGTGACTACCTAGAGGATCAAGGGGACGATGGCGAAGAGGATAAAAACGAAGGCGAAGAGTAGTCTTTTCTTAACTTTCTTCTTTTGTTGATAAAACCGCTTTTGCGTGGCAATCCGATCTTCAGATGGAGGTGCGGCATGAAGAGTCTGGATTAGGTGCTGCGAACTTAAGTTCGTTTTGATTTTGTGGACAACAGTGAGTAGAATTAAAATCTCAATCCTCCGAGTTGTCCCTTTGGGAAGGTGTCAATGAACAAGCACAATAGATCGTTGGTAACGATTAGCGGGTCCACTCGGTTTATTGAGGCGATTGCGGTGGTGTCATGGATACTTGAAAGAGATCGCAATTGTATGGTTTTGGGGATGCACTACCTTCCACGGTGGTATACTGACGAGACTGATCATTTGGCAGAGGCTCAAGGTGTGGCGGACAAACTTGATCGGCTACATTTTGACAAGATAGATCTGAGCGACGAACTTTATGTTGTGGATGTGGAGGGTTACATTGGAGAATCTACCAAGAAAGAGATAGAATATGCAGATAAAGCAGGGATGCCTATTAGGTACTTGTCGAAGGATATTGATATGATTCAGTCTCTTATGGTTGATTTGCGTCTGGGTAAAATTGGACAGGTGCGTCATGTTTAAACAACTTTTGATTCCTGAACTTGATGGCGACAGTTCTATTTTTTTTCAAGCGTGGATCTATACACCTACTGAATCTCTCTATGCGTTCGGGAGGGGGCATGCCATTGAGTTGTGCGGTCGTCGATTTAGTTGGTGTAAGGGGCGACGGTTTGATTGCCGTTGAATTGAAGAAATCCCTGACCACCAATCGCAAAATGACATGGCGGGGAAATCGCACAACGGTACTGGACCAAGCTAATCGCAATCGCAATTTTGCGCACCTGTCGTATTGCGCCGTTATGAGCAATCCTCGTAAGGCTTCTATCGCTGAATGTGAAGCGTGCGGGATTGGGGTGCTCAGGGTTACAGACAAGGGTGTGGTCGCGATTTCTGCTGCCAAGCCAGGCATTTCTGCGCATGCTGCGGAGCGACGAATACGTGGCATTCTGGAGCATCGTCGCGAGGGCGGAATCGCAGGCAAGCCCAACGAGAAGGGTGTAGGTCCTGCGCAGGATGTACTGAAAGAGGTGCGTCTATATAAGAGGGATCATCCAGATGCGACATGGGAGGATCTGTTTGGTGCGGTCCCGAATCATTACTCGTCAAAGGATTCGATGCGAATGGCCATGGGGAGCGCGGAAGAGCGAGAAATCTATCGAGGGGTTATTCCTGATATGATTTTGTCACGAGCGAACAAGCGGATTTTAGAGAGCATGGAAAGGATAAAAAGGGCCAAGGCGGATCGCGAGAGGAGTCGAAAGGACGGACTGGCTGGGTACCTGGATAATTTGACACGAAAGGGGCACGATGATGAATGATAAATCTGTTTTGAGAAGCATTGCGTTTAATTTGAATGCAGTTATTTTTTTTCTTTTGGTGGCTTTTCTGCATGAGCAGTGCGATGACGAGTCAGTGTACAGAACGTGCAAGAGCGAATGCGATGCGCGGTTGGAATCTGGGATTGACGATGCTGTCATTGGCGTTGCTTGCTTGAAAGGCTGCTATGACATGAGTTATGGGAACTAAGCGGTTGGTGCCGAATTCTTATGATTTGAACCTTGAACTTCATGTTGGAGAAGAGCGGGTGGTTCAAGCTCTTTGTGCGTTCTTAATACGGGACAAATATAGGGTGAAGCGAGAAGTTCCTAATATGGGACAGAGTATTGATATTGTAGCTACCAGGAACAGGTGGGTGACTGCGATTGAAGCAAAAATGAGCAATTGGAGAAGGGCTCTGGAACAGTGCGAGGCCCATGAACTTGTTGCGGATTATATTTGTATTGCAATAGCAACGAAAACAATTTCACCACGTTTTCGCAATGAATCCGTTCAGAAAGGTTACGGGATAATACGTGTTGATTACAATTCTGGTGCTTGTTTTTTGGAGGTAAAACCCAAGAAAAATCAGCGGGTTTGGGAAGCGCAGCGAGAACGTTTAACTGCTAATTTGAGAAGGATCTCATGTGAGGGAAGGAATTATCATGGGCAATAAACATGATTTGATAAGTGGTGCTGAGGCACAAGCGTGGAAGCGCGAGTTAAATGTCAAGCTGGCGGATGCGGACGCGGCGCGAAGTGCGTTGGAGCAGTATTGTTTTCTTGAACAGGTGCGGGATTTGTATTCTGGCGGGGTTGGCAAGGTTAAGGCAAAAGTAATTGTGAGTTGCGACGGGGAGAATGAGAGGGTTTTGGAGTTTTCCACCAATCTGTCTTATAGTCAGGATATGAGCGATTTTTGGCAGGCTGGAATGGAGTTGATGGAGAAACGACTCAAGGCGGTGCTTGCTAGGATCGACTTGGATTCCGATTAGTCTTATGTTTTTACCACAATTTACTTAAAAATAAAAAAGCGAACTCAAGTTCGTTTTGGGGTTGACAAACCCTTTAAACCATCTATAATCATATAGATGGTTGGCAAGATGCTGGCTTTCAGAAAGAAAAAGAAAATGAAAAAATTAAAAATCAAATGGGACGACAATAGCAGCCCAGCTTATGCGGGTGGGTATACTACGATTCCACAACAGGCGGATGGATGCCTGTTGGAAGCAGTGTCGGACGTGACGCGTCCTCTACCAGAGGTGAAATTGCAGAGGCGATCATGTTCGACAGCGGGCCGTTGTCGAGCATGATGGTTCCCGTAGTTGAGCAAGCAATTGCTCAATTGGCGGGTTAAATAACGAACTCAAGTTCGTTTAGGGAGTTGGCAAACTCTCAGTTGTGGTTTATGTTTGTTTTGTTTGGGAGCATAGGTTTTAATGATGGCGAGCGGAAATTCGCGACTTCTGTAAGTTATCTCGGTGAAAACAGCCGGTTATTGTCGGCGTTGTGGGTTCGAATCCCGCTGTTCCCATCGCTTTTTTAATAGCAGGCAGGGTGTCTGCAGGAGGCTGGCATGGAAAAAAGAATAAATGGTTATCATAATGATAGTATCTCTTAAAGAGGTCATTCAGAAAGGGGCTAAAAAATGAGAAAGATAGAAATGTACCGAGCTACCCATGACAAGGAATTAAGCACCGATTCCATGGGGTACAAGTTTTTTGACATATCGGGCAGGGAGTCCATTGGGAGTGGTTTTTTGCTGGATTTTGTCACGATGAAAGAAGACGAAGGTGATGACGATGTTGTCATGGCGATTGTTTCCGACAGCGAGGGAAATGTCGAAGTGATGTCACTAGATCTGATCAGGATTGAGTTGTAAGGAGGTCTTGGGATGGGAAAAGACGAGTTGGAGTATATTCGCAGAATATATGATTGCCTTCAGATTCCTGGATCTGGCGGCGGCGGAATGCAGTCTGCGTCGTTGCGTGGCATGGTGAAATGTGCGAACGATTATATGCATGTTGTGCCTATTGTGCGGGATCTGCTGCGTCAGGTAGCAGTTGGTGAAGATTGTGACGGTGGACTTGATGACGAGCTTAAGGAACTCGAAGCGTGGCGCGAGAAAAGAATCAAGGATAATTGGCAATGACGAAAGAACTGGACAAGATGCGGGCAAAAGTGTGTTCTGCTTTATCGGGCATGGGATTAAACCCCCAAATAGACTTGTCTGCTTCGAATTCGATCAGGCTAGGCAATGGTGATTGGATCGAGATCAATAGTCGAGTTGTTGCTCCATTCATGTGGCATAAATTTCATGCCGTGTGTTATTTTTCGCGGGGGGGTTATATTCTCCCCTTCGAGGTGGACCTTGAAAGCTATGATGATCGGACTGTGGATTTTTTCAATTCTAAAATTGCGGAGATTGTTAGTTTTTATAATTTCCCGTGCGATGTTGCAAAAGGATAGAAGGATAGACCGATGATATTTTTCAAAGTAAGAGAATGGTTCATGCGCGTATTAGGGCGTTCCCGGTCGTCAGAATTGCGTGAATGTATTGAATTGGTTCAACCGATTAGATCGTGGAGCACAGGAATGCTTGTGAGTGTGGACGACTGTGAATATTGCTCGCGTGAGCCCTTGATTGAATGTCGAGGTTCGGTTTCTCAAGAGGTGCCTCTGGAAAAGGTTAACGAGTGGAAGGGGCTTGTTGGAAAGATTGTGTCTTTTGAAAGAAATCTTGCGTGGATGGTCTTTGATATTAGAGAGGCTACACAGTCCGAGGAGGTTCTGTATTATGCTAAGTTGTTACAGTCAGATGAGAAAGCTCTGGATTATTTGCGCGTGTCTATGCCTGGTTTTTTGAGAGACGGCGATGAACAAAACAATAAATGCTAGACTTGTAGATGCATGTGATGAAGATGTTTTTTCCTCACAATATTGGGATTGTCCTCATTGCAAAAAAACACATGTATGAAGGCGGGTATCCACGGAATAAGCCAAGCACTTGCCCTGCGTGCGGTGGGGCTGTTAAGGTTTGTACTGCCTGGGAAGCATTCGAAAATCTAGATCCTCTTTTTGATGATCAAGGGCGTAAGATTTTCTGAGCACAGAGAAAACATGCAAGACGTAAGAATAATATTAAAGTTCGGAATAGAGACACACAATGGACTGGTTAAGGTCTAGGTGCGTTGTTTCTTTTGAATGGCGAAGTTGGTGAACAAATGCTTTCGGCTACTTGAAAGAGGGATAAAAATGGATGATACAAAACACAGAATCAAAAAAGAACTTTCATATGTGCTTCGTGACATTGGCAAGGTGTCTAACAAACGGTCTTTCGTGACGGACAAGGCGATAGAAGGCTTTGCTCGTTTTGCGACAGATGCTCAGGGCTTTGGACGGATAGACAAGGAGCTTTGGGAAGGTGCCATGGACGATTATTCGCGGTTTTTGCGGGTTCAGACAAACCTGAAAGATCTGGAGCAAAAGAAATCGTTGCTGAATAAGTTACTGAAATGACTAACTCAAGTTCGTTAAAGGAGAATGGAGTGAAAGAGGTGAAAAGTAACAAGCCAATTGAGAATCCATGTGATTACGTTGTAGGTGTGGATATGGGAGTGGGAAAGGATTACAGTTGTGTCCTTGAGATCGAAATTGGCGAGGATGGCTCTATCAAAATGCCCGATATGGGCGGCGATACTATGCCTAATCTTGAGGGGCTTCCCTCGTGCTATACTGGCAAGTATCTTGTTGGCAAGGGCAAGCGTGGCGACATCGTGGTGAGTGCGGAGGGGATTGGTGCGGATCTTGTAGAGGTTTACAATCGGGTTGTGTCTGGATTCTTTGAATTTTTGGATGAATTGGAATCAGTTGCGATAATGAGTGCTTTATCTTTGGCGCACAACAAGAGCGATGTTGCAAGGATTAGGCTCAAAGTGATGGAATTGTTGTCCGATCCGTCGCATGATGACGACTTGCCGCCAGATAAGCTTTGCGATAGAAAATGGCGCGATTGGTTGCGTTTGGTCGTGAAGTACTGCGATCTGGAACTAACTGGAGTATTGACAAATGCGCCGTAATTTCTCTTGACAAACTCTTTCTTGCGGTATAAGCTTGTTTCGTTTTCTTGGGTAAAACGAACTTGCGTTCGCATGAGTAATGCAAGGAGTGACGGAAAAGGAAAAGAATGACAACTAAAATGCAACAGGAAGAGGTCGATCGCCTTAAGCAGGAGGTGAAGGACGCCGTGAGGCTCGCAGCTATCAGCTTGATCCTTATGGTTTTGATGATTTTTGTTGGCATTGCTGTGTCGGTAATGCTGGCTATTTCCGTGTCGGTCGATTTCGATCACATTGAAAAGACTCGTTGTACAAAGGCAGGGGAATTGGAGGCATTAATCAGGTATCCTGATGATGTGCAGGCATGGAGAAAGACCAGCTTGGACGTCTGTAGGGTTTGGTCTAAAAGGAGTGACGGAAAATGAATAAAGTAACGATAATGAGGGGACTGCCTGGATCGGGCAAGTCCCTGTATGTGGACAGGTTTAGAAGGCGTGCCGTTGTGTGTTCAGCCGATGACTTTTGGCTGGATGATGACGGGGTTTATGTCTATGACGAGTATCTTGCCCCTAAGGCGCACGCATCGTGTCTGCTGAAGTTTTTAAAGGCATTAAAGGACAATGTGGAGCATGTTGTCGTTGACAACACGAATATCCATGTTCACGAGTACGCGCCTTATTCTGCGCTGGCGGAGGCGTTCGGATGCGAGTTGAATATTGTCACTGTCAAAGCGGACTTGACCGTGTGTATCCGCCGTCAGACCCATGGGGTGCCTATTTCTACAATGGAGCGCATGGCAGAGGAATTTGAGGAAACACTTCCACGACACAAGCAATTTGAGACGATTGGTTGAATGGGGAGGGCACAGTGACAACCAGAATAGTTAAGATCAAAACATGGAAAAAAATGAGGAATGAATTCGGGTTAGCTCCGTCAGGATCTATTAATTGCGAGTTTAAGTTTCTGCTGGAAATGGAGCAGGAGTTGCCTGCTAACAGAATAATATCCGTGGTCAAAACTGACTCTGATCGCGATGTTGGGAGCGCGGGAAAATGGGGCGATTGGAGTGTTTCGTGGGACATGATAGAGTACGCTGTCAGTGTAAACAACCCAGTTAAAGTAATCGAAACATGGGCTGATTTTGAAGCTGAATTAATTTTTGCGCGAGACGGTGAGCAGGCAACCCATGCTGACCAGTACATGGTATCGGCAAAAGTGCTGCGGCAATTAGCAGATATTGTAAGCTCAAAAACAGTGATTTCAAAGCCTAAAGGTTTAGGATGAGGTGTGCAATGTGTTCTCCGAACGATTGGCAGGCTGTATATTCGGTTCTGTCCGAGGTTGGAGTCGAGGAGGCGTTCGCTGTCCTCAGGGGTTGGGAATTTTCGGAAAAATGTGAATTACTTGCAAGTGTCGCGGAGTCGGTTTTGCCTATTTGGGAGGCTGTATACCCTGATGATCGTCGTCCGCGTCAGGCGATAGATGCTACTTTTGCATATGCGAAGGGCACTATCAGCAAGGATATACTTGCGAGTGCATCTAAGTCGGCGTTGGAAGCTTGCGCGGAGTGTTCGCGAGTGTTCAACGAGGGCGGAGATTTTGACACATATGTCCCTGCCGCGTATGCGGCGGATACGGCGGCAGCGGCGGCAGATCTGTATACTGACGATTGGCCTGATCGTGTGCCGCGTATAGCGGCTGATGCGCTGTTTTGGCGCGACGGATCTTTGGGCGGGGATTTTCGGTGGGAAATGTCGGAGCAGTTGTTGCGCGAGTTTCTAGATGAAAAAATAAAACGAACTCAAGTTCGTTTTGGAGATTAAAAAACGGAGGGAAGTGTGAAGGTTAGGATTAAAACGTGGGATAAAATGAGAGCGGAGTTTGGTTGTCGAAGCAATGGTGAGCCTGCCACAGCGCCAAGCTTTCACGAGGGCATGGAGCGTAGTCTCCCGTCAAATAGAGAGATCGAGCTTGACACAGAGCACTATTCTTTAGCTGGAGACAAGTCCCACACGATTGGCGTGTGGAAAGGTTATTTTTATTCCGATGATCATGTCGCCGATTACCTTGACGAAAAACCGATGAAAGAGGAGGGGAAGATGGAGAAAATAACGAATGACGATTTCAAGGCTGAGCTATTGGGTATTGACAGACAATACCAGATAACTGGTATTGCAGTGGCCATTAATACCCTTAATTCGGTGTTGAGCAATATGGACGAGACGCTGGCCAACACTCAGAAGCGGGATGGATTGTCTCTTGCTGTATTGGTGAATGCACGGACCAAGATAGCATCTGCTACTTCGGCAGTGTTGCAGGTGCAAGCGGACTTTGATGAAGCGGCGGATGATTAGGAGGACAAAATGAAAAAAACAGCACTGGATGTATTGGAAGCTTTGCAGGCTTCTAGGTTTTTGGAGGGGCGGAACATGCGCTTGATGCCCGACGGGGATGGACCGTGCAAGAGTGCTTGCTTGACAATAACGCTATCACGGGGGCCTGTTTATGTTGGGCTTATCGAAACGCGGGATGATGACTTGTTGTTTGAATTGTCAGGTTCCTTCTCTGGAAGGGAGATCTTTAGCGCAAGGGTAGACTGTGAGTCTGACGATGATTTCGACGAAGTTATAAAGTCCTTTGGAATCCATGTTAAGTGGTTTGTTGATGCAGAGGAGTCTCGCTTTGCAAGGCAGCATGATTTTAAGCAAATTTGTGAAGCGTGGGGCGTTTCTAATTCGGATTTTCTTGATTATTATTCGAATATAAAATTGTCCGAATCTGCTCGTTTGGTTTGCAGTTCGCCTTGCCGTGAAGACAGGTATACGTTCGCGTTGGACCTAACTAAGGAGCAGGCTTTCGCGCTGGCCAAGGTTGTACAAGGTTGGGAGTCGGGTGGGGTAACTGACGGACAGTGCGAGGGTGATCGCGATGGGCGATGATTACAGGCTGGCGGATCGCGTCCGGGAGCGTATAGCGTATTATCAGAAACTGACCGTGACACTTGAAAGTGCTCTTGAAGAGTATTTGCAGACCCGGACGCTGCCGCCTATCGTGTTGACAGAGGAGCAGTTGCGGGGCGCGTTTTTTGATATTGTTAAAGAGATCCAGCAGCCCGTGATCACAGATGACGAGCGGGTGGCTTGGATTAAACCCGATCTGGCGGCGGAGCGAATATCCTATCCTGCGCTTTTGTTCCTGCTTTAGTTTGGGGCTTTACGCTCTAACCTTCCGTTATTTTTATTCTTTTATCTATTGACAAAGCGGTTCTTTTGTTATACATTGATCGCGGTAAAATTGCGAAACGCAAGGTTCATAGGTGAATCGCAACAGAAGAGGTTGTTATATGGTCAAAAAGGGCAAGATGGCGGACTTTAACAGGGCGTTGTTAGGGTTAAAGCTTGAGGTCTTCGACAGATCGGGATTGGTGTTGATAGAGGAGGAGTCCTTACGAATGCTTGCGGCGTGGCCGCTGGTAACAACTTGGACGGCGGAGTTTGAGACTGACTTGCCTGAGCCCTGGAATATGGTGGGGTGGGATCATACTGAATGGGCGCGATTAGCGCATTTGCCGCTTGAGGCGGTCTTATCAAAATGGCGGGGGCTAATTGACGCGGGACTAATCTATCCCGACAACACACTAAACCCTACTGTAGAGAAGTATCTGATAGAACGCGCCGATGATATTAGCCCAAAGACCAAAGAGAAAGAGACCAAACCTAAATCCCGGCGGGGACAAGAAATAAATGCATGACAACAAGAGAAAAGACTATAGGTGTCCTGCTTAAGACTAGATTCAACCCCTTTTCAATCTCCCTTAAAACCTTTTCAATCTCCCTTAAAACCTTTTCAATCTCCCTTAAAACCTTTTCAATCTCCCTTAAAACCTTTTCAATCTCCCTTAAAACCTTTTCAATCTCCCTTAAAACCTTTTCAATCTTGCGCACCAAGCGGTTTTATTTCTGAAACTTTTTTGGTTTACAAACGCTATAGGTGCGGTTTATATGCGTATAGGTGTGGATTGAAAGTTGTTGTTTACAGTGGTTGGTGCTAAATTAGAGTGGCATTAAGGAGGTGCATAATGGGAAAATTAGCGAATGGACTGAAGGCTTTTATAGGTGCGAATTTGGGCGAGATGAAGTTGCTAAAAGCTAGCGATAGAAAGGCTTTGCCTGAATTGTACGCACAGGACGGTAAGGGGTTGAATGCGAAAGTTTACGTGAAGTTTTTCAATTCGCGGGGAAGGGGAACTTGGTTTGCAACCGAGTTTGATGGCGACAACACTTTCTTTGGATACACGATGGGACTTGGCGGTGACGAGCTTGGTTATTTCACCTTGAAGGATATGCAAAGAGGCGGAATAGAACGAGACATGTCTTTCAAGCCTCAAACGTTAAAATCAGCAATTGCCGCTCAAAAGAAACTTCCCGGCGAGTAAAATGTTGGTTTTATTCACCTTGGTGTGTAAAACGAGTTAAGACCCTCGGGGTTATGAATATACTCACCTCAAAATTGTATATTTAAACATAGAATTGGAGTCCAAATCATGGTTGATGATGATATTGATCGTTGGTCGTGATAAGCGTCGCAAAATTAGTCCCATGTCCGTTCTCTTTTCTGCTCGGACGGATTAAAAACGATGAAAAGGGTTGACAAACGGACAGCGCGTGATAAAGTGTATGTATAGATAAAGGGCGTGATGCTCTAGGGAGATAAAATGTCACAGTATAAAACATTCAGGGAGTTCGAGCCGGGAGATTTTCAGATCCGGATTCCAGAATCTCTTGTGGATGTTTTCGTTGGTCTGAAAAGGGCTGGCGGTCGCCCATTACTGGTTGGCGGCGCAGTGATAGATCTCTTTTGCGGGGGAGAGCCCAAGGATTGGGACGTTGAGGTTTTTGGACTTTCGATGGACCAGTTAGAATCCACATTGTCGGAGTTCGGGAATGTGGATTTGATCGGCAAAAAATTTGGGATTATCAAGCTCGGATACAAGGGGCTTGATCTTGAGTTTTCGGTTCCGCGTCGGGACTCAAGAACGGGCGTCGGGCACAAGGGTTTTCGTGTTGATTTTGACCCGAATCTCTCCGTGTCTGAGGCTGCCGTGAGACGCGATTTCACGGTCAATGCGATAGCGTATGACTATTTCCTTGATAAAATCGAGGATTTTCACGGTGGCGTTTCCGATCTTCGAAAGGGAGTGCTTAGGCATGTTGACCCTCGAACTTTTGCAGAGGACCCTATGAGGGTGTTCCGAGGAATTCAAATCATCGCTCGCAAGTTGCGGACTGCATCGCCGGAATATACCGCTATGGTCCAGGGTATGATCGAGCGCGGGGATTTGTGCGATGTTTCTGGGGATGCCATTTTTCAGGAAATGAACAAAATGTTTTCCAAAGCAGCGTCCTTTGCCAATGCCGCTAAGCATATGGAGGAGTTGGGACTGTTAGCGTTTTTTGGGCTGGACAAGCTGGTTGGTTGCCCGCAGGATCCTAAATACCATCCAGAGGGTGACGTGTGGGAACATACAAAGCTTGTTTTGGAAAATGCCTTTAAATATAGAGACGAGCTTCCTGCAAATTGGAGGCTTCCCTTCATGTGGGGCATGTTGTTGCATGACATAGGGAAGCCGTACACAACGGACTTTGAGAAATTGCATGCGCACGGACATGCGGAGAAGGGCGCAAGTCTTGTAGATGTTCACATGCGCTGGTGGACTAATAGCAAGATTTTTATTGAGAGAGTCAAGGCAATAGTTGGTTTGCACATGAGATCAAGAGAATTGTTACAAGGCAACGCAAAGAGGTCGGCATGGGTCAGATTACAACACGGATGCAGACTGGATGTTTTGGCGTATGTTTCCATGTGCGACAGTGATGGCAGAGCAGGGCAAAAAAACGGAAAGAATGGCGAGTTTGCTGAGATTTTGAAAAAATGGAAAGATCTCGGATCTCTGGAGCACAAAGTTGTCCCTGTCCTTATGGGCAGGCATCTTATTGATCGGGGCTTGCGTCCTGGTAGAGATTTTTCTCGGCATTTGGATTGCGCTTACTCTTATCAGATAGAAAATAACGAGACAGACGTTGATGTTTTGTTCGAAGTTGCGATGCAAAGAAAAAGACAAAAGGGGGTTGATAAACCTGAAAGCGTGGGTTAGGGTATTTTTATGGATTGGGAAGCAAGATGTTTCTTTTGACAAGTAAGGGAGTTTGAAATGAGATTTGTAAATCTGACGCCACATGCTATAAATATCTATCGAGACGGAGATCTGGTTCGTTTGGTCGAGCCAGACGGGGCAATAGCAAGAATCACAGTGTCGCCCTCAATTGTTTGTGAGATTGAGGGAGTCAATGTCTTTCGCGATGTCGAAGGCACATTGACGGGGCTTCCAAGCCCGCAGCAGGATGTTGTTTTTATAACTTCTCGCATGGTTGCGAGCGCTGTCAAGCGAGGGGACGTTATGAGTCCTGGGACCTTGATAAGAGACGCCAAAGGACAGCCTGTCGGCTGCGAGGGACTGACGTCTTTCGCTGAAGAATAGAACTGGGGGGCAACGTGAAAATAGTTGATATTTTAAAGCGAGTTGAGGAGTACATTACTTCGGAGTACATTACTACGACAAAAGTTAAAAAAGACGGAACTCCTTTTTTGTCGATAGTGTCGATAGAAAGGGATGTTGTTATGACCTTGACTGTTGAAAAGCAGAGGGTTAAAAACGTGTGGCATTATGTCGATACTGGCAGATTCCAGTTTGTCTTGGAAGGCGAGGGACGTACCCGACGAAAACTAATCCCCAAAGATCTGAAAACCCTGGACGCGACGATCAGGGCTTTTGTAAAAAAAATGCCTGTTTATTTTGCGGCGGAGGCAGAGGTCGTTAATGCGCAAAAAAGGGAGGCTAACGCAGCGGCAAGCAGGGCGGCGGACGCTGCTGCGGTTAAGGCGGTTTTTGGGGATGTTCTGCCGGATGGCGTGAGCGTGTCTGGCATTGGACGGGCTGGACTTGTTGAGCTGACGTTGTCCCTGACGCGGGAGCAGGCGATTTTGCTGGTCCCTAAAATAAAAGAATTGAACTTGTAAGAAAGCCTTACAAGTTGAGATAGCATCAAAGAATGGCGATTACAGCGAAAGACGCGCAAGGCGGAGGACAGGAAGCCTTATCGCAAAGAGGGGAAGGTATTATGCAACTAAGAATAGACCTAGATCTCTTGACCGAACTGGTTTCTGAGTATTCAGATCAAAACGAGTTCGTCGCTCGCGTGTTTAACGCTTTTTATGACGAGTGGACGCTGATCTCGGATCGCGGGAGCGGGGCGGATAAAGAGATCGAAGGATTTCATTCTAGGGACTTGTGCCTCAAAGAATTGCGCCGGATTGATTCTAGGTGCCAGGGCAGGGTATTGTTCACAGTGTTTCACAAGTGTGAGCCTGTACAGTTTGAACGTAATGAAGATGGCGAACTTGAGTTCGTTATTTGAAGAAAAGCCTCGCTTTGCGAAGAGCATCGTCGCGGAGCGGTAAAAGGAGGGGAAAATGCAAAAGGGGAAAACACGGATTTGGTTAGAGAGCGACATCGATAACGTACTCATAGTCGATTACAAAGTTACAGACTGTGACGATATGATAGCGTTACTTGACTGTGGGTACGCCGATTATGCCGAATGTGTCACTGCTGACGACGAGGTCCACGGTGAGTGGATCCCTGCAGAATAAACCGGCTTGGCGGGGGTTCGACTCCCCCGCCCGGTTAACAACGCTCCGCGATGGGGTCGAGGAGAAACATGAAAACGACCTTAGAGAAGATTAGAGGTTTTGGTCCGTGCTCGGACGGCTGGGCAAAATTGATCAAAAATCTCGGGCGGTCAACGGGGGACGTGACGCTACTAGAGATCCTGGACAGCAACGGAGCAAGGGACGCTTACTGGGCGCTTAGGTGCTGGGATTACAGAGAGTATTGTCTGCTACTCGCTAATGTAGCCGAAAGTGTGTTGCCGATCTGGGAGCGGAGTTATCCTTATGATGAGCGACCAAGGGCGGCAATAGAAGCGGTTCGAGCCTATCGTGACGACATCGGCGAGGCGGGTCGTGTTGACTGTTCCGATGCCGCACACGCCGCTGCTGCCTATACCCCTATCCCCTCCGCCGCCTCCGCCGCCTCCGCCGCCTCCGCTGCTAGTATTAACACCGTCCGCGCATGCACTACCGCTGACGCTGCTGCTTACGCTGTCGGCGCTGATGCCCATGATCGCGCCGATGCCGCCGACGCCGCTTATGCTCGCGCCGACGCCGTTGCCGCCCAGTGGCAAAAAAATGAACAACTAATGCGCGATTTTTTAAAGGTTTTTGCTTCTGGTTGACAAACCAACGAAGGCGTGATAATAATAGTTACAAATAACGGGGCAGGATGCTCGGAAAATTTGACTATGGAAAAGGAAAAGGCATCGGTCTTTGTTGTCGAAAGGAAAAAGAAAATGGATATTGATATTGATGAAATCAAAACAGAACTTGATGATCTTCCAGATCTTTACGAAGAAGACATTATTCACTGTCCTTCTTGTGGAGAAGAATGGAATAAGAATATAACTATCGAACGTCAAAGAATAGTAGCTCGTATTGAAAACTGGGAAAAGAAAGTAAAAGACTATCAAAAGAACAACAAGAAGGAAAACAGATGACAACAAGTAATACTATTCTCGTTGAAATAATAAATGATCATCCCGAATTAGCTTTTGAGATTATTAAAAAGAAACCTGATCTTTTCTGTTCTTTGCGGAAAGAACATCAAACAAAGAAAATCAATCTTATTGCAGTCAGCAAAAGAGGAGATAATCTTCAATACATAAAAGAACCAGAAGAAAAACTTGTTCTTAATGCTTTAAGAAATGATGGCACAGCTATTAGATTTATAGAAAATCCTTCTGAAAAACTTTGTCAAGTAGCGGTAAAGAACGATGGTCTTGCAATTTCTTGGATTAAAAATCCATCTAAAGAAACTCAGCTATTAGCAATAGAACAAAACCCATGGAGTATAAAGCAGATAGAAGATTCCTTCTTTTGAGATTTTTCTAAAAGCTGTTGAGCAATGTGAAGAAGTCATAGTTAGAATGAGAAAATTAACGGAAGAAGAAGAGCAAAAAACATTTGAAATTAATTCAAAAACCTTTCCATATCTAAAACATCGCACTTCAGAAATGACTCGTTTAGCAATAAAAAAACATCCTGAATATCTTAAATATGTTCACTCTTCAAGAAGTGATTATCTAGATCTTTGTAATCTTGCAATACAACAAGATACAGATGTTATCAAATATCTAGATCACAAAACAATCCAAAAACTTTTAATCAGAAAAGACAAACAAAATGCATAAAGCTTTTGAAGGTAAAATCAAAATAAAGATTGAGATGGATTTAGATCTTCTTTTTGATATTTTAGATTCGTACAAAGATGATATTTCTACTGTAAAGAATGCTCTTGAACATGAATGGGTTGTAGTTTTGCCCAAAGAGGAGTCTGGATTTGTTGGGATCAGCGGGTACGACAGTCGTGATGATTGTCTAGCTGATTTGAGTCTTGACATGTCCGAACGCGGGGATAGGGCTGGTTATTCTGTTTATCACGACGGAAAGCAGACAGAGATAGTTTGCGATGCACAAGTGGGAGAGGATTGATTCTCGCAGGTGCGCAGAATGAAAGGAAGATTGTAATGGTAATAGACGAACAAATGATCATTTTCGAAAAAGAGAATTCCGCAGCAGATACTGAGGAGCGACTTCTCTATTGGTGGGAGGGGGTATCATCCAAGGGCGCACTATCAGTTGCCTTGGTGTGTTTTGCCAAGGGGATGTCTGCTGGTCAGTTGGCGGGGGTTGACGGGTCAGTTGAAGATCACATAAAGCTCCATGGCTTCGGCTTTAAAGTGGCATTTCTGGGTGATAAGTTTAATTTGCTTGGGAATTTGCGAACGGCTGACGCTATGAGGGCATGTGTAACCCTTGCCAATGGTTCGGAAATTATGGTTCCGTTGAGCGTTTTGTGCAAGCACGAGCAATGAGGATAAAGATTGAGAATCTAAAAGAAGGAATGATAGTTTATTTAATCCTTTCTGGTGAATCAAAAAAGAAACTCCATGATCACCAAAAACATGAAGTGGTTAAGAACCATTTTATGAACAAGTTAGTTCTTGATAATGATTATGGTCAAGTAGCTCTTGACAAACTGCCCAATGGTGCTGAATTATTCGTTGAATTTTAGCATATCGAAAGGAAAGTGGGAATGACTCTAAGAGTTGATTTTGAAAACAAGGTAGTCTTAGAATTTGACAAGTTGACATATACTTTTGAATTCCTATGTACTTTTGAAAAACTTGGAATTACCTCTTCTTTTACTAAAGACGAAATCAAAGAGAGAGCTAGAAGTTTCTCAGAAACAAGATGGTCTGGAGGAATCAGATGACTAACGAATCAGACGGGAAATTAATCAAGTCCTTGGAAGCCATGGTTTCTAAGGGTGTGAATTTGCAAGGGATTGATTTGTCTAATACGGTGTTGCGTGGTGTGAATTTAGCTGGAGCTAGACTGTGTAATGCTAATTTGACTGGTGCTGACTTATCCCATGCACAGGTTCAAGGTGCTGATTTGTCTGGTGCTATTATTATCAATACAAATTTTACAGGAGCTAACTTGAACGGGACTCTTTTGCCGTCGAACGCGACATGTGTAATAAGTAATGAGTAAGTTTAGCAAAGCGCGGAAAGCTCGACTGGCTAGGAAGCGTGATCGAAAATCTTACTTGCATATTGTTCCGTGTCCAGAGTGCGGAAGGAAGGGACCGTCTCACTTCGTTTTTATGGGCACCTATGGATTCACGTCATGGACCGCTTGCGGGCACTTTATGGTGCATGATCCTCTTGGAGATATAGCACGGGCAGTCGAATTGTAAAAAACGTCTATTGCTAGTTGACAAACCATTAAAAGGCTGATAATAATAATCTCAAATAGCAGAGCAGGATGCTCAAGGAGATTTGGACATGGAACACAACGAGAAGAACATGATGGACATTCAGGATATTAAGGGATGTGGCGCTGCGAAAAGAGCGCTGGAGATTGCTGCGGCTGGCGGGCACGGTATTTTGTTAATGGGGTATACGGGATCTGGCAAGGTCGCGCTTGCACAGCGGGTTAATAGCCTGTTGCCCGAAATGTCACATGATGAGTATCGGGAGTTTCGCGACACCCTTTCTTTGATGCTTGGCGCGGAGTTGCCATTTGATTTTGATCTGGACCGGCCCTTTAGGGCTCCGCATCGTACTGTTTCCAGCGTCGCCATGCAGGAAACGATAAACCTTGCCAAACACGGCGTTCTGCTTTTAGACGAGTTTGTCGAATTCGACCCGTCTGTGTTTGAAGGTGGTCGCGTTGCCGGTGTGGATGGTCGGTTTGTGTTGCCTGATACGATGGTCGTGGGGACGGCTGTCAAATGTGCGTGTGGCATGTCTGGACACCCTAATCGGAAGTGTGAGTGTGCGGGCAGGTCGAAAGACGAATACAACATCAGGCTGAATAAAAGGGCGTTCAACGTTTTTGACATGCGTGTTAACGTATGGAAAGGCGATAAGGCGTTTGATGGTATGGACTCCGCAACAGTTCGTTTGCGTGTGGAAGCTGCTAGAAAAATCCAGAGAGACAGATACAAGAATGACGGCATTACGGTGAATGCCCAGATGGAGGAATCTCAGATTGACTCCGTGGCAATTGAACAGGATGCGCGGTTAATGCTGGACAAGATGAAAATGGCGGGGGTTTTGTCTAGTGGCGAGGTTTGTACTGTGATACGGGTTGCGAGAACAATTGCAGATCTAAATGGACAGGATAAGATAGCCAGTGCTGACGTAATGGCTGCTATTGTTCATCGTGCGGTAGAAATGGTCTTCTAATAAGAGGGAGGGCGAGATGGCGCAATTCTGTCATGGGGATGAACGAAGCACTTCTGATAGAATTGATAAAGGGGTGGTCATGAGCGGAGGACATTGGAGTTACTTTGATGCGGATTTTAAATTTGAGCTTGACGAGTTTGTGAAAGATCCGATTGTCGTTAAGCGGTTTCCCGAGCTTGCAAGGGTTATTGACATTGTAGGCGGACGGCTTTGCAAGATCTTGCATGATATTGATTGGGACGTGGAAGGCGATTCAGAGATTGAAGACGACAAGCGTTTCGAGGCGGAGGCAGTTGCGTTGCTGGGCAGTCCCATGGTTGGTACGCGGGAGGTTATCGACGCCCTGTACGCGAACGCATGCGACGAACAGCGCAACCTGGACGCCCAGATCGATGATCCGGGGGGCAGGAGCGGTCGCGATGTTCTAAAAGTAGCCGAGGAGGCGATGAGGCTTTTGGACGGTTGTTTCTTTGATGACGCTCGGGCATCGGCGTCTACGGTTACGATGCTAGAAACCGCGATTTATGGCAGTGCGGCGGTATGGGGCGCTTGGCTCCATGCTGTTTTTCAGTTTTGCGCGAGTCCCGATAATGCCCAAAAGAAACGAACTCAAGTTCGCTATGACACAAAGTGTGGCAAGGCATGGGAATCGCTAAGTGATGACATTAAGGATGGCGCGGTTTTAGATGATGGGACCGTAGATTATGGGGACCATGTAACAGACTTGGTAAACAAGACCATAAAACTCAAGGATGCGAAATCCTTGAAAGAGGAGAAAAAGAGATGAAAAAAAACAGTGATTTGAGTGAGTCTTTCAAGAAGTGGATTGATAGTGTAAGCACAAAAAATGACAAAGGAGAGTATCGTTCGAAGGTCGATGGTAGCTATATGCACCTGGAAGGGGTGCCATGGACTGGACTTTATAAGTTTTTGCACGAGCACGGGGTTGAGAATTTTCAGTCCCATAGCGGACAGGACGATACGACTGCTAGTATTGGTTTTTCGGTATCAGAGCAGAAGTGGTACGGGTGGTCGCATCGGGCTTTTTATGGGTTTGGTGTAGGGAGTACAGTAAGTCCTGGCAATATTGGATACATGCCTCCTGACAAACAGGAATTCATGTCCGATATACTTCGATTCTGGAGCGACGACGACCATCTTGATATACGGGGTGAGGAGACGAGAGAGGATGGCGTCCTTGGTGTTAGGGTGTCCTGGACATATTCTGATTCTATTCCCAACATGGCGATACACGGAACGACAGGAGGCGCGTTTTGGGCATATCCAGAGGAATGGGGGCGTGGCGAGTGGACGGCTAAAACGCTTGAGGATGCAAAACAGATGGCAATTGATTTTGCCGAAGATATTAGTTAGGAGTAAAAAATGGACAAGGCAAAACAGTGCGAGGAATTGTTGACTTTAGAGATAATCAGGGATTCTGATGCGCTAATTGAGTTTATTAATGCGCACCCAGATCAGGCAGTGGCAGCAAGTCTGCTTAAATGGTCGCCCGAAAACTTCGAATGGCTCTTTGAGTCAAATGCACATTCCGACCCTTGCGGATTGTGCGTAAGGCATCGATCCTTGCCTATCTCTGGCAGGCGTTACTGCAACGATTGTCCGATCAAGCAATGTGGTCATGTGGCTCTTCGGAAGATGTCTGACGCTCAGGTAAGTGGCGATTTTAAAGCACATCTCCAAGCGGCAAAAGAATATTCAGATTTTTTAAAGGAAAAGTTAAGTAGGAAGGAGCGCTAGTAATGACCAAGAACGTGGATCCGGGGACCTTTAGGTCTGTCGAAAGTGTCAAAGAGGAGCTTGACGCCGTTAGGTGTAATGCCAAGCTGTTTAAGTATAAAGAGGGGTATCTTGAAGAACTGCTGGGTGTTTCCGCGTTGCGCGAGAAGCTGCTTTCTCCTGCTAGTGAGTATTCCTTTGATTCTTTTAGTGTTTCGTTGCAAAGTAGTAATCCCAATGTGGATATAACCGATATAGTATTTAAAGATATAGGCGAAGATGAAAAAGACGATTTGGTTGATTTTCTGGTTAGACAAGCCGAGTCTAAGATTGAGTGGTTGACAAGGAAGATTAATTTTGACGACTGAAAAATATATTAAAAACGTAATGAAAACTGCTGCTGCTGATTATGAGAAGATTGCTCAGCGCCTCAAGGAGCCTTCTACTATTGATCTTCTGCATGCTGCGATTGGGATGGCAACGGAGTCCGGCGAGATTTTGGATATGGTCAAGAAGCACATTTTTTATGGTGCGAAACTTGACTTGGTGAATTTGGAAGAGGAGTTAGGTGATTCAAACTTCTACCAGTCTTTGGCAATTCATGCGGCACGGATGAAGGATTATTACACCTCCTGGGAGCAGATTTGCGATAAGAACATTGAAAAGTTGCGAGCGCGGTATGGTGATAAGTTCTCGGAAGATGCGGCGCTGAATAGAGATCTGGACAAAGAGCGGGAGATCCTAGAGGGGAGGTAAAATGAAAGTTAGAATCAAAACATACAAAGAACTACTGCAAAGACACAGGTTGAATTATCAAGGTGTGTTAGAAGTCAACGGATATATTTTTCCTCACTGCCTGGAAATCGCACTACCAAATGATCGTGTTATAGATGTGGACGTAGATGACATAGGACGCTATTGGTTTAAAGAATGGGGGGACCCTGAAGATCATTGGAGGTATACCGATAGAGAGACAGGGAAGAAATATAGGGAGTGGCGTATCTCTGAAAACATAATTGCCGAATGGCTTGACGACGAAGATCAGTGGCGCAATGAGGCGCGGACTAAGAGAGGCTATTAAAAATGAAAACGAATGATAATCATTACTATATTGACAGTGGCGGAATTCTGTATGCGCCAGATGGTACGTCGCTCTCCCCCTCTGTCGTGGTTTCTGGGCTCAATGAACTCTCAGATGCGAAGAGCGGCCTTGAGCGCTCTATGGTTGTAGAGCGATACTTTGGGGCCGTGATGCTTGGTCTGTTGGCTGTGGAGCCAAGGTTTTGTGTAGAGTTACGGCGCAAGGACAGCGGTTTTATTCTTACAGTAAAGATACCTTCAAATCGGGCTAAGCGTAGTCATAGCTCAATGTCAATATTCAAGTCTGATATGGACTTGGTGCCTTTGACCGAGATTGGGCTGCACGCCATGATTGAAAATGACATTGATAGAGTCAAATACGAACTTGCTGCGGCAATGCGATGAGCATAAAGGGTTGGGAACTAAAAATGATTACAAATGTTTTTCTCACAAGTCTTTCGGTTCTTGTGATTGCGCTGATGGGGTGTACAGTGTCTCATGAAGATGCTGACAACGGCGTTCTGCGCGTTGCAGAAGAGGTCATACAGAAGCCAGTCTGCAATCGTTGCGAATTGTACCAAGAGAGTGTTGACATTATTAGAATGGTGACGGGGGCGTCTGGAGTGCAAGACTATTTTAAGTATCAGTATTCGGATGTTAGAGCAGCAAGCCTTCTAAGAAAGCTGTCATATGGCGAATCCGTCAGGTGCAGGGATGAGCGAATAGAGGTGATGGCGTCAATAGTTCAGGCTGTGGACAGCTTTCATGCTATGAATATGAGCAGCGGGGCTATTACAAAGATGCTGGACGTAGCAGTGCGTCCTTATTATTGCGAAGTACTAGACGATGAAAATTAAAGAAGGAAAACAGCGGATAAAACCGCGTTGTGACTCATGCGTTAATTACACGTTTAAAAATCTGTGTGGTTATTGCAAGGTCGGTCAGTGCGCAGTGAATGCAGGTGATAACTGCAAGAGTTATTGTTACATTTTTGAGAAGTGAAAAATGAATATTAAAAACTTGTAGGACTTGTACTGTTTAGTTCGTTTGTTTTTATATTGGGGACGGTTGCACGACGAACTCAAGTTCGTTTTAGAGAGGGTATGACATGAGCACCAAGAACGAAGATGCGGATGTTTTGGCTAGGTTGCGGTCTAAATACGACGAAATTGTTAGCGCTCTTGGCACAGAGGATCAGGAGGCGCAGGAAACTTTTGAACGTTTCGTTGCGCCGATATTGGGGCGGCGTGCTCCATCTGTCAAGTCCATGGAAATGGCTGCCGAGTTACTAGCAGAGGCGTTTTTTGATCCTGCAATGCGCGGGGTTTTTGATCTTCCAAGCGGTAAAAAGAAAGGTTGATAAAATGGTTTATGATAATGCGAAAGCTGAGGGTTCCAACTCGGCAATGTGGAAGGATATTTCTGAGCATGTAGAAGGTGCCAAAGCGCCCTTTACGCTTTGGAATCTTCTTGACGAGCAGGGAGCAGACGTTGCTTTTTTAGCGTTGGAACATTTTGATTATAAGGATTATTGTTCGCTGATGGCTGACGTTGCCGAGTCGGTATTGTCAATTTTTGAAGACGATTGCCCTAACGATATGCGTCCAAGGGATGCCATACGAGGCATTCACCTATCTGCCAGAGGCGAAGATGTGGCGCTTGGTGCATTACAAATTGCGGCGTCAAGGTCTGCGATGGAATCAAAGGGAGTCTGTAGTGCTGCAGCGGCGTGTGCCGCAGTTGCTTGTCAGTCGTTTACGGCTGCTGCTCTTGCGGTTGCGGCGGCGGGAGGTGAAAAGCAGTGGGAGATCAACGGCGAGTTGATGTTTGACTTTTTGATCCGTGAGAAAGTGCGCGAGCGTGTGCTTGTGGGCGTCGGAGAGGCGTCAATGTGCTGGAGTAACATTGAAGACGCTGGTGTTTTTCAGGCAAAGAATGCTGAGAGAATTGGATACGCAATAGTTGATGATGTTTCTAAGTCTATTGGTGGTGAGCTTAGGAGTTTGAAAGAATGCTTTAAGCAGCGTTGACAAAGCTAGACTATGGGTTTATAGTATGCATAGATAGTTAACGAGATGTTAGGAGGGTGCCATGCCGATAAAGACCGATACTGAAAATAAAGAGACTATTTGGTGTCCGCACTGTGGTTATAGATACAGTATTCACGACAGCGAGGATCGTGTCGATCTTTCGGGTAGTTGCATCCCGTCGAAGGAGGTGTGTCTAGGCTGTGGAAAGACATTCATGTTGCATATTTCTTTGATCCCAAGGTTTACTACGCGATGATCGAAAATTTATTAAAAATAAGTTATTGTTTGTATTGACAAACGCTTCCATTGCTGTATAGTGATTGCATGTTCTTTGAAAATTAGGGCGCGAAATGGTTTCGACAGCTAGTCTGAAATTATTAGTGCATGCCCCGCTTTTGGAGCCAGCGGGTTAAAAAGACTTCTAAAAAATAATTACCAAAAACGTAATTAACCTTTTCCCCCAAATTGCCCAGCCTTTACAGGCTGTCGCTTAGGGAAATGCTTCTGGTCTGAGTTTCTGGTAGGATCAGCGGTATAATATTCACAGAATAGTCGGTGTGAGTCATAGCCTGGTGTTAGCATCGACGAAAATTATTTTTTCAGGTACGTACTGCTCTAGGAGCAGAGTTTGGGCCTTCTTTAGAAAAAGGTCAAAAGCATGTAACGATCTAAGGGTTGACGGCAGTTGGACCTCGGTTCGATTCCGAGCGCGTCCACAAGACTCTCATGTACGTTCTGGCTCAAGCTTGCTTGTGAAATCAGGATTTGCATTTGAGGCTTGTCTTGGGAGGGACTTAAAAAGCATCCGGTCTTGGGATTGACCTGAAACGCATTCCGGTCTTGGGTAGTGCCTTAAAAAACATCCGGTCTTGGGATGACTTAAAACGCATCGGCAAGATTGTACCTTGAGTCCCTCTTTGTTTGTCCTGATATGACGTTAAAAGATCAGGATGTTGCTGAGGCAGATGGAGGATGGTTTGTCCTGTTTCCCCCAGCAGGCAAGGTAGGCAGCATTCTTTTTTTTGAAACAAGGGACGGGTTAATATGTTAGAAAATGAAATCGGCGTTTTAGTTTTTTTAGCTGTTACGGTTGTTATTGTTACTGGGCTTGTCCTTGCGTTCGGCAATTATGGCGGTCCAAGGGTTCTTGATTCTAGGTGTACTGAATCGGGCAGTTTTGACGTGCTTATAGCGTTTCCTGATCACGAGTCTCGGTGGTTGACGGTAGATACTGACGTTTGCAAAAGGTGGGAAAATGACAACAGGTGAGATAATGGTCTGGCATGCTCTTGGATTCTATGCGATTAGCGGATGGTTGTTGTTTAGCTGGATAAATAAAAAACTAAACAAGAGACGTGACCAGATCTTTGATCGGATTTTAGATATACCTATGGTCAGTTTCGAAGAATTTCATGACGGAATTGAAGAAATTGCTCAAGGGCAGCGCAGGCTAGTAAAAAGAAAGGTTAACAATGCTAGAAGAAATCAAAAGACTGATAATAAACCTTGAAGCAGAATCTCGATCTTTGGACATAGAAAACAGAATCAGCGATGAGGTGTACAAAGCGCGACGACAAATGTTGCAGGCACATTTGCGTGATCTTGAGCGGATGGTAGAACTCCACAATGAAAGGAAGGATTAAATGACGGAACCAGAAGTGACAGAGCTAAAATACATAAGTGTGAAGGAATTT
>Ga0256845_1000545_pt1 | contig 35022 bp, 36 predicted proteins | sample RiftiametaG_FD_189101 | JGI IMG/M metagenome (GOLD analysis project Ga0256845, IMG submission 189101) | Tube worm associated microbial communities from hydrothermal vent at the East Pacific Rise, Pacific Ocean - Riftia | ecosystem: Host-associated > Annelida > Integument > Unclassified ...
ATAGTTCGGGACGATTTAGAGTTGCACCACTTTCGTTCTCAACAAAAAATGTAGCAATTGTTAGATCAGATTGCTTGGCAAACTCAATTAATTGTTTTTTTGCTCGTAATGCATCTTGCTCCTTAGTAGAAGCTCGAAGATAAGCATATACGCGATAATTGGAATCCAATGGAAATATACCAGTCTATTATAAGTGGTTCTATAATATCGGTCTATTATAGGTAGTGTAAACATTTAAAATAGACCACTCCAGACTGGTTCTATATAGGTATACCCATAATGAACTAGGTTGTTATCTTATCTACAAGTTCCAGGTCTGTTTCAAATACTCTTTGTAAGTTTCAACCAAATGTATTGCTTCGCTACCTCAATAACTGCTTGTGGAGTCTGGGGAGCGTTCTTCTTTTCATTATTAATGAGTTCGCTTGCAAAGTCGTTTGCGGCTTGTCCCGCCACATTAGAAGATGTCAGCGCACTTGTGACTGTTTTTAATAGTGTCTGAGTTCCGGCGGCTAATAGTTCGCCTTCAGTATCTCGAATAATTGAGCCTGTTAGGCCCGCCGTTTTGTCTGTCGCGTATATGTAGGCTTGTAATGTGAATTCCTCACCGGTTGGTAAAATAGCGGTTGTCGTCAAACCTTCTAGTCGTTTGCTCGCAGCATTGAATTGTTTTACCGCAAATAATATAGTGTCTGCGGGTAGTGTGTTGGTTCTACCTTTAACACTTTCTGTTAATTTTAATTCTATCTCACCAGATTCTGCCGAAGAAACCGCTCTCATTAATTCGGCTTTCATCCACGTTCCCATTGAAATACCGTATTTATTTCGCTCGACGGCTAGAGTCCCTTTTTTGCTATTTGCAGACGTGCTATTTCTCGGTGGAGGTGTATATGTATATTGACTACTTGCGTGACTGCTGGTTTTTGTATTCTTTCCGTATTTGTTTAGTTGGGTTTTTTTGTTATATTTATTATTTGTATATTTGTTAGATATTTTAGGATCTGCTTTATGGTTTTCTGTTTTTGTTTCTTCGTTTGTTAATTTATCATTTTTACTTTTATTAGTGTTAATATTTGATGAGTATTTATTTGATTTTTCGATCCGTCCTTTTTGTCCCACATTAAACTCGACCATTGCAAGTTCAGACGCTTTTATTTCACACTTTATTATTTCTTTCTCTTTGTCCCAAGTCCCTATTACTAGCGTCCAATCGATAGTGACGCAGGCGGGTCTTGTACCAAATCTCGTTTTTATTGCGGGTGATACTTTGCCATTTGATAATAATGTACCTAATACATATTTGCCGTTTGGTAGTAAGTAAGTGAGATCTTTTTCTTTGATGACCGTAAGATTTTTTGTATTTATTCTGGATGCTTTAAAGCGATCAGCGGCAGACTGTCGATTATTGGATCCTTTCTTGAGTAGTTTTTTGAGCTTGTCACCGGTTAACATACCGCTGTCTTCATTTACATCCTGAGCCGTTGCAATATTAGAAAGTATCAACATTGAAATAATTAATAGTGTTTTCACCATTCATATTCTCCTTGCCCTCTGTTTGTTCTAACGAGTATTTTTATTTTATCCGCGTCTTTAATATCAAGGTTGGTTGTTGCAAAACTGCATCTAACAGTCGAATCAGAGAGTAACTCTCCGTTACAAACGTGTGCGCCTGTTATTGACGTGTTTCGCCCATCGTTGATTAGAATAATGTCGAATCCTTCGATAACGAAATCACTATTATTTCTGTTTTTGAGTTCCATAAATAATACATTATATTCGTTCTCGTAAGTAAACATATTGTCAATATAAAGCTCAATTTTAGCTGTCCCTATCTTTATATCAGCTTCTTCTTTAAATCGGGTATTTGATGGGCTGTTCATAGCTAATCGGGCTACTTTCGATAACGCTTGTTCTTTGGCAAGGTCGTCGAGTGAGTCTAGTTTATTTTTGTACTTTTTATCAAGACCATCGGTGTATTTTTTTATATAATTTTCAATCATGTGTAATCGTTCTTTTTTATCAATTTTAAAAATAATATTTGATATATGTTTTTTTGGATCGTGAGTATTTTTCAGGCTTATTGATAGGTTGTAGCCGCCGATATTAATGAAAAGATAAGATATATATTTTGCTGTCAGATCGGTTGTGTTTACTTTACCTGTAATGGTAATTGTATTTTGCCCTATTAGTAGCCCAGCAATTTCGTCTGAAGTTGTTGGGACTTCAAAACCGTTATTACTTGTTAAGTGTATTTTTAAACTTGGTGATAATTCTGGATTATCTAATTTAAAAGGAAAAACTAATTGTGTGCCCACGTCGGGAAACACGTCTAAACTAAGTGAGGTAAATTCGGTTAGTAGTACTTTTTTAAAAACGGGTTTAATTGTTGGAGGTGTATTTGCGCTCGTATTAAATGTAACTAATACTAAAAACATTAAACTTAATACTCTATTCATTATTCTATATCCCTAAATTCCGAAACCTTAAAACCTAAAATATTCGTTGTTGATTTTCCGGTGAGCATTGCAACGAGGCTAATGCTAAAATCTTGGTGCGTTGATTTTGCACCCGGCATGTTACAAGTTATTTTTCCGTAAAACTCTGCTTCTACCCAATATTTTGATTTGTCTCTTGCAATAGATTGACGCTCAGCGTCAAATGATACCTCTGTTCGCTGACACCCAAAATTTTCAACGTAAGGGCCATATTCTGTTTTATCATACATTCTAAGTTTTTCTTCAGATAAATGTTCATCCATATGCCTCAAACAAACGGCCAGATCCTCATATATTGTCAGCTTATTGATTGATGTGCATCGAGATACCCATATTTTTAGATCAGCTGTTATTGTATCTATGTGTCTAATTCGAGGTTCGTTGAATTCAACCTGGCCCACAACAACACCGTTTTCACTTGCTAAGACGTTGATAGGTTTTAACGCATAAATAATATTTTGTAAAACTAAAATAACAAGCACAATAAAAAAAGCTAACCAACCGAACGCGCCAAATCTTGCGGCTTTGACTACTAAGTCATTGTGTATATCTTCTGGATTTCCTTGAACTGTGTTGATTTCACTCGTCATTGTTTTTTGCCTTTGTTATTTTGCTTATTTTTATTTGAGAAATAAGCAGTACGTTGTGATTGGCGTTTTTTCTTTTTATCAGTGTCACTGATTTGATTTTCATCTACTATTGCACCGCGACCTTCTTCTTCGATGTCGCTAGGATTCGATATATTGTTAGTGAAAGCTGAAGAGATTGCCGCCGTGCCTAATTTATTTTTTCCTTTACTTTCTTTAGGTTTACCATCGCTACTTGTTTCAGAAGAAGGTGGTGCTTCTAACTTTTCGTTATCTGTGCTAGATTTGCCCTCTTGGGTTGGTGGAGTGTTTTCTGTCGATTTCGGTTCGTCTATAGCGTCGTTAGATCCCTCTTTATTGTTTAACGCTTCCTTGTCTGAATCTGTATTGCCACCTTGAGTCGTTGTTTCGTCGTTTTTTACTTCAGTATTACTTGTCGAGCTTGACGAATCACTTTTAATGTTTGATTGTGTTCCTTTGTTCGGATCTGTTCCATCCTGAGTTGATTGTTCGCTTTGCGACTCAGGTTTATTTGAATTGTTGTCCGTGGCATTATTGCTGCTACTTTCTCCCTTGTTAGGTTGATCGTTTACGTGAGTGTTACTCTCAGCGTTGCCAGGGGGTGATTGGTTGCTTTTAGTTTCTCCTCCTTCACTAGAAGTTGGTTTTTCACCGCCGCCTGGAGAATTTGAACTCGGCGATCCCTTTGACTGGCTGTTTCCTTTTGAGTCACCACCTCCCTTTGACTGGTTGTTTCCTTTTAATCCGCCAGCTCCTTTTGGTGAAGGATTACTTTTAGTTTCATCGCTTCCGGAAGGACTGATCCCAAGAGCTTTTTTCCCCATATTTGATATACCCTTAGCCGCTGAAGCAATTGCCCCTCCTACCGTTGGACCATTTTGAGCGGCGGATTTTAACGCACCCCCCCCAGCAGCGCCTGCTGCTTTAGCGGGTCCCCCAAGAGCTTTAGCGGCTAGCATACCGGCCGCTATACCAGCTCCGGCAAACGAACCGATCATGCCTGATACGTTACCACTGCCGTTCGCCAAACCTTGTGCAACGTAAGGTGTTGCTATTAGTGTTGCAATTAATAATATATTAATGACCGAGTATGCAGTTAAGAAAACGACCAGCAAACCCATATCCCACGTGTCCATATTATCGACGTTTAATGAGCTATTTAGCATATCGGTAAATACACCTCCGATCAGGTACATAAACAAATTTTCTAAAATTGGCCATATAAGCACTAAAATAGATATATTTCGAAGTGGTGTTAGCATTTTTAAGCCAGTAGTAATGGACATTGGCAGTGCAACGGCGCCCCAAAATAGACACATGCAAACAAGCAGAGCATGTAAGATACGCATAGATAGCGTTACAGTCACCAGAACCATTTGAGTCAACTTGTAGCCAACATAGGCAAATGCGGAAATTATAGAATCCCCAATTTCTGAAAATTTGAAGTCGTGCTCTTTTTTCCACAATTTATCGAGCGTTTTATCTAAACCCTCTGTTAATTTCACCAACTCACCTTTATCCAGAACTGAATAAATAGCGTTAAAAAAGTCGATCACAAAAGCTGCTAGCGTAAAATACATTCCAATTGCAACCGTGATAACTAGAATATTAACAACCATTTTTTGGTAGCCTGACTGACCACCCGACAATAAATTAATATGTTCTTCGAGCGAGCGTATAGCGATCGCAAGCGCTGTAATAATACCCGTGACAAATACCATCCACTGTGACGCAGCATGCCAACCAAGTCTGTATATTTCCCCGACGTTAAATCCATCAAGAAATATTACAAATAAACTTAAACTGCTAGTATCATTCACTATCGTTTACCATCGATGAGTAACTACTTTTAAGCGATCTCAATATTATTGATGTGTCGTTTGCTTCTTTTTGTCTAACCCGTTGTTCATTTCTTATTAATATATCTGCTGCAATCATACTGCTTGACGCTGATATCTGTTTGTTATCTTCTTCATTGGTTCCTGACGCTAATTTATTTTTTGATTTTTCAACAGCTTTGCCGAGAAATTTCAGATTTCTCATTTCAAGCAGTATGTTAGCGTAGGCTTTCACTGCGTTTTTATTTCCTTTGGCGCCATGCATAGAGCGAGAAACCCAATCTATTTCCTTGTTAATTGGGGTGGTATTAAAAGGATCATTAGTCAAATATTGCACTTCATCTTTGAAATCTTTCATATCGTTATAAAGCTCAACAATTGCCCTACCCTCGGTCGCTAGCCTTTTAACGGATTTTAATTGTTCGTACTCTTCCATTCGTTTTGATATATCCAACGCATCTTTTAGTTTGACTAATTGTTGATACCCCTGTTCAACCATCTCTACAAGTTGGGTTAAAAGTGCCGCATCACCCGCTCCCGTCATGTCGGCTCGAGTTGGCGTTGATATTGTTAATATTATTAATATGACGACTATTTTAATGCTTTTCATTTCTGATCCCTCTTTTGGTTAATTATCTCTTTATTTATATATTTAATCATTACGGTGAAAATACTTAGCGCTATTAATATTAAAATGAAGCGCCAGATCAAACCAAGAATGGTTACGTTGTCTGTTTGTTCGGTTGTTTCTATTGCTTTAGTTTTTGAAGTGTTAATGTTCGTTTCTAGGTTGGTTTTACCTAACTCTTCAACCAATGTTGGGTTTTTATAAATAACGGCTGTTAAAACACCCGTTATTAATAGAAACACAATAAATATACCTACAAATATTTTCAATATTTTTTTTAAAGTTTTAATCATGACTTCATAGCCTCCGCAAATAAATGAAGTCGCTCAAGTGGCTCTCTCGTTTTTTTACCGATTTCATGTTTTAATGCTAGCGCTTCTGCTGAAGAGTGCGCTAAATCTAATAATATTTTTGGGTATTTCAAATAGAGATCATAAGTTGATTTTCCATATTGGCGCATACACTCTCTATAATTCATATTTGCCCCCGGGGCTTCAGGATCTTTGTATCGCTTCCACCTAGCTAAAACATTATCATTCATTTTAAATATTTCTGCCGTTTCTTCATGGTTATCTTGCAAATACATAAAATGCCGGTGCGTTATTTGATTTAAAATACCTTTTTCAAGCGCGGCATCTAAAGTTTCTTGCGTGATGCCGTGAAATGCGCCAGCCTCTTTACGTCCCATTCTTGTTAATTGCTGAATTAAAACGGTTATTAATTCCGGGTCAATCCGCGAAAATTCGTGTAACTCATCAATTATAATTCTAGTAGGCGTCGCATTTGCAAAGGCTAATTGTTTGTAGCGAAGCGCGACAAAAACGAGTATAAATTTAGCCAGTTTTTCATTATTCATTAGAGGTTTAAAATCAACGCCAACAATGCCTGAATTGAAATTAATAGTGTCAGCTTTTGCAAAATGCTCCCCTTTTATAGAAGCTAAAAAGCTATCTAAATTTTCAACAATAATTTTAGCCGCTTTACTTTGAGCGCCGCTAAAGCTCGAAACACTTTGCTCGGCGCAATCATAAAAGGTTGCGAGGGTCGGTGCTTTTAGTCCGTCCGGTGCATCGTGGCGATATAATTCCGACATGATTTGCTCGCCAACCGATTCAATATGTTGTATTTGCCCTTTTCCACCATCACCAATTAAAGGCATTAGCGCTGCGATAGTGGGCGAAACAATATCTGCCGCCAAAGGGTTATCTTTTTCTCTATCAGCCATAGAAAAATCTGGAAAAGGTGATATAACGGTCTCTGGTGATAAATGAAAATAATCACCTCCAAAAGCTTCCACAACCCATTTTTCACTCGCGCCAACTTCGGCAATATAAAAATTAATTCCGAGCGGATACAATTCGGCGACTTGAGTTACTGTTTCCACACCTTTTCCTGCCCCTGTTTTCGCCGCTGTTATGGCGTGATTAGTTCCACCTGTTGGATACGCTAAAGGGATTGCTTGCAGGTCTTGCGTCATTCTAAGCATTTGATGCTCAGAGCCGGTGATCGAAAAGTTAATAATGGGCGCCATATTGACTACTTGTAACGTATGGTCTGCTCTCAAAAATGGTGATTTATGGCCTTGTCCAAGTTGACTAACTCGCCACATTGCAAAACTTAATTTTTCGCTTTCAGTGGCTAATATTGTTCCTTTGCCGAGAGATTTAATAATTTCTCTTGATCTCTCGTTGAGGTATTCAGGATCAATATGGTGCATTTTTATAATGTATGCATTGTTGTATACATGCAGTTTATTTGCCGCAATGAAAGAGCGGTATTGATTGTGATCTTTAACTTTTTCTTGAACACTTTCACCGCCCACTTTGTTTGCCCCATCTGCCGCTTTTTTAGTTTGAGATGCACTACTTAAAACTGCTCTAGCCATATCAAGCGGCTTCACTATTTGAGTGACATGCATTTCAACGCCACTTTGATTGGCGAGACAATAAAACCAATTTATTGAAGCGTCTGGATAATCAGTAAGAAGAATTACTTTAGTAAATGTCTTCCCTAACTTCATCAACCCATTTTCATAGGTTGGTTTTTCTGCAACCCTGTTTGATATTCTAAATCGAGAGTTGTGATTAGGGATCGTGTTTTCACGCGCCCTATCACGGTGATAATGTCGCCAAATCTCATAATCAAATTCTTGATGTGAAAGTAGCTTAGCATCTTCGAAATTTACCATAATTTGCTTGGCGATTTCGCCCAACTGTTTAACTGCAATTGATGTTTTTTTGATTGCTCTTTTGGGGAAGATTATAGCGAACGGTGTTAATTTTCTTGCAATAGTAATCACCATTAGAACTCTATTTTTCATTGTTATATTTGAAATAAGACTCGCCATCTCCTCTCTTATTTTCATGGCGAATTTATGATTTCTAACAATGTTCTTTCTACCGTATTCTAAATATTTCTCTGTTGTGTCTTCGCTGTAATCTCGTAAGAAATGATTCTCAATAACGAGTTCAACATCATCTGGAAATTCTTGAAAAGCATCATTCATATTGCTATAAATAGACTGTATCCTTGCTTCTGCTTCGAGCGTTGTTTTAATGCCTTCCCACGTGAGAGCAACCGAAACAGATTGGTCGGTATGAATTAAAGCGTCTACACGGCCACTTTTTTCAAAGTAAGACCATGTGAATCTATTTTGATATGAATTTGACATTTAGCAGATCTCTTGTGACTCTCTTTTAACATCGACACCACCAGTCAGGAGTGAATACTGTATTCGAGCTAGCTTTACTCTTTTGTGGAGATAAACACTAACCACAAGAAACAGCACGGCACAGATCACAAATAATGTGCCAAGAATGGGGTTTTTAACTTGAATGAAAGCACCGATCGAGAATGCTATCATTAAAATACTCCCCATTGCTGTGGCTATCGTTGCAGCAGTAAGGCCCATCCAGGTGGTCGGTAAAAATCTTTGATTAAAGGCGTACATATTAGGCAAAAAACGCAATTACAGCGAAAGCGATACCGCCAAGTACACTGGTAAGTATTGCCCCAACTAAAAGGTTTTTCCCCGCAGCGACACCTTTTTCTGTTTCCCCTGTCATGAAGAGATAACCGACATAGATGGCGTATAACACCATTACTATTCCAACAAAAGCTAATAGCCAACCTTGAACCACTTCACCCGCTTTGTCGAGTTGTTCAACCGTTGACTCTTTCACAAAAGAAGGTTTCTTTATTTTTGCAGCATATGCTGATGTTGTAAATAGTACATATGCGCCAGTAACGGCACTCGTTATTTTATTAGTTACTTTTTTAGTTATGTTTTTCACATTAAGCTCCTTTCGCTTTTTGTCTTTTAGATTGATAAATACTGTTAGTGATTAGATTGTTTACGGTAATTAATATTGTACCTACACAATAAACAATAATTAGCGCAACGGCTGATACATTTATTGCGATCGGTAAGTACAACATTATTTCTGTTGATGTTGTCCCGCTCATGAATTTCTCAATTAATAGTGTTGCTTTTTCGTTTGGTAGATATTCTGCAACAAAATTGATGGCGTACTCTCGAGCAATGCCACCCCCGAAATATTTTCCTTTGTATTCCCATGTTGGCAATAATCCAGCGAATAAAGGTAGCGCCATTGCTATTACAATAAGGTAAACATAATTCCACCACGTTTTCATAAGTAGCTGACCTCGTTTTCTTCTTCGAACTCTTGCTCGTCAACAGCGCCTTGCTCTTCTAATGCTTGCGCTTGTTTTACGACCTCGTCTGTTAGCTTCTTCAATCGATCTTTATCCATGAAGTCGCGCCATAGATGCAATCCTTCACAATCATTATTTGACTTTTCGATTGTAATGACGGGCCAGTCAATTTTCTTTTCTTTAGAAAAATCAGGTAATGGAAAGCGCGCTTTGTAGAGTTTGTTGTCTGATTGACCGCTTTCACCACTTAACAGGCAACTTATATAGGCCTCACCTGCGTTCAGGTTTTTTAAATCATGCGGTTTAATTCTTAATTTTTCAGTTGTCGATAGGTTTTCTCCTTGACCATATTTATTATCTGTTTGCCCTAATTCGGATGTTTCATAAAGACCAAATTGTTCAGATGCCCATTTTGCCGTGTCATTACCATTGATTCTAAAAGCGCAAAACCCACCAATGTTATCCATGATTTCAGTCGTGAATATCCCTGTATTATCAACCGCGTCAGTTTGCCCTTTCGATTGAAACAAATATGAGATTGGCATTTTCGCTGAACGACAACGAGCCGTAATTGAACCAACATTCGCATAAAAGAACTTCCCCCAATCATCGAACACTTGCGGCCACGGCGTTCTTTTATCGTCATAAAGCTGTCTTTCTTTCGCTATTACTCCGATCTGCTCAGTGAACATTGTCCCGATATCTTTTGCCATCGATGAATAGGGCAAATGCAAAAATATTTTTTCGCTATTTTTTGAGGCTTTTACTAGGTCTAAAGTTGGCTCGTAAGCATTCAATCGATCTGCGACCATTCCTGTTACAAATAAAGACATTTTAATCATTAAGCCGTTAATATCTTTTGCTCTATCTTCGGGATCTCTATCGAAGAACAGGCGAGCGACTTCTAACACGTCAGCTTTAGCGCTAGCTTTTTTTGCTAATTGCATAACATAGTGAGAAGCCTTTTCTACTTTTAACACAACATAAATATCGCGTAATATAATGGGCTTGCCGCATGATTTTAATAGTGGTATAACTGCGCCGAGAGCTTCTCGTTGAGCATTCCTGTAATAATCCGACTCTGACGTGATTAGTGTTTGAGTTAACGCTTCTAGTATCGACTCTGTTGAGCCTGTTATGACATTCGTCGTATCTGAGTATTTTAAGTCCGAGGAAAAAAACTTATCCGGTGTAGATCCAGAGGAGACCATTTTCTGATAAATATCTTTATCGCCTTTACCGTCCCAATAGCACCAACCAATTAGGCGGTGAAGTGTATAATACAAAACAAGTACAATAGCCGCGACACTCTTGCCTGACCCCGGGCTTCCAACAAACAAAAAACCTAAATCGATAGCTTTTTCTTCTAGTACAACATCGACTTTTGGTGAGTTATCAGGGTTTTCTATTTCAACGCCTTGACCCAAATCCAAGCCAATCACTTTGGTTTTTTTCTTGTTAGTGCTGGTTACGGTTAACCATTTTAATAAAATAACTGATGGCGCTAATAATAGAAAGTAATATACTTCTAAAAAACAACCCATTAGCACGGCATCGAGAGCCAAAACAAGAGCGACAAAATAAATAACAAAACGCTTCATACTGCCCCCCAAATTGGCTGTACATATCGAATAATTGGTTTAACTTCAAATATGGCTTTGTTTTTTATGTAGTATTGCTGATGTTTCTTTTTTTGGCTTTCAGTTGTTGCATAAATAACTAAATCATCAATAACATCAATCCATGACATAACAAGTTCGCCCTTCACATATGTTTTATCTACATCATGCTTTCTGGTCAATGAGTGTGGGACTCTTGCTGGATTCATCGAGTAATCATCGATAATAATTAATGCAGATCCTTTTTTCTTATTATTTAAGTATTCGATACCGTGTTCACCGATTGATGGGTAAATACCTCTTTGCCACCAGCCCGCGCGAGTTACAAATTTAATAGTTGCATTCTTTTCTTGCATCTCTAACTCAATTTTGTTTCGCATTATTGTTTGATGAATTGCCGCTCCTGAAACAAAGTGTTTTAATTTATGTAGATCTGCTATTACACAACCTTTGTTTGATAGTGAATAAATATAGGGCGAATATTCAGTATCTTTTCGTATTAATTTTTTTCTTAATAATATTCCCAGTAAAAGCCGTGTTTTATCATTATTTATTTTGCTGTATTTAACTAGCTGGTCAAATGTTGAAAATCTAATTCTGACTAATATATCAAACAATACTGATTCGTCCGTATTGTTGGCTCTTTTTGCGTTTGTAATTATTGAGCGTTGTTCAATGGATAGAACACCTTCATCAACTTTCTTTAATTCATTTTTTTTCAACGTTAATAGCTTTAGGTAGCGATATGCTTGGGTTTTTGACATATCCATTTTTTCAGCCGCTTTAATCACAGAGCCTAAAGTGTTTTTAAGTTCAAAGAGTTCATTCGCTATTTCAGAGGGTTTTTTATTCATGAGAATAAATGCACCTTCGATCCTGTCACTCTCGCGCCAGCTTTAGCCGGTTGCCCCCAAACTTGCTTAAATCCTTTCCATGCTGCCTGCTTACTTCTAATTTGTGTTTTATTGTATTGCCCTGAATCGGCTTCGCAAACCACGATTTCACCACTAGCATTAACATACATTGCATCGGGAATTGATGAGTTTCGCCCCGTCAAAGATGGACTGCTTAGTTTAAATAGTTCGTTTTGCTCCTTGGTAAAGTTACCTTCTACAACAAATGATTTCGGTCTATTTTCTGCGAAAAAAATCTTTGAAGTAATTACTTCATGTAAGGCATTTCTTTTTCGCTCGATTGCTGGCTTTCGACCACCGAATAAACTAGCTATTTTATCGGTTTTAAAGTGATAGGCTTTGAACCTTCCGCGGCCCGGCTGATTAACTTCAATTCGCTCTAAAACACCAGCTTTGCATAAACTATCAAGACGTTTAGACGAGTTGGCCGTTTTAAAGTGAACATTTAGAGCATCCTGCTTATCGATTATTTGAACTCTAGATAGATCACTTAGAAATTCTCTATCACGTTCAGTTAAACGTATATCACCATTAAGATATTTCCGTAAAGTGCTCGTTCTTACGTTCTTCCCTGTTATCATGAGAGCATCACCGACAGCGTTATACACATAGCTGAAAGCGTAATAACAGCTAATAATAGAGTGCTGTTTCGAGCAAAACGAATGCTTTTCATTGAGTTAGTAATTTCTTTTCTTATGTTTTTATTTTGCTCAATGATTAATGATTGTTGCTTAAGAATCGATTTACTTAACTCTTCACTAGCTAAACCGACTGAATCGCTTAATGTTTGCTTTGATGCATTGATAAGAGATTTAACATTTTCTTTAATATACTCTTCTTGATTGCCATATAGCTCAATTAAGCTTTCTTTCAGCCTATCAACTTCAACTTTTGACTGCGATAAATACCGCTTCAAAATTAATTCATTCAGAGTAATCGTTGCGAAAATAGGATCATCCTTATCTATGATAATCTTATGTTTTTCCGCAACGGCAGCAATTAACTGATTGATTACTTCTTGTTCTGGCTTCGAGTCTTCCACAATAAAACCTAATTACCACCAGCATCGGTATTAAAAAGCGCTTCAGAAATAGATCCTATGACTGCTTTTTTAACCAATTTCAAGCGTTGCTTTTGCATGATACTGTAATCTTTTGAAACAATAGCCTCATTAAATGTCAATTTAGCTGTCAGCATGTCTCGAATATCACCGCCATGCAATTGACTGTCATATTGACTCAGGGTGATAACAGCCTTAATTTTTTCTTGGTTTTCTTTAAAAACCTTCATTTCTGTGAAGGATTTATCATTGCCAATAATTTGACCATCGAACTCATTTAACCAAACAACTAAATCACATTCTTGCGATTGAAACTTTTTAGTTATTTCTGAAAGGCCCGTTAATGTGTCTAATTGAGCTTGACCACTTGCAACAACACAATGAAGTGTTATTTTATGTCCCATTTCACGTAAAAAGTTAATCGCATCGTTGGCTAGTAAATAAGATGCTAGCGGGACAAAAGAGCTTGCCCCGTTATCGATAACAATATCGCTAGTTCCTTTTTCATGCTCTGCACAGATCAATTCTATGATTTGGTCGAATTGCTTTTTATTAACTTCGTCGGTTCCTTCGTCGATAAGTTCTAGTTTCGCAACGTCCAAATTTTTATAGCTTGCTAGTGTCTTATTGATAGGATCTGTATCAACGCCTTTAACTGTTCGCTCTAATTCTTGGCATGTTTGCATCAACCACGCAGAAACAACCGATTTTCCAACGCCCCCCTTTCCCGTCATTACAAAATGAATATCGCTCATATTTCTCTCTCAATATTAATGGTTATTGTTTAGTAAAGGTCTTTTTCTGATTTTGAGTCCGATTTATAATTGAATATATTTGTCTCAGTTTTGACCATTTTAGGTGTTTTTTTAGTAGTCGGTAAATCATCCTGTTTAGCCGACGCTACTACTTTTATATCAGTCTCATTTTTAATATATTTGCTCGTATACCTCATAAACATTTGATAACTAAAGTCGAGCTTCTTTTTTTCTTTCAAGTCTCGCCAAATATCTTTAGCAGACCAGCCTTCTTGTATAGCCTCCTTGATATCGTCCTTATTTTTTAAGAACGCTACCTTTCCAGAGTTTTTAATTTTTTCTAAATTTTTACCAATTTTTGAGGTCATAGTAGTTTACATTCAGTAATTTTTAATTGATTTTAGCTACTCTCAAAATTAGCTTCATTTACATTGTGTAAACTATTGTTGATTACCAGTAAACTGCATTTGATTATAGTTGATTTCTGGCAAAATAATAGTAATTTCGGAGTAAGGCGGTTGATTATGATTGATTATCTCATATCAGCATGGTATTTATGTGACGTGGCTCACAAAATTACAGTACCTAAAGGCATAAAACACGCCTTCGGCCAGCTTTGCTGGTGTTTAACAAGTCAAAAACTCTCAAACTTACTGCCTTCGGCCTGTTTCACAGGTAATTTTGATAGATTTCCAGTGAAACCTTAACGGGTTCACTAAAGGACGGGAATAAACTTGTATATCTTTAGATATAACAATGTTTTAAGGTTATTCCCATCCCCTCAAAAAAAGCAGGATCAACGGAAGAAAAAGGGGGTGTAATCGAGCTAGCTCTCAACTCCCCCTATTTTTCTTCGCTTTGTAGCTGCTATTAATTTATTTCATGCCTGCGGCCACTTCGTGATGAAATAAATTAATACGCGCAACAAAGCCGTTGATCCAGCCGATGGCCCGAACAGGTTCGGCGCTTCGCGACACCCATTCACTTAATCATTTGTAAAATGGTTAAGTGAATGGGTGTAAAAAATTCGCTTAGGGCTCACTAAAACAATAGACAATTGAAGCTTGATATTTCTTTGCCAGGATTAGGTATTTTGGAAGGTTTAGAATTTTTTCTTTTTCACTTACTTAGGGGCTTCGGATGCCTTTCAACCATTAGTCCACTTTTGAAGTCAGTGTTTATAGCTGGTCTAGAGTCAATTCTATTATTTGTCACACTTGGAAGCGCGTGTTTAGTGGGGTTTAGGAGGGAGTCTTGCATTTGTCACCTTTAACCGTACTTTATTTTAAGCGCTTTCAACTATCAGTCCACTTTTAATCCCTTATATATAAGGGCTTCGGATGTCTTTCAACCATTAGTCCACTTTTGAAGTCAGTGTTTATAGATGGTCTAGGGTTGATTCTATCATTTGTCACACTTAGTTTAATTGGTGGCTTTGACATTATTTGAGAGAAAGATTTAATTGTGTGGCCTCAAATATTTCAAATTTTATACGTATTATTTTTTTGTTATCTTTTTCACTCGGAGACCATTCAACTTTTAAGCTAGTATTTTTATTGATCAACTCTACAGCATGAACAATGACCTTCCTTTTTAGATCTCGCCAAAGTGTGTACTTTTCCTTTATATCAAGTAGGATTTTAAATTCTTCCACTGATACTTCCCACGTCCCTTCCTGGCTGATAGGATCTATTTTCGTTTGAAATATTTCGAAAAGCCTTATTGAATGCTGCGTTCTTAATTGGGTAGCTTGAGCCAGTAAATAAGCAGTTTGAGTGGTAACAACTTCTCTAATATGTTTTGAAACAACGTTAGAAAATACAAGCCTCACTTTTCCTGATGAGTATATAGCGCGTTCTTGAAGCCACCGTATTTTTCGTTTAACTCCATTTTCTTTAATAAAAATAGACCTATCGTATAATCTATCGCTTGATTTACCGAGAGCTTTATAAGCTGCCGACATAGATACTTTATATTGGTTTGCGTATTCGTGCACCGTTAACGACATTTCAACAGTTTCCCCCATTGATAAAGGTTTTTTCTGGCTGTGCGCCTTTTCTATGCAGGCTAGGATTAGCCTTTGCTCTTCGACAGATAGTGAATAACTCGCCATGATTAAGGCGTTGTCTTTTATTACTAACTTTTGACGATCTATAGGGACAGGGGTTGTTATCAGGGCTTTCATTGTTAAATACTCTTATCGGTCAAATTATCATTCTTATAATACACGTAGAAAATTTATTTTCAATCATTAGTCCACCGTTGAAATATTGTTATCTATTGACCTATATTTTGGTTTAACCCCCAAAATATAGGTTTCGATGTTGATACTACCTAATATTTATCACACCTAACAATCATTCTAGTTTTTCTAATATCTAAAAAACTTGGACTATCAGTCCACTTTTGGAGCTTATTTTCTTGATCATTTCCAGAGATTCAATTATTGTGCGATTTAATTGCATACTTTAACTGTTTTTTAACGAAGAAAGGATTGGTTTTTTGGAAAAATTAAAATTAGAACTTAAGTTTTAGGCACAAAAAAACCCGCTTTCGAGAGCAGGTTTTTTAAATAACCACAATGATAAGAGGTGGTGTTCGTATTCAGGTAGTGTTCGTATTCGATACAAGCTAATTGTATTCCGAACGCTGCCCTTTTGCAAACAATAAAATAAAGAAAAGGGAAGCATGGGTTATGATTAATCATAATAATGCACCTTCGATGTCACATTTACAGGATATTGGAGGGGTGGTTGATAGTTTTCGTGTACAAGAAAAAACGATACAAAAAGTAAATAATCGCCCAAAAGGTAGACCTAAAGGCGCTTTATCCTGCAATAATCCTCACATTGATTTCAAAGAAGTACGAAAACGTGCGCGCCGCTATCTGGGTAAAGGTGCTTTTTTTGGTGAGACAATGGAAAAGGCAATTAATAATTCTGGTCGTGTCGTGAATTCCAATCATACCTCAGCCATCCATAAAACCCTAGGTTACGGTTATCGGACTCGCATAGGGATCGAGCGTGATATAGCTGCATGGATAGTGCTGTTTAGTACGGTTAATTTCACGGCAATAGGCGATAAAAACTGGTTCAAATGTTTTGTTAACCTTGGTCGAGTCGATGAAATGGCCACGTTTCTCTCATTGTCCCGAGGCTCAAGATTTTTAGATTTGTACCGAAAAACAGACCTTTTACGGGTTCGATACAAAAAAAACAAGTTAAAACCAGAGCAAAAGCATTGCGAAATTTTCATATCAAGAAAAGCGTTTGAGCTTGCAGGTATTACCAGGCATCAGTTAGATTCTGAAATTGAGCGCAAACAGCGAAATGATAAAGCACGTTTGGCTCGCCCCAACACCCATGAATTTGAAACAGCTAGAGCAGCCGAGAAAAAAACCGATAGACATTTTTATAGCGTGCAAAAGAAGCAATACAACCGGATTAAACAACAAAGAAAGCACGATTTAAAATCGAAACAAGAAAAAGCGCGTGATACTGACTTCAAAAAAGAAGCTATTCAATTACTTGTTAGCCTGCAAAAATCCCACCCTCAAAAATCAATAAGCGAGTTAAAAACGCTTATTATCGATAAACATCCTATTTACGCGCACGCCATAGGAGCCTCTCCACCCCGCTAAGGCGAGATTACGTGATAATTCGTTTTATCATGCACCTCTTTATCTTTACCCTCTTAAAACGCATTTCTAGCCCTTTATTAAGGTTTTTTTACGCCTTTCCACCGGGGTTGTTTTCGGTTTAGTTAATTTTAAGTTATTAGTGCAAATAACAGCGCAAAGAATACTTATAGTAAAGATCTAAACTGTTCTTTATAAAGCCTCGATAAATCGAGTTTTTTCTAAATATTTGAACCATTGCGTTATTACTAGCCAACCAATCGCTACACTCTTGGGGCCGAGATAATATCGGCTAGATGACGAAAAGATGTCATCCACCCTCAAACTCGGTTGCTTTGGCAACTAGCAACCGATCATCTTACTAATTTTAAAATTTTTAAATAATTTAATTAGATAAAAACTTTTTTAAAGTTTTTATCTTTAATTTTGAAGATAGTTATTGTTTGAATTGACCGTTATATTCATACTCTTTATCTTCTATATATTCAAACGCATTTTCTAAATTAAAACCTTCCTTTTTAGCCTCATCAACGATCAATTTAGCCCATAGCCTTCGGGCCATTTTTCGCATAGAGCGCTCGTCTTTTGCAGCTAGAAACCTCAGCGCTGAGAGTTCAAACAAGTTAATTGGGGTTGTAAATGATGAACAATCACTCGCATCCTCAAGCAGAATTTTTTTAGTCGCCTTTTGATAGTTTTTTTTTGCGCTAACCTTTTTTGTGGTTTGGGTTTGGTTTAGTTCTGGTTCTAAATTAGTTTTGATTTTTTCACCATTTGTAGATCCATTATTGATGAAATCATCCATTGGGTTTTGAGCTTTCTTTTTTATAGCCATTTTCCGCAAGTCTCCTTAATTAATCGATTCATTTCAAAATTTGCTTTTTCATGATCCACTTCACTGATCCCTGCGCCTTCTTTGGTAACTTCTGTGTACGGTGCTCGATATAACGTTAGTGATTGATTTAGTGGTTTGAGATGTGATGTTTTTTCAAGGTTTCGTCTAGCATCCCGATTGTGCTTATGACCTTTCGTTGGATCACATTTATTAATTATACCGCCAGTAATCAGTTTATCTTTTGTTCCCATTTTTCTAAAATCATTTGCTTGCTCGATAAGCTCATCCATGACACCCATAAATTTCTCAGATATACCATCAATACTAAAAACCGCGTAGGCCGCATCTGATGCGCACAATGCTGATAACATTGTTTTAGTATTATCTTGTCCGCCGCAATCGATAATCACAAAGTCATTTATTTCACCCCAAGCTTCTAAGTCTTCTCGACAATTGCCGTTAACCTTCACAACATCTAGGTTCGATAAACCATATTCTGATTTATCTCGGTACTCTTTTAGCGTTGTAGCACCAGAGGTTTTGTTCGGATCGGCATCGATCAATTTAACTCGTTTATTGTGATCAGTAGCTAACGCTACAGCCAGCGAAAACGCGATGGTTGTTTTACCGACTCCCCCATCTGAATTGAATATCGTTATTAATGGCATTTTACAATTTCCTTAATTTGGTTTTAATTCTGCTCTAACGTTACTTTAGTTTTACTTTACTTTTAAAGTAGTTCTACTTTAGTTCTAAACTTATTCTATTGCAAGGTAAAACTACATTTGTTTTAATTTTATTTTGGTTTTACTCTAGTTCTTGTTTGGTTCTATTTAGATTTTGATTTAATTTCAAGCTAGTTCAGATGTAGATCTATTTGTTAAAGACATTGTTTTTTATTTGTGGTCAATTTATTATTAGCTTTTAACGCTAAACCCCCAATCAATGAAAATAATAAAAATACAAGACTCGGTATTTCGGAAACTAGCAAAGAAATACAACCTCTCAGAAAAGGAGAGCTCAAGGGCTGGTTATTGCCTTGTGGATGGATACACGCAAAAAGATGCCGCTGAGCATTTTGATGTATCTGAGCGCACGATACGGGCTGCTGTACAGAAAATATCGCCAAAACTAAAGAAATTAACGGCAGAGCAGTTTGATAGTGTGATATGTGATTTTTCTTTTTCGCCAGAAAAGAAAGTAAAGCTACGCCGATTTTTAGTTGATAAAGAGCGTTTGGTTGATATCGGCAGAGACTCGAATGAGACTTCTCATTTGAGTAGGGCTGCTGGTTTAGTTCTGGAGCACTCTAGTTTTGAGGGTTTTTTAACTATTACCATTACGATCCCAAAATCTAAAATGTCTGAGGCTCTAGCCCTCGAAAAGCTCGAATAATCAGTTAACAATTGAATTTTCTTTAATCTTGCTTTTTGTGATGTAGTTCACAAATTTTCGTATAAAATGTAAGCGTTATAAATGTTAGTAGAACTGCACTTACCAATAATGATATGCTCAACATTAATCTTTCTATTTAACAAATAAAGGAAATATACAGATGAAACAACTATTAGTCGCTATTTGCTTTTTGTTTTTTTCGGGTGTTAATAGTGCTGCCGAGAGCTTTAATTATGGTTTATATCCCGGGTTTGGGTTTTACAGTGTAGGTAGCCCAAATGGTGATACCGAGTTGAAACTTGTAATTAAACCTATTGACGTTTTTGTAGCTTATAATGTTGGTAGGGATTCGCGGGTTTGGGTCGAATTGAATGCTATCGATGATGATTTCTCCGCATCGACAGATGAAATAGGGTTGGCTGTCAAATCAACTAGCTTGAATATTCAATACCAGTGGCGTTATCGTGCGACCCGTTCGTTTAAACCTTGGGTGGGGGTTGGGATTGTTGTTTCTGACGCGGAATATATTAATCGTCACATCGTTGATGATAGCGGTTTCTTGGCAACTACTTATAAAGATGTGAGTGATAATGAAATAGCTTTCGTTATTTCAGGAACCGCAGAAGTTAAGTTGGATTTTGGTGCTTTGATTTATGGATTTTCATATCAGCAAACATTGGGTGATGGACAAAGTGGTTTAAGTTTTAATTTTGGTTTTCAGTTTTAAAAATTAATAATAGTTTAAAAAGGAATAAGGAGCGGGTATGAGATTTTTATTAAAGGTTGTTTTTTATTGTGTGTTAACAGTTGTAATTGCGGCTTGTGGCTCTAGTGATGAGGATAGTGCTTTGCCACCACTACCACCCACATCAACTATCGACGGTAATGCTGTTGATGCGTTGATAGTGAATGGTAATGTTTTAGTATATTCATTTAAAGATGGTGTGAAGGGGGATTTATTAGGTCAAACTGAAACGGATGAACGAGGTTATTATAGTATTGCGCTTCAAAGCTCCACGTCCCAACCTATTTTACTAGAGTTAATTGGTGGTAGTTATGTTGAAGAAGCTTCTGGTGTTAGTGTTGTATTAAGTGATAGTAATATGCTTCGAGCATTATCTTACTTTGAATCTGGTTCTTCAATTAGAATAATGATAACACCCTGGACTAATCTTGCTGTTGCTTTATTTCCTCATTATTTTGAAAATGGTGAAAGTGCAGCTAATGCAATTTCAAACGCTAATAGTACTGTATCTGGATTATTAAATTTAAATATTTTATCGACTTATCCAGCCAATATAACAGACGCTACAAATGCTAGTGCAATTCTAACAGACGAGTTACTGTATGGATTTTATGCCGCCGCAATTTCACAACTCACTAGTGAAATATCTATTGAAAATAATCGTCAACCACATACTTTATATAACTCTATAGCGTTCGCTGAAATTATTTTTGAAGATGCGTCATATGATGGACGGCTCATAGGGTTTGACGGTGCGAGGATGGCTATGGGCTCTCATATCATTTCAGCGCATACTTACAGACGTGATATAGCGGCTGCTATGATTCGGGTTGTTAATGATTTAGAAATAAACAAAACAGGCTTAACCGTAGAATCAATAATTGCTTCAGCACAAGCGTTTGCTTCAACGTCGAATTCTATATTTGGTGGTGTTACACCTCAACCTATCGACGCAAGCGGCCCCTTAATTACAACTAATCATCCGCAAGGTACAATTTTTTCTGGTTTATTTGATTACTCGGTAAATGTTACCGATCCAGTCGGATTGGCTAGTGTTTCATTTTCTGTGGATGGTGAAGAATATGGTTCTGCGGGTAATATAAACGCTCCGAGTGTATCGATTGATAGTACTCAACTTGTAGATGGACAACATGTAATTTTAGTGTCCGCAGTAGATGCAATTGGTAATACTCAAGAAGCATCTTATTTTTTCAACGTAGACAATAGTGCGCCGATCGTAACAGTGACATCCAACCTATTAACCAACCAAATAAATTATCATTTGACAGGAATAATTAGCGATCAAACTGCTGGTAATTTTTCGGTTGTTGTAAATGGTGTAGACGCAACTATCGGTGAAAATGAGTTTTTTGCCGATATTGTTTTAGAGGGTGGTGTAAATCGCGTTAAATTGGATTTAACTGATTCTTTTGGTAATAACACGATATCTGAGATCGTTGTTAATGTTGATTTGTTTGATCCTACATTTGACGGTATTTATTCTAATGCTGATTTTCTAACGGAGGCGGGTAGCGTAATAAATGGCTCCCTAGAAGAACATGATTTTAATATTTCAAAATTATATGTGGATTACACTAATTCATCTCTTGATGATGTTCCGTTAACTGAGGTTGACTTAATTGAAAATAAAATAGCCTTTATTGGGGTTGATGTTTCTGATGTTGGTGGGGGTGGTGTTTATTCGGAAGATAGTGATTTGATAGTTCAGTATGCTTTTTCAATCGGTAATGAAGTTGTAGTAGATCCAGTGCGATTATCTGCGCAGGTTGATAGCAGTCGCTATCTAGTGCCTCTAGTTGTAGAGTACTTAAGTAATGATTGGTTAGCATCTTCACCAAATGATCTGGGTGAGCTTGTATTTACTATTAATGATGAATCTGATAATCAGACAGTGTTTACTTATGAGCTAAAAACAGAAATAGACATACCTTCAATTAGTGTTAATGGTTTGTTTTCTAGTGCTTCAATAGAGGTTTTTGATTATAGTTTAGGTGTTTTGGGTGGGTTAGTTGCGGGTTGTACCACGGACAGCGACGGATATTGCTTATTACCTATTTTAAACGGTGAGAGATTTTTCTTGTTGCGTGTTAGCGGAGGTTCTTATTCAGAGTTTTTAAATAACTCAACTGTTAATGTTTCGGAACCTGTTGATTTTCTTATTAATTTCGAAAATTTACATCTGCCTGTTTATTTATCTGCTTTATCATCTTTTCAATCCAGCTTTGCATTTAACAAAATAGTTAACAATGCAAATGTACAAGATGCGTATGATTACGCGCAAGAAACAATGGTTGAAATGTTTGGTTTTATACCTTTATTGATGCCGATCGCTGATGATTTGAATGCTCTAACGTTTGATGAAGCAACTCAACATCGTCTTACCCTTGCGGGTTGGTCGCAGCTAGCATTGGAAAACGGTAATGATGATAGTTTGTATAACTCACTGACGTTATTAGGGTCGTTTAATGAAGATTTGAACGCTGATGATATTCTAAATGGTGTCGGCAGTGAGGGGCAAATAATTTTTGGCGGCCTGGCGATTGAAGCAAATACATATCGTTTTGGTATTGCACACGCAATCCATAGTTATGCTATCGGTCAAAATTACAATACAGATCTGTTGCCGGATTTAAATGACTTTGTTTTGTCAATCACAAATAATACTCATGAAGTTTTTAACGGTGTTGAACCTGAAGCGTTTGATAATTCTGCACCAGAAGTAACGACCAATATTTCAGGTGTTTTTGCAGGCTTAATGACATTTGCGGTTAGTGCTACAGATGATAGCGCTATTGGATCGGTTGTTTTTGATATCGACGGTTCTGTTTTGGGGAGCGCTCAAAATATTAACTCTCCAGCAGTTGATATAAATACGACACTATATACTGATGGAGCTCACGAAATAGGCGTTCGAGCAACAGATGAATTTTCTAACGAGTCATATGTCAAATTCACAGTTTCATTTGATAATGCTGCACCAGAAGTAGCGACCAATATTTCAGGTGTTTTTGCAGGCTTAATGACATTTGCGGTTAGTGCTACAGATGATAGCGCTATTGGATCGGTTGTTTTTGATATCGACGGTTCTGTTTTGGGGAGCGCTCAAAATATTAACTCTCCAGCAGTTGATATAAATACGACACTATATACTGATGGAGCTCACGAAATAGGCGTTCGAGCAACAGATGAATTTTCTAACGAGTCATATGTCAAATTCACAGTTTCATTTGATAATTCAGCCCCCGTCATACCTGATAATGCATTAACTGGAACCTGGCAGAACGGATCTTTCAGTTTTGACGCTAGTGCGGTTGATGCGAATTTGACATCGTTACAGGTTGATGTGGGTGGTGTCATATTGAGCGGTGTTGTTGATATTAACGATCCAGTAGTAATTATTAATTCTAACGCTTACGCAGATGGAGCTCACGAAATAGGTGTTCGAGCTTTTGATGTCTCGGGTAAAACTAGTTATCGCCAGTTCACTATTAGTTTTGACAATACGGCTCCGGTATTAACAATTGATTCGCCGATCTTGGTAGGTAATTTTAATTATACGATTTCTGGAACCCATACTGAAAATGGGTCGGGTATTGATATGGTTGTAGTGGATAGTGTTAATGCAGTTGTTAACAATAGCGCTTGGTCACTAGCTATCAACTTATCAACCATTCACACTGTAATGCGTGTGGTTATTACTGATATTGCGGGTAATTCTAGTACGTATGAGCATGTTGTCGATGTTGATAATTTACCGCCCTCTATGTCGCCAACTTATAGAGATGGTCGATTTAACACCAGCTCACCTACAGATTTCGACTGGCTGTCTCTTGGTCGTTTGAGTAATGGGGGTGTTACGGAAACGCTTGTTTATGAAAATGATCATATGACAACTGGTTTAGACCGGTCGGATTGGAGTTCGTTTAATTTTAACCCTATAGGTGCTGGTGATGATTATGAAAAAATCATGTATATCGAAATGGCTATACAAGACAACCAAGGCTCAGGGGTGTTTTCGCAGCCTGAAAATATGATCGTTGAATACCAATATGTGCGGAATGGAACAGTTGTTAAAAACTGGGCAGATGCGGTTAAGGTTAACAATAGTCTTGCTATCTTTCCTTTAACAAGTGATTTACTTGATATATCGTATGAGTCCGTAGAGTTATCAGATATTAATCGTTTAGAAATTCGTTTAACTGATGAGGCGGGAAATGCTGTTACTACATCTTATGAATGGTTTGCAGAAATTGTTGCGCCGGCCCTTAATCTTGTCGTGTCAAAATCTAGCGCCTCTATATTTAATGGTTTAAATTTTACTAGTCGAAGTTCAGCGGTCAATAAAAATGACCAGCCAATTATTGCTTCTTTTGCCAACCCATCCAACAAAAGCATCCGCGTGAAAATTACAAACGCCACTAAAGGTGTTTTTTCTCAAACTTATGAGAGCGGCGAAAGAAAGCACTTAGTCAATGTCGCAAAAGGGGAGCAGTGGCGAATAAAAAACAAGAATCATGTTAGACGAGTTACTTATTATGTCGGCCCCGACGGCGGCACGCAAACGTCAACTAGCTGTAGTCAAGATCAAGATTATAGCAGTGCTGTTGCAGTAACTTTGTGTCACAACGAGGATTGTTCAAACACCCAGTCTTTAACTATTCCAGGGTTGTCAAGTGAATCTGTTGATTTTGAATCTGATGATTTAAGTGTTTTGGTTGTTGATAATCCTTGGGTTGTTGTTTCTACTAAATCAAATCACGGCAACTTTTCGCAAATTAGTTATAGTACTTCAGAGACCGTAGAATACCCGCGCACTGAATATACAGGTTGGGGATATCTTAATAATGGCTCTTTGAGTTTCGGCCAGTGCGCGGGTGCGGATGATGGTTGGCAAGCGCGTTATATTGAGGCTCCAACATCTGTAAGTGGATACCCTAGAAATGTTTTTAGTAATATTAGTGAACCTAATAAAAATATACAATCAGTCGGTTTTGTTGTTGTGAATCAAGATGGTACTGTTCAAACAGCATCTAGCGATTGGTATACAGTAGCACCGAACGATACATTAACTATTCGGTTAAATCACACTCTTCCTTCGGCTACTATTTATAATGATATATCGGTTGGCGATCAAGATTTGTTCTCTAGTTACTCAGCGCTCTTTTATGATAAAAATCTTGTTTGGAGCTTTAATGTTGATTTGACTCTTACCAGTGTGTTTAATGATGGCTTTGGCAGTGAAAACCGATTTACTACTAAAACAATTCAGCACACTAGTACGATTAATTATTCACTTAATCGCTAGATTCACTTTGTTATTTTGAGGTCAAGCATTATTTAATGTCTGACCTTTTTTTTGGAAAAAATATAAAATAGTTTTTTAAAGGAGGGTTCAAAATATGAAGCGATTGTTTATTGCAGAAAAACCCGAATTAGCAAAAGCGATTGTCGAGGGGTTGGGGGGGGGTTCTCGTCAAGACACTCATTATATTTGCGGCCAAGATAAGGTGACATGGTGTATTGGTCATATGTTAGAAATGTATACACCTGAAGACTATGACGCCAAATATAAAAAATGGTTAATTGATGATTTACCCATTTATCATCCTGAAATTAAACATAAAATAAAAACTAACACTAAGTCTCAATTTTTAGCGATCCAAAGGCTTATGAACGAGGCTGATACAATCGTAAATGCGGGTGATCCAGATCCGGCGGGTCAGCAAATCATTGATGAAATATTAGACTTCTGTAAAAACAAAAAACCTGTTTTACGTTTCATGACTAATGATAATAATTTAAGCGTTATTAAAAAAGCGCTAAACAATTTAACTAACAACAGTGACTATTATCAAATATATCAATCAGCATTAGCTCGCAGCTGGGGCGATCAATTGTATGGTTTTAATATGACTCGTGCTTACACTGTTAAAGCAAAAGAACAAGGGTACGAGGGGATTATTTCGGTTGGTAGAGTACAAACTCCGATTTTAGGCTTGGTGGTTCGACGTGATAGATTGAACGCTAACCACGAAAAACAATTTTATTTTGAAGTTATTGGTGATTTTAATTTTATAAATTTTTCATTTCCAGCAAAATATATACCTTTGGAGTCCTCACCTGTTGATGATAAAAAAAGGCTCACAGATAAAGATTACGCCCTTAAAATAACTAATGATTGCAGTAAGCAGCCTGCTAGCATTATTAGTTCAGATTCAAGCGTTAAAGAATTAAGCCCGCCATTACCCTATAGTATTTTAAAACTGCAAGTGGCGGCTGCTAAACAATACAATTACAAACCCGATCGGGTAATGAAAATCACGCAAGAATTGCGCGAAAAATATAAACTCATAACTTACAACGGTACTGATTGTCAGTATTTGAATGAAGAGCAACATATAGATGCACCTCATGTATTAAATGCTATATCTAAAACAGCCGCAGAATATACCGATATTTCCAACAAAGCAGATCCTAAAATAATGAGTCGTGCGTTTAACAATAAAAACGTTAGCGCTCACCATGCGATTATTCCGACACAGGCGGTTGTTGATTTAAGTACTTTGAAAGAACCGCTCCGTAATATTTATTTATTAGTTGCACAGGCTTATATTGCTCAGTTTTACCCTAAGCAGCAATATCGTGAAACTAAAATTGTATTAAATTGTGCTACTCATCAATTTAATGTTCGTAGTAAAATAGTTGTTTCCGACGGTTGGAAAATTCTTTATAAGCAAGATAGAAATGATGATTCAGAAAGCGACGAATCAATCGCTATAGATCTATCATCTTTAATTACTGATGATAGCGGCCAATGTGTTGCTATGAACGTTTTAGATAAAGAAACTAAACCTTTACCCCTTTATACAATGGCTGCTTTGTTGAATGATTTAACCAAAGTCGCCAAATACATTAAAGATCCTGAAATTAAAAAATTATTAATTGCTAAAGACAAGGATAAAAAGGGCGAAAATGGTGGAATTGGTACATCGAGAACCCGTGATGTAATACTGGCTAGGCTTTTCAAGGTTGGCTTTCTTGCCGAAAAGGGTAAGAAGGTAATTAGTACTGCGGTCGGTCAGCAACTTTTTGACTCTTTGCCTGAAATTGCGACTAACCCGGATATGACTGCACTTTGGCATGAACAGCAATCGCTTATAGAAAGTGGCGATAATACGACTCTTAATTTTATTACTGAATTAGTTTCTTTTATATCTAAACAAGTGGCCGACGTTAAAGTTAACGGCCTAACTATCGCTGTTGAGAGCCATAAATGCCACAAGTGTGACGATGGCTTTCTTAGGCGAAGAGGCGGCGCGAGCGGAGTTTTTTGGGCGTGCAATAAATACCCAGATTGTAATGCTACTTTACCTAATAAATCGGGCAAACCTGATTATAAAAGTCTTGAAACTCATTCTTGCCCGGGTTGTAATTCTAATATCAAGCGTATCAAAGGGAAATTTGGGTTTTTCTGGCCTTGTCCAAACTGCAAGTCAACATTCAAAGATAAAAAAGGAAAGCCTGATACATCACCCAAAAAGGTTATCGATGAAACAAAATTCAAGTGTGAGGACTGTGATAAACCTTTAGTACGAAGAGTGAAAGTTAAGGGGGTTGGGAAAAATAAAAAAGAAATTCCTTGGTATGGGTGTAGTGGTTTTCCAGCCTGTAAAAGGACTTATTTCGATCAAGGTGGTAAGCCAAAGTATTAGTAACTAATTGTTGGGAGAGTTGAAATTATGGACATAAATAATCTAGATGTTAATGGTTTGTCGGGTTGTGATTTAGATATCTTAATTAAGAAGATAGGTTATGACAATATAGTTAGTTGCTCAAATAGTGATGAGCTATTAAAAGAATTTGATACTGGTACTTTAATTGATTGCATTTGTAATGATAACGATAGAGATTTAATGTTAATTATTACGGAATTGTTTAGTTCTAATATTGAATTAGATTCTGAAAACGAGAAAGCTTTAAATTTGAGAATGAAAAAGTTATTGTCGGAAGCTTGTTAACGTAAATTAGTTCTAATTACATATATGGGCGTTCCCTACGGGGTTCATTTCCGGTTTCTCTAAACGTTCATCCCTGCGGGACAAGACCTCTCAATCAGCCCAACGCAAGTTCAAAAAATACGGTGTTATCACGCTGTTTTCACCAAACAAAAAAATAAAAATGAAGGAATAAATCCAATCCTTTATTGAACCTTTCTGGCGATTTAGCTCGCCCAAAGTCAACAATAATTTACGCTCGTGGCTTCACTACGTTGCAGGCCGCATAAGCGCATAAATTTTTGTGGACTTCTCACCAACAGCCTGATTGACATCGTCGCCGGAGCATGTGAAGCGCAAAACAGCGCATAAAACACATACCCTTAAAACGAATTTTCAAAAGGAAATAAATATGTCAAATCTAATAAACTTAAAATTGTCTGAATTGGGTTTATCGCCAGAGAATATGAGAAAAACGGCTACCAAAAAGAAAAGCGATTCCAGTTTGAAGGCTTCAATAAAAACTCTAGGTATCATTCAAAATCTTGTTGTTTCACCGAAAGATTCCACGGGTAAATACCTTGTGGAAGCGGGAGGAAGACGGTTTGCTCAGTGTTTAAGTTTGGTGGGGGATGGTCATTATTCTCTCGATACGACTGTACCAGTTAGAATTGTTGATGTTGAAAAAGGTGAAAAAGCAAAAGCACTTAGTTTGTCAGAAAACTATCACCGTGAAGCAACCAACCCTGTCGATGATTTTGAAGCGTTTACTTATTTAAGTGATGTTGATGGATTGAGTGTTACCGATATTTCAAAACAGTTTGGTGTGACTAAGCGGTTTGTAGAGCAAAGATTATCGTTAGGCACTGTTGCACCAAGACTATTAGAGTTAGCAAGAGCGGGCAAATTAGAACTAGAGTTATTGGAGGCTTTTTCAATTTCAAAAGATCACCCAAAACAGATAGAAATATATGAATTGTTGAAGAACGATCAGTTTCGATTTAATAGTAATAATATTCGCACATATCTAACCGATGAAGCGACAAGCGATAATAATAAGCTCGTTAAATATGTGACATTAAAAGCTTATAAAAAAGCGGGTGGGATCGTAATAACGGATCTTTTTGGTGATAACTCATATCTAGCAGATCAAGAATTATTTGACTCAATGCTTAATGAAAAAATTGGTTTAGAGGTTTCTGAATTAGAAAAAGTTTGGAAATGGGTTGATGTTGAGTTTAAATTACAAAGTTGGGAAGTTTCGGAATATTCGACTATTGGGCGTGAATTCAAGAAAAAGCCAAAAGCACTGTTAACAAATCTTAAAGTAAAACAAGAGAGGTTGGATGAGTTAGATAACATGGATCGGGATGGAGAAGATTGGAGTGATAAATTACATAAAGAATGGGTGGATATTGATGATGTAATTGAATCGATTGAGACAGAAATAGAGTCTTATAAAATCCCTCAAAAAAATGAAATGGCGTTTGCAGGTTGTGTCGTTACGATTAATGATGATGGGGGGTTAGTTGTTCACCCTGGTTTAGTGAGGGATGAAGACTTTGAAGCGTTAGAGGTGTTTAGAAACCCTGATAGAGCGAAACCTAAATCTGACGAGTCAGACGTTGAAATGACGGAAGAAAACGAGCCAATGTATTCACAGGCTCTTTTGCAAGACTTGTCGGCTTATAAGAAATCTTTAATGAAAGCGGCTTTAATTGAAAATACATCGTTAAGTTCTGATTTGGCTATGTTCTCTATTTGTGTTGAAGTTTTTGTGTCGGGTTGGGGTAAGAATCCTTTGGATTTAACGGTTAAAGATACTAAAGAAGAATCAAGCAAAAAGGATATTGCCGATTCTAAAGCTCAAAAAATGTTAGATGATAATTTGGCAACGCTCGATCGCTCATGGGTAGTCGATAATACTGTTGAGAGTTTGAAACTGTTTAGAGCTTTGTCGAACAAGTCGAAAAAGGAATTGATGGCGTATTGTGCAAGTATTTCGCTAGGTTCTTGTTATTCTGATAATGATGCTTTAAACAATTATATTTTAAATGAGACAGGGTTTGTTGAGTCCGATTATTTTAGACCCGAAGAGAGTAATTTTTTCAAGCGCCTAAAGGGTTCAAGTTTTGAGGGTGTTAAAAGGGAGTTGTTAGGTGATGAATTTGTTAATGCAAATATTAATAAAAAAGCCTCCTTTTTTACACCGATACTGAGTGGTGCTGTTAATGGTGAAGTTCCTCAAGGTTCTCCATTAACCAAAGAAGAGTTGTGTCAGTGGATGCCAAAAGGGTTTTAGTCTCTATCAACCAGGGTGAAACCTTGCTTTCGCCCTGGTTGCAAAGATATAAATTCAAGAATCAAAGGAAAATAAATTAGAATTTAAATTAAATCTCTTCTTTACTATACACGTAATGCGTGTATAATTAGCAGCAAGTTAAGAGATTAACTAAGTTGATAGCTGAACAAGTTATTTTAAAAAAACGTTAAATTCCAAAAGGGAATAAATCATGAACACATATCATTGTATTTTATCAGACAATAATTTTCAAAAAGAAAACTTTTTTAGAAATGGTGATAACGCCGTTGAAGTTTTACAACAATTGCAAGATTTGCAATTTGGAAAGGGTGGTTGGAAAATCTACTTAGATGATGAATTAGAAGTAGTGGGGAGGGCTTAAAATGTTAGATATTAGCGTTAACACTATAATGAGCGAGTTTAAAGAAATTGTGGGTGGTTTGGTAGTATGTTTATTAATAATAACCCAAAACAAATCAAATCTAAGCGCTTAGCGCTTGGGTTGACTCAGACCAAGGCGGCTGATGTCATATATTCGAAATTGCGAACATGGCAAGATTGGGAATCTGGACGAAACACAATGCACCCTGCACTGTGGGAATTATTTTTAATTAAAACAAAAAGGAACTCAAAAATGGAGAGTAGCGATTTAAATAAAATTCAAATAGCATCTGATTTTGTGAGCTGTCACAAAGTGTTTGATAATGCTGAAGCGGCACAAGATCTACTTAGTATTTACAATAAGTTAATTGGCGGGGTTTACGGCGAAGTAAGGCAGGAAAGTGATGGCTTTGAATTTTTTCTTGTTGTTGAAATAAGTGGGCGCGAAACAGCAACGGGTAATCCTTTTTTGTTTGAGTTTGATATTTTAAATAAGGAGCATTAAAAATGCTAAAGCAACAAATTGATGCACTTAAGTTAGCGCAAGGATTTCATCAGCTTAGTATTAAAAGCGGTTCTCGTCATTCGTTATTAGATTACATTGCTCTACTTTATATAAATGAACATAAAGGCTGTGGACAGTTGGATATTGTTGAGTTTTTGTTTTATGACAGAGTTAAATGTAAATCGTCGTTAGATAAGCCATTATCTCGTCTTGAGAGTTGTGGGCTAATTAAGAGAAACATTAATGATGGTGTAGTTCGTAAAAATGGTGATCCATTATTTACATACTCAGTTGATAAAAAAGGCGATCAATTCTTGAAGAGGTCCGCTTTTTCAGGATCTAAATAATATGCAGTTTATTCCAACCAATGATGTTTTTCATCATCTCGTTAATTTTTTACAATTGGATAGTGATGCAACTGTTGAATTATTTAATACTCAAAACGTCGTTGTCACTAAATCAAAAATAAAAGCGTGGAAAATTAAAACGGGAGGGCAAAAAAAAGGATATCGTGAGATGCCTCGTGACATGTTAGATGTTTTTATTGACGGTGTTTATGATGCTGCAAAAATTCAAGCTCGCTTTTAGCAAGTGTAAGTTTAGAAACTTAATTCAGTTTCGTTTTTTGGGAGGGGGTTAAGGTGAATAAAAAGCAATGGTTGAATAAGGCGAAAAAATCCTTTTTAAGCTTAATGACCTCGGAATCTGAAACGGTTTTTGATTCGTTTTTGTTCGATGATCAGTTTGGTAATTTTGTGTGTAGGGATAATGTAAAGTTTCCTGATAATGCCGAAAAAAAATTTAGAGACATTCGAGCGGCAAGGTTAAAAATTATCGGTTATACTTGGATCGCGGACGGAAGATACTGGTCTAAGCAAGCTAAAGGGGAGGAGCAAGTCCTTAATTAAATCCCACTTTTATGCTTGTTGTGGTGCTACGTACCAATGGCTTTTAGTTTTGAATTAGCCTTGGTTGAATTTGAAAGTCTATCAAATTTAAAAGGAAAATTATAATGCGATACCTAACTACATTTTTAAGTGCGTTGTTTCTATTTTTATTGTTCTTAATAAAACTCTTTATAAAAGCGGTGTTAGCTATTCTTAGCCAGAATACAGGTACAAATGAAGGAGATGGACAACCGGGTGAAAGATCTATTTATTTGTTAGATGAAAATGGGAGTGAGTTTATTGATGATGGTATTACTTTTGGATATGAGTTACATGATACATTCAAGTATCGTAATCGGCCTTAAATAGTGCTTTGGTTTAATTAATTGAGAGAGAAAAAATGAAATATTTATCGGTGTTGTTTTTAATGTTTGTTTTAGTGTCTGAGGGTGTATATGCAAAAACAAACAAGCTTGCAAAGCAGGAGGTTGAGTAAAATTACTCTGTCACCCCGCTTTTTTTGTATGGTACACCTAAGCAAAACGCTATTTTGGCGGCGAAGGTTATTAATGAAGAGGTGTCAAAACTAGGTAAGGGCTGGATTTATCATTCAGACATCGATTTAAAACCTAACTCCAAGCTTTTGATTTTTCGAAAAACAAACTGATTGTACGTAGGCTTTCTTAGAAAATATTAAAATAGCGTTACCAAAGGTCGGGCTATAAAAGGTTACGCTAAACGCTCACCCCTTCAGGACAAGCCTTAATTATCCCTAACGCAAAAGAATAACCCGCTGGCGGTTTAGCTCGCCCAAAATCAATAATAATGACGGTTTCTACTCCGTTGTCGCAGACACTCCGCAATTTTTTTTGACTTCTTCCCCAACAGCCTGATTGCGTCGTTCGCACGGGGTATGTGGGCGCGTTTTTAACGCTGAAACACATACCCCCCTAAAGCGAATTTTAGAATAAGAGTTGAGGTTTAAACATGTTTAAACCTAACTACTTAACTAAAGATTCGTTTGGTGGTTGGTATGTGCATGAAGAATTGCCTTTCTTAGATTCTGTTGAGTGGACTTCTAATAAAGGTATTTATGAGATTGGTATTGATGATTCTAAAGATGAAGTCCATACCGCCAAATTATGTCGTAATGTCGACTTTACAATGTCATGCTTTAAAATAAATGAAACAAAATAACGAGGGAATAGATTAGGTATGGAAAACCAAAAAAATTTTATGCCGCTCTATCAACATTGCTAATCAAACACAATGTTGCTATTACTTGTAAAGCAGAAAGTGACTACAAAGAAGGCTTTTTCCAGTTTATTTCTAACGATAAAGTAGAGCTAATGGGGTTTCGTGCTCAAATGTTAACCATTCAATAAGGTATAAAATAGAGAATGATCTCTAAAAACACATAAAAAGAGCTGTTAATAGTGTGATTTCGAACGGTCTAAAAAAGTATATTAAATATTGTAAATATATTTATAAACTGACATACTTTGTTTTAAGATACAGCGCTTAATAAAAGGAATTTAAAGCATGAAAAATATACTTGCTAGCTCAACCTCAGAATTACTCCAGATCGATCAACTACTCCATAAAAACATACCATCTTACAGACAAGCATATAGTGATAGAACAGCATGGATAATGGCTTGTGTTTCTGAGCTGGCTTATCTAAGGTTTAATCCGATTTTTTCAAATGAAAAACATAAAGAATATTTTACAGAAAACTTATCAAAACTCATAAAAAATCAATCCCTATCATCTTTAAATAAATTACTTGATATAGTTGGTTATGATCCGGAAAAAGAAAAACAACAATTAATCACAGAATTAAAAACCATTAATATTAAATTACTCGATACGTTTGACGCAAATGGAACTCAAGCGATCCTTGTATCCTTTAATGATGCATTAATTTTGGCTTTTAGGGGGACTGAAGCTACAAGCATAAAAGATATTAAATCAGATGCTAAGGCAAGCTCTGTTGCTTGTGATAGTGGTGGAAATATACATTCAGGATTTAATGATTCGTTTAATGATGTAAGGTTGGCCATAGAAAATTCACTCAAAAAAGACGCCTTAAAAGAAAAGCATTTATTTATTACGGGGCACAGCCTTGGTGGGGCATTAGCAACGGTTGCAACTAAAAAGCTAAACCATCGTGGGGGCCTAGCAGCTTGCTATACCTTTGGCTCTCCGCGTATTGGTGATGAAAAGTGGATAGAGAATATTAAAACACCTATCTACCGGTTAGTGAATGCTGCTGATTGCGTGACAATGCTTCCTCCAAGTTCTGAAACAATCACAGTGCTCGGTTGGTTATTTCAATTTGTTCCCTATGTTGGTAAGCCACTAAGATCGTTTCTTCTTTCAAAAATGGGTGGTTACCTTCATTGTGGTAATATGCGCTATTTAACGAATATCCCTGAAGGTAAAATTAACAATGTTAAGCTTTTGTATTCGGTTAGTCTTGTTTATCGGATCAAAGGGCTAATAATGAAAAAATTGCCATGGAAACATTTTTTAGGGGATCATTCGATGAGTGTCTATCGAAAAAAACTAATGGTCATCGCTAAGAATAGAAATATCTAACTGTCATTCAATCAATTAAAGGAATATTTATGAGTGTGCCAAGCAAAGCTAAGGCAATCAAGCTGGACAATCCAGCACAGGAAAAGTCTAACCAACAGCCTGTAACCGAACTACACATGTTAGGAGG
>Ga0256845_1000546_pt1 | contig 35021 bp, 27 predicted proteins | sample RiftiametaG_FD_189101 | JGI IMG/M metagenome (GOLD analysis project Ga0256845, IMG submission 189101) | Tube worm associated microbial communities from hydrothermal vent at the East Pacific Rise, Pacific Ocean - Riftia | ecosystem: Host-associated > Annelida > Integument > Unclassified ...
TTGTATAGCGATAAAGAACTACATCTATTTTGGACAATAACCAAAATGATGTATTTCTAAATCGGGGTTAACCCTTACTAAATGCCGTAAGTTCACTATTTCACAACTCCTATTGCATAAGTCGGGTTTAACAAAAAAGCGTCAAACTCAAAACAGAGCTTGACGCTTTTATATGTGTTTATCGACTATAAAATAATATTATAATCGCATTATGATTTAGGTAATCGCATTTTATAAAAACTACGATATACAAAATACAGTGCTACAAGTAAAAATACTACTCCGATATAAGGAGCAACGTGTCTGAAATGCTCCGATATTGAAATTTCCATTGCAAGCAATCCGAAAAGAGTAGTAAACTTAATTACAGGATTAAGAGCTACCGATGATGTATCTTTATACGGGTCGCCCACAGTATCTCCCACAACAGAAGCATCGTGCAAAGGAGTTCCTTTTTCTTGCATATCAACTTCAATTACTTTTTTAGCGTTATCCCATGCACCACCGGCATTTGCCATAAATATTGCTTGAAACAGACCGAAAAATGCTATCGATAACAGATAACTTACAAACATAGTTACCGGTGCATTTGAATAAGCAGGAGCTGATAAAAATGCAAATGCCAAAGAGAATGAGAAAATAGCAATAAAAATATTCCACATTCCTTTTTGTGCATATATCGTGCAAATTTGAACTACTTCTTTTGACTTTGCAACATCAGCTTTTTTAGGAGCATTGGGGTCAAGGTTTATATTGTTTTTAATATATGCAACAGCTCGTCCTGCACCTGTGGTAACAGCTTGAATTGATGCTCCTGTAAACCAATAAATAACAGCTCCTCCCAATAAAAATCCCATAATAGTATAAGGATTCAACAGATTAAGAATTTGTTCGGGGTCAACACCTAAAGTGTCTTTAATAACCAATATAAGTGAGAAAATCATTGTTGTTGCTCCCACAACTGCTGTTCCAATTAAAACAGGTTTGGCAGTTGCCTTAAATGTATTTCCCGCTCCGTCGTTGGCTTCAAGATAATATTTTGATTTTTCAAAATCAGGGGTAAATCCGAAATCTTTTTCTATCTCTGCAATTTTTTGTTCCCTGTCTTCTTCAATTAACGATAGTTCATATATAGACTGTGCATTATCTGTTACAGGTCCGTAACTGTCAACTGCAATGGTAACGGGTCCCATTCCCAACATTCCGAATGCTACCAATCCAAAAGCAAAGATAGACGGATAAATCATAAAGTTATCTAACCCATAAGTACTTGCTATATAAGCGATAAACATAAGCAAGAAAAATATCATACCCTTCCAAAAAGCACTGAAGTTTCCTGCAACAAGACCTGAAAGTATATTCAATGATGCTCCTCCTTGTTTTGAAGCCTCAACCACCTCAGCAACATGTTTCGACTTAGGACTTGTAAATATTTTAGTAAACTCAGGAATAATGGCTGCACCAAATGTTCCTGCACTAATAATTATAGATAATGTTATCCACAAATTATGAGGTAAATCGCGAATAATAAAATAGCTTGCCGCAAATGTTGCAATTATTGAAAGTACTGATGTTATCCAAACCAACGAAGTAAGAGGTTTTTCAAAATCAAGGTCTTCGGCAGTGTTATATTTAGCTTTTGTAATAGCTCCGTTTATCCAGAATGAAACTACCGATGTAATAATCATAAGTATTCTCATCACAAAAATCCATGTCAAAAGTTGAACTTGATATTCGGTACTTGTTACTGCAAGAAGAATAAAAGAGATAAGAGCAACTCCTGTTACTCCATAAGTTTCAAAACCGTCGGCAGTAGGTCCTACACTATCTCCGGCATTATCGCCTACACAATCGGCAATGGTTCCGGGATTTCGCGGGTCGTCTTCTCCAATTTTAAAGATAACCTTCATAAGGTCGGAACCAATGTCGGCAATCTTAGTAAAAATACCACCGGCAATTCTAAGAACAGAAGCTCCCAAAGATTCACCGATTGCAAAACCTATAAAACTTGCTCCTGCATACTTTCCGGGCACAAACAGCAAAATAATAAGCATCATTATCAACTCTAACGAAATTAGCACAACTCCGATACTCATACCTGCATTAAGCGGAATATTCAAAAGTTTAATAGGTCGTTTTTCAAGAGATGCAAAAGCCATACGTGAATTAGCCAGTGTGTTCATTCTGATACCGAACCAAGCAACACTATACGAACCAAGAATACCTATTATTGTCCAACCAAGAATAATAGCAACTCCTTTTAATCCAAAATTAGCCTCGGACAACCATCCAAAATAAAATGCTACTGTTGAACCAATAAAAATAAACAGTATTGCAAGAAATTTACCCTGTTGTATCAAATATGTTTTCCCTGTTTGATAAATTACATTGGCAACTTCAAGCATTGATTTATGTGCTCTCAGTTTTTTTACTTTTAAAAACTGAAACAATCCGAATGCAAAACCTGCAAGTGTAATAATAAAACCCCAAAACAAAATAGTTTCATTTTTTATGCCTTCGGGTATCACTAAGTTTGCTTCACTTGCGTGAGATAAAAACGGTAAAAGGGTCATCAACCCCGGTAGTAATAATTTCTTTCTCATAATATTTCTGATTTAGGTTTAACTCTGAACAAATTTATATGAAGAAATCTACATATAAAATATTATGCTTAACATCATATTTTTTGTTTGCTTGGTAATATTAAATTTGTAACGGGCAAATGTTTTTTTATTTTGCTGTGAAATCTCATTTGTTTACTCTCCTCTTTATTAAAAACATTAATTATCAGTTGTTTACAAAAAAATAGCATTTTATTAATTTCTAATTTTTTATTTTTACCCGTAATAAAGTTATTAAAAATTGTTTTTATTTCTAATAACTTATGTTGAAGAAAAGGTTCTATTGTTATTTTAACCCAAACTATGCAATAGAAAACAAAAATAGTTTTCTATTGTATAGCGATAAAGAACTACATCTATTTTGGATAATAACCAAAATGGTGTATTTCTAAATCGGGGTTAACCCTTACTAAATGCCGTAAGTTCACTATTTCACAACTCCTACTGCATAAGTCGGGTTTAATGAGTAAAATAAATAAACAAAAAAAGACTGTTTAAAAAGTTACCACCTCAAAAATGAAGTGAAAAATCTCTTAGCAAACAGCAATACTTATAAGCAAACAAATTACCACAGGCATCACTTTTACAATGACATTTTTATCTTTTTAAACAGCCCTTGATTTTATTTCAATAGCAGTTTATATTATTCCGCAAATTTTGCTTTCAAATATTCACGATTAAGTGTTGCAATATTTGCAATAGAAACACCCTTTGGACACTCAACTTCGCAAGCTCCTGTATTTGAACAGTTTCCGAATCCGAGTTCGTCCATTTTGGCAACCATTGCCTTAGCTCTGCGGGCAGCTTCAATTTTACCTTGCGGTAAACGTGCAAGATGCGATACTTTTGCAGAAACAAACAGCATTGCCGAAGAGTTTTTACAAGTGGCAACACATGCTCCACAACCAATACACGCGGCAGCATCCATAGCAGCCTCAGCATCATCCGACCCGATAGGTATTGCATTTCCGTCGGGAACACCTCCGGTATTAACCGAAACAAAACCACCTGCTTGTAAAATTTCTTCAAAAGCAGTTCTTCTTACCATTAAATCTTTAATTACAGGAAACGATTTTGAACGGAAAGGTTCTATTATAATCGTTTCTCCCTCTTTAAATTTACGCATATGCAATTGGCAAGTTGTAATATCATCATCAGGTCCGTGAGCACGCCCGTTGATAAACAAACTACAAGTTCCGCAAATACCTTCACGACAATCGTGATCAAAAACAATAGGGTCTTTACCCTCTTCTACCAATCTGTAATTAAGGATGTCAAGCATCTCTAAAAATGAAGTGTCGGTAGAAATATCATTAACTGTATAGGTTTCAAAGTGCCCTTTATCTTTGGCATCTTTTTGTCTCCAAACCTTGATTTTTATCTCTTTTAATATTTTTTCAGCCATTATTTAAATATTTAAGATTATTGATAAAACACTCAATAATCAAATTCTTAAATCAAAAATTATTTATAGCTTCTTTGAGTTAATTTAACTACCTCAAATTTTAACTCTTCTTTATTCATAACAGGTTCTTTATCGTCTCCTTTATATTCCCAAGCAGATACATAAGTTCCTATTTCATCGTTACGCTTAGCTTCACCTTCTTCGGTAACAAACTCTTCACGGAAGTGTCCGCCGCAAGATTCTTCACGAGCCAAAGCATCACGAGCCATTAAATCGGCCAAATCAATAAAATCGGCTACTCGTCCGGCTTTTTCAAGTTCTTGGTTTACTTCACCAATCTCTCCGGGAACAAAAAGGTCTTTCCAAAATTCCTTTTTAACATCAGCTATCATTTGAATAGCTTCTTTAAGTCCTTCGCCATTTCTACTCATCCCCACATGATCCCACATTATATGACCAAGTTTTTTATGAAAATAATCAGCAGGTTTCAAACCTTTAATTGACATTAATTTATTTAACTTGTCTTGAACTTGTTTTGCAGCTTCTTCAAACTCAGAAGTATTAGTGTCAATTTTAGGTGTTTGAATTTCATCGGCAAGATAATCGCCAATGGTATAGGGAAGAACAAAATAACCATCGGCAAGTCCTTGCATAAGAGCAGATGCTCCCAGTCGGTTTGCTCCGTGGTCTGAAAAGTTAACTTCACCTATTGCATATAATCCGGGTACTGATGTCATAAGGTTATAATCAACCCATGTTCCGCCCATAGTATAGTGAATAGCCGGATAAATCATCATTGGTTCTTTATAAGGATCGGTATCGGTAATTTTTTCATACATTTGAAAAAGGTTTCCGTAACGAGCTTCTATTACATCTCTCCCCAAACGCTCTATGGCATATTTAAAATCTAAATAAACAGCCAATCCGGTATTGTTTACACCATATCCTGCATCGCAACGTTCTTTTGCGGCACGTGATGCAACATCACGAGGCACAAGGTTTCCGTATGACGGATAACGACGTTCAAGATAAAAATCTCTGTCTTCGTCGGGAATATCGTTAGGTCCTATTTCACCACGTTGTAATTTTTCGGCATCTTCTTTCTTTTTAGGAACCCAAATTCTACCGTCATTACGCAACGATTCCGACATTAAAGTTAATTTACTTTGTTGTTCGCCGTGAACCGGAATACAAGTAGGGTGAATTTGAACAAAACAAGGATTACTCATATATGCACCGCGTTTGTATGCTTGCCAAGCAGCTCCACCGTTACATCCCATAGCATTTGTTGATAAAAAGAATACATTTCCGTAACCTCCCGATGCCAAAACAACAGCATGAGCACCAAATTTCTTAATCTCTCCCGTTACCATATCGCGGGCAATAATACCGCGAGCTTTTCCGTCAATTTTTACAATATCCATCATTTCATGACGGGCATATACTTTAACTTTACCTTTTCCTATTTGACGATTCAATGCACTATAAGCACCTATCAACAATTGCTGTCCGGTTTGTCCTCGTGCATAAAATGTTCTGGAAACCAAAACTCCTCCAAAAGAGCGATTGGCTAAATTACCGCCATATTCGCGAGCAAAAGGAACACCCTGTGCCACACATTGATCAATAATATCGCCTGATACTTCTGCCAAACGATAAACATTTGCTTCGCGTGCACGATAGTCACCACCTTTTATTGTATCATAAAAAAGCCGATAAATACTATCATTATCGTTTTGATAATTCTTTGCAGCATTAATACCACCCTGAGCTGCAATAGAGTGTGCTCTTCGGGGACTGTCTTGATAACAGAATGTCATTACATTATAGCCCATTTCGGCTAAACTGGCTGCTGCCGATGCTCCTGCCAATCCGGTACCTACAACAATAATATCTAATTTACGTTTATTTGCCGGACTAACAACCTTAATATTGGCTTTGTGTTTCGACCACTTTTCTGCCAAAGGTCCTTCCGGTATTTTTGATTCTAATATTGCCATTTGAATAATTTTTAAATTCTTAATATTATATTAAGACACTACGTTATATATTTAAAATTTAACAATAAAATAAACAGGTATAATTGCAAAACCTACTGCTATAAGTATTGCAAATATATTTCCTATAAATTCCCAACGTTTTCTCCAAATATCGCCACTTAAACCAACTGTTTGAAATGCCGACCAAAATCCGTGTGTCAGGTGGATACCCAAAAATATTGCTCCTGCAATATAAATAAGGTCGTAAACCAAATTTGTTTTAAACAATTCGGATACCAGCTTATATGCATTATGCATCTCCTCGCCGTTTACCATTACCGACCCAACAGTATGTGCTACTTTAAGTTGCCAGTAAAAATTGATGATGTGAATAACCAAAAAAGTTAACACTAACGCTCCCAAAACATACATGTTTCTTGATGCCCAACTACAAGAGTTTCTTTGGTTAACTTTTGAATAACCAATCGGACGCGACATCATGTTTAAAATGGTTAAATAACTGGCATAAATAATATGCAAAATAAAACCCAAGGCTAGCACCGGCTCAACGATCTTAATTATAGGATTTGTAGCCATAAAGTGTGCCCCAATGTTGAATAGTTCACCCGAATCGTCAAAAATTAACAATAAATTTATGCTCAGGTGCACAATTAAAAATGACATTAAAAAGAAACCCGTAATACTCATAAAGAATTTCTTTCCAATGGAAGAACTAAGAAATTTGCTCATAGTACATATAATTTTTATTTGTTTTATAATTTTTTTAACAAATCTAATTATTTCAAATTTAAAATATGCATTTGTTTACATATTTATTTTATGTTTTAATAACAGCTTTGTGTTAACGATTTAAATAAATTGATTTTTTATCTTATAAAAAGAGTTAAGTGTAATATTCTATTACTCAATGTATTATAGTTTGTGTGCCTGCTGAAAATATGTTTGGTGAATTTTTACTTTTTACTTAACCTATGCAATAGGAAATAAAAATATTTTTTATTGTATAACAAAATAAAGAGCTATATCCTTTTGGTTGGAAAATCCCAAAGTGTATTTCTAAATTGATGTTAACTCTTGTTTAATGCTTTTATAATCATATTTTAAAAAACAAAAAACCGAACATACAAAAATAATGTATGTTCGGTTTTTTTAATAAGGAGGAAATATAAGTTTGTATTACCTCTAAATCAGCAAAAAAATATTCTTTTTACAAATTTTTAATAGTGATAATAATTCTACTTTTTCTTATCAAATTGTTGCTGTAAAAAAAACTGATTTTTAACGGAATCCATTTGCATAAACAGTTGCTCCATCATTTTCATATTGTCATTAAATCGTTTTGTAAAGAAATCCTCCTTATAAAAATCATACATCAACAAAGAGTCGTTAAAAAACAAATTATCGAAAAACGGTTCATCTGAAAAAAAATATTTATCATTAAAAGTATTTTTAAATTGATTTAAAATGCTGTCTTTAAGTTCAGGATTTCCCTCAATATTAGAGTAATAATAAGTATATGTTGAGTCATATTTTATTAAATTCCCGTTATCATCGTACTCTTTATTTACAATAATATTGGTTTTAGGAGCTGTTTTTATATTATCACTGTTTTTTTCTTTCTCTTTTTTTTGTGCTTCGCAACTACTAAAAATCATTGCAAACATAACTACAAAAAATATTATTCTTTTCATGGCTGAATGTTTTTAAAATTAATAAAAAACAAAAGATATTTATTGTAGCAATATATGCATACAAAAATTAATAAAACTTATAAAGAGCCGGCAATCAGCAGCTCTTTATAAGTTTAATAAATAACATTAAGAAATTGCAATTTGTTTTGGTGGTTTTGGTTTAGCTTCTTCTTTTTTAGGTATAAATACCTTTAAAATGCCGTTATCGTATTTAGCTTTAATTTTGTCGTTGTCAACAGTGTTAGGAAGTGTAAAAGAACGACTGAAAGATTGATAGCTAAACTCTCTTTTTGTAAATTGCTCACCATCTTTAACCTCATTTTCAATTTTCTTTTCTGATGAGATTGTTAAAACATCTTGGTTAAGTTCAATGCTGAAATCTTTTTTGTTTAATCCCGGAGCTGCCATTTCTACTTCAAAGCCATCGTTTGTTTCCTTAATGTTTACTGATGGTAAAGTAGTATTTGTGCTTGAATAATTTCTGCTTGACCAATCAAAAAGATCATTTTCAAAAAAACGGTCAAATAAGCTCGGGAACTGTTCGTTAAATCTTACTAGTGCCATAATTTATTCCTCCATTCTTTAGTTAAACAATCATTTTTTCATTTTTGCTTTTTTCAAAACATATGCCATTGACAAAAATAAGACATATTGTCTTGTTTGTGTGACTTTAATGTGTCATCATGTCGCTATGCTTGGACTGTTTATCTATAAATAAATAAAAAAAGCTTGATGAAAATCAAGCTTTTACAATATTTTTTATAAAAAATAAATTATTTTCCTGCAATAATTCCTCTTTTTGATTCTTTAACAAAATTCAAAAGTTCATTACGTTCTTTTGAATTAGGCATATTTGATTCTATAACTTCAATAGCTTGAGAGTTATTATAACCTTTCAGGTACAATATTCTATAAAATTCTTGAATATTATTAATTTGCTCGTCTGAAAAATTGCGTCGGCGAAGACCAATAGAATTAATTCCTGCAAAAATTAAAGGATCTCTTCCTGCAGTAACATATGAAGGAACATCTTTACTTACTTTTGATCCTCCTTGTATCATAACATGAGATCCTATACGAACAAATTGGTGAACCAAAACAGCTCCGCTTAAAATAGCAAAATCATCAATTTCAACTTCGCCTGCTATTTGCGAAGCATTTCCGAGAATTACATTATTTCCGAGAACACAATCGTGAGCAACATGAGAATATGCCATTATCAAGCAATTTTTGCCGACAACTGTTTTTCCTTTTGCAGCAGTTCCTCTGTTTATGGTAGCACACTCACGTATGGTAGTATTATCACCTATTTCTACCCAAGTAATTTCTCCTCTGAATTTTAAATCTTGGGGAACAGCTCCAACAACTGCACCATGAAAAATTTTACAATTATTACCTATTTTAGTATAATTCTTAATTACTGCATTTGCTCCAATCCAGCAGTTGTCTCCTATTTCCACATCCTTTTCAATAGTAACAAAAGGCTCTATCACTACGTTCTCACCTATCTTTGCATCAGGATGAACATTTGCTAAATTATATTCCATATTTTAGTTTAGGTTTGTTTTTTTATTCCTGTTTATTTTTTACTAATTGAGCCATTAACTCGGCATCCATTACCAATGTTGTTCCCACAAAAGCTTGTCCTCGCATATGAACAATTCCTCTTCGAATGGGAGAAATTAACTCCAACTTAAATATTAAAGTGTCTCCCGGAATAACTTTTTGTTTAAAACGAACATTGTCTATTTTAAGAAAATATGTTGACCATTCCTTGGGATTTTCAACACTGCTTAGTGCTAATATACCGCCAACCTGAGCTGTTGCCTCAATTTGCAGAACACCTGGCATAACAGGTTCTTCGGGAAAATGTCCCACAAAAAAACCTTCATTCATAGTTACACTTTTTACTCCAACTACCGAAGTATCATCCATATGAATTATTTTATCTACCAATAAAAACGGCGGACGATGAGGTAACAGATTCATTATATCTTTAATGTCTTTTACGGGAGCTTCATCAGGGTTATAACGCGGTGCTACACCGTTTTTTTGCTCAAATTTAACTATTTGTCTTATCTGTTTGGCAAATTCGGTATTTGCATAATGTCCGGGACGTTTAGCTATAATTTTCCCTTTTATTCTTCTGCCTACCAAAGCCAAATCACCAACTACATCAAGCAGTTTATGACGTGCCGGTTCATTATTAAAATGTAAATCAACATTATTTAAAATTCCTCGCTTTGCTTTCAGATGCGGTTTGTTAAATAAATCGGCAATACGGTCAAATTCCTCTTGCGGATATTCATTTTCAACAATCACAATTGCATTTTCAAGTGCTCCTCCTTTTATAAGATTATTCTTAAATAAAGGTTCGAGTTCAGCAAAAAAAGCAAATGTTCGACAAGAAGCTATTTGTTCGCCAAATTCCGACAAATCGGTTAAGCTGGCATATTGATGACCTAATACTTGCGAATTAAAATCAATAAGAACATCAATGCTGTATTTATCGTCGGGATATGCTATAATTTCAATGCCTTTTTCTTTATTTTGATAACGAACATTTTCATGAACTACAAAATATTCTCTGTCTGCTTCTTGGTCTTCAATGCCTGCTTTTACCAATACCTCATGAAAATATTTTGAACTGCCATCCATTATTGGTGTTTCGGGTCCGTCTATTTCAATCAGTAAATTATCTATTCCTAAACTATAAGCTGCCGCCAATACATGCTCAATGGTAGATACTCTTATATCTCCTTTACCAATAGTTGTTCCGCGTGCAGTATCAATAACATTCTCTGCCAAAGCTGCAATCAACGGCTGTTTTTCTAAATCTACTCTTTTGAATTTATATCCGTAATCAACGGGGGCGGGTTTAAATGTCAATGTAACATTAACTCCTGTATGAAGTCCTACTCCACTTAATGAGACCTCTTTTGAAATGGTCTTCTGTCTATCAGTCATAAGTATTTTTTCTATGTTTTCTAAACAGTTTTTAAAACGTGCAAAAATATATTTTTTATTACAACATTACAAACTATACGTCAAATGATTATAATAAATTGATTATTTTTGACTACCTAATAGTTTTGTTTGGCTAATATAAATATAAGAAAATAAACAACTTACAATTTATCAGGTATTTTGTAACATCATTTTTAATTATTTAATACAATAATGCAAAAAACTTGTCATCCTTTGGAGAATGCGATAATGATACATTGTAATAATGAATTGATAATGGACAATTGTAAGTTGGTTAAAAAAATTCTTAACTCTCTAATCTCTGAATTTAATGTTTCAAAAAATTGAGCATAGCGAATAAAATATTTAATGGTTCATTAATATATTTTTTGTGTTTCTTTGTGCTCTCTGTGGTAAATTTTAGTAATGCTGTAAATTGTTTAACAACATACTTCTCTTAAATTTTACCATAATCAAACTCTTTTTTATTGAATTTATACGCGAAAGTATTTATCAATAAAAAATAAAAGACTTTTTTGTCTTAAATTATTTCATATTTATTATTAATACTTTAAAGATTTATTTAATTTTGCACCCCGAAACAATAAACAACTAAGTTTGTTTTTGTAACACACATAATAATGCAAATATATTTTTAAAATAAAATGAGTAAACAAGATAAAATAATAGATGACGTAACACAAAGCGAATATAAATACGGATTTTACTCTGACATTGAGCAAGATGCCATTCCAAAAGGACTAAACGAAGATGTAATAAGACTTATATCATCAAAAAAAAATGAGCCGGAGTGGATGCTTGAATTCAGATTAAATGCTTATCGTAATTGGCTTAAAATGGAGATGCCAAAGTGGGCACATCTTGATATTCCCGAAATTGATTATCAAAACATTATATACTATTCGGCACCAAAGCAACAAGCAAAATACGAAAGTTTAGATGAAGTTGACCCCGAATTACTCGAAACATTCGACAAACTGGGTATTCCGCTCAACGAACAAAAGATGCTTTCGGGAGTTGCCGTTGATGCTGTTATGGACAGTGTTTCGGTAAAAACAACTTTTCGTGAAACTCTTGCCGAAAAAGGAATTATTTTCTGCTCGTTCAGCGAAGCCGTTCAGGAACATCCCGATTTGGTAAAAGAGTATCTCGGTTCAGTGGTGCCGCCAACCGACAACTATTTTGCCGCTCTCAATTCGGCAGTTTTTTCCGACGGTTCGTTTTGCTACATTCCAAAAGGCGTAAGATGCCCAATGGAATTAAGCACATATTTTAGAATTAACGCTGCAAACACAGGACAGTTTGAGCGAACTCTTATAATTGCCGACGACGACAGTTATGTGAGTTACCTTGAAGGTTGCACCGCTCCTCAACGCGACGAAAACCAACTGCACGCCGCAATTGTTGAAATAGTGGTAATGAACAATGCCGAAGTAAAATACTCTACTGTGCAAAACTGGTACCCCGGAAATAAAGAAGGTAAAGGCGGTATTTACAATTTTGTTACCAAACGCGGACTGTGCAAAGGTATAAACTCAAAACTATCGTGGAGTCAAGTTGAAACAGGCTCTGCAATTACTTGGAAATACCCTAGCACCATTTTATTGGGCGACAATTCCGTTTCGGAATTTTATTCGGTTGCGGTAACTAATAATTATCAACAAGCCGATACAGGAAGCAAAATGATTCATATCGGTAAAAACACCAAAAGCACTATTGTATCAAAAGGAATAAGTGCAGGAAAAAGTCAAAACAGTTATCGCGGACTGGTAAAAATATCGAAAAAAGCCGACGGAGCAAGAAATTTTTCGCAATGCGATTCGCTTCTGCTTGGCGACAAATGCGGTGCTCACACTTTCCCGTATGTTGAGTGTGCAAATAATACCGCTATTCTCGAACACGAAGCTACAACTTCAAAAATCGGCGAAGACCAAATTTTTTATTGCAACCAACGCGGAATATCCACCGAAGACGCAATAGGAATGATTGTAAACGGTTATGCCAAAGAGGTATTAAACACTTTGCCTATGGAATTTGCCGTTGAGGCTCAAAAACTTTTACAGATAAGTCTCGAAGGTTCAGTAGGTTAATAAATTATATAAAACAACAATTTTTAAAATAAAGACATTAAAATACATAAGCAATGTTATCAATAAAGAATTTAAAAGCATCAATAGACGGAAAAGAGATATTAAAAGGAATAAATCTTGAAATAAAACCCGGCGAAGTTCACGCCATAATGGGACCCAACGGCTCGGGAAAAAGCACATTGTCATCGGTTTTAACAGGCAACGACAGATTTGAAGTTACCGACGGCGAAGTTATTTTCAACGGAAAAAATTTGCTTGAAATGGCTCCCGAAGACCGTGCCCGCGAAGGAATATTTTTAAGTTTTCAATATCCGGTTGAAATTCCCGGTGTGAGTATGGTAAACTTTATGAAAACCGCCGTAAACGAACATCGCAAATACAAAGGCTTGGAACCGATGAGTGCCGGCGATTTTTTGAAAATGCTTCGCGATAAAAAGAAAATTGTAGAAATTGACGATCGTCTTACATCGCGTGCAGTAAACGAAGGTTTTTCGGGCGGTGAAAAAAAGAAAAACGAAATTTTTCAAATGGCAATGCTCGAACCCAAACTTGCAATTCTCGATGAAACCGATTCGGGACTTGATATTGACGCTTTACGCGTTGTGGCAAATGGTGTTAACAAACTTAAAACACCCGAAAACTCTACAATCGTAATCACTCACTATCAGCGTTTGCTCGATTATATTGTACCCGACTTTGTACATATTTTATACAACGGACAAATTGTAAAATCGGGTGGTAAAGAGCTTGCTCTCGAACTTGAAGAAAAAGGCTACGATTGGATTAAATAAAAAATAAACAGAACAACAGTTTTTGTAAAAACACAAAAAATGAGTGAAATAAACAGTAATAAAATAAAATCGGTTTTGGTAAATCTTTTTAAAGGAAATACCGATAAAATAAATGCCGGTTTACCCGATGCCGTAAACAAACACAGAGATGCGGCAATACAAAATTTTGACACTTTGGGAATCCCCGCAAAGGGAGAAGAAGATTATAAATACTCCGATTTGATGCGTGCTTTCGGCAAAACTTACGGTTATTCGTTTAAACCGTCAGCCGGAACTCTCGAAAAACACACGGTTTTTCAATGTTCAGTGGCAAACCTTGACACTTATACTTTAATTGTTGAAAACGGCTGGTTTTACAACGATGTCGATGAACTTGCAAAACTACCCGAAGGTGTAACGGTTATGAGTTTTAACGATGCGGCAAACAAATATCCCGAACTTTTCGAGAAATATTACAACAAATCCGCTGACAATTCAAAAAACCCGACCACCGCATTAAATACGGCATTTGCTCAAAGCGGATTGTTTATACATATTGCCGACAATGTGGTGCTTGAAAAACCTATTCAGATAATCAATATTTTGCAAGGAAATAACCCGATGTTGGTAAACCAACGAAATTTGATTATTGCGGGTAAAAACAGTCAGGCAAAAATTGTGATTTGCGACCATACACTGTCGTATAAAAATTTTCTTTTGAACTTGGTAAACGAAGTTATTGTTGAAGAAAATGCCGTGTTTGATATTTACGGTATTCAAAATCAACACAATACATCGTCGCAAATTGTTTCAACTTATATCAACCAAAAGCAAAACAGCAACACTCTTACAAACACTCTTACGCTGCACGGCGGATTTGTTCGCAACAATACTTATATCATTTTAAGTGAAGAAAACAGCGAAGCAAATGTTTACGGACTATCGCTGATAGACGGCACACAACATGTTGACAGTTATACATTTATTGACCATGCCGTTCCAAACTGCACAAGTAACGAGTTGTTTAAAAATGTAGTTGACGATGAAGCAACAGGTGCATTCAGCGGAAAAATTCTGGTTCGTCCCGATGCTCAAAAAACGTATGCTTTGCAATCGAACAAAAATATCTGCTTGACAGATAAAGCTAAGTTTTTTACCAAACCGCAACTTGAAATTTATGCCGACGATGTAAAGTGCAGCCACGGTGCTACCGTAGGACAAATTGACGAAGACGCTTTGTTTTACTTACAATCGCGAGGTATCGGCGGACGCGAAGCAAGAATGATGCTTATGTATGCTTTTGCTTACGAAGTTATCAGTAAAATACGAATTCCCGTATTGGTTGAAAGTTACGGCGATTTGGTAGAAAAACGCTTACGCGGAGAAGAAACACGTTGCGATAATTGTGCTGTTCATTGTAATACATAATTTTGATAAACATACCTGTTTTTTACTTTTACGGCAATAAAATCATATTACAATTTGCAGGTTTTGAATAATTTATTGTTAATTTTATTTTTTACAATAAACAGAAAAGCATCTATCTTATCGTAAATTATTAATGAACGACAAAAAAAAAATACTGTTTCTTTCTCCTTATCCGCAGGGAATAGGTCCTTCGCAGCGATTTAGGTTTGAGCAGTATTTAAAATATTTTAAGCAGGAATTTTACTGTGAACAAATTTCTTTTTGGAATAAAAAAAGTTGGGATATTCTGTTTTCCGATAAGGGACATCTTATCAAATCTTACTACCTGTTTATTTCGTTTTTAAAACGATGGAAAACTATTTTTTCAATAAACAGGTATCAACTTATTTTTATTCATCGTGAAGTAGCTCACATTGGTCCTCCGATTTTTGAATGGATAATAAAATTTATCTTTCGAAAAAAAATAATTTACGATTTTGACGATGCCATTTGGTTCAGAAATTATTCCGACAAAAATAAAATTGCTCGTTTTTTTAAATCACCTTGGAAGGTAAAATACATTTGCAAATGGGCTGATGTGGTAATTGTAGGAAATGATTATTTAAAATCATTTTCCGAAAGGTATAATAAAAATACGGTTGTTATTCCCACAACTATTGACACAGAATATCATAAACCCGCAACCGATAAAAAACAAAATACGGAAAAAACGGTTATCGGGTGGACAGGCACTCTCACAACTCTTCGACAATTAGATTTGGTATTGCCGGTGTTACATAAATTGGAAACAGAGTATAATTTTGAATTTTTAGTAATTTCAAACGAAAAACCTCAAATAAATCTTAAATCGTTTAAATTTATAAAATGGGATAAAACTTCTGAAATATCCGATTTACAGAAGATTGACATAGGTATAATGCCTCTTTACGACAATGAATGGGAAAAAGGCAAATGCGGTTTTAAAGGGCTGCAATATATGGCTCTTGAAATTCCCGCCGTAATGTCGCCCGTAGGTGTAAATACCGAAATAATTAAAGACGGAGAAAACGGTTTTCTTGCAAAAGATGAACAAGAGTGGTTTGATAAATTATCGCTTCTGATTGAAAATTCGCAATTACGCGAAAAGTTAGGAAAAGCCGGAAGACAAACGGTAATTGAAAAATATTCGGTTGATGCCAATAAACAAAAATATCTTGATGTATTGCATTTATTTTAAAGATTTTAAAAAATATTGCTTTGTATTTTATAAGTTCTTAAATTGCCCAAAAAATAAACACCTAATTTTTAATTAAAATTTTTTACTTTGATAATAAAATCTTTATTCCGCATAACAAGTCACAAGCAGCTTGTTGACGTTGACAATGTATCAACATCAATTGATAAAGTATCAAAACATGTGTTGATTTTAGATGGAGAAATGCCTGTAAGCATCAGTTCTTTTATTGAAGATAACCCGATAGGAACATTAATTGTTGTAGATTCTTTTGGTAAAAAAAATTACAATGCCTTTGATATTATTTCAGGAGCTGAAACTCATCTGAAAATTGTAAAGCATTTACAAATATACAATACCAATGCTTTACTTTGTATTCCCAACAATTTTTTAACATTTCAACTTAATCAAAAATTAGAACATACACCAAAAATATTCCAAGTTAAAGTAGTTACTCTTAGCGACAGAGCACACAGAGGTATTTATAAAGATGCTAGCGGACCTCTTGTAACCGGAATGATTACCGAATATTTTAAAAATATAGGAAAAAATGTTGCTGTTAATAATATTATTATTCCCGATAGTATTAATAATTTAACCGATATACTTGAATCTGCAAAAGAAGATAAAACTGATGTATTAATTACAACAGGCGGAACAGGAATAGGCAGTAGAGATATTACTGTTGAAACAGTAGAAAAATATCTTGACAAAAAAATTCCCGGAATAATGGAGATGATACGGATAAAATATGGAGCTGAAAAACCAAATGCTTTATTATCGCGAGGTATTGCTGGAACTATGGATGAAACTCTAGTTTACACATTGCCCGGAAGTGTAAAAGCTGTAAAAGAGTATCTTACAGAAATTTTTAAAACTCTTGACCATCTGTTTTATATGATTCACAATATTGATAATCATTAATTTTTAAAATCATAAAATATGAAAAATATTATTTACTTGTTTTTAGCTGTAATGCTAATATCGTCGTGCTCAAAAAGAGCAGACAACGAATACCTTATAAAAGGAAAAATATCAGGCAAAGTCCCCTCAGAGGTTTATTTACAACAATATGTGGACGGTGAAATGCTAAATATTGATTCGGCTAACTATATTAACGGAACATTTGAACTTAAAGGTACAATTTCGTCACCTGATTACTATTACATTCAAGTTGGCGACGAAAGAGATAAAATAGGTTTGTTTGTTGAAAACTCTATAATTACAGTAACTGCTAATATTGACAGTTTAGAAAATGCCGTAATATCCGGTTCAAAAACACAAAATTTATATGATGAATATAAAGAAGCAAAATCAGGCTTTACAAATCAACTCAATGCTCTTTATGCAGAATATCAAAATGCAAAAACTGATGCCGAAAAAGCAGATGTTGAACGCAGATACGATTCTATTGATAATAAACAAACCGAATTTGTTAAGCAGTATGTAATAACTCATGGCAATTCCGTAATAACACCTTTTATTATTACCAGAGAATTACTTTATTATATTGACTTGCCCGAACTCGAAAAACTTACAAATTCAATAAGTCCGGAGTTAAAAGACAATAAATATACTCAAAAATTGTATGATAGAGTAGATTTGCTCAGAAGCTTACAACCCGGAAATCCTGCACCCGAATTTTCACAAAACGATACAGTAGATAATCTTGTTAATTTATCAGATTTCAGAGGTAAATATGTGCTTATTGATTTTTGGGCTTCGTGGTGTGTGCCTTGCAGAAAAGCAAATCCTACAGTTGTTGAAATGTATAAAAAATATTCACCCAAAGGCTTTACTGTTCTTGGTGTTTCTCTTGACAATAATAAACAACGCTGGATGCAAGCTATAAAAGCCGATGGTTTGTTGTGGACACAAGTTTCATCTCTCGAAGGTTGGAAAAATCCGGTTGCTAAACTTTACGGCGTTAACAGTATTCCGCATGCTATATTAATTGACCCTGACGGAAAGATTGTAAAACGCGGTATTCATGCAGAAGAGCTAAATGAAATTTTACAAGAAATATTTGAAAAATAAAAAATAAAAAGGGAGAAGTAATTTGGTGTTACTGCTCCCTTTACCTAAGCTTACGCTTAGAACGAACGAACTTTAATACTGAAAGGAATAAGTTGCATAACTTCATTTGAAAAGTTAAGAACTTTATATAAAGTTACGTTTGAAATAGAAAAATGTTTGCCTTTTTATGTTAGCAAAAGGTTAACAATAGTTATTATTTATCTTTTTTAGGATACAAATACCAAGTATTTTCAATTTCCATATTTTCTTTAACATCCAATAACTCCGGTAAAAAAGGATAATAAAAAACTCTTTCGGGTTGTTTTAATTCCTTAAAATTTCCCGTATCCCATTTCCCGTTATTATTACTGTCGTAAAATAAACGAAACTTATATTTTTTAGGTGTTAAATAATCAAAAATTAATGTAGTATCATAATATATAGAATCTTTTATTATCAATTCATCTTTTTCGGTTAGCACCTGAATAATCGATTTTTCTTTTACCCCAACAAAGTTCATACTAACAACACTATAATAACTATATGCCCTTGTTGTAAATTTTAAATCCAAGGTATCATTAATATTTCCATACAAGTCCGTTATTGTTCCTGCCGGAATTAATAATTCAAATGTTTCCTCTTCATATTTATCAAAATCTATTGTAAATTTTCTTTTATTTAAAGAATCTCTAATCAAACTATATTCAATTTTATTTTTTACTGAATCGTTTTCATATTTATATAAAATAATATTAGAAATTTTAATTATATCAATCGGAAATCTCGAATCAAAAGTTATCTGTTTATTAAGGTCAAAAGGTGACTTTGCATTATGCTTAAATGTAAGTTCCGAAGGAGGAATAATAGTATCTTTTTTTGTTTCTTCTTTACTGTTATTTCCTGCCAAAAAACTTTTAAATCTATTTGTTTTTTTTGTTTTCCCAAGACCTTTACTTTTTTTATTCTTTTTCTTTTTATAAACAAGCAACATAGTGTCGGTTCGTATATAATTGTTTTGATTTGAGTCAACCATTGTATAATTTACCTGAAACAACAAGCTATCGTTTTTATACAACACAGAGTCTGTTATCCAAAATATAAGTGAATCATTTTTTTTAGCTTTTTCTTGATAATACCATTGTTTATCATATTTTTCGGCAATCGGAATTATTGATACACTATCATCAAGATTTTCATTAAATACAAATATTACTTGTTGCTCCTCAGGACGATAACTTTTTCTAAAATATTGTTGTTTAAACTCTTCGGTAAACATAAATAACCTCATACTATCCACTGTAGTTATCCATTGTTTTTGTTGAACAATCGAATCAACCCAAACAGTATCTTCATAATTTGCTGATATTGATTCTATTATTTTTATAGTATCAAAAGTTATTTTTTCTTCAAAATCCGGTATTATTACAGAATCAATAAAAGCAATACTTTCATTGGGCATATCAAACATCATATTATTATTCATATCTTTAAGCCCGAAAATGTAGTATGGTTGTTTCTTTAAATTTGTAACAAAAAACTTACCTTCTTCATCGGTTTTAGCTATATAATCAGGTAATGTTGTGCGAGGAATAGAATCATTAAAACTACTGTAAAGCATTACATACAAGCCTTTTTCTCTTTTGTAAGAAAAAGCATCGTGCATAATTCCACCTACATATAATGAATCAAATTTGTCGCCTGTAGAAAATTCAAACTGAAAATTCTTTAACTTATTTCCTTCATTAAGGTCAACAATAGCATTATAAAAATTAAAATTATAAGTTGTGCTATCTTTTAATTTATTATTAACTTTTATTATAAGATTTTTTCCCCTCAATCTTATTTCAGGCTTATTTTCAAGAGGAGGTGAAACCAACAATTCTTGTCCTATATCTTTTAAAACAATGTATTCATCAAACTGAACAATAATTTTATCAAGATTAAAATTTGTAGAATAATTTACAGGACTGCTTTTTAACGGCACAGGCGGATCAACATCTTTTGGTCCCCCCGATGGCGACGACATTCTGGCACAACTGTGAATTAAAAATATTATAAAAGTTATTATTATAAATAGTATAAAAAAACGTAAAATCTTCATATTTGATTATCTTGTCAGTTTAAATAAATAAAAATATCTTAGTATTCAACAAAATTTATACAAACATACAAAGAATATATTTTTTTAAATGATTGATTTTAATAAATTATCGGCTGCAAACAGAGAGAAAATAATAAACAACATTTCAGAAAGAGAATTTGATGTTTTAATTTTCGGAGGAGGAATTACCGGAGCAGGCATAGCATTGGATGCTGCATCGCGAGGTCTTAACACTTTACTTATTGAACAAAACGATTTTGCTTTCGGAACAAGCAGTCGCTCAACTAAACTTATTCACGGCGGATTACGATATCTTGAAAAATTACAGTTAAATTTTGTTGCCAAATTAGGTAGAGAACGAAAAATATTACACGATAACATAACTCATAATGTTATCCCCGCAAAGGTAGTTCTCCCAATAATATCAGGCGGAAAATTAAATCGTATTTTAACTTTTTTTGCTTTAAAAATATACGATACTTTAGCAGGAGTAAAAAAAGAGTATCGTTCAACTTGGATAAAAAAAGAACATCTATCGGGAAAATATCCTTTTTTAAAAACAAAAGGTCTAAAAGGCGGATTTTTATATTACGAATATAAAACAAACGATGCCAGATTAGTAATTGAAATATTAAAAACTGCAAATGAATATAGTGCTAATATGCTCAATTACAATAATTTGAATAAACTTACTTACTTAAACGGCAAAGTAAACGGAGCTGAAATTTTTGATACTGTTTTACAAAAAAAATATACTGTAAAAGCAAAGTATATTATCAATGCCACAGGACCTTGGTGTGAAAATTTTGCAAATAATTTTGATACAGGATTGCCAAAATCACTATTCCCCACAAAAGGAGTTCATATTGTTGTATCAAAACAAAAATTCCCTGTAAACGATGCTTTTTATTTTGATACTCACGACAAACGAATGATTTTTGTTATTCCTCGTCAAAATCATATTTATATAGGAACTACTGACACGCCTTTTTCGGCAGATTTAAATAATCCGGTAGTTGAAAATAAAGATGCCGAATATTTACTTAAAGCAGTAAATAACACATTTACACAAATAAATTTAAAAATACAGGATATTATTTCTTGTTGGGCAGGAGTTCGCCCGTTAATTGGCAACAAAGGCAAAACACCCGATGAAATAAGCCGAAAAGATGAAATGTTTATTTCAGAAACAGGATTAATTTCAATAACAGGAGGTAAACTGACAGGTTACAGATTAATGGCTAAAAAAGTAGTTGATAACATTTTAAAAGATAACAAAAAGTTTTCAAAATGTTATACTGATAAAATAAAAATATCGGGAAGTAAATGGATACAACCGCCGGATTTGGTAAAACTGGTAGAAACTGCCGACCATAAATTTGACGAAGCCAAACAAACGGGAATATCGCCTGATGAGTTCAAAAAATTGTTTTATCGCTACGGAACAAATATTGATATTATTACTGAAAAAGCATATGAATTTTTATCCGAATATAAAAATCCGGAACAACTTTGGCTAAAAGCTGAAATTTGGTATAGCATAAATTACGAAATGACATCAACCATTGCCGATTTTTGTATTTATCGAACAGAAATGGTTTTATTTGAATCCGAAAAAGTAGAAAAATATCTGTTTTTTATTGCCGAATGCATGGCAGAGTTTTTACTTTGGAATAAGGATAAACAACAAAAAAACATTAACTCCTTTAAAGATTTAAAAATGCAATATAAAATTACTTTATAACTATCATTTTACGGCAAGTAACATAAAATATAGTTAAACAAGCAAATTAAATACATATATAAAATTGATTAAATTAAAAAAAATCATTAATTTTGAATTATATGTAACCTTGAAATAAATAAAATAATTATACTATGGAAGCCGGAAAAAGAATTATTGTTCCTTGGGATTTTACCGATAAAGCACAAAATGCTTTGGCTCATGCTGTTAAAATGGCTAAAGTTCTTGACAATACTATTACATTATTGCACATAGTAAAAAAAGAGAAAGAGATAAATGAGGCTGTCGAAAAACTTAATATTATAGCAGCTCAGTCTCAAGAAGAAGATAATATTCCTACTAATGCAATAGTAAAAGAAGGTTCAATATTTACAACTATTGGTGAATATACTCAAGAACACGATGATATTAATTTGGTAATAATGGGAACTCACGGAATGAAAGGTATGCAAAAACTTACAGGAAGTTGGGCTTTAAAAGTTATTGTAAGTTCGCATGCTCCGTTTATTGTTGTGCAAGACCCACCTACCAATAAAACAAGTTTTGATAAAATTGTGTTTCCGGTTAATTTTAAAACCGAAAATCGCGAAAAACTTATTTGGGCTATCTATTTTGGTAAAATATTTAATGCCAAAATTCATTTTATAAAACAAGAAGTTAGTGATGCAAATCTTTTGAAAAAAGTTAATCACAATTTAACTTTTGCAAAAAAATATCTCAGTAAATATAATATTGAATATGAGATAGCAACAACTGATGTATCAGGTAATTTTGCCGAAGCTACCATTAATTTTGCCAAAGATATAGGTGCTGACTTAATGCTTATTATGACTACCAAAAACATAGGAACACTTGATTATGTGCTTGGTGCCAGCGAACAATTTATTATCGCAAATACAGCTCGTATTCCGGTAATGTGTGTTAATCCGCGTAAAGCTCATAATTTTTCTTTGGCAACATTTTAAAATACTATAACAAAGATAATTATTAAACCTTCCAGGTTTTTAAAACCTAGAAGGTTTGGATATTTAGCTTTTAATTGTCCACTAAATTAGTGGTAGAACCTTAAAATTAAAGATTAGAGGTTATTTAATTTCAAATAACCTCTATTTTTTTATCATCTTATTGTTACAATAAATTTTATCTCCATTGTTTTCTGTTCTAAAGATATCTTCTCCGGCAGGATAAATTAACAGTTCATCGGCAACAAACCAATTCTTAAAATAATTACCTCCGTGAAACATTACGGTAACATTACTGCTATTCGATTTTATTTTAAATTTATGCTCCGAAAAATACCACCAACCATCAATTAATGAAGTTGAAACAGGAGAAAACGATATCCATTGTAAGGTATTATTCAAACTATCTGTCTCTCTAATAATACAAGAATTAAATGTTTGATCCCACACATAATTATAATACCAAAACGTTAAAACATACTCTTTTGATGTATCAATATTTTGTGTGAAGAATTTTGCCGCAACAATGTAATCTTTCTTCAACCCTTTTAAAGCACCGTTGCCTTTATACACAATATCCGATTTTAAAGTATCAAAATTATTATAATAAATAAAACTTGTCGTGTCACTTACCATCCACCCGTTTTTATTGTGCAATGAATCTTTTAAATTATGATATTTGCCTAACAATGTAGTATCTACAGGTTTAAGTAAATTATCTATTGATAACGACAATATTGAATAATCACTGTTTTTAAGATACGGAACTGCTTTTTTCAAAAGTATCTTTTCATTTAAACTCAACAACGAAGTATCTTTGTTATAAATAATTACAGCTAAATCTTTCCCGTTTTCAACAACTTGTTTTATAGGTTTCTGATATGAAACAGGCATTAGCATTTTATATATACTCAATGCTTCAGATACCGAAGGTCTTGATAAAAAGACACTAAAAATAGGTAACTTGGAATATGTTGATGCCACCAACGATGCATAAATTGAATTGTCAAAATTATTTCCTTTAAATGGCAAATTATATTTAAAATAGTAAGGTAAAGGCAATATTGCCTGAAATTCATTTTTGTCAATTTTTGTAAGAATCTTCTCGCTTTCGCGAATATGATTTATGCTAAACGGATTTTTATGAATCTTAATACGTTTTGAAACGATAGAGTGATAAGATACAGCTTCAGTAAAACTAATAATCAACAGTATATAAAACACAATTGTCCCATATCTGACTTTTGATAACAGATTATAAATAAAAATAAAACTTAAAACAGCAACTACATAATAAAATCCCCAAGCAAATCGACCCACTCCCGAAAATTGCTTAATTAACGGCAGCATATTTATAAAATCCATAGGTAAAAGTCTAATGGGAATCAACATTGAAAGTAAAAGTAAAAGTATTGATGCCAATAAATAAGGATAATACTGTAAAGGCAAAAACTCTTGCAAAACTTTTATTTTTTTCTTTACAAACAAAATAATTGTGGTTATTACAAATGCTATTATCGATAAATTAACTGTAAACCCCACATAATTGCCCTTTTCACCCCAACGATATTCATATATTTTATTTAAATCAAAAAATAGAGAATAGATACTTTTAAACGGTGTATGCTCCGACAAAAATACAGAATAAAAAGTAGCAATATGTTCAATTAAAAACGGCATATCAATCCTGTCGGTATGTGTATCAAGTGTTTTATAAGCAGTAATTACAAGTATAACAGGTAAAAATATTTGAATAAAAATATGTAGTAATAATTGTTTATTAAAATATGATTTCCCGTTAAAAATTAACTTAAAGAGATGAACTCCGGCAACAAAAAATATCAAAGTATTGGAAAGATACACATGAATGAATGCCCATATAAAAATATTAAGACTTATTAATAACGACCATTTTATTTTTCGATTACTTTCAAAATATTTAATCAGCAAAAACCATCCGATAGGAAAATAGCACACAAGCGACAACCAAAAATGTCCTGCCGGATTTAAAAGTAATATCTGTGAACTAAGTAATATTACTGCATTTGCAGAAATTGCCGACAGATAATACGGCAAAGCAAACCGGATAAATATTAAGTATAAAAAACTTACTCCACATAAGTATGACAAAAAAACAATAAGATTTAATATTGCCACCGAATAATCATTTAACGAAGGTATTACCTTAAAAATAATATTCTTCAGATTATTAAAAAACGGTGATGAGCCTTCATAAAGAATAAATTCTCCGTAAGGATAATTTGTTGAATTTAGTTCAAGAAACGAAGTATCATTTTGATGCCAAACAAAATTATAATACGTTTTTAAACCGTCGTCGTGATTTGAAAAAAGATATTTATTGGGATGAAAAATATTTGCATGATAAAAAAACAAAAGAAAAAAAACATTAATAAGTATGCTTAAAATAAGTCCTTTTTTTTTATTGAAATGCATTTTTACAAAAGAGTTTTATTTAAAATATTATTTTTATCGATAAGCTCAACAATACTTTCTTTAATATTATAATTTCTAAACATTTCAAGGTGTCCCAAATGGTGCATATCTGTCCCCAACCAGTCAACCAATGAATTGTCCAACAATAATTTAATAATCTTTAAAGAAGCATCGCCGTAAAGTCCGGTAAGCGACAACAAATTTAGCTGAAACATTACATCTCTGTCTTTTAAAGCCAACAATTCTTGCGGATTACCATACCAATACGAATATCTTTCGGGATGTGCAAGTATCGGCTTATAGCCATTAGTTTGCAGTTTAAATATTGCTTCATTGTATCCTTGGGTGGGTTCTAAAAACGAAAATTCAATTAAAATATAATTATCACCGAATGTTAATAATTCTTTTTTTCCTATTTTTTTAACAAACTCATAATCAACATAATACTCGGCAGCAATATTAATATTCAATGAAATATTATTTTCAGCAAATGCTTTTTTTACCTTTTCTAATCCTTCTCTGATTATTTCGGGATTATTTTGATAATAATCACTCATAATATGAGGTGTGGTTATTATTTTTTTATAACCTAATTCTTGTAATCCCTTAGCAAGAATAATAGTATCTTCAATAGTTTTTGAACCATCGTCTATTCCGGGAATTAAATGAGAATGAATATCAACACCGAATACAGATAAATCAAACGGAACAATTTTATCTTTTTTGCCGAATATATTTTTAAATAAACTCATATTTTAGTTTATAAATCTGTATTATATTCTAAAAGTATATTTTTATTGATAAGAAAATTTATTAACCCTTTTTTACAAAGATACAATTTATTAATTATGGTAGTTTGACGAAAAACTATTTTAATAAAAATTTCTATAACCTTAAATTATCTGTTTTTATACATATCATCATAATAATCGGCATAAGCACCCGATACAATTCGTTCCATCCATTCGCTGTTGGCAAGATACCAATCAACTGTTTTTTCAAGTCCTGTTTCAAAAGTAAGCGACGGTTTCCATCCCAACTCTTTTTCTATCAACGATGCATCAATAGCATAACGCAAATCGTGACCTGCACGGTCGGTAACGTAAGTAATCAGCTTTTCGGATGCTCCTTTTTCTCTGCCCAATTTATCATCCATAATTTTGCACAACAAACGTATTAAATCAATATTTGTCCATTCGTTGTGTCCGCCAATGTTATATGTTTTTTTAAGTTCCGAATTATGAAAAATCAAATCAATGGCTCGAGCATGGTCTTCAACATAAAGCCAATCGCGAATATTTTCACCCTTCCCGTAAATAGGAATAGGTTTGTTGTTTTTTATATTGTTGATAGCCAACGGCAACAATTTTTCCGGAAATTGATTTGGCCCGTAATTATTTGAACAATTACTTATTACATAAGGCAGTTTGTAAGTGTTTCCGTAAGCTCTCACAAAATGGTCGCTTGATGCTTTTGATGCCGAATACGGACTTTTAGGATCATATGAAGTTTCTTCGGTAAAAAAACCCGTATCTCCCAATGCTCCGTAAACTTCATCGGTAGAAATATGATAAAAGCGTTTACCTTCAAAATTATTTTTCCATGTCTCTTTTGCCGCATTAAGCAAATTTACCGTTCCCAAAACATTTGTATTAATAAATGCCATAGGATCGGTAATTGAACGGTCAACATGACTTTCGGCAGCTAAATGAATAACTCCGTCGAAATTATACTCTTTGAACAAACCGTCAATAAAATTAGCATCAACAATATCACCTTTTATAAATTTATAATTAGGCTTGTCTTCAATATCTTTTAAGTTTTCAAGATTCCCTGCATAAGTTAACTTATCAAGGTTTATAATTTTATAATCGGGATATTTATTTACAAATAATCTTACAACATGCGAACCTATAAAACCGGCTCCTCCGGTAATTAAAATTGTTTTCATCTGTTTAGAATTTAATAATTGATATTTAGTAAATTATAATCATTAGTCTGTGCAACGAAAAATAATTATCTCCGACATTGTCGGTTTCATCTGTTTAAAATTTAACTTTTTACATTTTAAAATAAATGCAAACATAAACATTTCGAGTTGAATTCGACCAAATAATTTATTAATTTTGCAACATAATAACCTGATAATAAAAAAACAGGCATAATTTTAGAGATAAAGTTTTAAAAATTAATTACTTTTATACAATATCAATAGCGACAATGCAAAATTTAAATAAATATATCAGCGGTTTACTTTTTATTCACGATTGTGTTATTTTGCCCGGATTCGGTGGTTTTGTTACAAACTACCATAAAGCAGAACACAATGAATTAAACAACACTTTTTTACCGCCCAAAAAAGATGTGATGTTTAATAAAAACCTCACATACAACGACGGGTTGTTAATTAATTATCTTGCTAAAAATCGTAATATCCCATATAAAAAAGCCGAAAAATTAATACGAGACGAAGTGCAAAGAGCATGGCTAACTCTTGATAAAACAGGAAAAGTAAACTTTGAAGGCGTAGGAAATTTTGAATACGATAAAAACGGTAAGTTGATTTTTACACCCGAAAACAGCGAGAATTTTCTACCTGATTCTTACGGGCTTTATTCGTTCAGGTTTCCACCGCTGAACTATCAAAAAAACGCTCACAATATTATACCATTATATAATCATACATCAACTATGAACGAGAGCGTTAAAAAAACATTAAAATGGGCGGCTGCGGCTGTTACGGTAACTATTTTAAGTATTGCCGCTTTAATTCCCATACAAAAGCATAATCAGGCAAATCAAACAGCCGGTTATTCATTTAACATTCCCGAAGAAAAATCCATTGAGGATATTCATTCGGCTATGGCTGTTGCCGATACTAATATGGAAGAAGTTATTACCAAAAATACCGATAAACGGCTTGCTCTGTTTTATTCCGAAGATGTTTCGGTAAATACCGATGACATCAAAAAACAAAATACCGACGGATATATTTTTCATATTATCGGAGGCAGCTATAAAGATAATGCAAATGCAACCGAACATGCCGAACAGTTTCGCAAAAAAGGTTTTGACGCTGTTGTGCTGAATACCGATAATTTATACCGTATTTCTCTTTGCAGATACAACGATAAAGTAAATGCCTTACACGAACTCCGAAGAATCCGCTCCGAAGAACACAACGATAAAGTGTGGATGTTGGCACAAAAAGAGGAATAAATTTTATTACTTTTTAAACAATAACTATTTTCATTTATTGTTTGGTATAAAAAATCTTACCTTTGCATCTCTTAAAAATCAGAGATAGTTATGAATTCAAAAAAACTAACAATCGCCGTTGACGGACATTCATCGTGCGGTAAAAGCACAGTAGCCAAAAGCATTGCTAAACAATTGGGTTACACCTATATTGATACAGGTGCAATGTATAGAGCTGTAACTCTTTACTGCATAAAAAACAATATTATCAACAACGGTGTTATTGATGAAAATAAACTGAAAGAGCATCTTGACAAAATTAAAATACATTTTACCTACGACAAAGAAAAAGACAGATATCTTACTTGGCTGAATGATGATTTGATAGAAAACGAAATTAGAGAAATAGAAGTTTCAAACAATGTAAGTTTAATAAGTAAAATAGGTTTTGTAAGAGAGCGTATGGTTCAGTTGCAACGCGAAATGGGCAAAAACGGAGGTGTTGTTATGGATGGTCGCGATATTGGCACGGTTGTTTTCCCCGATGCCGATGTTAAGATTTTTATGACCGCTTCCGCAGATATCAGAGCACAACGTCGATACGATGAACTAACGGCAAAAGGCAGCAAAGTATCGTTTGACGAAATAAAAAAGAATATTGAAGAACGCGATTTTATCGACCAAAACAGAGAAATTGCTCCACTGAAACAAGCCGACAATGCCATATTAATAGACAACAGCAATCTTACACGAGAAGAACAGTTAAACAAAATATTGGAAATAATAAATGCCGCAAAAAAATAACCTTATAATATCGAACCCTGAATTTACCATAGAAATAAGTGAACATTCAGGATTTTGTTTTGGTGTGGTAAATGCCATCGAAGAAGCCGAAAAATTATTAGAATCGGGCGAAGAATTGTATTGTGTAGGGTCTATTGTGCACAACAAGCAAGAGGTAAACCGTTTGCACAAAAAAGGACTTAAAATAATTAATCACGAACAACTAAAAGAGTTAAAAAACAAAAAGATACTGTTTAGAGCACACGGCGAACCCCCCGAAAGCTATAAATTAGCCGAAATAAACAAGCACAAACTTACCGATGCAACTTGTCCCGTTGTATTAAATTTACAACAAAAAGTAAAAAAGGCTTACGAAGATTTATTAAAAATAAACGGTCAGGTGGTAATTTTCGGTAAAAAAAATCATGCTGAAGTTATTGGATTATTGGGACAAACAGGCTTTAATGCCATTGTAATAGAAAACATTGACGATATTCATAAAGTTGACCTTAACCGCCCCATTGAACTGTTTTCGCAAACAACAAAGCCGCTTGACCTTTTTTACGAAATTGTAGATTATTTTAAAGCAAACTCCAAAAGCAAATTCAACTTTAACGACACGGTTTGCCGACAAGTATCAAACAGGCAAAACCAGCTTTACGACTTTTCAAAAAGATTTGAAACCGTTTATTTTGTAGGCGACCCGCAAAGCTCAAATTCTAAATTACTTTATAGTGTTTGTAAAAAAGCAAACCCGCAAAGTTATTTTATTACAAATCCCGACGATATTGACAAAAATACATTTATTGATAAAAAAACCATAGGAATTTGCGGAGCAACATCAACTCCTGCATGGCTTATGCAAGATATTGCAAAGTTTATTGAATCGGAAAAATCAACAAAAACTTACTAATAACCAATTTGTTATATTAACTTAATTATACAAAACCTGTCCGTTTACTTAATGGTAACAGCATTAATGACAAAAAACAGATAAATACAAAAAATAACAATTAATTTTGTATTTTTAAATATTTAATTAACATACAATATGTTTTTTTGTCTGCAAGTTACACTGTTACTATCGGTTGTTTTAGTTGCGGATTTAAGGTTTATAAAAAATATCATTTTTGACAAGCTCAGACTCCGCTAAATGTAGTTGGTTATTGAGCACATTAATAAACGGTTGTTGAACTTGTTGGAATATTTAATATAAAATTATCAAAAAGACATTGTATCGCAAGTGTTTTATTTGATTTAAAATAAAGAGTTTAATTATAATTTATTATGAGTAAAATTAAAAATATCGGAGTTTTAACTTCGGGGGGAGATGCTCCGGGTATGAATGCTGCTGTAAGAGCTGTTGTTAGAATGGGAATTTACAATAAACTTAAAGTATTTGGCATATACAACGGTTATCACGGAATGATAAACGGAGAAATAGAACAACTTGTTTCACACGATGTGAGCGGTATTCTTCAACGCGGAGGAACAATTTTAAAAACCGCTCGCAGTAAAGAATTTAGAACTGTTGAAGGACGAAAAAAGGCTTTTGAACAATTAAAAAAACATAAAATAGATGCTTTGGTAATTATTGGTGGCGATGGCTCGCTGACAGGAGCAAGAATTTTATCCGAAGAGCATGATATACCGTGTATTGGTGTGCCGGGAACAATAGACAACGATTTATACGGAACCGATTACACAATAGGATACGATACTGCACTGAATACTGTTGTTGATGCAGTTGATAAAATCAGTGATACAGCAAGTGCTCACAACCGAATATTTTTTGTTGAGGTAATGGGACGCGATGCCGGATTTATTGCTTTACGAGGCGGTGTAGCCTGCGGTGCTGAAGCAATTCTTCTTCCTGAAAAAGAAAATGATATAAATCGTCTCGAAACTTTTCTGAAAGAAGGTTTCAAACGCAAAAAAACCAGCGGAATAATAATAGTTGCCGAAGGAGAGCAAGAAGGCGGAGCATACGAAATAGCAAAAAAAGTAAAAAAAGAGTATCCGCATTACGATGTTAAAGTAACAGTTTTAGGTCATATTCAGCGAGGCGGAAAACCTTCGGCTTACGACCGTGTTACTGCAAGCCAAATGGGAGCTGCCGCTGTTGAGGCTTTGCTCGACGACCAAAAAAGCATAATGATAGGAATGGTTAACAAAAAAATAGTTCATGTCCCTTTTAATAAAGCTATTAAAAACAAAAAACCTATTAATGATGAACTGTTTAATCTTGCAGATATTTTATCAATATAAACAGTAATTTAAAGCTCATGATTTATTAAAATACAACTCATTATTAGTTAAAATATGAGCTGTATTTTAACTCTGTTTGAGCTGCAACACCAAATAATATGGAAAACAGAGATTACAGTGTATTAAAATTTTATGCCAGCACTACCGACAAAGTTGGAATAAAACTGTTTTACGAACATATAGTATATTTAGCAAAAGAGGTAGGAATAGCAGGTGTTACGGTTTATCGCGGAGTTATGGGATATGGTTTAAGCAGCAGCCATATAAGCTCAACAAAATTTTGGGAATTTACCGAAAAACTACCTGTTGTTATTGAGATGATTGATGAAACAAAAAAACTCGAAGAATTTTATAAACTTATTGAACCCGAAATTGAATCGATGCAAAAAGGATGTTTGGTTTATATGTTGCCTATTCAGATTAAACTGTTGAAAAAAGGAAATAATAATTAGACCTTATTGTAGGTTAACCGGCAAAAGGTTGCAGAGTACTTCTACCAGCTCAGCAACCATTAATTGAAATGCTAATTTGAATAATTTATCGAAAACAGATTAACAACAAGATTCAATAATAACTTTAAAACGTCATCTTAAAAAATAAAGGTTATCTATAAAATTGTATTTGATAGTTTATTATCAAAAATATGCTGTAAAATAATGCCTTCTTTTTTATTAATAAAAATAATATCTGTTAATTGCCAACGTTTTTTAACAACAAGATTTAAAATATAAAACAAAATATGTTTTTGTTTAGTTTATGAAATATATATTTTTACTAACAACGGCAATTGTAATTTCAACAACTATTTTTGCACAACAACAAACTGAAAACGACCCCGACAGAGAATTTATCTATCGCGGAAGGCAGTATATTCCGCATACGCCATGGTGGAATGTGGGATTCGGTTACGGATACAATTTTGACGAGAAAAAAGGCGAACCCAATTTTATGGTTGATGTTCATTTCAGAGTAAAAAAGAAATATTATTTTGGAACAGGATATTTAACATCAAGGTCAGAATTTCTCGACAAATACGGAGATAACTTTTTTTTACCTCACTCCTATGTAAAAAATTCGGTAAACAGTCTTCACTTTCTTTACGGATGGCGAATTGAACGGCTGTTTCGCAATTTCGGTTTCTTTTTGGGACCATCATATAATTGGGGCTACAAATTTTCATACAGCGACAGCACAGGCGATTATCACGAAGCTTACATTGAACCGGGATTTTACGCAAGTGTGCAATTTTCACAAAAACTTTATTACGATTTAGGTATTGGAGTAACCCTGTGGACAAGTCTTAATAAAAGCTATCAAGCCGCGGGCTTTACTTTGCATTTCTATTTTTCAACTGCATTTAAACGAGAATTAAAATAAAATAATAATTAAAAAATATTATCATGAAAAATTTAAAAGAATACATTGAAGAAAACAAACAACGATTTTTGGATGAGTTGTTTGATTACATTAGAATTCCATCGATAAGCTCAATCGCCGACCATAAACCCGATATGTATCGTGCAGCGGAATTTGTAAAAGAATCGTTACTGAAAGCAGGAGCCGACAAAGCCGAAGTTTACGAAACTAACGGAAATCCGGTAACTTATGCCGAAAAAATTATTGACCCTTCATTACCAACAGTAATGGTTTACGGACATATGGATGTTATGCCTGTTGACCCTATTGATTTATGGAATACCAAACCTTTTGAACCTGTGGTAAAAGACGGAAAAATTTGGGCACGCGGTGCAGACGATGATAAAGGACAAGCATTTATGCACATTAAGGCTTTTGAATTTATGGTAAAAACAAATCAACTGCCTTGTAATGTGAAATTTATGATTGAAGGCGAAGAAGAGATAGGTTCGCCCAGTCTTCCTAAATTTTGTAAAGAGCATAAAGAGATGTTAAAGTCGGATGTTATTCTTGTTTCGGATACAGGCCTTATTGCTCAAGATATTCCTTCGATTACAACCGGATTACGTGGGCTTTCATATTGGGAAGTTGAGGTAACAGGACCAAACAGAGATTTACATTCGGGAATTTTTGGCGGAGCAGTGGCAAATCCTATCAATGTATTGGCAAATATGATTTCGCAAATGGTTGACAAAAACGGACATATTACCATTCCCGGATTTTACGATGATGTAATTGAAGTATCACCCGAAGAACGTGCCGAAATGGCAAAAGCTCCTTTCGACGAAGAAGAATACAAAAAAGCTATTGATGTTGAAGAACTTGCCGGCGAAAAAGGATATTCAACTAATGAACGCACAGGTATCAGACCAAGTTTTGATGTGTGTGGTATCTGGGGCGGATATACAGGTGAAGGAGCAAAAACAGTATTGCCTTCAAAAGCTTATGCTAAAATATCTACCAGATTAGTTCCTAATCAGGATAATCAAAAAATAGCAGAATTATTTAAAAATCATTTTGAAAGTATTGCACCTAAGAGTGTTAAGGTAAAAGTAACATCACTTCACGGAGGTCAAGGTTATGTTTGCCCTACTGATACTGCTGAATATAAAGCCGCTGATAAAGCTTATGCTGATACTTTCGGTAAAAAACCTATTCCTGTTCGCAGCGGAGGGAGTATTCCTATTATTTCGGAATTTGAACAAATTCTTGGTGTAAAATCGGTATTAATGGGCTTTGGATTAGAGTCAGATGCCATTCATTCACCAAACGAAAACTATCCTCTGTTTAATTTCTACAAAGGAATTGAAACAATACCTTTGTTTTATAAATATTTTATAGAGTTAAAAAAATAATAACAATATACTTAACTCAATATCTAAAAAGTCAAGGTTTTGCCATATTTACAAAACCATAAAAACCCAAAGTGTTAATATTCAGCAAATTAACAACGCAAAGCCTTGGCTTTATTTTTGTTCTAAATACTTTTGACACTATCCTAAAAAGTGTGTAAAGTCGATTTTTGAATCGGCTTTTTTTATAGTTTAGATGTATAGATTATGATCACTGAGTTTGTTCTGTTAAACTCTAACTTTTCTTTTTTTACATAATAAACCTTATACCTAACTAATAATCAATGCAATACAAAAATAAATAATTACGTAAATATTTTACACCTCTTTAACACAATTGACTTATAGTCAGCGTGTTACATCTACAATTACGTATTTTATGAAAAGTTAGGGGTTAAACCCGACTTATGCAGTAGGAATTGTGAAATAGTGAACTTACGGCATTTAGTAAGGGTTAATCCCGATTTAGAAATACACCATTTTGGTTATTGTCCAAAATAGATGTAGTTCTTTATCGCTAT
>Ga0256845_1000547_pt1 | contig 34982 bp, 23 predicted proteins | sample RiftiametaG_FD_189101 | JGI IMG/M metagenome (GOLD analysis project Ga0256845, IMG submission 189101) | Tube worm associated microbial communities from hydrothermal vent at the East Pacific Rise, Pacific Ocean - Riftia | ecosystem: Host-associated > Annelida > Integument > Unclassified ...
GTTTTCAACATGGTGTAAAAATGCATCCTGCTGTGCTTTATTAAATCTGTGGATTTCATCCACAAAAAGAATAGTTCTCTTTTTATATAATTCTCTTTTTTCTTCAGCATCCTTTATAATCTGTCTTACATCTTTGACACTTGATAATACCGCTGAAATATGAACAAATTCAGCCTTAGTCTCGTTTGCAATAATTGTTGCAATGGTTGTTTTCCCGCAGCCGGGAGGTCCCCACAAAATAATTGAAAAAAGATTATCATTTTCTACTGCCCTTTGGAGAAGCTCCCCTTTTTTTGTAATATGCTCCTGACCTGCCAGTTGATCCAGTGTTTTCGGACGTATTCTGTCTGCAAGGGGGGAATTTAAATCCATTGCTTTTACATTTGCTTTAAAAAGGTTCAATTACTTTGATTCTCTTTGCTTTTTCCTAAGGCATTGTTTATGTCTGTTTTTCCGCCTTTTGTTTTCTGTTCTTTTTTTCTGCTGATTACGTTTTTCAACTAATTTTGAAGTCGGCTTTGTAAAATTATTATTGACAAATTCTCGCTTGGAGCGTTCCCTGAAATATAATTTCAAGGGTGTTTTCCCAAGTTCTGAAATTTCTCGTATCTGATTTAACAAATATCTTTTATAGGAAAAATGTACTGCATCAGGATGATTTACAAAACATACAAAACAAGGAGGACAAATAGAGACCTGGGCAGAATAAAAGAACTTAAGCCTTTTGCCTTTATGCATTGACGGTTCAACCCTTAATACTGCGTCTGCGATTATCCTGTTTAAAAGCCCTGTGTTTATTCTGTATGAATACTCTTGGTATATTTCCTCAACCATTTTAAAAATTTTATGGGTTCTAAGTCCTGTTAAAGCAGAAATCGTTATGGCAGGAGCATAGGATAAAAACTTGGCTTTGTATCTTAAATCATCAAGAAACTTTTTCTGATTTTTATCCTCTTTTGCCAGCAGGTCCCATTTATTTAATATAAAAAGAACTCCGCAACCTTTTTCTTCCGCATATCCTGCAATAGTTATGTCCTGATCTGTTACCCCTTCTTCCACATCAATTAAGATAAGTGCCACATCACAATCATCCATGCTCTGCAATGATTTAATTATAGAAAATTTCTCAATTTTCTGTTTAACTTTACCTTTTCGCCTTATTCCAGCTGTATCAACCAGAGAAAATATCTTATCATTATATTCAATACTGAGTTCAACAGAATCTCGTGTGGTGCCTGCAAGCTTGTTCACGATTACTCTTTTCTCGCCAAAAAGTCTGTTGACAAGAGAAGATTTCCCAACATTCGGTCTTCCAACCACTGCAATTTTTATGATCTTATCCTCAATCTCTTCCATGGCAGATTCTCCGGGTAGTATTTTTACCATATCATCCAGAAAATCACCGATTCCAATGCCATGCTCTGCTGAAACAGGATAGAATCTGTCTATGCCCAGAGAATAGAACTCATATAATTCATCTTTTTTCTTTTCGCTTTCTGTTTTATTAATAAGATAAAATATAGGCTTGGAAGCTTTTCTCAATTGTATTGCAAGTTCTCTGTCATAGGGAGTAAGCCCTTCTTTTCCATCCATGATAAAAACAAGGATATCTGCCTGCATCACCACTATATCAAGTTGTTCTTTTATATCAGCTGCAAAATAATCACTGTCTGAACTTAAAAATCCCCCGGTATCAACAAGGGTGAAATCAATATCATCCCAGGAGGCGTCCCCATATTTTCTATCCCTGGTAACTCCGGGCATATCATCTACCAATGCTTGTCTCGAACCTGTGAGCCTGTTAAAAAATGTTGATTTTCCAACATTAGGACGTCCAAGAAGTGCAACAACAGGTTTCATTACTTAAATCCTCCAAAACCTTAAAAACATTATATATATTATCAATTAATTAAAATTCTATATTTAATATATTTATACAACATATGAGTATATATATAAAGATGTATACAAACTCAGATGCAAAAACTATTTTATGCTTGACATGGTGAGACATAGTTAGTAATTAAAAATTAACTAAATTTTATTTATAATGTTTTGTTTTCAGGAGTACAGATTATGATAAAAAAAATATTTCCAAAAATTGAGAGTCTGGATAATAAAAAAAATGCAGAACTTCGCACAAATATGCTCAATAGAAATCGTGCAATTCAAAAAGAATACGCCCTTGCAGAAAAGCAGTCCCAGGAAGATATGAAAAGATTAAAAAAGCAAGAAATTGCTGCAATGAAAAGAATCAAACAAACCTGTAAAAAGGAAAAGAACCTTATTTCTTATTATAACCAATTTTCCTGTTAGGATGCAAAATGCAAAATATAGCATATGACAGACTATTGTAAATATCACCCTACCCAGCCTGCAGATTGGAGTTGTGATTCATGCCATAATCAATTCTGTAATAATTGTGCAAAAGAAAGACCTACAACTGTTAATGGTCTTTCAACAGGGACCATGCATGTATGTCCTGATTGTAATATGGAACTTAAATGGGTCGGAGCATCAAACCTTATTAAGCCTTTTTGGACAAGACTTTCAAAAATATTTTTGTACCCCTTTGCTCCAAATCCTTTAATTCTATCCTTAATTTTATCTTTAGGAGCCTGCTTTTTATACTGGATTCCCTTTGTAAACTTTATATTATCCGCAGTCCTGATAAAATATGCATTTTCCATATTGAACACAACCATGAACGGGAATCTTAACCCGCCAGACATTGATCAATTATTTACCACAGATGATTTTGCTCCTGTTATTAAACAATGGGGGATGTACATATTTATCGGCGGTCTGGGTTATTTTATATTCACCAGATTGGGACTGATTTCAGGTATTATCTATACAATTGTCATAAGTTATTCCCTGCCGTCTATTATAATGCTCCTTGCGACTTCAGAAAGACTGGACCATGCTCTGAACCCTGTAATGTTCTTAGGTTTTGCATATAAAATTGGAAAAGGATATCTGATAATGTGGATTTTTCTTTTCTTGTTACTCTCTGCTCCCGGTGCTCTTGGATATTATATAATAAAATACCTGCCTGGATTTTCCCATAAGTTTCTGATCACCTTTGCTGAAAATATGTATACATTTATAACATATCATTTAATGGGCTATGTTATTTTACAATATCATGAAAATATTGGTCACGAAATCAGTTATGAGAATTTTAAAGAAAATACAACAAGCGGATTAAACAACTATAAAAATCAACAGCCCCTGGCTCAGGAAGCAAAAATCCCCATAGATGAACAAAGTGAGATTACAGGTCAGGTAGAGCTTTTAGCACGGGAAGGCAAACTTGATCAAGCAATTGCCTATATAAAAGAGACTACTGCTGAAAAAGGTATCTCAAGTGTTATTCTGTTGGAAAGGTATTATAATTTATTAAAAATCAAAAAACAAACTTCAGACATGGTTGATCAGGGAAATATATTATTACCAAAATTCATAAAAGCCAATAACAAAAAAAAAGCCTGCCAGGTTTTTATTGATTGTGCTTCTGCTGACAAACTTTTCAAACCAACATCCAGAGATTTGCTAAAACTTGGTTCCTGGTTAAAGCAATCCAATAAAATTAAGGCATCAATCAATGCTTACTCAAGACTTATCAAATTTTATCCTGATAATAATCTTGTGCCAAAAACCTATTTAATTCTTGCTAAAATCTATCATGAAAACATGGAAAACAAACCCCAGTCAAAGGCTATTATCAATACCATTTTAAAAAAATTTCCAAATCATGATATTGCTTCCCATGCAAAACAATATTTACAACAAATTGGATAATAATCAAATACTTTCAGGAAACCTGTCTGATATTTCGTGCTTCATTGGATTGAGAATATTTAGCACATAAAATTTTCTTATAATATTTGTATTTCTTAAAATCTTCATCTTTTTTAAATGCCAGCGCCAACTTAAAAACAGCATCAGGCAATTGCTGCATATCAGGTCTTTTCTTTAAAAAGAAATTTAATATTTTTTCTGCTTTTTCAGTTTTCCCCAATATTGAAAATATGGCGCACAATTTTATGAACAATGGTGCAGGCAACCTTGGACCTTTTACAAGTTTAAGATATTCACAATATATATTATAGGTCAATTTATAATCCTTGGAATTTTTGCTCAACAAATTAAGAATTTTTTTTGTTGTTAAATGAAATTGTTTTGAATCAGGATTTGCTTTTACAGTTTTAAAAAGCTGTTCAAGGATAATCGTATCTTCAGGAGACTCTTTATATGCATGCTCAAGGATCTCTATTGCCTTATCAAACTCAAGTCTTCCAGAGCATTCCATAGCCTGTTCCAGGTATTGGGGCGTTTTGCTTATTTTTTTCTCAGTTAAGGCATCATAATTAATCAGTTTAAACACTTTAGCATTCAGATATCCCAACAATGCCCCTCCTAAAAATCCGCCCACATGTGCCATATATGCTGTGCTTGATACTTCACTATAATGATAAAACGACCATAATTCCTTGCCAATCCATATGGGAAGAAGAAGTATTGCAGGAACTCGTAAATAATTAAAATAAAATCCAACAGAATAAAAAACTTTAACCTTTTTCATTCCATATAATGTGGTGATAATACCCATGAGCCCTGAAATAGCCCCGGAAGCTCCGACTAGGGGGCGTATACTGTGAAGATTAAAAAGCCAGAAAAAACATACTGATACAATACCTGCCACAATATATGCTGGAAAATAATATTGTCTTTTTGAGCCTGACTCCACAAGACATCCTGCAATCCATAAAAAAATCATATTTCCGAATAAATGACCAAAGCCACCATGAAGAAACATATGTGAAAAAAATGTAAAGGGTCTGTGATAGCCGGGTTTAAACCCATATTGCCAGGAAACAATATCAGCTTTTAATGATTCATAATTTTCTCTTAATTCTTTCCAGGAATAATAATTATCGTTATTTTTTAATATTATTTCATCATTATGTAGTTTGTCTAAAAAATTTTTATTATTTTCTATTTTTGCATACAGACCATACATCTGCTGCAATTCTTTTTTAGACAATTTAGAATGATTAAAATTTTTTAATATTTTGGGATTCCCGGCTTTCTGATTTTTTAAATTTATATATTCCTGATATTTTGGAATTTCAATTTCTGCAAGACCAGACTCAAAATAATAGTTGACTGCCTTATGATAATTTTCATTATCATTTAATTGAAAACTAAAAAAAATAAATATATTTGCAAGGATTAAAAAAATAGTAATATAAGGAGGATTTTTCCAGGAAATCTTTTCTGCTAATGGCATAACCAGCATATTTTTTCCCTTTTCAATAGGAAACAAATTTAGAAGAGTAATATACAAAAAAAGGGTGTAATCACCCTGTTATTTATATTGGCGTCCCCAAGGGGATTTGAACCCCTGTCGCCGCCGTGAAAGGGCGGTGTCCTGGACCAGGCTAGACGATGGGGACGCATTTTTATGTTTTTTTGGTGGGTCGTACTGGGCTCGAACCAGTGACTCTCTCCTTAAAAGGGAGATACTCTACCGACTGAGTTAACGACCCTTAACCGTTAAAAACAAGACGTATTTATAGTTGATTAATTTGTTTTTGTCAACAGGTTTTTAAGATATAACCTTATTTTTTCCAAAACTCAGGTACAAAAAGAATGATCATCGTATAAATTTCCAACCGGCCAAGAAGCATACACCATAATAACAACCACTTAGCAAGATCCGGGAGATGGGCAAAATTTTCCGTTGGTCCTACGCTTCCAAATCCAGGACCTATATTACCGATACATGCTGCCACAGCACCAAAGGATGTCATCATATCAACTCCCATCATCCCAAGAAGTATACTGCTGACAACAAACAAACCCAAATATAATACAATAAAGCCCATAATACTTCTTAAAACATCATCTGTAACAACATTTGAATTAATTTTAATCTGGGCAATACTTCTGGGATGAATAAGCTTAAAAATCTCCCTGTAACAATATTTAAACCCTACAATAATTCTAGAACATTTTATTCCACCGCCAGTGGAACCAGCTGATGCCCCTATGAACATACAAACAAAAAGAAGTATCTGGCTAAGCCCTGGAAACAGCTCATAATCAGCTGTAGCATATCCAGTTGTTGTAACTATGGAAGATACCTGAAAAATAGCAAACCTGAATGCTTTTTCAATAGTGTCATATACAGAACCATATGTATCAAACACAACAAGAGACGTGAATAAAATTACAAGTATCATGAAAAAGCGAAACTCTGTATCTTTCCAGAATGCAAGAGGCTTACCCCTTAAGAGTTGATAATAAAGAGAGAAATTAATCCCTGCAAGCAACATAAAAAAAGAAATCACATAATCAAAATATGCACTGTCATAAAAAGCAACAGATGTATTTTTAGGTGAAAAACCTCCTGTGGGCAGAGTGGTAAAGGCATGGGAAATTGAATCATATAAGTTCATACCTCCACCCATGAGAAAAATTATTTCAAGAATAGTGATCCCTGCGTAAACTGCCCATAGTATTTTTGCAGAATCTGCAAGTCTGGGTGTGAGTTTGTCAGGCACTGGGCTTGGCACTTCAGCTTTATATAATTGCATGCCCCCCACTCCGAGAAAAGGAAGGATAGCAAGGGTTAAAACAATAATACCCATACCGCCAAGCCATTGAATAAAGCTGCGCCACATTAAAATACTTAAAGGGACAGATTCAATATTGGTCATTACTGATGATCCAGTGGTTGTAAATCCGGAAACAGATTCGAAAAATGCATCGGTAAAAGATACAAATGTATCTCCCATAAAAAAAGGAAGTGCGCCAAACATTCCCACAGCTGTCCAGCCCAATGCCACAATTGCTATACCTTCCCGCTGACTTAGAAAATCAATATCAGATTTTCTTCCGACAAAAATCAAACCCAGACCAAATATAAGAGTAATTATAATTGATTCAACAATGGGAATAAATTGATCATCATTATAATGAAAGCTTAAAACTAAGGGCAGTGTCATGGTAAAACATAAAAAAATCAACAAGACACCAATGGTTTTTGCAATATAATGCCAACGCATTTAAAAAAATTCCAGTTTAACAGTAAGCAGTTTTTCAAGTTTTGGGATATCTTCTTTTTTTGAAAAAATAATAACTCTGTCATCAGGTTCTACAACACTTTCTCCTGACGGGATTATTATCTCGTCATCCCTTATTATACATATTAGGATAGAGCCTTTTGGAAAATTGATCTTTCTCAAAGGTTTTTTTGTAATACCGGAGGTTTTCAAGGCAACAGCTTCAATAAATTCCGCACCTTCGCCAAATACTGACACAGCAGATAATACCTTGCCCTTCCTGATATCTCTAAGAATTGATCTTGCGGCTGACAATCTTGGGCTTACAACCTTATCAAGCCCGATTGTTTTCATCAGAGGGAAATAATTTGTTTTACTGATTTTTGTTATTGTGCTTTTAGCACCCATTTCTTTTGCTAAAAGAGAGACAAGAATATTTGTCTCATCAATATTTGTTGTGGCAACAACCACATCTATATCACTCACATTCTCTTCTAAAAAAAGGTTCTTTTCAGAAGCGTCACCATGCAAAATAATTGTTTTTTCAGTTTGCTCAGCAAGTTTTTCACAACGTTTTAAATCCGAATCAACTATTTTGGTATTGATTGATTCTTTTTCCAATAATTTTGCAAGCCTTAAGCCGATGCGCCCGCCACCGACAACAAGCACGCTTTTTAACGGTTGTATTTTTTTTCCGAACAATTCAATAGTAGCATTAAGCTTTTCAGTCTCGCTGATAAAATAAACAAGATCCTTTGGCACAATCTTGTCATCACCTTTGGGTACAATTATTTTATCCCCTCTTATTATGGCTGAGATTAATGGTCGTGCACTGCCAAACATGGCAGGAAAATCCATAAGACGTATATTGGCAATGGGGGATTTATCATCGATGCGCAAGCCTACAAACTTAACTTTCCCATCTGCAAAACTGCCTATATCAACGGCATCAGGAACACTCATAAGCCTGCGGATTGTGTTTACAACAGCAATTTCAGGATTTATAATCGTATCAATATATGGAGCATCATTTTTAAAATTATCATGGTAATCATCATAATCTGCACTTCTAATCCTGGCAAATTTCTTGGTAGTAGGGGAAATCATATTAGCCACAAGGCATGAAATAAGATTTGCCTCATCGCTATTGGTGACAGCCAGCAGAATTTCAGCTTCTTTTATTCCGGCTTCCAGCAGCACGCCAGGACTGCTCCCTGAAGCGACCATAACCTGGACATCAAGGTCGTCTGCAAGACGTTTTACAGCAACAGGGTCTTTATCTATTACAATTACCTTTTTATTTTCCGAAGATAATTTGCTGGCAATATTAAACCCTACTTCTCCGGCACCCACTATAATTATTTTCAAAACCAGCTCCTGTTAAACTTCAAATTGAACTTTTAAATTACTATATCAAAAAGGTGGTGTCAATCATGGGGTAATCAATAATTTTTGCAAGGTTTTGCTCAATATTTTTAAATACGCTTTGCCAGTCGTGGGGAGCAGGTTGCCTGAACAGCTTCATATCAGGGTACCATGGAGTATCTTCTCTTTTTTTCATCCATCTCCAGTCAGGTAAAAATGGAATAAGTGTCCAGACACTTTTTCCAAGCCCTCCTGCGAGGTGGACAATTGCAGTATCAACCGATATAACAAGATCAAGATTATCAATTATAGCTGCGGTATCTGCAAAATCTTCAATTTCATCACCCATATCTTTATAAAAGATAAGGTTTGGATCAATATCTGTCCATTTTTCCTGTTTTTCTTTTTGCAAAGAAATCAATTTTACATTTTTAATCTTTGCTATACCTGAGAACAAACTCAAATGCACAGATCTATTTGTATCATTTTTATGTTGAGGATGACCTGACCATGTTATACCTATTTTAAAACAATCATCCATTGCAAGCCTCTTTTCCCAGATGGATGAACGATGAGTATCTGCTCTTAAATACGGAATATCAGCAGGGATAGTATTAATATCAATCTTAAAAAGATTTGGCAGGGATAACAAAGGAACATGATAATCAAATCGATCTGCTTTTCTTGTGTCCACACCTTTGATACCTGCCCATAACCTGTCAAAAAGCTCCTTGGAGTCAAGGACAAGTCTTAAAAGAGAAGGCAATACTTCAAAAATCACTATTGCACCCTGTTTCTTTAGAAGCGGTAAAAACCGGATAAATTGAAGAGTATCTCCTAAGCCCTGCTCTTCATAGACAAATATTGTTTTACCATTCAAATTTTGTCCCTGCCATTTTTGCCCGGCATCGATCTTTCTTACCAGGGCATTTTGTCTTTTCCAGCGCAATTCATAACCCTGCCATCCATTAACAAAATCTCCCCTGGTAAGTTGCAAAAGAGACTTATTCCAGCCCGGTTCTACAAAATCAGGAGCTATTTTCAATGCCTTATTATAATGGTCAAGGGCAAGATCTTCCTTTCCAAGATGTTCAAAAACCTTACCAATATTATTATGGGCTTCTGCATAGTCAGGGTTCAATTTAATTGCCCTTTGAAGACTGTCAGCAGCTTTCTTAAATTCTCCTGTTTTTGTCCATGCCACCCCAAGATTTGAAAAAGCCTGAATATGATTTTTATCAAGTTCAATACATTTTTCATACAAACCAATTGCTTGTTTATATTTATTTTCCGATTGACAAACATTGCCAAGGTTTACATAACAGGCAGGATTGCCCGGTGACAATTCCATGGCTTTTTCCATATATATTCTTGCAATATCCAGTTTATCCACATTATAAGCAAGAACACCCATAAAAAGAATAGCCTGGGAATTTTCAGGTTCAATGGTCAATATCTGCTGATATATTTTTTCAGCCTGCTCAAAATCACCTGATTGATGACAATCCACTCCTGCCCGAAGCATTGCATTAATATCCATTTTTAATACTCTTTTATAATATTTACCATGGTTGAACAGACCATATCTATCTCATCCCGGGTTATTTGCGGGAATAACGGTATGGAAAGAATTGCCTCGTAAGCTTTTTCAGCAATTGGGCAAAGTCCTTTTCCCATATTAAAATTCTCTTTATAAAAAGGATGATAATAAACCGGAATATAATGCACATTAACACCGATCCCTGCCTGCCTGAGTTTAGAAAAAATCTTTTCTCTATTGGATATTAAATTATCAGGCAAAAGTTTTATTACATATAAATGATACGCATGGCTGACATCTTTTTCTTTTTTCAAGGGAGCAATTTCATCAATATCTTTAAAAAATTTATCATATTGGTCTGCAATATAATTCCTTTTTTGAACCCATGATTTTAATTTTTGAGCCTGACTTATACCAAGAGCACATTGAAAATCACTAAGCCTGTAATTATATCCAAGGTTTGATATTTCATATTTCCAGGAAGACAATCTGCTTCTGGTGTAGCAATCAGCATTGATTCCATGATTTCTAAATATCTTGATTCTATTTATGAATTCTTCATTATCTGAAACAACCATACCGCCTTCTCCGGTTGTGATATGCTTTACAGGGTGGAAACTAAACACTGAAAGATCTGCAAGGCTGCCTGATGCAGCACCTTTATATTGCCCTCCAATGGAATGGCATGAATCAGCAATAAGATAAAGATTATGATCTTTTGCTATCTTTTTAAGCCTGTCATAATTGCATAACTGCCCTGCATAATCCACGGCAATTATTGCTCTGGTCCTGGATGTTATTTTTCCTTCAATTTTATCAGGGTCAATTAAAAGAGTGTCAGGGTTAACATCAACAAATACAGGAATACCTTTTTCATAGACAACAGCATTTGCAGTTGCAGCAAAAGTGATTGGAGGGACAATGATTTCATCCCCCGGTTTAATATCCAAAGCATGTATTGCAGCATGGAGTGCCGCAGTCCCACTGCTTACAGCTGCTGCAAATTTAACCCGGGCAATTTCAGCTATTTTTTTTTCAAATTTTTCCACCATTGGACCTGTTGTGAGCCAATTTGAACGCAGGACATCACAAACAGCTTTGATATCATCTTCATCAATATTTTGTCTGCCATAGGGAATCATTGATCAACCTCTTTAAATAATAAATTTGCTGCAAGCATTTGTGCGATTTTAAAATCCTCGGGTGTATCAATATCAACTGCCTTGACCCATGGCATTTCATATCCAATTAATCTTTCAGTATAAAATGTTTTTTCCCCAAGAAAACGTTTTGATCTTGCCCAATACAATGTACCATTGCTTGCCACAAGCTTTGGGTGCAATTGAGATTGTATGCCTTTATATTCAGACCATTTATATCTTAAAAATCCGTGGTTTTCTTCCAATGCCTGGACAGGAAGAATATTAAAATCAGATACACCCATGACAACATCCGGTATTGGAGCCTTAATCAATAATTTATAGGAATCCAAAACATCCTGAATACTGATAAATATTGCTGTGGGATAAATACAGCAAAATCTATCAGGAAAGTTTTTTTCTTTTTCAAGTGTTTTCAAAACATTTTCGCAGACTTCAACCACGGTTGAATGATCCTGTGCAAGTCGTTCTGGTCTTTGTATGACTCTTGCCCCTGCTTGTTTTCCTATTTCAGCTATTTCAGCGTCTTCTGTGGATACAATTACCTGATCAAAAAGTTTTGATTTCAGGGCATTAATAACTGGGTACACAATCATGGGCTGTCCTGCAATCTGCAATATATTTTTCCGGGGCAGTCTTTTTGAACCTCCCCTTGCAGGTATTATTGCAATATTGCCTGTCTTATTCAAAATCACCCCAGGACAATTTTGCCCCTTTTATAATATTTTTTGTAAATTTTTTATTTAGTATAACATCTGTCATACCAGGTTCAATACCATTGCCCGGTCTTGCATAATCAATAGAATCTTCTAAAATTGTTTCGCCTTTTTTTACATCTTTTTTTAAGACTATACTTCTTCGTGCATTATTTCCCATTTTATGTTCAGTATCACTTATAATTTTCCTGTTATTACCCAGGGCAATTTCAAGGTCTCTTATTGATTTTACAAATTTTTTCATGTCTTCAGGCTCTAAGGAAAAAATATGCTCAACACTTGGAGTTGCCCTGTCTAAGGTAATTGTTTTTTCAACTATATTTGCGCCAAGAGCTACTGCTGCAATATCCATATCCCATCCCGGTGTATGGTCGGAAAAAGCAATTGGGCATGCAAACATTTGTTTTAAATTAGGAATAATCCTTAAATTAATGCTTTGAAGTCTTGCAGGATAACCTGATGGGCAATTATGAATAATAATTCTATTATTCCCTGCCTTTAAAACTTCATCATAGGCTTTTTCAACTTCCCCAATGGTTGCATTTCCCGTGTCCAATTGAATACTCATTCCTGTTTTTGCACAATACCGGATAAACGGGAAATGATTAACATCACCTGAGCATATTTTTATTGTATCAGCTCCAATATCCTTTAAAAAATCAACTTCTTCAATAAATGTTGCAGTTGAAAAAAATATTATTCCAAGCTCATCACAATATTTTTTCACTTGGCGCCATTGATCAAAAGTCAAATATCTGCGCATCAAAATATCATAAAGGGATTCTGTAATGGTTCGTGTTTTGCCTGTTTCTTTATTAACAAGAATTTCATAGTTAAACTCCTGGGTTTTATCAGGAACAAGCCGTTCCGGGTCAAGAATCTGAAATTTAATTCCGTCTGCTCCTGCTTTTGCAGCATACTTTACAAGTTCTTTGGCAGATTCAATGCCATTATGGGTGGGACCTGCTTCAAAAACAATAAATACCGGACTGCCATCACCAATTTTTTTATCTTCTATTGAAAACATATCGCTGTCTCCATCAATTTTATCCTATTATCTCCCAGCTGACCGGAGTTCCTTTTTTAATATCCTGATTTATACATTTCCCCATTAAAATTTCAAAATATCCAGGGGCAATACCTTTGCCCGGTCTGATTGCCCTGAGATTTTCATTGTTTAATTTTTCTCCTTTTTTCATATCCCTGACAATATAAAGAGAACGCCTGAATACCATGGATTTTTTTTCATCTTTGGTGGACCCATAGTAAATTTCGCCTAAAGACTGCCATGCCTGTTCAGTTTCAAAAACAAGGGATTTCATTTCATGGGGCTCCAGTGAAAAAGCAGAATCAACTCCGCCATCTGCACGGCTCAAGGTAAAATGTCTTTCAATTATACTTGCTCCCAGGGCAACACCTGCGATGGAGACTCCAATCCCTGTTGTGTGATCTGACAATCCTGTTTCACATTTAAAAAGTTCTCTCATGTGGGGGATTGTCAATATATTTGAATTTTCCGGCATTGCAGGATATGTGCTTGTGCACTTTAAGAGTGCAATGTCATTGCATCCGTTTTTTCTAGCAGTCCTGACACTCTCATCCAATTCAGCTATGGAAGCCATACCCGTTGATATTATAATCGGCTTACCTGTGGCAGCTACTTTTCTGATCAAAGGCAAATCACTATTCTCAAAAGAAGCTATTTTATAACAGGGAACATCAAGATCCTCTAAAAAATCAACAGCAGAACTATCAAAGGGTGTGCTGAACACGATCAGTCCCAGTTCCTTTGCTCGATCAAATATTGGCTTGTGCCATTCCCATGGAGTATGTGCTTTTTTATAAAGGTCATATAAACAACTGCCCTGCCAGAGACTCTTTTTGTCCTTAATAACAAATTCTCTTTCTAAAAGGTTTAAAGTCATGGTATCTGGCGTATAAGTCTGGAGTTTTAAAGCATGGGCTCCTGATTCTGCTGCTGCCTCAACAATTTTTAATGCTCTTTTTAATGACTGATTATGATTCCCTGACATCTCGGCAATGATAAACGGAGGGTGTGTTTCAGATATATTTTTATTGGCAATTGTGAGCATTGGCAACCTTATTATTTAAATTCTTCTATCATTTTCTGCATATCATCTGATTTTAAAAACCAGGGGTTTGTACCGGAACTATATTCAAATTCTTCCTTGACAATTTTACCTTTTTTTTCATATCTATTAAGTCGGTCATGGTAAAATTCAAAATCAGGCTGGATAATAAAGCTATCTTCAAATTCCAATACCATTCTGGATTCATCAAGGGGGATCATGACCTCATGCAGTTTCTCACCAGGTCTTATTCCTATTTCTTCAATCCTGCATGCAGGTCCTATGACTTTTGCAAGATCAAGGATATTCATACTTGGAAGTTTTGGTACAAACAATTCGCCGCCAACCATTTCTTTTAAGCCATAGAATACAAATTCAACAGCATCGTCAAGAGTTATCCAGAATCGCGTCATTCTTTTGTCGGTCACAGGAAGAACACCAGTGGATTTTTTTTCAAGAAAAAATGGAATAACACTGCCCCTGCTGCCCACAACATTTCCGTATCTTACAACACTGAATATGGTTTTTGTCTTTTTCCCTGTATAGGAATTGCCTGCAATAAATATTTTATCAGAACATAGCTTTGTCGCGCCATATAAATTAATAGGATTAGTCGCTTTATCCGTGCTCAAGGCAATGACTTTTTCCACATTCTGATCGATTGCAGCATCAATAACATTCTGAGCGCCAATAATATTGGTTTTAACAGCTTCAAAAGGGTTGTACTCTGCTGCCGGGACCTGTTTTAACGCCGCAGCATGGATCACGATATCAACATCTGAAAACGCCCGGTAAAGCCTTTTCTCATCCCTTACATCTCCTATAAAATATCGCACCTTGGAACCTGGTCCATCAGGAAATTTTTGCCGCATCTCATGTTGTTTTAATTCATCTCTACTAAAAATAATTATCTTCTCAGGTTTATAGGCTGACAAAATTTTCTCTGTACATTTTTTCCCAAACGAGCCAGTACCACCGGTAATCAAAACAACCTTTCCGTTCAACATTTTTGCCTCCGAGATAAATAATTAATGATATTAAAAATTCAAGTGCAAATATCGCACCATAAAAAAATATGGTATTTAATTTGCTTTAGTATTGTGTTTAGGCTAATATATATCATATTGATTCATTTTTTCACAAAATGCAAGTAAATGTTAAAAAAGCTAGTTAATAAGTTATATAACTTGTCATAGTTTGCAAGTTTCATAAACTAACCTATTTATTAAGAGATAAATTATGAACAAACACCAAAAGCCTGTCATTTACTGGATTCTTCAAGATAATCAAGTAACTCCGTTTATTGTTGATTTTTTAACACTCCTCAAACAAAGAGTTCATGAATTTGCAGAAATTAAATACCTGATCGCAGCGCATAACACTGAAGCACTGAAAACATCAAAAAAACTAAAACCTGTCCCCTACCATATGACTTCTTCAACGTGCACTGATTCCTATGAAGGTTTTTGTAAAAAAAGAGACCTTATAGGAGATCACGAATTCTCAGACGGGCTATCATTATGGCGCACTCTTTTACTTGATGATCTGGGGAGCGGTAATCTTTTCAGAGCAGACCTGCATATGAAAGAAAAAGAAAATATTCATGGAATTATTCTGCAAATCCCCACACCTCTCGGATCTTCCGTATCAGAAGAAAGAACGTTTTATTCCTGGGTTTATACTGCCAAACAATCAAATATTCCAATTTTCGGATATGAGTTATTACCTCTTGATACACGATGGACATTGGCACCATCATTATTACAAGGAGTTATCGCATCAACTCAGGACAGTTTTAAACACTTGAGTGATAAGGATACAGGCATGAACAATAAATTATGGCTTATTCCAAGATATGAAGGGCGATTTTTTTCCCCATCATGTACACCATTATGGCGTAACGGACTGGGCACTGCATACAAATATCAAAAAGAATTAAAGATACCAATGGACAGGACCATTATATATATCCCTCACAATGTCGCAATGACATATGAATATAAAAAACTTGTTTCATTTCTCAAACCCTTTGAGAAAAAAATCCATATTATGTTCTGCATTGGTAAAGACCAGATACGGGGAACCCACAAACATGATGAAATTATTAAAATAGTTTGCAAAAATGATTTAAAAACAATTTCCCATTCTTTTCATGATTTAAACTCTCCATGGGAAATCACCATGGCCGATTGTGTTGCTGGCTGCGCATCATGCTATACAAGCTCCATATCTGCTGCCAATAATATACCAACAATTATTTATGATCCCATGGTCAAACCCAATAAAAATAATTTCAAAAAATCAGTTAGCACCATTGCAGATTTTACAAGTTTTATTGATAAAATTATATTAACACATAATAACAAAACCGAGTTTGCAAAAATAATATTTCAAATAATAAATCGAAATTTTTTTTAATAAAGGGGCAAAAAAAATGGCAGGTTTCTGGAACAATAAAAAAGTAGTCATATATATAGCACTTCTTCACCATACAAGATTTTTAATCCCCATTGCTGACGGTTTAGAAAAACTTGGTGCCAAAGTACAATTTATTGTGGGCCAAGCAGAGCGATCCCAGGAAATAACTGCTGTTGAATGTGGTTTAAAATACAACCATGTATTTGATTATATAACAGAAGATGACAATGACGAAATACAATTAAATTATTTAAAAGAGCGGCAGGTGTTTGGAGATGCTCTTTTAAAGGACTCTGCCCTTGGAGCACAAATGATTACTGTAATGGATAAAACCCTTTATTCCACTGCTCAGGAATATATAGGATTTAGAAACCTTTTAATAAAAGAAAACCCTGATGTATGTTTTGCACTCCATGAAGTGAACCGCTGGGGCAAAATGATATCTTTCTGGGCAAAGAAAATGAATATCCCCTTCCTAACTCTCCAGGAAGGATTGGGCTATGGATTTAATTTTGGATATATGGGGCACATACAATATTCCACCATGGACCTTATGTGGGGGGAAAGAATCAGAAAAAAATTAAGTGACTTTGAAGCACCCATTGAAAGGATAATACCAGTAGGGAACACTCATATTGCAAAAGAAAAAGAAGGTCAGAAAAAAAAGAATGTCAGAAAAAAAATGCGGAAAAAATTTAAATGTAATGGCAAATTTGTTAATTTGTTAATTTTTTCTGCAAGCCCGCTGAGCGTACAGGATATTCTGCCAATACTTGAGGTGTCAGTAAGTGATCCAGACATTCAACTGGTGATAAAATTTCATCCTGCCACAAAATATGAAAAGATTACAAATTGGAAAGATTCCATTCCAAAAAAATTAATTAAAGGTCTAAACTTTATACATGGTGAAGAATCCATTTATGACCTTTTTGCACTATGTGATCTTTGCACTATTGCACAACCAAGCACAACAGGTCTGGAGGCTCTTGCTCTGGACAAGCCACTGGTACAACTTTCTGATGTCAAGGTTGAACTCAAAGAGCCATACTCATTTGTGGAACAAAAGGTTGCAACAGAGATGACCCCTTTAGGGCTTGCAAAAGCCATGTCGGAAAAAATTGATTTTTCCAAATTAATTAAACCTGAAATCCTGGAGCAATACCTTAAAAATGAATTAACAGATACAATTGGTGCAAAAGACAGGGTTATTAAAATTGCGGAAAAAATAATCAAAGCAAACAAATCAAATATCAAAAATTTTATCACGCCTCTTGACAATAGAAAAAAAGATTTAGATAAATGTCAGTGGTCAATTGTTGTGCCTGTGCCTGTTAACAGTGCAAATGAATTTCTTTTCCAATTAGAATCAATAGCAGCAAACTCTGAAGGATCAGGAAAATATGAAATCATTTTTTTAACTCCTGAAACATTATCACCAAACATATCTGAGATACTATCCTCACTTGAAGGAAATATTCAACACATACAATACAATAAAAAATCAAATATGTTCACTGAAATGAATAAAGCTGCTACAAAAGCAATGGGCGAAAATATTGTATTCCTTTCAAGGTTTCTCAGCCCTGATAAAAACTGGTTAGATGTAATTGACAAAGCTTTTAAAAAATATTCAGACAAAAAAATATTTGGTGGAAAAATAACAAATAAATTTAATAATATTGTACATGGAGGCATGGTATTAAATGTTAATAATGCTCCGGTCTCAGCATATCTTCACTTAGACTCTGATTTTCCTGCTGCCAATAAAGAACGATCTTTCCAGATGCTTGATTATTCCATTTCTTTAAAAACAAATTTCTTTCTCAAACTTGGTGGATTCTGGCCAAAAACAGGAAGAAATGCTTTCATGGATATATGTCTTCGTGGAAAAGAAGAAACCCGGGACAAAAATATTGCAGTCTATCTTCCAAAACTGCACTTTTTCAGACCTGATGTTGAAAAGCCTGAAACAAACCATGACGATTCAATAAATTTTTATGGGAAATGGCATGGAACTTTATGGGACAGCGAAAAAAAACTTTATGATAAAGATGGAATTTCAAATGTCCAGTTAGATGCAGCACGCCTGACAAGGGCAATGAAAATCACAGGGCAATAATCTTACTTTTTACAAATTCTTGCTAAAGTTTTTAAGATTAATTCCGATTATCTTATTTGAACCCACGAAAATTTTGAACTACGAAAGGAGGGATGAAATTTTAAAAATTAGTATTGGTTAAATCGTAGTACTTGAGGGCAATGACTGCCCTGTAACAAAACAATTCAAGGAGGAATTGATATGTCACTAAGAATAAACACGAACGTCGCTGCTTTACAAGCCCACAAAAGTATGATCAATAATGACCTTAGATTAAACAGCTCTTTAGAAAGACTTTCAACAGGTTTAAGAATCAACAAAGCTGCTGATGATGCTGCAGGAATGCAGATCGCTGATTCTCTAAAAGCTCAACATCTTGGTATCGGGCAGGCAGTAAGAAATGCGAACGACGGTATATCCATTGTGCAGACAGCTGATGGTGCATTGCAGGAATCAATTAATATCGTCAATACAATTAAAACCAAAGCCATTCAGGCAGCATCAGATGGTCAAACCGTAAATACCAGAAAAGCAATCCAGGCTGATATTGATAAATTGATGGAAGAATTGGATACCATTGCCAAGACAACATCATTTAATGGTCAAAAGCTTCTTTCAGGTGCGTTTACAAACAAAAAAATCCAGATCGGTGCATATTCCAATGAAACTGCTGATATATCCATTGGATCAACCGAATCTACAAAGACCGGGCACGTTTCTCATGCCAATTTATCCCTTGCTGGTGATGGTGGTGAGGTCCAACTTACCATCACAAGTTCCATAACAGGTGAAAAAATCACCCTTAACAAGGTTGACATCCTGAAAAATAATTCTGCTCAAAATGGAATGGGCGGTCTTGCTGATGAAGTTAACCGTTATAGTTCCGTAACCGGAATTAAAGCTACAGAAGTTGTTAAAACCACAACCGGTACTGCTATAAATGCTGGAACAACAGGCAGTACATTTTCCATTAATGGTGTAAATATAGGAGCAATCTCAGTCACTGCAAATGATGGCACAGGGTCTCTTATCAGCGCCATTAACGGTAAAACAACTGAACATGGTGTTGAGGCATCCATGAATAATGATGGGACAATGACACTAAGTTCAACTGATGGCAGGGCAATCAAAATTGAAGGCGCTATATCAGATGTCTTTGGAAGCACTTCATCACAAATGTCAACATATGGATATCTTTCATTGGTACAACATGGCACAAGCCAGTTTCAGATCAGTGGAATTGGTGCAGGAGCTACAGGTGCTGATATCACAATAGATAGTGATGTTACAACTGCTGAAGATTCGACTCTGGCATCTGGGACAACAATAGAGTTCGGCTCAAAAATGGCTACAGGTACGATTTTAGGCGGAACTGCACTAGTAGAAGGTCAAATTGACAGCTCTCAATTAGATTATAAGTTAAAATCAGGTTCTTCATTGTATGCCACCACTACAATAGCCCAGGGGACTGTGCTTGGTGGAGAAATAACACTCTCAGGACTTACTATTGACTCAACTGCCGGTACAACTGCTATTGCGCAGGACATGCTGGTTTCCGATGGCTCCACTCTTATGGAAAACACAACGCTTGGTCAAGGTACTGTTGTTACAACAGAATTTACAACAACATCAAGCGGTTCTGTTCTAACCTATAAAGTTGGTGATGTACTGAGTTCTGCCGTAAAACTAACTAGAGATGTTACCCTTAATGCTGACATGGTATTAAAATACAGCTCCACTGCTGCTGATAGCTCTCATATCAAAGCAGGGTCTACATTAAACACCGGAACTGTTGCAGGTGCAGCTCTTGAAATCGGCTATACCTATGCTTCTACTTCCAATGCAACCATCACAGCCAACACAGCCACTACAACTGATCTTGTTCTATCTAATGCCGGAGATATGACATTGCAGCAAAGTGATGGATTAGCTGTAATTAAAGCCGGTTCATATCTGGAAAGTGGTTCTGTCTTGCAAATTAAGAATGGTTCAACTTCCTGGTCAGGCCCGACATTATACACCACCACAGGAGTTATTGAGACTGGTGACACTGTAGTTTCTTCTGCCCAGACTTTCACTCTAAGCCGTGGTCAGGTACTTTCCAATGATCTGACATTAGGCAGCACTGTTGGAGCAAGTACAATCAAACAAGGTTCAATACTAACCGCAGGATTTGATGATAATGCCGCACTACAAGCTAACTTTACCGATGCTGCAAGTGTAACTTTGTCAACTTCAATCCTTTCCCAGGACATGACCCTTAAAAACGGTTCTGAACTTGCCGCCGGAAGTAAAATGCTCTCCGGATCTACAATGGGTGATGCAACATATATCATGGGTGGCTCACTTAATAATACAAAATCAGACGTGGTAACCAATGATCTGACCAGATTAAGTGCCGGATCACTATTACAATCAGGATCAATTTACGCTGAAGGATCAACAATTGGTGGAACAATAACTGTTCATGGTGATACTGAGCTTACAGGCGATATGACTATTGAAAAAGGAAGTATCCTCACAGACACCACCATGCTCAAGGCAGGTACAATGGTAAATCAGGACATCACTCTGGCAACTTCCAATGCTGGTGGTGGTACCAGTATTGATCTGAAAGCAGGAGATGTTCTTACTGAAGATCTGTACATTACCAGTTCCACAGGAGTAACTTTATCTGCAAGCATGATGCTCCTTGAAGGCAGTAATATTGATGATGGAAGTGCTCTTTCCATTAACACTGCCAATGCAGGAACCGTGGGTCTAAGCGATATTGAGAATGACAGATTGTCTGATCTTAATGTTCTGACCCAGGAAGGAGCTCAACTTGCCATTGATATTGCAGAGGCAGCTCTGAAGGATCTTGATAATACCAAAGCAAGTATTGGTTCTATCCAGAATCAACTATCTTCCACTGTTGCCAACTTGTCAGTAACACAGACAAATGTACAGGCATCAGAATCTGCAATCAGGGATGTTGATTTTGCAGCTGAATCAGGTAATTTTGCCAAAATGCAATTGCTGAGCCAGACAAGTGCCTATGCTCTTGCCCAGGCAAATGCACAATCTCAAAACATTATGAGCTTGCTCCAATAAAAGCTTAACAACCCTTCCTTTAAAAACTTCCCGGGAATCCTCTTCCCGGGAAGTTTTTTTATTTCTCCCCTAGGAAAAATATTCCCCTTGTTCTTTATTTAAAGGAAAAATAATCTAAGTACCTCTTTGTGTGAACTAAAAAAAACAATGCTTCATGTACGTAACCAATTGTATCTATTGCATATATATTACACCAAGAGCATTTGGCACACTATTTGCCAATTATCTTTATAACCATTTTTTATAAGATCAATTTTTATACGAATATTTAAAGCTTAAGGAAGAAATAACTTCAAGGAGGAAAAACAATGGCACTTAGAATAAACACAAATGTTGCAGCACTTAATGCACACAGGGGTATGGAAAAAAATGATATAGGTCTCACCAATTCGCTTGAGCGTTTATCAACCGGCCTTAGAATCAACAAAGCAGCAGATGATGCTTCCGGCATGTCCATCGCAGATTCTTTAAAAGCTCAATCTCTCGGCATAGGTCAGGCAATGCGAAATGCCAACGATGGTATTTCCATGGTACAGACTGCTGACGGTGCTCTCCAGGAAGCCATTAATATAGTCAATACCATAAAAACAAAATCCATCCAGGCAGCTTCAGACGGCCAGACTACTGCCACCAGAAGGGCAATACAGAATGATATTGAAAAACTCATGGAAGAACTTGATACCATTGCTGCAACAACTTCATTTAATGGACAGAAACTTCTTTCAGGAGCATTCACAAACAAACGAATACAAATCGGAGCCTTTGCCAACGAGACTGCAAACATTTCAATCCAATCTGCAAGATCCAATAAAGTAGGGCATATTTCCCAGGCTGATCTCAGCCTTGCCAGCGATAATGGCGGCGAAGTCCAACTCACAATCACAAGTTCCATTACAGGCGAAAAACTCACCCTAACCACCATTGACATTCAATATAATAATAAACGAGAAAACGGCATGGGTGCTCTTGCAAGCGAAATCAACAGATACACATCAACTACCGGTATAAGTGCACTTGCTGTCATAGAAACCACAACGACCATACCCATTCAGCCGGGGTCAACAGGGCAGGACTTTGCAATTAATGGCGTAACAATTGGTGCAATTCCTGTTGAAGCAAATGATTATTCAGGTGCACTTGTAAATTCTGTAAATAAAAAATCAGCTGAATCAGGTGTTGAAGCATATCTTACCATTGATGGCAAATTAACATTAAAATCCATTGACGGCAGAAGTATTAAAGTTACAGGTGCCATATCAGATATTACAGGATCCACATCCGGCGAAATGTCAACCATTGGTCATCTTAAACTCACCCAGCGTGGTGTAAGCCAGTTCCAGATCAATGGAATCGGCGCAGGTGCAACCGGTGCTGACATTGATATCTCAGGAGATATAACAACTGTTGATGATTCGGTTTTAGCAGCAGGATCAACAATCAATACAGGATCAATGCTATCAACCGGGACAATAATTGGTGGAGATGCAATTGTTGAATCAACTGTTCAGTCAACACAGCTTGATTATAATCTTAAGGCAGGTTCAAGTCTTTATCCATTTACCCAGATTGCAAAAGGATCAATCATTGGCGGCTCGGTTACTATTGCAGGCAATACCATTGCAAGTGCGGGCACAGGCGTTACAGCCCTTGAACAGGATATGCTGATCACAGCCGGATCTACCTTAAAGCAATACACCACTATTGGTCGGGGAACTGTTATTACGACTCAATTTACTTCCACGTCAACCGGCGCTGTTATCACATATAATGTTGGAGACACTCTTGCTTCATCTGTCCTTCTCTCACGAGATATCACATTAAATTCCAGTATGGTATTAAAATATGACAGCACAACTTCTGATAATAGTGTAATCAAAGCAGGTTCAGTCTTTACCAATGGGTCAAAATTAGGTGCAAAATTCATCACCGGAGCAACATATAATGTAACTGACGGATCAGGCGCCATTGCAGGAGGAGCCACACTTACCGCAAATATATTATTGGCAGACAGCCTTGCTATCACGGGAACAGGTGGACTTGCAACGCTTGCTGCAGGCACCCTGATAAAAGACAATACCACTTTTGTTTTTAATACTACGGGTGCTGCCGCAACAAGCACATGGACAGGTCCGACCCTTGAAACATCGTCAGGGACAATTGAATATGGCGATACAGTACAAAATGGTACAACCTATACCATAGATGGGGACCAGGTTTTGTCTGAAAACTGGGCATTTCTTACCGGAGGGTCCATGACACTTTTATCAGGGTCAATGCTTACAGCGAACTCTGTAAACGGTGCAGCAGCATTAAGTGCTACTGATGGTGCTCAAGTCACTCTGGCAAGTGCTGTAATGGCTGATGACATGATATTGGAAGGCGGGTCCCTGCTTTCAGCAGGAAGCAAGCTTTTATCAGGGTCACGTCTTGGCAATAATACATATGTTATGGGTGGCGCATTAAACGCCACAGCAACCAATCTGCAAACTTATCAGAGGACTTATCTTCAAAGCGGGTCTCACCTGGAAAATGGAAGTATCCTTGCAGAAGGGTCAACCATTGGCGGCAGGATTACTGTTGCAAATGATGAAACCCTTGACAGTGATATGAGTATAACCACTGGTTCAATCCTTGGTCAAGATACCTTGATCAAGGCAGGAACTGTTATTAATCAGGATATGACACTTGTGACAACAACAGGCGTTGGTGGAACAGCAGTACAAATAAAAGAAGGAGATGTCTTAACCACTGATCTTTATGTCCATGCAGACACAACTCTTTCCAATGATATGATGCTTCTTAAAGGAAGTATAATTGATGATGGGTCAATACTTGCTGTAAATACAACAAACTCGGGAACAGTGGGTCTGGGAGAAACCGAAACATATAAACTTGCTGACATCGATGTTTTAAGCCAGACCGGGGCGCAAACAGCTATAACCATTGCTGATTCAGCTTTAAATGGCCTTGACGAAGTCAGGAGCAAATTAGGTTCAATTCAAAATCAATTAAATTCAACCATTGCCAATCTTTCCATAACAAAAACCAATATTCAAGCATCGGAATCTGTTATACGCGATGTTGATTTTGCTGAAGAGTCCATGGTTTTCTCAAAAATGAAACTTCTTGGCCAGACAAGTTCATACGCACTTGCCCAGGCAAATGCTGCGACTCAAAACGTCATGACCCTTCTCCAATAATTGATATAAAACTTAAATTATATATCAACATATAAAAAGCTCCGCAGTATTTAATGCGGAGCTTTTTTCTTAAGTTTACGACGACAAGATCCGATATTATATTTATGAAAAAGCAAAAAAAATAGGAGAAAAAAAATGACAACAGGATCAATAACATCTTTGGGACTTGGTTCTACCCTGGATTTACAGGGAATTTTAGATATTCTGCGAAAAGCAGATGAATCTGTTATTACAAAGCAAAAAGCGAAAAAAACCGCCCTTGAGACAACAAAAGAAGAATTCAACGGTGTTAACGCAAAAATGCTTGCATTAAAATCAAATGCTCTTTCTCTCTCCTTAAGCTCAACCTATATTGGAAGAAGTCTTTCTCTATCTTCCACTGATATTATGTCAGCATCAGTTGTTGACGGTACATCAGCAGGAACATATTCCCTTGAGGTGGAAAGGCTCGCATCAAAAAACTCATTTCAGTCTTCAGGCAAATCATCTGCCAGTAATACTGTATATGTTCCGACAATTCAAAATTCGTCAACAGGTCTTGATAATATAGACACAGCCATTGCTTTAGCAGATGGTGAAGATATGACAATTGTATTTGGCACAGGGGATGACAGACAAACCATTACCATTACCGGCGGAACAGGCGGCACTACACTTGAAGACCTTGCAACGGCAATTAACAATGATACTGACAATGATGATGGCGCAGGCGGAACCTATGTAACAGCTACAACTTACCAGGGCAGTGACAGCAAATATCATATTAAAATAGCTGCCACTTCAGGTGGTACAGGTGAAGCCAATAGGGTTATGATAACAGATGCTCCTGCAGCAACAGCATTTTCAGCCCCGGACACTAGTTTTTCATATACACTTGGAGACTCAAGCATTATATCACTTGATATAAGCAGCGATACCACTCTTACTGAACTTGCAGCCCAGATAAATGATGACACTCATAATCCCGGAGTTACAGCATCCATTATCAATACCGGTTCCGGAGATACTCCCTACAGATTAGTTCTTAAATCTAACAGTACTGGAAATGATGAACGCATAAATATTATCACCCAGTTAGATGATCTTGCATTATCTGAAGAAAATGGATCAGGGTTTTCCATGAAAAGTTCTACTCTATCTTTTTCAGGCGGTCCCATTGTTATAAGAGCTGTAGACAATAATACTGACTTTATTTTCCAGGAAGATACAGGTTCCGGTTTGTCCGCTGACATTACCGCAACTATTGCAGACGGTGTTTATGCCAATGGCGATGATCTTGCAAAAGCTGTGGAGACCGCCCTGGAGACAGCATCAAGCGCAAACGGGAGCAATAAGGATTATCTTGTTTCATTTAATTCAAATACTTCCAAAATAGTTATTGAAGAAGCAGGGACTCTTAAACAATTAAAAATAAAATGGGCAGATGCAGGCAGCACAGCAGCTTCAGACCTTGGATTCTCAGCGACCACAACGATCACTCCTGGTACGTCTTCGCTCAATGCTTCAATTTTAATGGATGGAGTCGAATATCAAAGGCAAAACAATTCAAGTATCAATGATATTATCACAGGAGTTACAATGTCTATTGCCAAAGTTGGTACCACAAGCCTTACAATAAATAAAGTAACAGATAAAGTTAAAGATGATATTGTAGGACTTGTTCAAAAACTTAATGCCTTGATTGATGAAATAGATTCCAATGATGATTATGATGCTGATACAGGTGTATGGGGATCACTTGCCAAGTACCCTTCCATAAGCAGTGCAAAAAGCATAGTTTTAGATGTTGTAGCAACCAAAATAGATAATGACACTGATATCAAAAGTATGTATGATTTAGGATTTGAAATAAAAAAAGACGGTAGTATTTCCCTTGATGAAGAAACCCTTGTAAACAAAATCGCATCAAATTTTGATGATTTAAAAGTTCTTTTTCTTGGTGACAGCACAACAACCGGGCTTGCTGATCTTATCAATGATAAGCTGAAAGAGCTTACCAAACTCAATGGTTTGATGGATAGTGAAAAATCTTCGGTTAATGATCAGATTGACAGAATAGATGATCAAATTGAATCTGAAACAGAAAGGCTTAATAAAAGGTATGACACAATGACCCAGCAATTTGTAGCTCTTGATTCATATATGAGACATATGGAATCGCTCCAGAACTATATTACCACCATGATTGATACTAACAAAAACCAGAATAATTAAAAAAGGAGGCGCAGATGTATCGTTCCAACGCACTCAATTCTTATAAAAAAGCACAGATTAATGAAGAAATAGAACCATACAAATTAATTCATATGCTTTATGAAGGAGCGATTAAAAAAATCAACCTTGCAATCATAGGTCTTAAAAACAATGATCCTAAAATACGGGGTGAAAATATTGGTAAAGCCATTGCGATTATTTCAGAGCTAAATGCGTCCTTAGATGAAAACATTAAAGGTGAAGAAATCACTTTTCTGAAAAGTCTGTACAGCACCATGCTGATAGAGCTTCCTAAAGTTTCTATCACCGGTGATATTACAACACTTGAGAGGACTAAACGATATATTGAAGAACTCAAAAAAATATGGGAAACAACAGTCATGAACGCCAGACCGGGGTCAAATAATATCCATTATGACAATAATCAAGAACGCAGCAGACAATCTTTTGCCGTATAAACGAGTGGAGAAATGCTATGAATGCTGACAAAATAGACAAAGAAATTGAATTCTGTTTAAAAAAGTATGAAAATATTCAAAAAGATCATTTACTGAAAATTAAAAATTCAAAAAAAATTGATTTCTTAGCAATGACCAGGGAAAGAAAACAATTATTTTCAGGTCTAAAAGAAAAACTTGAAACTGCCATGGAATTAAACAAAGAGTCAATTTTAAATAATATTGAAAAACAATTTTGTCTGATCAGAAACCTTGATAAAGAAATCTCATCAGAAATCACCGTTTTCAGACAAAAGCTCCAAAAAGGAATTGGAAAACTCAATCATGGCAAAAAAGCCATGGATGGATATAGACAATCTGAAACCAGATCAAGCCCGATTGTCTTAAGCATAAACAGATAAAAATCACAAACCAACAGGAGGTATACAAGATGAACGTTATTGTAAATACACAGCCCAATGGAGTAATGCCTGATGTTAATCCCACATCAAAGTCAGGACCTGTTCTGGAAAAGGCTATGCCAGAAGAAACCAAGACAGAAGTCAACAAAGAAAAAAAGATAGATGGCAAAAATCTTTCAGTCAAAGAAGTTGAAGGCATGATAGATGCGCTTGGCGAATTATCTGACACTATTCAAACACGGCTTAGTTTCAGTGTCCACCAGAGCACGCATGAAGTTATCATACGAGTTGTTGATAAAGATACAAACGAAGTTATTCGACAACTTCCGCCTGATGATTTAATTGAACTGCATGAAAAAATGAAAAATCTTACTGGTTTTCTTTTAAACGAAAACGTATAATTGTTTAATTTAAAAGCATGTGCTGATGAGAGTAAGAGCTGTCTTCAAAAATCAGTTGTATCCCTTCTTTTAACTGATTATTAATTATAAGAGGGGCTATAAAATTTGCCGTCATCTTTTCAGGATTGCCTTTTGGAATTGTTACAATTACAAAGCAGGAAAAATCCTCTTTAGATAAATTCCAGGAGACAAACTTGTTGAGCTGTTCTTCTGCTATTGTATACTCAGGAAAAAATCTTGTGGGCTCAATAATAATAAAAGCAAGGTCCGGGTCATCCACACATTGAAACAGATAAAAAGGTGCAGTTTCTTCCCTTTGCAAAAGAACATATTTCTTTTTATCACTAAACCCCGGTATTCCTAAAGGCATTGTGATTATTTTAGTCTCATCTATTTCAACCTTGCCAAATTGTCTTGTTTTCAACTCCATTATTTCTTTTTTGACTCCTTATTTCCAATCAATCTTGCAGCTTTTGTTATATCAGCCTTTTCGCCTTTTGCAGATTTAATATTCTCTCTCTGGATTGATTCAAAAACTTCCTGTCTTAAAACCGTAATCTCTCTTGGCGCTTCAATTCCGATTCTAACACTCCCCCTGCCGGATTCAACAACCTTGATAACAATATTATCACCGACATTAATACTTTCACCAACTTTTCGAGTCAGAATTAACATTTTTTAGTTACATATAATCCATTAAACTTGTATTAATAATTTTAGAAGTTGAGCTCAATGATGCTTTATATGCTGTCTGGGCAGCCTGTAAATCCATAATTGCCTTGACAACATCTGCTTCTTCTATAAAAGATCTTCTCTTTGTAAGACTGAGTTGAGTTTCACTACTCACAGCTTCCCTTACTCCAAGTCTGTTATGTTTCATACCAATATCAGCTATCTCTGAGGTTATGCTGTTATAATGTGTATCGATTCTGGTCATTGCCCTGCTTATTCCATCAATATCATTTTTACCAAGGGCTTGTTTTAAATCAAACAATGTCTCAAAAATCCCCCATTTTGCTTCATCACTCCTGGCAATTGTCAAAGAGATATCATTGTCTCTAAACCCCATTGTCGAAGCAGCATTTACACCATGATCACTTCCAGTACCCCAAAGAATATCAAGATCTTTAAGCTTCCTGTCCTGATAATCACCATCTTCTTTTATGGTGAACTTATGACTTATATTACTATATGTGACCTCATAGTCAACCCAATTTCCCTTTTGTGCTGAAACATTTTCCATTGCTTCTTCAACAGCAGCTGCAAAAATATTTATATCTGTATACTGACCTGCCGGGATTTGAGCAGTTAATTCACTTGTTTCTTCTGAACTGCTGTTGCCAATTATCTCTTTAAAATTTATTATATCATTGGTTCCTGCAATAATATTTATTAAGCCCACATCATTATCACCTGTATATGCCAATGCACCTGCATCATCTGCAGCATTATTATATCCAAGCTCAGTTGCAGCGCTCAAAGCATTATTTGTTCCGGTATTCCATAAAAGATTCAATTGAGTCAAACCTGTTCCTGTACCGTCAAATGTAAATCTGTGGGTTTGGGTGCTATACTTGACAGAATAATTTATATTATTACCAGAGGCTACTTCCATGGCATCTTCTATGGCAGCAGCAAGATCATTCATATCTGAATAATCTCCCACAGGGATTGAAGCACTATAAGTTGCAAGTCCTGCTCCGACATTCTCCTGAAAATCAATAACATTATTCGTATGATCAAATGTTTTTAATACAGCTTCAGAATCACTCACAATGGGAATTGATGAAACATCCCCTGATTTAAACCCCAAATCAGTTCCAATACTGTGGTCATTGGACCCTGACACAATATCAAATTCTATATAACCGCCATTTTGAACAGCAGCTTCAGACGTAACAAGTATATCAGTTATTCCATTACCGGTCAGGTCAAGTTTCACCTGATTTTCTGTACCGGGGATTTCCGTTGGGATTGCATAACCCGGGTTATTTAAAACACCCCATAGACCATTGCCTTTATATGTCAATCTTAATGGCGATGTGCCGGCAGGTTCCGGTGTTGAATATTTTAATACCGAATCATCTATGACATTAACATTAACTCCTTCCTTAATAACTCCATAGGTCTTCATTTGAGATATTCTTGGTGTCTCGCCAGACTCCCATAAAAGATCAAATCTAAAATATCCGTCATGTTTACCAGCATCCCTAATAGTATATTTCCTGTCCAGATTATTATATTCAACTTCATAATCAATTCCATAGCCACGCTCTTTAGAAGCGGCATTCATCACATTTCTCACTATAACTGAAAGTTCTTCCTTATTGTATTTCCCATCAGGTACTATTGCTTCGAGAGTAACCTTTGAATGTGCGCCCTCTCCTGTATCTTCTCGAAAAACAAGTTTATTATTTGTGCTGTCAATTGTAATAATATCTTCTGTAAAAACTTTATCACCGTTTTTCCCCACATCAAGCTTGCTTTCTTTGCCGACTTTCACTGCAAACGGGGTAGTATCGCCATTATAAATCACTTTTGAAGGATTATTATTATCATCAAATGTAAAAGATCTCACATCATTCATTACACCGGAAAATATATAACTCCCATTAACCTGTTTATTGCTAAGGGTCATAATCTGATCAATCATTCCCTTGACAACTTCAACAGCATCTGCCCGTTCACTTGGACTTGTAGATGCGTTTACCATCTGGCTGCTCAATGTTTTTGCCCGATTAAGTTGATCCTGTACAGTCTGCAATGAAGTTTCACATCCTTCAAGCCAGGTTTTTCCCATGGCAATGTTTTTATTTAGTTGTTCAAGATTACCAACACTTGTTTTCAGGCTCAAAACCTGACTTATACCAACAGGGTCATCTGCCATGGAATTAATACGTTTTAAAGTGCTAATCACCTGATTTGTTTTACTCAGCCTTTCTGTGAGGTCACCAAGCTGATATCTTGATGTATCATACATACTTATATTGGGAACTCGCATTTAATATCTCCTCCTTTATTATCTGACTGCAATCAGAGTGTTTAGCATTTCATCTGCAACAGTTAGGAGCTTAGATGCTGCTGAAAAAGCATGCTGATATTTCATAAGCCTGATCATTTCTTCATCAAGAGATACACCAGATACGGAATCTCTCTGTTGTGTAATATTATTTACCATAATATCAGCATATTGTTTTGAACTCTTAATACCTCTGGATCTTACTCCTAATTCCCCTATGATTGTATTGTAATATTCATTAAAGCTTGCTTCTGTGAGGCTTGAGAAAGCATCATTCCCCCTTGAAAAAGTCCATAATTTCATATTCTGGGTCTGGTGTTGAATATTTGTCATGGCAAGAGCATTTGTATTATCCCCCTGGGTAATTTCCCCTGTCAAAGCATTTATTTGACCTGCAGCAACATATTTTGTATCGCCCATTTGGTCATTTACTTTCATGGTAAGAGGATCATACCCGCTGAAAAAAGTATTAACTCCAAGAGCTGCAACAAGACCTGATGACGAAGATGCATCATCGGAAAAAGCATAGCTTATATCATTGGGATTCTGCTTTTCAAAATCAAATTCAACATAACCGTTTCCTGTAACTTTTTTTGTAAAATTAATTCTAAGATCAGATAAACCATCACCTGTAAAATCCACATCAAAACCATCGTCATCTCCGCCAGCAGGGATTATTTGCAAATTCCCGCCTGTTGGATCATTGGGAACTCCCCATCGGTCTCCTGCCCGTTGAAACCTTAAATCAGAAACAGAAAAATCAATTGCATCCCAATTTTTAACTATAATTGAACAATTCTCACTTGCAAAGCCATTCTGACCTGAAAACTCAATATTTTTTACTGAATAAAAATGATCAGAAGGTCCAAATTTCAATTGTTTATCACTGGTTACTAAAGTTCTCATACCCTGGGTCTGCATATTAAATTGATCTGAAAAAGAGCTCATTGTCCAATGCCAGTCTGACATTCTCTCTCCTGAAGGCTGCCCTGAATCATTTGTGGAAACAGGATTGCCAAGGGAATCTGTAGTAATAGTAAAAACATCCTTGGAAAACAATGTGCCATCATGAAAATTTAAAATCATACCGTCAACTTTAATTTCAACTGCCCCGACCGGGGTATAGGGAGGATCATGACCTTCTATGGTAAAACGCCCTGAATCCACACTATTCTGCCATTCAATCACCAATGGCTCATCGCCTGTTGCAGGCACATGACCTACTTTTCCACCTGATATTACTTTAAAATGATAAATATCATTTTTGCTGTTTGCCTGATTTGCAACTCTAAGATTCAATGGATCTGGTCTGCCTGAAGTGTTTGTATTAATAGTCAAAGTATTTCCGGCAACAAGGGAACCCTTTGAGATATTAAAAGATAGAGTGGTTGCTCCGTTTTCAACAATATTTACTTGTCCTTCATCTTCAACATTTATAAGCCCGGATGCACCAGTTGAAATTCCATACCTGTTAAATTTTTCCCACTTGATAATCCCCTTGTCATGGTACAAAGATGAGGTTGCAAAATCTCTATAGGTATCATTGGATTCTAACAAATCATTTTCCGGCGAACTTGTTCCCTTGCCTGTGCCGGTTTTAATTTTAAGTTTTGCATCATTGGATCCTGATTCTGCAAAATTTGTTATTGCAATGGGATCTTCCAGATCTTTATCTTTAATTATTGAGACTGATTTCCCAGCTCTTATAATTGTATAATCAGGATCTGCAAAAGGAGTTATTAAAGCTGCTGTAAGAGCAGTTTCAAGCTCTATTGCAAGCTCTATTTCTGTGGTTCCGGGTCCTGCTGTATAAGCAACAGATATACCATCAACATCAAAAGATATATCATCCCCTGCTGTAAAATCTGTAAACCCGTCTTCTCCGCCAAGGGTAAGGATTGAACTTCCGCTGACAGCTGTTCCTGAAGTGCCATACAACCCCTGATTACTTAATTCAGTGGAAAGTATGGACATTCCGGCATCAACTATGGTTGTAATTGTTCCAACTATTAAAGCTGAAGTAGTATTCCCACCTGCTGATGTCTCATATATGACTTCAGTAGTACCTGCCAGTGCAGTAGATGCTGTTCTAGGCAATGAAAATGTAATATTATCTCCGGAAGTAGTAAGGGAACTGAATGTCTCTGTATCTGTAACTCCAGCACCAGAGGAAAATTCCAGTATTGTATTGCCTGTACCTGAAGATACTGTTCCTGCAAGTGATACCATATCGATTGTGGCATTATCACCTGTATCACCTCTTGGATCTGCCAGGGTAAGATTTGAGCCATCTGTTGTTCTTATCACAATTGAACTTGTATTAAGCCCTGCGCCATTAATATAATCTTCTGTTGAAACATTAAAAGGTTCGCCATCCAATGCATTATTAAATGCAGAATAAAAGATTGAAACCATTTCATCATGATTTGTTGTATCAACTCCGGTTAAATCAACTGAAATATTTGTACTGGTTGTTGGTATACCGTCAGAACTTAAGGTAAATGTAACAATATCTCCCTGATTAAACCCTGAAAAATCTGTCATTCTTATGCCGGCATTATCAACGACTTCAAGATCCTGTACACCAATTGTCCTGCCGGATTTTGACGCGATCTGCAAAAGATTACTTGACCCTGTTCTATCTATATATATATCTTCGTCTTCATTTAATTTATTAATTTCACTGGCAGCAAGCCTTAATGTACTCTCAAACTGATCAGCCACAGTACCAAGGCTTGAATCCACAACAAAACTTCTATCATATACCATACCATCAATATAAAGAGAAAACTGAACCTCATCTCCAACCTGGGTAGCAGAAGCAGCACTGGAGGTCATAATATTTGAAATATCAAACAAAGCCTGGGTTTCCGAGGCAAAAGCTGTAACTCCGTCAATATTGTTTAAAGCCTTTGCTATTGATGCGGCTGACCTTTTTGCATCTCCTCCTGTGTCTTTTATATCAATTGTCCGGGTGCCGGAAGGTCCATCGTAAATCATCAGGGTCTGCTCTGCCATAATATTATCCAAAGCTGTGACAGCACCGCCGGAAGTTGAGCCCCACACTTCAGCAAGGTTATTTGCATTTGTTTCAATAACCTCTTTATCTCCGATTTCTGCTCCATCAACCACAGTGAGTTTATATTTTGCCTGGGACGAATTTAAGGCTGAACCCTGCCAGTCAGAAATTTTAGCCTGGGAAATCCCCATATCAATAAGAGTTTTTCTAAATTGTGCTGCAGCATCGCTTGTATCCTTGGTCCAGATCGTAAAATCTTTGGAATAATCAATCTTATCACCAAATTCCAGGCTTGAAAGCCATTCACTATCATCAGCTTTATAATTACCAATCATTATGCCTGTAAAATAGTCAAGCCCTGCACCCTGGGAATGCTGATAATTCATTGCCCATATCATTTCCCTGGATAAAACTTTTAATTGATTTGAATATTTCGGAATAATATCATCTTTCATTTCAAGCCAACCTGCAAGCTTCCCTCCTGAAATTTTATCGGAAATATCCAGATTTGCACCATAGGAACTTCTCCACATTACATTGCCATTCTGGACCACGAGCTTATTTGTATCAACTCCGCTTACAATGGAAAACCCTGTGGCTGCATTAATAATAATTGCACCGTTTGGTTTTTCAAAGCTGTTGATATCAATCATCTCTCCTAATTCATCGACTAATGCATTGCGCTGGTCTCTCTGGTCATTAGCTGTCCTGCCAAGT